>Ga0187846_10001186_pt1 | contig 14718 bp, 19 predicted proteins | sample TC_taG_FD_161473 | JGI IMG/M metagenome (GOLD analysis project Ga0187846, IMG submission 161473) | Biofilm microbial communities from the roof of an iron ore cave, State of Minas Gerais, Brazil - TC_06 Biofilm (v2) | ecosystem: Environmental > Terrestrial > Deep subsurface > Cave > Wall biofilm...
AGCCTGTCCGGCTCTTTCATCGACGGCGCGGCGCTGCTCGTCGGCGCGTCGGGCGATTGACCGGCTCGTAGCGGTGCAGCGCCGACTACAAAGTGTGCAAACAAGAGGCTGCCAAGCAGTCCTAGAACTCGACCAACAAACGACTTGTCCATGGATGCCTCCGGATTTTGCCCGAGTAAAGCACCCTGCTGGCGGCCCAGGTAGTCGCTAGCGGGAATTTCCGTTTTGACCTTCTTGTTACTTTTCTCATAGATCCATGGGGCCTGTAGCGCAAGGATTGTGAGCTTTCATCCCGCTGCCGCCACGCTCTGGCGGCGACGGGTCTGGTTTCTGTCGTTCCGACCGGGCCGAAACATCGCTCGAGCCCATCGGCGGCCGATTTTTTGAATGACTCCCGGCCAGCAAGAGCGAGTAGTATCGCGCATGCTTTACCAGACGGCCGCCGGTCTTCATCAAGCGCCGAGGCGTTGCCATCGTTTATACGGTTGGCTGCCGCAGAAAATACATTCGACACAAAATGTGCTCTTTTGTTGAGTTTTTTCATTTACGATTGAGGGGCCCGCGGGGTCAGAAGCTTTCTGATGGAGTCAACGAAGCGGGTCCGCCGTCTCCAGTGCGGTGGCGGCGCGTTCGGGAGGGACGACAGAGACGGAGCCCGTTTCGTAATCAGCCACACACGGCTTTCAGGTTGTACGCTTGCGCGAGAAAGACTGGGAAACTCTTGTCGATGCCCGGCTCGTCTTTTGCCAAGCGGGTAAATTCGCGCCGGACGCCCGCATGCCTTTTGATACTTGCCGTTGCGCTCAAAGATAAACGCGCGGGCCGCATGGAAAGCGGCGAGGTACGCGTTGCGCCCCGCCTCGCTGCTGAGATTGATATCAAGCTCGGCTCGCGCCGTGGAAAGGCATTGGTCGGCCTTTTCAAGGCTGCGTTCCGCTTCGGGCTTCACAGGTCGAGGCCGTCGCGGCGGATTTCATGCATTAACGGCGTGTTGTCGCGGTAGTCACCTGCGGGGAAGGGCATGGCGTTTATGACCGCGCCGGTTTCCCTGAGAATGTCTGTGATGGTGACGGCTATTTTGTCGGCTTCGGCCCAACGGTCGGAGAGGTCTCTAAGGAACACCGCGACATCGAAGTCAGAATCCGCGCTCGCATCACCACGCGCCCGTGCACCTTACAAGACGACGCGTTCAATCCGGTCGCCGTACATCTGATTAAGGGCGGCGCGGAATTTGGCGAGAATCGGATTGTCTCGCGTTGGAGCGTTGTCGGTCATGGCAGTGCTAATAGCTAATGGATTACTCACTTTCCGGGGGTAGTGAGATACGGCGAGCCGCATATGAGAATGTGGCTCATTCCGCATCAGTCTGTCTCTTTTTTCTTCTTCGCTGGCAAAAAAGGGTGTTTCGGCAAAACTGGTCTGGCAAGTAGCCGCACGGAGGCAAGCCGAGCAAAGCGACTCCGCTGGCGAATGGACGAGGCCGAGGAACACTGATTACGAAGCCGCAGCCGACAACGCTTCGATCGTCGCGCGCAAAGATTTCGGATCGTCGGTGGCGCGCACCTTGATGTTGCGATTGATCCGCCGCATGAGCCCTGCGAGTACCCGGCCTTCGCCGAATTCAATTGTCTCGGCGATTCCGGCGCCGCTGAGGACAGTCATCGACTCCTCCCATCTAACCGGGGAAGTTATCTGTTCGAGCAAAAGGGATTTGACGCGCCCGGGGTCGAGATTCAGCTGCGCTGTCGCATTCGCGATTACGCCAAAACGTAGCGGACTAACAGTTAATTGTTCCAACACCGGAATCATCCCGTCACGCGCCGGCCCCATAAGCGGGCAATGGAACGGGGCACTTACTTTAAGTTCCATCGAAGCGCCGCCGCCGCGGCTCTTTGCCAGTTCCAGGGCACGCCGCACAGCCGCGGCGTGGCCGGAAATTACTGTTTGACCCGGCGCGTTCAGGTTTGCAGGAACGGCCAGTTCAGTTCCGGTGGTAACCTCAGCGCAGAGCGCATCAACCGCCGCCATATCAAGTCCGAGCAGAGCCGCCATCGTGCCCTGTCCGGGCGGACACGCTTCCTGCATCAGCCGGCCGCGTTCGCGCACGGCCGCAATCGCGTCCGCGAATGCAATTGCGCCAGAAGCGACCAGGGCACTGTATTCGCCTAGACTGTGACCTGCAGCGCACTCGGGTACGAGGTCGCATTGAGCTTCGAAAGCACGAAATGCCGCGATTGAGGTCGCCAGCGTCGCCGGCTGGGTGTTGGCGGTGAGCCGCAGCTTTTCCTCCGGACCTTCGAAGCACAGCGACGAAAGTGCAAAGCCGAGCGCTTGGTCCGCCTCCTCGAACACTCGGCGAGCGGGCTCGAACTCACGCGCGAGTGCCGCACCCATCCCAACTCTCTGGACCCCTTGGCCGGGAAATAGAAAAGCAAGTTTCATTGTTTCTACCGACCTATTCCGTCCTGCCAAAGAAAGTTACCACAGATCTTGTTGAGCGCCCTCACTTGTGTCATTCCCGCGCGTGTGTCTGACGCGCGCGAGGAATCCCGAATCCGGTGCCTGGGCGGACCGAAAAAGATCGGGATTCTTCGCGCGGCAGCCACGCGCGAGAATGACAAGAAGGAAGTCGTGGCAATCTAGTTTCGGGGCAAACCGATAGGTTCGTGCTCGTTACCGATACGATTCTTGCCTTATAGTTATCGCGGACGGCCGACTGCTCCTCGGCTAACCACCGGTTGCTCACGATTAGTCCGGCTTAATCGGCCGGCTGCCGTTATCGGCCGTCTCATCACTTTCGCCGCGGTCTGGTTCGGCGGCAGAGGGCAATCCGTTGGTCATGGTTGTCTTTTCGACTGATGGTTTCCGACTGTTCGTGGCTTCCGAACGAGGCTCATTAGAGTTTAACGGCCTCGTTCTGAGCGTTGCCGAGGATGGCGGCGGGCTGTCGCGTTTGTCCGCGGCAACATCGCGCCGCACGGCGGCCTCTGAATGCGGTTCGGGACGCTTGGATGGATGCGAATCGCGGCTGGCATGCAGGCGCTCACGCATTCGCTCAAGCACGCCGCGAATTCCGCGCACCGCAGGTGGTTTGGCCTTAATGTTCAGCGGGATGGCGGCGAGCACATCGACGATTTCCGAATTCACGTGGCGCACCAGCGACTCGTTGGCGGCTGCTCGGATCGCGTTGCGGATGGCGCGCGCGCTGGATGAGCCATGAGCAATAATCGCCACGCCGTTGACCCCAAGCAATGGCGCTCCTCCATACTCAGCCGGATCAAGCCGCTGACGAATCGAATTGATTCGACGGCGAAAAAAAAGAAAGAACAGGAGTCGCCGAAGCAGATCGCTGCCAAAGACCTCGCGCAGGTTACCGAGCAGGAACGAAGCGAAACCCTCCATCGTTTTCAGTGTAACGTTGCCGGTAAAGCCGTCGGTCACCACCACATCGGCTTTGGCTCGATTGATATCGCGGCCTTCGACATAGCCGATGTAATTTAGGTGAAGGGCCATTTGTCGCAGCGTCGCAGCCGCCGCACGGGTTAGCTCGGTTCCCTTTGATGCTTCCTCGCCGTTGGAGATGATGCCAACGCGCGGATGGTCAACCCGGTGCACCTGGCGCCAATATACAGAGCCCATTACGGCGAACTGAACGAGGTTAAGCGGTTTGACCTCGATGTTGGCGCCCGCGTCGATCAGCAAGCTCAATCCCGCGGTGGTCGGCACCATCGATGCGATCGCCGGCCGGTCAACTCCAGAGAGGTTGCCGAGAATGGCCATCGCGGTCGCCATCACAGCACCCGAATTGCCGGCGCTGACGAAACCGTCGACTTGGCCTCGTTTCACGAGGTCAAGGCCAACGTGAATTGACGATTCAGGCTTCGCCAGCAGCGATTCCAGCGGCGAGTCGTCCATCGCAACACTTTCGGGCGCGTGCTCGATGGTGATCGGGAGTCCGCTCAGGTCGTATTCGCCAACTACGCGGGCGATCACGTCGCGATCACCGACCAGTACCACTTCGATGTGGAAGTCGCGCGCCGCTTCTACGGCACCTTCGAGCGTGGCTTTGGGCGCAAGATCGCCGCCCATCGCATCGAGCGCGATTCTCAAGGATGACTCCTCAGCAGGTTGGTGAAGCTGACTTCACCGCCCGCTCCCGGTCTGTAGTCTTCGCTGCAAACGGGAGCGAACTAACAGGAATAAAGTCAACTTTCGAATCAGGTATGGGGACCAAGCTTTCAACCGTTACCATTGGTCAATGCCTTATTCTACATCCCACTAGCGCGAGCCCGTTTTAAGCTTCCGCAGGTGCGGTGAGTTCGCGGCCGCGGTAGCTCCCGCAATGACGGCAAACGCGGTGAGGTATCGTCGGCTCGCCACAATTCGGGCATGCGGCTGGATTCACCGGCCGCAAAGCATCATGGGAGCGGCGCTTATTGCGTTTGGAACTCGAGGTGCGGCGCTTAGGTGCTTGCATAAGGGATTTTCCTGGTTGTTGGGTGAACCGTGAGCGGATAATCTCATTCAGCGGCCTACTTTCAAACTCCGCAGCACCGCAAGCCGCGGGTCGAGGCCGCCATGGCTACATCCGCAATCACCTTCGTTGAGATTCGCGCCGCACTGGGGGCATAGCCCTCGGCATTCTTCGCGGCATAGCGGGCGCTCCGCCAGCGCCAGGAGGGCTTGCTCCCGGATTAGCGGAGTGAGGTCAACTTCGTCGCCCTGGTAGAAGGAAAATTCGAGGTCCTCTGCCCTAAGTGCAAAGTCCTTGTCATCGGCCATCGTCTTAGGGGCGAGTACGTAGCGAAAGCGTCGATGGCTGGGCAGGTCGAACTCCTCTGCGCAACGCGAGCAGGCAGCCGTTGTAGCTGCCTCGAGCGTACCGCTGATAAAGATTTCAGTCCCCGCCCGATAATATGAAAGTGAGACTTGGAGCGGCATTTTGACGAAGTATTCGTGCAACGTTCCGCGTGCCAGCGTGCGGTTGACTTCCTGCTCCGGTTCGGCAAAAGAAATTTCCCGCCCCTCGGCGGTTATATCGTCAACGCGGAGCTTCAAGGAGGTACACCTGTAAGGGCAAGGCGTAGCCTTTGATTATGGCACGTCATCCATCGGGGTCAAATACTGCCTTAGATGCACTGACACCGATACGCGGGCAATCGAGCCGCAGCGAACAGCCGAGGCAGTGCGGAGCGCGAGCGTGGCAGACACGCCGGCCGTGCAATATCAAGCGCATTGAAAAAGGCGTCCAATCCTCGGACGGCCGCAGCTTTCGCAGCTCGCGCTCGATCTCATCAGGATCATGTTCGCGCGTTAGTCCAAGTCGCACTGAGAGCCGGCGAACATGGGTATCAACGACTAATCCGGGTTGGCTGAACACGTGGCCGAGCAGCACATTAGCGGTTTTGCGGCCAACCCCCGGCAAGGTAACAAGCTCCTCTATCCGCCTGGGCACCTCACCACTGAAAAGTTCCAGAATTGTCCGCGCCGCCGCCTGCAAGGCCCTGGACTTCTGCCTGAAAAACCCGGTCGACTGGATGAGGCGCTGAATTTCTTCAAGCGGGGCATTGGCCATCGCCGCAACGTCGGGAAGTCTCCGGAACAATTCGGGGGTGGTGCGATTGACCCGCTCATCGGTGCATTGTGCCGACAGAATGGTAGCTACCAGACACTGCCATGGGGTCGTGAAATTAAGGCTGATCCGCGCCCCCGGATAAAGCTGGGCCAGCGCAGCCGAGAGCCGCGCCGCCCGAGCGAGCCGCGACTTCTGCGACTCACGCAATTGTCGCGGTCTGGGTATTTGGCGCACCATTTGGTTTATTGCAGCCCGACCCAGTCGGACTTTGCAACTGAGCGCCAACGTGTCCGAATCGAATCGTATTCTGACTGGGGCAGTGGACCATCTGCCAGCAGCGCCGCATTCTGCTGCCAGCGTGAAGTTTTGGTGGTGCCGACGATCGCCGTGTGCACACCCGGCACGCTTAACGTGAAACGAAGCGCAGTCGCGACTGTTTTCTTAGGGTCGCGGCTGAGAAAGTCGTAATTTAACTTGCCCAGGCGCGTCCGATACTGCCGCGAGTACGAACCGAGCGACCACCAGCTTCCGCCCAGCCATGCCGCATTGGCGATCGGGCGCTTGGCGATTACGCCGATATCGTGCTTGCACAACAATGGCAGCACCACGTCGATCGCCTCCTGGTCGGCGATGCTCACAGAAATTTGAACGGTATCGAAGGCGTTACACTGGACTGCGTACAGCGCCGCGGCGCCATCGCCGCTATAACCGAGATAGCGCAGCTTCCCCCGGTCGCGAGCACGCTGGAGCGCATTTATGAGTTCACCGCGGCGCAATTCCCGCTCATCACACGAATGAAGCTGCACAACATCGAGGTAATCGGTGCGCAGGCGTTTGAGACTGCGGTCGATGCTGGCTTCAATCAAGGCCGGCGTCCAATCCGCGAATCGTAGCCCCGATGCGTGCCCGCACTTGGTAAGAAGGTAGAAATCCTTGCGGCGATGGCCCACGGCACGGCCAATAAGCTCTTCGCTGTTACCGTAACAAGCGGCTGTGTCGATCACATTGAGCCCGGCGTCGAGCGCACTCCCAAGTATGGAGATGGCTGTCTTCAGCGCTATTCGCTTCTGACCGAACTCAGAAGCGCCAAAGCCAAGCGCGCTCACGGCGAGTCCCGTGCGCCCCAGCCGCCGCCGCTCGATTGGTTCCGATTCACGTTTGGCGTCCATCGGCTCGATCACCTGCGCCGCTTGCAGAAGCTGTCTAGTGCCGACAGCCATTCGCCGGACGGATCGCTTTCGAGCTCCGCGGTGATTCGCTCATAAAGACGGGCAACTCCTTGATATATGGAAGCTCCCTTGTTGTCCTCGCCCGCAAACTCTGCGATCTGTTCCATTTCTGCCACCCATCGATACGCCTTGGGGAACATCGCCGGGATCGAGCGCTCTAGCCGCATCAGCATATCGGGTTGGGAGCGCGCCAATTCAACTCGCAGAGCGTCGGCCAGATGGTGGCGAGCCGCCGCCCCCACCATCGCTGCGCCTAATGCTGTGAAACCTTTAGTCAGCCCGGCATAGGCGAGCTTCAAGGCCGAAGCCGCGCCTATCGGGGCTTCAAGGACCGAGATATCCAGACCGTACCGAGCAAGGCTCAAAAATTCTTGCGCATGGCGTCCCGACGCATAAAAGCGTGGTCCCTTCGTCAGATCATCAATGGGCGGTGGTCCTCCTATTATGCCAGCGTCGACGAAGCTGCATCCAGTTTCGTTCAGGATTTCTTCTATGTGGCGAGCTGTCTGCGGCGCGATCGCATTGCATTCGATGAATGTAGGTTTTCGTTCCGCACTGCTCAGTGGTATGCGAAAGCGCTCAGCGACCGCAGATGCTACGCCCGGCGGCACTATCGAGAGGATGAAGTTGGCTTCGCGGACAAGCAATTGGTCGTCATTAGTGACTTCGAGTCCGGCGTCAGCGGCACGCCGCGCGCTTTGTTCGCTTCGTCCTCTGAGTTCGGTCACTACGCGGGCCCCCATCTGGCGCAAGCGCCGGCCGATTGCGCTCCCCATTTCTCCGGCTCCGATTACGGCGACTGTCAGCGGAACGTTCGAGGAACCACTCATTGTTCGCCTCCGAGCAGATAATCCATGCGGCAGATCACTGACGTCGCATGACACCAATTGGTCACCGAAGCCGCGGCGAAATCTTGCCTCACGATGGGGCGCATCTTGTATTCGGGCTGCGACCCCTCACCAAAGCGCGATTGCGCGCGACTTTTTTTGAAGATCTTAATCAGATCAACAAGTGATTGTCTCCTTGCGCCCACACTGTGTCCGCGAGGTTTGCTTCCGAAATGCGCTTGGCCGACGGGAAAATGACCCTTTCAATAGGCACGAGTCGTGCTCTATCGCCAGCTCGTCAGGCGGGCGGAACCGAAATCATTCACGCGCGCAGAAACAGACTGATGCGATTAAGGGGGGCAACACCCATAGAGTCGGGGCCAGGGTCGGGGACAGCGAGGCAGGAGGACTCCGATAGGGGGATTTCGGACGAGCGGGAGAGCGGCTGTGGGGGGACGCTCTCCCCTCGTTCCGAATGCGACATCGTTCAAAGTCCGTCCCGGGAATGCCCGATCCGTGGGAGCGTGTTAGCCGCTCTGAACCCGGTTGAGGAATCTTCGGTCATCGGCATCTCCAGCAGCCACCATCTACGGCGCGCTCGCGCGACTTTGAAACGACTTCGCGGTTTGTAGCCGATCCCCGACCACTTCTCAGTATCGACCATTCAGCACAGTTCCGTAGCCAGATCATTTCCGAAGGTCACCTCGAGTTAGCATCTCCTAACACGTGGCTGATCGGAGAAAACCCAGGGCGCTGCCAGCGCCGCCCTGGGCGGGTCTGCGCTTTCAGCGCCGCTGCCCCTGCCCTGCGTTCAACTCGAGCACTTCCCTGTCCTGATTTACCTGCGGTGAGCAGCAGTGAACGGCGTCTATCTGCGTTGAAGTGCGTCTCTATGAAGTGGAGGCTCCATCTATAATCGGGCAGGTCGTCAGGCAATGCGCAGACGGCTCCCCAAAACTCGGCCTGCGGATTCTCTCCCTCAGTGTGGCGTCGCACCATGAGCCGCCCGATGGTCCCGGCAAACAGTGTAGGCCATTGCCGTCGTAGTCACGACGGATGACAAGATCACCCGTTAGACGCAAAACCTTCTCTGAACAGGAAGAGCGACTAAGATTTTCTCAACCGCGCATTCGGATCGCAGACCCAGGCCGCCTGACCCGCATTTTTCGTATGCCAAACGGCCACGGCAGGGGTATTGTACGGCAGCCAGGATCGACGTGGCGCGCTGTTCATCCAGGCGAGCCGCGCGCCACCAATCCGACCGATCCGATTCGGAGGGAAGTCAACATGGCACGCCTACAAGGAAAAGTCGCCTTTATCACGGGCGCTGGTTCGGGAATCGCGCGGGCGGCCGCGCGGCTGTTTGCACAGGAGGGTGCCCGCGTCGCTATCGCCGAATTGAAGCCCGAATTGGGCCGCATGAGCGAACAGGCAGTTCGCGACACCGGCGGCGATGCCGCCTTCATCGAAACCGACGTAACCAAAGAGGAAAGCGTTCGCGATTCGATTCAGCAGACTGTCAAGCAGTTCGGCAAACTGGACATCTTGTACAACTGCGCGGGCGGTTCGATCGTGCAGGACGCGCCGGTGACCGAGGTCGATATGTTTGTCTGGCACCACACGATGTCGCTCGATTTGCTCGGCACCTTCAATTGTTGCCGCCACGGTATTCCGGAACTCATCAAGGCTGGCGGCGGCGCCATCGTGAATATGTCCTCGGTGGCGGCCCTGCGCGGCTTTCAGGCGCACGTTTACGTGGCGGCGAAAGGCGGCATTATTTCATTGACACGGGCGCTGGCCGGTCAGTATGCGAAAAATGGGATCCGCGCCAATGCGATATGTCCGGGATTGGTGAAAACCGACCGCGTACTCCAGCGTTTCGGCGATCCCAATGACCTGAATTCCGGGACACCGCAGGCACAGGCGATGAAGCGCCAATTTCAACGCTATCCATTTTCGATCGGAGAGCCCGAGGATATCGCCCGGATCGCACTGTTCCTGGCGTCCGACGACGCACGTATGATCACCGGCGCGATAATACCCGCCGAGGGTGGCCTTTCGGCATATTAGTCGAAGTGGGAAGAGGACCGTGATGCAGCAAATTGAATTAATCCTCGTCCATTTCTCGCCATGAACATATGTCATGCGCAGGCTGCAGGATAAGATCGCCCTGATAACGGGTGGGACGCGCGGGATCGGAAAGAGCGTGGCTGAGGCTTTCGCGCACGAGGGGGCGCGGCTCTTTCTGACCGGGCATCTTGACGAATCGGCGCTCCAGCAGACGCTGAGCGACCTTAAGCAGGCGGGCGTTGATGCGGCAGGCGGCCTGTTCGATATCGGCAGCTACGATGAAGTGCGGCGGCTGGCAAATGCCATCGGTAACCATTTCGGGGCGCTCGACATCGTCGTCAACAACGCCGGCAACATCGCGCCGACGCCGCTGCTCGATATCACATCGGAACAGTGGGAACGTACCATCGGCACTCACCTGAACGGCACTTTTTATTGCACGGTGGAGATGGTCCGGCGTTTTCTCAAGCCGAAACTATCCGGGAAAATAATCAACGTGACCGCGCCATCGGCCGTGCGAGGTTCCTACGGTGTCGCGGATTACGCATCGGCCAAGGCTGGCATTATCGCGTTCACCCGCAACGCCGCCCGCGAACTGCTGCCCCTCAATATCCAGGTGAATGCCGTGCTGCCGGTTGCCCGTACGCGGATGACCGAGGCATTGGCCCAGTACTATGCTGCCTTGTCCAACCCGGAAACCGTTGCCAGGCTTGGGAATCTCGCACCACCGGAGTCGGTGGCTCCGGCGTTCCTGTTCTTCGCCAGCGCCGATTCCGATTACGTGACGGGACAGGTGCTAGCCGCCGATGGCGGATTATTGGCCTGAGAGCAGGCGAGACGATGGTGAGCGCTTGCTGCGTTGACTTCCGTAATGCGGCCGTGTTAGCGCGTTAAGCGAGGGCAAATCGCACGGAGTAATCAGATGGCATCGAACGCCGATTCCGCGGACGTCAACGAGCATGGCTATAAAGTGCTGGCGCTCGGCAGTTATTCATTTTCCCGTGACGAGTATTTCGCCCACATCCGCTGGCCCGGTGGTTCGCATCTGTTGCCGGTCGATCGCTTCCTGCGTGCGCTGATGCGCGACGTTGCCTGGAATTTCTTTTACGGCATCGTCAATTTTGACGAAGTCTTCGGCACCGTCAACCATTATGGCACGGTGGACGTCTTCGCCGGCTTGTTCAATGCCGGCTACCGTAGCCAGAACAAACATTACGTCGAAAATTTAGACGGTGAACTCGCCCGCACGACTTTCAGCCAGATACTCAACGACTGGACTATCGAGGGCTTCGACCCCTTCGCCGCGCCGGAAGAGACCGGGCTTCCGTTTGGGCCCAAGCATGGTAGCAATCAGCGAGCAGTAACGCGCAAGCGCGTGGTCGCGCAACGGATGGCCGGAATGCCGGGCGATACGCCGCTGCGCAATGACCAGAATGGCTTTCCCGTTAATCGCCAGTTCGCCGACGTTGCTCAGGCCGAGCCTCAAGTCCACGCGGAGCCGGGCTTCGAGAGCGAAGTGCACGCCTTCAATTTCTTCGCTTATTTGTCGCGGTCGGACGTCACCTGGAACCCGTCGGTGTGTGCTGTCGTGAAGGACGCGATGCTATGTCCGACCACAGAAGAATTCGCTTTGCCCGTCATTCATGGCAATGATCGCGTCGAGTGGTTCGTCCAGTTGAGCGACGAGATTCATTGGGAGATCGCCGACCGCGATAGCGGAGAGCCGCGTGCCCGCGCGGTGATGAAGCCCGGAGACGTCTGCGCGATGCCGGCCGATATCCGCCACCAGGGATTTTCGCCGAAGCGTTCGATGCTGCTGGTATGGGAGAACGGCGACCCCAAGCTCCCGGAATTGTATGCGACCGGGCAGCTCAAGCCGAACCCGGTCGATTTCTGATTCGTAACGGCACAGAGGCTGAGCGCCAGGGATTTTTTCCACCCCGATTTCTGAGTGAATTAGAATCCACACGCGCCCTCCCCTGCTGTCACCCTCGCGCGCGAAAGGGTCCCGCGCGTCCGCCCCGATTTCTCAGCATCGCAATGATCGAGGGCCCGCGCTCGCCTGCCCCGCTACGGCTCCCGCTCAAGCGGTGTGGGTCTTCCAGCCATCTGTGCTGGTGCCATGATTTCCTTTCGCCAGAATAGCCTAGAAGAGGGGAGACGCGGGGACTCCTCGAGCGTGTCTGGCGCGCGAGGGTGACAGAGGGCCCGGCGCGTTTTTTGTTCGCGTTTGTTGCTCATCTTTGCCACTCTTCGCCGGAGCCTGTCCCGAGCGTAGCCGAGCGATTGCGGGAGTTGTTCATGGGTCTGCGACCCGACCACGCACGAATGAAAATCCAATCCCTCCCCTTGACCAGGTCGGAGGGTCGGAGGCGTTACTACTCGTAAGTTTTCCGCCGTGCGGCAGGGCGCACCGTTGCTTTCGCCAGCGCCCAGGGACTGCTCATCGGAATTGTGTAGCCCCTATTGGGTGCGCTCACAGGTATTACCGTCGAAATTCTCCGTCGCCCCCACTGGTCCACTGTCATGAGCGACTTGGACGGATTGCTCACGACGGCAGCAAATTCCGGCGTTGCTCCGATTATATTGGCCGCGATATTAGCTTCGGCTGTTATCTAGTCCGCGCTCCAGTAGAACTAGATGCTGAACAGCGCACGCGGCTTGAGCAATTGGCAATGGAGCGAAACCGATTAGTAAGGCGATATGCGATCAGGCTAGGGGAGTGGCGACCTTTGAGCGGCCAAAATGTGCTCGGCTTTCTCACTGCGGTTGCGCCGAGGTATCCACAGAATGAGGAACTCTCTGCGCTGGTCAAATTTGTTGCTAGCGCCGAAGGCCGCACAATGGCGGAATTGCTCGCCGACACCTTGCGGGCGTTGGGATATAACGTGATGCGCAATGAGGAGGGAGATTATGTTTTTCCTTCAGACAAAGGCATTCTATCCTGCCTCCGTCTATTGGGATCCGAAGTCCGCCTCATCCCGCCTGCCCGGCGACAGACCAAAGGGGAATTACAGGGCACTTGACTACCATTCCATAGTTTAGCTGATATCTGGGGCATGGACGAAGAATCAACCGCTAGCGCCCTTTGGCTGAGAGTAGAGCCTCGCGCCGGTTATCCGATCCGGTTACCTCTGAATTTGCCAATAAGCGCAAGCACTTTCCGCCCTCGTTGCCCACCTAACGTCCACTACACTTTTCGCGGTTTTGGCTACAAAGCTTGGGTCAACCCAGCTACAAAAAACGCAAACTGATTATATGGGCGCTGCATGTCGGTTTAGGCGGAATCGGTTGCGGTAACCGGCGCTGCGACCACCTGGTTATTGAGACGCTGCGACCATGTATTTCTGAATTGCTCTATCAGCCAAGTCCGCGAGGGTATGGTGCTTCGTGGGATCAATGTTATTTCTCAGATGCGGGTCGAGCACGGTTGCCGGCCCATCTTTGGCGAGAGAAAACTTTTTGACCGCTTCGGCACGCTTACCGCCCTCACCAAGGAGATATCCAGCGCAGCTAAGTGCGTAAAATGCAAGGAAGGCTCCCGCGAGGGACAACTCCATAGGACCACCGGACTTTATGTCGACCTCCGGTCCCAATAAGTTCTGTGTCATCGTCAGCGGTACGTTACGCTGCTGCAGGATTTCTCCCCAGATCACCAAAGTAGCGCCCATAAACTTCCACAGCTTAGTCGCGTCTTGCTTGCTGCGAAATCGAACATAGGACGGCAAGAAGCGAAACTCGAAGTCATCTAGCCAATGCTCGGCCTCACACGCCCGCTTCGTGGAGTCGAAATACTGCCGCATTGCCTCATCCATGCAGGCGAGCTTTGTTGAAGTCGCGAGCGTGTCGGGGTCGAGCGAGCAGACCTCGAAAGGAGCGATTGCTATTCCGAACTTGTCATGGGGAAAGGGACGCATTTTCAGCTTCGCTGAGACAAGACTAATAATCGCACACACTAACGGAACCGCTGCTCCGAAAAAACAAAGGCCGATCCAGAAGACAACACCATAGTGAGGATCTTTGACCTCATATAAGCGCGTGTAAAAAAATGCATAAAGCAAGTCGAACGCGATACCCAGTACGACGATCGCGCCGATCAGAGACATCATAAAGCTACCGGGCGAACGCAGCGAATATTTCAAGGCGATCGCAACCTGGGCGGGAATGTCCGTGATTTCCATGGCGCGGCTCCTTTTTGAACGGAGACAGGCCGACCCGCAAAGTATCAGCCCGTGCCTTAAAGCGGATTTACTTCCTTACACTTTCCTTACACCGTACGCTAAACCCGCTCCCAATAAAGGTTTTAGGCGGCGCAGTTGAAAGAATCAAACGCCGGTAGCATTCGCGAGCGTGGGGTTCAAAGCTTCAAGATGACACGTCCGCGGCGCTTCCCGCCCCCGAATAGCAGGAAGATTAAATCGTGCGAGCCCAGCGCCATTACCGCAACCGACCCGCTGGATTATGAATCCTTTGCGCGCCTTAAACTCCGCCTATTGATTGGCGAATTTGTTTACTGGGGCCGAATTTGGGCTAACATCCAGCGCGCCCTCTGCTACTGAGCTTTGTTGTACGTGGGGGGCACTACAGCTTCTGCGCGCGTCCCGTGTCTTAACGTTCCCTACAAAAAGGCGCGAGACTGGAGTCATGGAAGCCCCAGTAACGACGGATGGACGCGGTATCCAACACGCGCTTTGACGCCAAATCCGAACGGGCCAAGGCCCACAACCAGGGCGAGCGGCGCATCAGAATCACATGCTTACGATTGCGCACTAGCTCGCGGATACCGATCGAGAGGCGCCACGGGCCTGGTGCGAATTGGAGTGGCTTAGCCGACGCGTCATGTTGGTTTTGACCCGACCGGACTTAGACGGTGACGCGACGCTCAAATGGAGCGCGCGGAGTACCGAGCACTTCGCGCAGCTAGGGCTCAACGCAGCCTCGCGCAAGCAATTGCCGGAGCTAAGGCGGTAGATATTGTCGCCGAGCTTGCCCCCGTTGCTCTCAATGTGCGGCGGGC
>Ga0187846_10001187_pt1 | contig 14714 bp, 8 predicted proteins | sample TC_taG_FD_161473 | JGI IMG/M metagenome (GOLD analysis project Ga0187846, IMG submission 161473) | Biofilm microbial communities from the roof of an iron ore cave, State of Minas Gerais, Brazil - TC_06 Biofilm (v2) | ecosystem: Environmental > Terrestrial > Deep subsurface > Cave > Wall biofilm ...
GATCGCCCGATGCGAAAGCCAGGCACACCTGATCGTCACTCACGCCGACGACATAGCCCTGGCTCTGTCGTCCCCAATGCAACTCCATGCGGTCAGTCCAGGGCGCCGCACGATAGTGCCTGCGGAACGCATAGCGGAAGCTGGGGCGCGAGCTGCGATCGAGACCCGCCCAGCGGCGCACGCGCGAGTTTGCGCCGTCGGCGCCTACGATCCATCGCGTTCGGATCGTGCGCTCACCCATGCGCACGCCGTCGCGAGAAATGCCGGTCACCGGCGCGCGCCAAAGCAGATCGGCGCCCGCGTTCTCCGCGTGTTCCGTCATGATGCGATGCAAGGTGGTACGCCGCACCGCGAGACCGGTGCTGTCCGGGAACATCGCCTCTGCGGATAATCCGCCGCTCAGAAAACGGATGCCGGAAAAGGAGAATCCATCGGTCGTGTTGACTGAAACGCCGAGCCGGCACAAAGCCCCCAGACCGTCGGGCATCAGACCTTCGCCGCAGGCTTTGTCAATCGGCGGCTGCGCCCCATCGGCAACCACTACGCGAAGTCCGTGCCGGCGTGCGGCGATCGCTGCGGCAAGTCCGGCCGGACCCCCGCCGATCACCAACACATCCGTCGAACTGGGCAGGCGGTGGCTCATCGCATTGATCTCACCACTGCAGCAGCAGAAGCTCGGAACAGAACCCCGGGCCCATGGCCGCCAGCAATCCCAGCGTGCCCGGCTCCGGGCGCCGCCGCCTCATCACATCTTCCAGCACCACCAGCACCGACGCCGAAGAAAGATTCCCGACTTTTTTCAGGCACTCCCACGAAGCATCCAGTTGCCCATCGCGCAGGTCAAGCGCCTCGGCCGTGGCTTCGAGAATCTTCGGACCGCCGGTGTGCAGCACCCAGCTTTTAACGTCGCTCCGCTGGTAGCCGTGGTCGAAGAGAAAGCTGTCCACATCGCCCCCAAGTTTTTGGCGCACCAGGTTGGGGACCTCCGCCGACAATACGATGTTGAAGCCCTTCTCGGAACCCTTCCAGCCCATCATCTCTTCGGTGTCGGGATAAAACACAGACCGGGTCGCCAGAATTGTCGGTCCTGGCGTGAGCCCCGGCGAGCTCATCTCGTCGCCCATCACGATCACGGCCGCAGAACCATCGGCAAACAGTCCCGACGAAATCAGGTTTGCCACCGATAGGTCTTCACGCTGCAACGTCAGCGAGCACAACTCCACCGACACCAGAGCCGCTGCTTGCGACGGATATCCGCGGACATAGTCCGCACAGCGTGAGATCCCCGCCGCTCCCGCCACACAACCGAGACCGAAAATCGGCACGCGACGGATGTTCGTCGACAATCCCATGCGGTTGATCAGCAGCGCGTCAATCGACGGGCTCGAAATTCCCGTCACCGATGTGAAGAACAATGCGCCCAGGTCGCCCGGCTCGAGGCCGGCATGGTGAAGCGCCTTGCAGAGCGCTTCTTCGGCGAGTTCCTGACCGACTCTGATCCACGCATCATTCGCCTGCCCCCAGGCCTTGATGTTGTAGTACTCCTCGGTGGGCAGGGAGAGGTGGCGCCCCTCCACGGTCACGTTACGATGCAGGCGCTCCAACATCTTCGGATTGCTAAGCCGGTCTCCCCAATATTCGCGAAGCTGCTCCAGAAGAAACTTCTGCGAATAGTAGTGCTTGGGGAACGCGCTGGCCGCGCTGGCGATTCTCATGCTTCTTTTCCTTGAAATGAAACTCTGGCGGGAGCAGCCGCGATCCGTCCAGGGATGAGCGCTGTGCCCGGCCGGATGACGGCGGTTCCAGTCGTGACTCCACCCGCCATCCTTCCTAATTCTCGCAGCCTGAAAACCCCAATTGTCACTGACTCGTAAAAAGAAAGCGAAATGAAGCTCCCTCGAACAGAAGGCGAAACCGCCAGGCTATTGAATGACGCCGATAGACGAAGGGTTGCCTCCGGCCCCATACGTGGAGAGCGAATTCAGCGCGCCCGTGCTCGAGTCGAAGGTGAAGACCTGAATTCCGGAGGCCAGATTTCCAACCAGCATGTACTTGCCGTTTGGATCGAAGGCCAGCGAAGTGGGTGAAGTCGCGCCGAAAGGCGAGCCTGTGACCGCCACGGGAAATCCTGTGCCCGCGGTGATCGTGTATACGGAAACGTTGCCTGAGCCCTGGTTGGCGGCGATCAGGTATTTGCCCGAAGGATCGATCAGCAGCGCGGCCGGCCCGGTGGGGTCGGCGAGCGGGGAGCCGGAAACTTCCGATAGCGCGCCCGACGCACCGATGGTGAACACGGAGATAGTGCTGTCGAGCGTGTTCGCCGTGTAAAGAAATCCGCTGGTCGGGTCAATGGCGATCGCCGATGGAGTCGTGCCCGTCTGGTAAGGTCCGGCGACCAAAGTGAGCGCGCCCGAATTTACCGTGTATCCGGCGATCAGGTTTCCGGCCCCGGTCACGTAGAGAAAGCTTCCGCTCGGAGTGAACTGCATGTCGAGAGGCGAGAAGCCCAGAGGAACCGTGCTCACCGCGGTGAGCCCCCCGCTCGACCCGACCGAAAACACCGAGATGTTGTTCGATCCGGCATTCCCCACATAGAGAAAGTTCCCGGCGGAATCCAGCAGCAGGATTCGAGGAAGTGTGCCGACCGCAGTCCGCGGCGTCACCTCCGTCAATCCTCCGCCGCTCGAGATCGTGAACAGGGAAACGTCGTCTTCGTTGTTTCCGGGATTCACCACATACATGAACTTTCCCGAGGGATGCACGACCAGCATTTGCGCTCCATTGCCGGCCGGGAACGGGCTTCCCGGCAGCGTCGTCAGCACTCCCGAGTTGGGATCTTCGCGGAACGCGATCATCTGATTGGTGGAAGGAGCGGTCGCGTACACAAAGTGGCTGGTCGTAGTACCGCATCCTGACCAGCACGCCACGCCGGCGCAAAGGAAGATCAACACGATTGCTTTCTTGAGCATTCCCGACTCCTATGAGTATTTGAAAAGCGAAGAACAATAATACTGGTTGCGGGCCGTCTCACAAACGGCTGACCCATACGACGACATCGCCGTGCCGCCGGGCTTCCAACCTGCTGCGATGCGGCGCCGCGAGCGCCAGGTTGCACCCCGTCAAGGGTGCGCCGCTCGGCCACTCTCATCGATCCGGCAAATGTTCGGGATCCTAGTGAGCTGGGCTCGGCTTCGGAGCCTGCGGCGCCGGCGTTTCCGGCAAGGCCTTGTCCGCGCCGCCGCGAAGCAACAGCCGCAAGCGATCAAGATACACGTAAACCACGGGCGTGGTGAAGAGCGTGAGCGCCTGGCTCACGATCAGGCCGCCCACAATCGTAATGCCCAGCGGCCGGTGCAGCTCCGAGCCTGTGCCCCGGCCCAGGGCCAGCGGCAGTCCGCCCAGCAGCGCCGCCATCGTGGTCATCATGATCGGGCGGAATCGCAGGATGCACGCGTCGTAGATCGCCTCTACCGGCTTCTTCCCCTGGGTGCGCTCGACGTCGAGCGCGACGTCGATCATCATGATGGCGTTCTTCTTCACCAGGCCGATCAGCAGAATGATGCCGATGGTCCCAATCACATTCAGCTCGTTGTGCGTCAGCTTCAGGGCGAGCAGCGCTCCGACGCCCGCCGAAGGCAGCGTCGACAGGATCGTGATGGGATGAATGTAGCTCTCGTACAACATGCCCAGCACGATGTAAACGGCGAGCAGCGCGGTCAGGATCAGAATGGGCTCGCTCGACAGCGAATCCTGGAAGGCGGCCGCCGTTCCCTGAAATCCCGCCGTGATCGATGCCGGAAAGCCGATGCTGCGCTCCGCGGCTTCGATGGCCTCCGTGGCCTGGCCCAGCGCCACTCCCGGCGCCAGGTTGAACGAGAGCGTCACTGAAGGATACTGCCCCTGGTGACTTACCTCCAGCGGTGTATTCGAGGGCACGTAGCGCGTGAATGCGGACAGAGGAACCGGTACTCCCGCCGTCGAGCGCACATAAATGTTCTGCAGCGCTTCAGGGGTCTGCTGGAACTGCGGCGCAACTTCCATGACCACGTGATATTGGTTCAGCGGCCGATACATGGTCGAGACCTGCCGCTGCCCGAACGCGTCGTAGAGCGCGTTGTCGATGGTTTGCGGCGTGATGCCCAGCCGGCTGGCGGTATCGCGGTCGATTTCGAGCCTTGCCTGAAGCCCGTTGTCCTGCTGGTCCGAATTCACATCGCGCAGTTCCGGCAGGGCGCGCATCTTCTGCAGCAGGCGCGGGGCCCAGCTGTTCAGTTCGTCGAGTTTCTCGCCCTGCAGCGTGTACTGGTACTGCGCCCCGCCGAAACGCCCGCCAATGGTTAAGTCCTGAGCCGCCTGCAGAAACAGCGTGGCCCCCGGCACCACGGCCAGCTTGTCGCGCAAACGATTGATCACGTCGTCAGCGGTAAAGTCGCGGCAGGGGCGCCAGAAAGTTCGCTTCTGGCACCCCCCTCGTTCCCCTTGCGGCTTCAGCATGATGAAGGAACGCCCCTGATTCTGCGCCGAACCGCCGCCCGCGAAGCCCACCACCGTGTTGACGGCGGGGTCCGACATGACGATGCCGACAAACTGCTGCATCTTGTCGCGCATCGCGTTGAATGAAATGTCCTGCGACGCCTGCACTGAGCCCATCAACCGTCCCGTATCCTGCTGCGGGAAAAACCCCTTGGGCACCTGGATGTACAAGTACACGCTGAGGCAGGCCACGCCTATGGTCACCGCCAGCGTCACCGGCTGGTGCCCCAGCACCCACTTCAGCGCCTCCCGATACGACGCCAGAACTCTGTCGAAGACCCATTCGCTCGCGCGGTAGAACACGTTGTGCCGTTCATTTTCTTTTGGCGGGCGCAGGAACTTGGCGCACATCGTCGGCGTTGTGGTCAGCGACACCAGCAGTGAAACTCCGATGGCCATGCCCAGCGTTACGGCAAACTCGCGGAACAGCCGCCCCACAATTCCGCCCATCATCAGCAGCGGGATGAACACCGCCACCAGCGACGTGCTCATCGAGAGCACCGTGAAACCAATTTCCGCCGCGCCTTTGAACGCGGCCTGCACTGCGCCCATGCCGCGCTCTACGTGGCGCATGATGTTTTCCAGAACCACGATGGCGTCATCGACCACGAAGCCGGTGGAGATGGCCAGCGCCATCAGCGAAAGATTGTCGAGGCTGTAGCCCAGCAGGTACATTCCGCCGAAAGTCCCCACCAGCGAAAGCGGCACGGCAATGCTGGGAATGATCGTCGCCCGCACCGTGCGCAGAAACGCGAACACCACCAGAATCACCAGCACGATCGAAATCAGCAGTGTGGTTTCGATGTCCTTCACCGATGCGCGCACCGTGATCGTGCGGTCGAGCACGACGTCCAGCTTGATGGCGGGAGAAATCGATGACTGGAGCAGGGGCATTAGCGCCCGCACGCGGTCCACGGTCTGAATGATGTTGGCTCCGGGCTGCCGGAAAAGCACGATCAGCACGCCGGGCTTGCCGTTCGCCAGCCCCACGTTGCGCACGTCGGCCACCGAATCCTGCACGTCGGCCACATCGCCGAGCCGCACCGCCGCGCCGTGGTTGTAGGCCACGATCAGCGGGCGGTACTGGTCCGCGGTGAACAGCTGGTCGTTGGTGTTGAACGCATACGAGGTGGTGCCATTCGCAACCTGGCCTTTGGGCCGGTTGGCGTTGGCGGCGTTCAGCGCGTTGCGCACATTGTCCAGCCCTACTCCCAGCTTGTTCAGCAGCGTCGGGTTCACTTCCGCCCGCACCGCCGGCGGCGCCGATCCGAACACGAACACCTGGCCCACTCCATCCACTTCCGCCAGTTTCTGCGCCAGGATGGAATCAGCAGTGTCGTACATGCGGGGCACGGGGATCGTGTCCGAGGTCAGCGCGAGAATCGTAATGGGTGCGTCCGCCGGATTCGCCTTGCGGTAGGTGGGATTGCTCGGCAGGTTCGCGGGAAGCTGGCTGCGCGCGGCGTTGATGGAGGCCTGCACATCTCGCGCCGCGGCGTCAATATTGCGGTTCAGGTCAAATTGCATGGTGATGCCGGTCGAGCCCAGCTGGCTCGACGACGTCATCTGGTTCACGCCCGCGATGCGCCCGAACTGCCGTTCCAGTGGCGTGGCCACCGCCGACGCCATGGTCTGCGGGTCGGCGCCCGGCAGGCCCGCCCCCACCCCGATCACCGGGAAGTCCACCCGCGGAAGCGAAGCCACCGGCAGGAAGAAAAACGCCAGCGCGCCCGAGAGCAGCAGCGCCGCCGCCAGCAGCGACGTGCCGATCGGACGCCGGATAAATGGAGCAGAGATGCTCATCGTCTAATCCGCGGGCATCTCCCGTGGAATCTCGTTGCCGATTCTGTACTTCGCAAACCGGTGCGCCAGCCGGTCGAACCACAGATACACCACCGGAGTCGTATACAGCGTGAGCAGCTGGCTGAGCACCAATCCGCCGACAATCGTGATGCCCAGCGGCCGGCGCAACTCCGCGCCCGTGCCCGAAAGCAAAGCCAGCGGCAGACCGCCCAGCAGCGCCGCCATCGTGGTCATCATGATGGGACGGAAGCGCAGCAGGCACGCCTGGAAAATCGCCTCCTCCGGCGGCTTGCCTTCGTCGCGCTCCGCCTCCAGCGCAAAATCGATCATCATGATGGCGTTCTTCTTCACGATGCCGATCAGCAGGATGATGCCGATCAGCGCCACCACGTTCAGGTCGTTGCGCGTGATCTGCAGCGCCAGAATTGCCCCCACACCCGCCGAGGGCAGCGTCGAAAGAATCGTGATGGGATGGATGTAGCTCTCGTAGAGCACCCCCAGCACGATGTAGACCGTGATGATGGCCGCAAGAATCAGAAAAGGTTCGCTCGACAGCGAATTCTGGAAGGCCGCGGCCGTTCCCTGGAATGCCGTGTGGATGCTGGCGGGAAGCTGAATCTCTTTTTCCACTTCCTGGATCGCGCGGGTCGCGTCGCCCAGCGATGCCCCCGGCGCCAGGTTGAACGAGAGCGTTACCACGGGGAACTGTCCCTGGTGATTCACGGCAAGAGAAGCGCTCGATGACTGAATCCGCGTGAACGCTGTAATCGGAACAGGCGAGCCGCTGGTGCTCGCCGAAGGCGCATTCGCCGAAGGGGCGCCGCTCGTCGCCACTTGGCTGGCCGGCCGGACGTAGATATCCTTCAGCGAGTCAGGATCCTGCGCGAAGCTCGGCGCCACCTCCAGCACCACGTGATACTGGTTGAGCTGCGTGAAGATGGTCGACACCAGGCGCTGCCCGAACGCGTCGTAGAGCGTGTTGTCGATCGCCTGCGGAAAGATTCCCAGCCGTGAGGCCGTGTCGCGGTCGATCGAGATGTTTGCCCGCAGCCCGTTGTTCAGCTGGTCGGTCGCCACGTCGACCAGTTCCGGCCGGGGCTTCAGCTTCTCCACCAGCCGCGGAACTTGTTGTGCCAGTTCCTGCGCGTCTGCGTCCTCCACCGAATACTGGAATTGCGTGCGGCTGACACGATCTTCCACCGTCAGGTCCTGAACCGGCTGCATGTAGAGCGTGATGCCTTGCACTTTGGCCAGCTCCTGCTGCAACTGCCGGATGATCGCCGACGCGTCGTCCTTGCGCTGGCCGAGCGGCTTCAAATTGATCTGGATGCGCCCGCTGTTCGGCGTGGTATTCGTGCCGTCCACGCCGATGAACGACGACAGGCTTTCCACATTTTGGTTTTTCAGAATCAACTTCGCCAGTTCCTGCTGCCGCTGCGCCATCGCGTCGAACGAAACGCTGTCCGGCGCTTCCGACACGCCCAGGATCACACCCGTATCCTGCACCGGAAAGAAGCCTTTGGGCACAACCACGTAGAGCACGAGCGTCAGCACCAGCGTGCCGAACGTCACCAGCAGGGTTGCGGTCTGGTGCTTCAGCACCCACTTCACCGTTCGCCCATAGAAAGCGATGATCCGGTTGAAGTAGTCTTCCGAGATTTTGTAGAACCGTCCTTTGTCCTCTTCTCTCTGATGTTTAAGCAGCTTCGCGCACATCATCGGAGTCAGGCTCAGCGAAACTCCGGCGGACACCAGGATCGTCACCGCCAGCGTCACCGCAAACTCGCGGAACAGCCGGCCCACGATGTCGCCCATGAACAGCAGCGGAATCAGCACCGCGATCAGCGACACGGTCAGCGAGACGATGGTGAACCCGATCTGGCCGGCGCCTTTCAGGGCCGCGTCCAGCGGCGTATCGCCTTCTTCCAGAAAGCGGGCGATGTTCTCGATCATGACGATCGCGTCGTCGACCACGAATCCGGTCGAGATGGTCAGAGCCATCAGCGTCAGATTGTTCAGGCTGTAGCCCAGCAGATACATCACGCCGAATGTGCCCACGATGGAAAGCGGCACCGCGACGCTCGGAATCACCGTCGCCGCCAGATTCCGCAGGAACAGGAAGATGACCATCACCACCAGCGCGATGGTGAGCATCAGCTCGAACTCAACGTCTTTCACCGAAGCCCGGATCGTGATCGTCCGGTCGGTGAGAATCTGCACTCTCACCGCCGCCGGCAGAGACGCCTGCAATTGCGGCAGCAGCTTCTTGATCCGGTCCACCACGCTGATGATGTTGGCGCCCGGCTGGCGCTGGATGTTCACGATCACCGCCGGCGTCAGGTTCATCCACGCGGCCAGCCGCGAATTCTCCGTCCCGTCGATCACGTTCGCCACGTCGCTGACCCGCACCGGCCCGCCGTTGCGGTAGGCGATGACGATCGGCTTGTATTGCTCGCCCGACAGCAACTGATCGTTGGCGCCGATGGTGTAGGCCTGCCGCTGCCCATCAAGCACCCCCTTTGCCTGGTCCACGTTCGCCTGCACCAGCGCCGTGCGCAGGTCTTCCAGACTCAGCCCGTACGACGCCAGCGCCGTGGGATTCGCCTGCACCCGCACCGCCGGCTTCTGCCCCCCGCTGATCGAAACCAGCCCCACGCCCGGCAGCTGCGAAATCTTTTGCGCCAGCGCCGTGTCCGCAAGATCTTCCACCTGCGACAGCGGCAGCGTGTCCGAAGTCATGGCCAGCGTCAGAATCGGCGCGTCCGCCGGATTTACCTTGTTGTAGATGGGAGGGTTGGGAAGGTCCTGCGGCAGGAAGCCCGCGGCCGCGTTGATGGCAGCCTGCACCTGCTGCTCTTCCACGTCAATGTTCTGGTCGAGCCCGAACTGCAGCGTGATTACCGAGCTCCCGAACGAACTCGTCGAGGTCATCTGCGTCAGACCGGGAACCTGGCCGAACTGCCGCTCCAGCGGCGACGTCACCGACGACGCCATCACCTCGGGATCCGCGCCGGGATAAAACGTCACAACCTGAATCGTGGGGTAGTCGACTTGCGGAAGCGCCGAGACGGGCAGTTGCAGGTAAGCTACGAATCCCACCAGCATCACGCCCACCATCAGCAGCGTGGTGGCTACCGGCCGGAGAATAAATATTCGTGAAGGACTCATGAACCGGGAGTTCCTGCCGCGCCGCGTCCGGTGTTGCCCGGCTGCGCGCTGGGCGACTCCTCCCGCGGCTCAATTCTGCTGCCGGATTGCAGCTTGTCCTGGCCGCTCGTGACCACAGTATCGCCTGCGCCCAGCCCGCCGCTGATCGCGGTAGTGTCGCCCTGCGTCAGGGCAACCGTCACGTTGCGCTGCTCTACGGTATTGTCCGGCTTCACCGCGTAGACGAACGTTCCCGGCGGACCATGCAGAATGGCTGCGGTTGGCAGCACCAGGCTGTTCTTGCGCGTTTCCAGCAGCAGTTGCGTATTGACGAACTGGTTGGGCCAGAGCTGATTGTCCTTGTTGTCGAAGACGGCTTTCAGTTTCGCCGTGCCCGTCGACTGATCGATCTGGTTGTCGATGGTCAGAAGCCTGCCGGTCGCGAGTTTGGTTTGATCGTCGCGGCTGTAGGCCTCCACCGTCAGCGGCCCGCTCCGCATGCGCTGCGCCACCTGGGGCAGCACGTCTTCGGGAAGCGTGAAGATCACCGCGATCGGCTGGAGCTGCGTGAGCACCAGCATCGCGTTCGTGTCGTTGGCGTGCACGATGTTACCCACGTCCACCTGCCGCAATCCGATCCGCCCCTCGAACGGCGCGGTGATATGGCAATAGGTCAGCTGCAGCTTGACGTTGTTGATCTGCGCCTGGTCGTTGCGCACCTGTCCGTCCAGCTGGTCGACCAGCGCCTTTTGCGTGTCCACCTGCTGCTGCGCGATGCTGCCGGAAGGAATCAGTGCGGTATAGCGATCCAGGTTCAGCCTAGCGTCCCGCAGCGTGGCTTCATCTTTGAAAAGCTGCGCCTGCATCTGGTCGAGCTGCACCTGGTAGGGACGCGGGTCGATCACGATCAGCAATTCGCCCTGCTTCACAAACTGCCCTTCGCGAAAGTGCACTTCCATGATCTGGCCGTCGACCCGGCTCTTGATGTTCGCGGTGTTGAACGCCGTCACCGATCCCAGTCCTGCCACGTACACCGGCAGGTCCTGGGTTCGAACCTTTGCAACCGTCACCGACACCGGGCGCTGCGGGCCGGCCGCCTGCGCCTTTTGTCGGGCGTCGCTGGTGCTGCAACCGGTCGAGAACAAGGTGACGCCCGCAAGAGCCAGGGCAAAAACCCACCCCGAAGAGCGCTTGCTCCAGACGCTTCGCAAAAAGGAGTTGAAGTCAGTATTCAAAGGTTTTAGTCCAGTGAAGATTCTCACACGACAGCACGGGCTGCGCCTAACTAAAGTGCTTAGCTATTAGACGTATGACCCTGAAACTCGGTTGCGGCGACCACGCCTGGGAGGCAGAGATTCTCGACACTCGAGACCCTCCCGCCAAAGTCGTCAGGCAGGAACCGAAAACGCGGCTGAAACCGCACAGGACCGTGCAAAACCAGCATCAACTGCGGCCCGCCGTCGGTCAAGCGCAGGGCCAAGGTTTTACAAATCTTTACTTGTTGTGACGGCCCGTTTACGAAGCGAGCGCGCCCATGAGTATCTCGCAGCGGGGCCGTCTCAAAACGAGCTTAACGTCCTGGGGGCGCCGGATGCCGCGCCTCGTAAGCCGCGATCTCCTCCTCATGCTGCAGCGTCAGGCCGATGTCATCCAGGCCGTTCAGCAGGCAGTGCCGCACAAACTCATCCATCGGGAACTTCGCGCGGAATCCGTGAACGTCGCGCACCTCGCAATGCTCGAGGTCGATGGTCGCTTCGTACTGATTCATCTCTCGCGCGCGCCGCATGAGCTCCGCAACTTCGTTTTCGCTCAGCCGAACTGCGAGGAACCCGTTCTTGGCTCCGTTGTTGGCAAAAATGTCGGCGAACGAAGACGCAATCACCGCGCGGAATCCGTAGTCGGCCAGCGCCCACACCGCGTGTTCGCGCGACGATCCGCAGCCGAAATTCTTGCCCGCTACCAGGATGCTCGCTCCCTCGTAGCACGGCTCATGCAAAACGAAATCTGCGATCTTCTTGCCGTCTGCAGTGAAGCGCCAGTCGTAAAACACAAACTGCCCGAAGCCGGTCTTCTCAATGCGCTTCAGGAACTGCTTCGGAATAATCTGGTCGGTGTCGACGTTCACCCGATCCAGCGGCGCCACCCGCCCGCGATGAACTGTAAATGGTTTCATCAAGCTATCCTGCGAGGGTTTGTCACCCTGAGCCGGGTGCTCTTTGCCCGGCCGCCTCGGGGCGAGCGATCTCCCCGCCCAAGCCTCGCGTTCAAAGCGCGCTCACTGAAACTTCCAATTCCTGATGTCCGTAAAATGTCCGGCAATCGCCGCCGCCGCCGCCATCATCGGACTGACCAGATGCGTCCGCCCTCCGCGCCCTTGCCGCCCTTCAAAATTGCGGTTGCTCGTCGAAGCGCACCGCTCCCCGGGCTGCAGAATGTCAGGATTCATTCCCAGGCACATCGAACATCCTGACTCCCGCCACTCAAATCCCGCATCGAGAAAAATGCGATGCAACCCTTCCTGCTCCGCCGCGCGCTTCACCGCCTGCGATCCCGGCACTACCATCGCGCGCACCTTCGAACTCACCCGATGACCCCGTGCCACCCGCGCCGCCGCCCGCAAGTCTTCAATCCGCGAATTCGTACACGAGCCGATGAACACGCGGTCGATGCCGATATCCTCGATCCGTTTTCCCGGTTCCAGTCCCATGTACTGCAGCGCCAGTTCCGCCGCGCGCCTTTCGCCGTCCCGCAAGCCGTTGATCTCCGGCACTCGCCCCGTCACCGGCGCCACCATCCCCGGATTCGTGCCCCACGTCACAAACGGGCAAAGCTGAGCTCCGTCGATCTCCACAAACTTGTCGAACGTCGCGCCTTCCGCACTGGGCAAATCCCTCCACCGCGCAACCGCCTTTTCCCATTCGCCGTCCCGCGGCGCGAACCTCCGCCCCTTCACGTAGCCGATCGTGATCTCATCCGGCGCGACCATCCCCGCGCGCGCTCCCGCCTCAATGCTCATGTTGCACAGCGTCATGCGCCCTTCCATGGAAAGCGCGCGCACTGCGTCGCCCGCGTACTCGATCACGTGCCCGGTCGCGCCATCGGTCCCGATCTGCCCGATGATCCCCAGCGCGAGGTCTTTCGCCGTCACCCCTTCCGCCAGCCGCCCATGCACATCGATCTTCATGGTCTTCGGCTTCTGCTGCGCCAGGCACTGCGTCGCCAGCACGTGCTCCACTTCCGACGTGCCAATGCCAAATGCCAGCGCCCCAAACGCCCCGTGCGTGCTGGTGTGGCTGTCGCCGCACACAATCGTCATTCCCGGCTGCGTCAGCCCCAACTCCGGGCCGATCACGTGCACGATCCCCTGCTCGGGCGAGTCGATGTCGAACAGCCGCACCCCAAACTCTTTGCAATTTTTCTGCAAGGCCGCGATCTGCGCCGCCGCGACCAGGTCGGTGATGGGAGTTCCCCGCGGCTCGGTGGGAACATTGTGATCCACCGTCGCTACCGTGCGCACCGGCTGCCGCACCTTGCGCGCGGCGGCGCGTAATCCTTCGAACGCCTGCGGCGAAGTCACCTCGTGGACCAGGTGCAGGTCGATATAGATGATCGGAGACCGCCCGCCCGGTTGGGCCACCACGTGCTCGTCCCAGATCTTCTCAAACAGTGTGCGTGCCGCCATGATTGCCCTGTCGTGTGGGGACAGCCGCCCCCGGCTGTCCGGCGGCCCAGGCTTGTCGGGCCGCACTATGCCAGTTCCCAATCGCACCCTAAGTTTTTCACACTCGACGAGGCCCCGCAAGCGCACCCACCGCAGAAAAGCATGGCGTCCCCGCTGTGTTTAGGTTAGCCTCAACCAGCAATTACGCGGTCAGGAGATCCTCATGCAAAGCCGCATCACCGGCACCACCATGCCGGTTCTCGAATTCACCCTCGATCCGAACGATGCCATCATCTCCGAAGCGGGAGAGCTTTCCTGGATGGGCAGCTCCATCCAGATGACCACGCACACGCAATTTGCCGGCGGCGGAGGCCTGTTCGGCGTGCTCAAACGCGTGGCCGGCGGCGGGTCCCTCTTCATGACCGAATATCGCGCGCTCGGAGCGGCCGGCGAATTGGCCTTCGCCACCAAGCTCCCCGGCCACATCGTTCCCGTTGATGTCAGCCCGGCACACGAATACATGATTCACCGCCACGGTTTTCTCTGCGCCACCTCGCAGATTCAGATCAGTGTGGGCTTCCAGCAATCGCTGGGCGCGGGCATCTTCGGCGGCGACGGCTTCCTGCTGCAGAAAGTCAGCGGCCAGGGAACCGCCTGGCTCGAACTTTCCGGCGAACTGGTTACCCGCGACCTTCAGCCCGGAGAAACTCTGCGCGTCCATCCCGGCCACGTTGGCGCCTTTCAGTCGAGCGTGTCGTTTCAAATCACCACCGTTCCGGGCATCAAGAACATGATCTTCGGCGGCGACGGCATCTTTCTCGCCGCGCTCACCGGCCCTGGCAGAGTCTGGCTGCAAACCCTGCCCATCGCGAAGCTGGCTCACGCCCTGGAGCGCTACATGCCCCATGCGGTGAGACACGAAACCGTGCAGGGCGGCGTGGTCGGCGGCATCGTCGGCTCGATTCTCGATGGCATTAAGTAACCGGGCGCCGGTCCTGGGTGTAAGACCTCGACCCAGGACCTGACACCTGAGACCCGGAATCCTGCCGCCGCATGCGCTAAACTATTACTTCCACCCATGATCAACGGCAAACGTATCGCTGTTGTTATGCCGGCGTACAACGCGGAGAAGACGCTGCAGGACACCGTCGGAGAGCTCCCCGAAACCGTCGACATCCGCATCCTGGTCGACGATCACAGCTCCGACAAAACCGTCGAAGTTGCTCGTCGCCTCGGCCTGCTCGTCTTCCAGCACGACCGCAACTACGGCTACGGGCGCAACCAGCAGACCTGCTACCGCGAGGCTCTCACCGCCGGCGCCGACGTCGTCATCATGCTTCACCCCGACTATCAGTACACGCCGCTGCTGGTCACCGCGCTCGCCAGCATGGTGGCCTACGACGTCTATGACGTGGTGCTCGGCTCGCGCATCATCGGCGGGACAGCCCTGCGCGGCGGCATGCCCCTCTACAAATACATCTCCAACCGCTTCCTGACCGCGTTCGAAAATCTTTTTCTGCGCGTCAAGCTCTCCGAATACCACACCGGCTACCGTGCCTTCAGCCGCAAG
>Ga0187846_10001188_pt1 | contig 14707 bp, 13 predicted proteins | sample TC_taG_FD_161473 | JGI IMG/M metagenome (GOLD analysis project Ga0187846, IMG submission 161473) | Biofilm microbial communities from the roof of an iron ore cave, State of Minas Gerais, Brazil - TC_06 Biofilm (v2) | ecosystem: Environmental > Terrestrial > Deep subsurface > Cave > Wall biofilm...
ATGTCTATAATACCAAACGGTTACATTCGAGTTTAGGCTATCTACCACCCACTGAATTTGAGGAGGCATATAGCTTGGTCAAGGAAACCTCCCTATGACCCTTGTCCGGTCAAATGGGTTCACTCCACTTTTTTCCCTGGTGGAATGGGGATAGCCACTCCATCCACACTGAAGACGATGCGAGACTCCATTTTTCAGCTACGAATTGTTTGCATGTCGATGCTGGCTTTCTCATCTGAAGCCACGGGGAGGTGGAGATGGCCCGGATCTTCCACCCCCCGCAACTGCACCTCTCAAGAACCCTCAGCTAAGGATTCAGAGAGTTCAGTCTCCCTCCCGCTCCACCTCACCCTATGCCCCCTCTCTACGGAGTGGAAAGGGAAGGGGTGAGGCCCATAGGTATTACCTCAGCTTGCGATCTGCAGCCAGGGTTGTCAGATCGGCGACGTTCAGCGCTCCCCTTGTTGAAGTCCATATCCAGGCCGTGCTCCCCTGGTTACCCTGTGCATCTTGCTCACACCAGGGATTGGCCGGGACACCAGCGCAGGGATCGGGCATGCTCTGTTCACGAGGGATCGGCAGGAGGACGGCTCCCGTCCTCGTCGGGACGCGCAACGGAGGCAGCGCAGCGCAGGCTGGTGCAAATCCGCTCAGGCATAATGCCTCAGCCTCGACCGTCGGATCACCCTGGTTGGCGACGCCACAGGTTCCCAGCGTGGTCTGGATATTGGCAGGCGCACTGGTCAGCCCATGGGGGTCGAAGTTCCCGTGCCAGCAGTTGCCGGGATTGCTTGCGATATGACCGTCAGCCAGATCACCATTTGTCACGTTGCCGAAGAAGCCATTATCCTTGAGGAAATTATCGGCAACCTCGTTGCCGTAGCCGATGAAGTAACAGATCGAGCCAAGCTGGATCCCACCGCTACACGGGTGGGGATTGTTGGCGGGCGGCATCTCCGGGTCGGGCAGGTCGCCGATCGCGATCCCCCACAGCCCGTTATGGCTGACCCGGTTGTCAATCACGGTGTCGTTCTCGCCACCCGCCAGCTCGATGCCGGTTCCCACAGGTGCTGTGCCTGCGAGACCGAACCGAGGCACGTTGGGATTATTGTTGTCATGGACAAAGTTGTCGCGGATCACCGTGCAGGAAGCGCTTCCCGTTGGGCCGGTCTGCCCGGCAGGGCAGGCCCCGTTCTGGGGCGAGGGCCAGTCGTCGTTGTTGAGGCTATTGGGGAGGATACCCACCTTGTTCTGGTCCCATTCACTGTACTCGATGATGAGATGACCTCCGGCATTGGTCCCCGAATAGCCAAGCGGGCTGTTCTGCGCATGCACATGCGTGAGGACGACATGACAGTCTGGACATGCCCCCACATAGAATGACGAATCGCCCATATTGCTCGCGTAGTCATGGGCGAACAGACCAGGACCGCTAACGTTGCTGGCGAAGATGCCATATTTAGCCTGAGCGGAAGTGTCGTCCTTGTAGTAGGTCGAGCTGGCGGTCAGGTACGTCCCCCGGAACGAACTCAGGCCGATGGTGCCACTGCCATCGCCCCCGTTCAACCAGACCTGGTTGCCGTTGTTCCCACTATTGGCGCTCAGGAAATTGCACACCGTCAGGTTCTCCACCGACACGCCATCCGTCTTGAAGACCTCGATGCCATTGCGTCCGCTCCCATTGGGACCGAAGTCCTGGACGGCAGGGACGGAACTGCAAGCCGGAGCGCCGGGCAGCGTGCCGTCCACGATCACGCGGTTGCGGTTCATGCCTCGAATATGAAGATTGGGAGTCGTCACCAGCACGCCAGCATTCCTGGCGCCTTGCTCGTGGTAGTCTCCTGGACCGATGAGAATCCAGTCACCAGGCTGCGCGGCATTCACAGCCGCCTGAATCGTATGGAACTGTCCTGCAATACCCTGAAAGCTTCCCACGCGCAGCACATGCGAGCCAGCCGCATGCAGGGGAACGGAAAAAATAGGCGCGAGAAGCACACCAAAACCAAGCGCTAGAAAAATCCGGCGTATCATAATACCCCCTCCTCCCAGTCGAGCATCAAAGGCATCACACCCCAATGCGCCTCCAGCTCGTGCCTGGGATACTAAGCTAGAGCGGATCCTCCCACTCAGCATACAATCATAGAGAAATTCAGCCAGATATGCTCCTGCCAAGAGTTTACCTGCTTTTCGCCTGCAATACAACTGGGAAATCCTATATTCATGACCTCGCGAAGCGTGTTCAACGCCAGGCAGCATATTCCACCCAAGGAGAAGCTTCCGTGGGGGCGAGGCTTGCCCCCATAAGCGTTAACTTAAGCACTTGAACAAAAGAAGACAGGAGATGAAGCAGAAGCAGCCCCGGTCACCTGGGTCCTCAGTTGACGACGGAGCGTGCTTACCTGCTGCTGCCGCCGGCGTGGACTCTCGCACACAAAGCGGCGGAGGTGCGGCAGACAGGCCCGCAGGCGTGCAGGGGTCCAGTAGCCTTGCACCACCGTGCGCAGTGTTTGCACACACAGCGCGGGTAGCAGAGGCTGGAGCACGGCCCACAACTCATCGCTGATCTGATATCCGGTCGTCGTGCATTTTTTAGGGTCCGATCTCGCCGTCGCTTCGTCGGTTCTTGGTTGCTTTTGAGGTCATACGCGCCACAAGGGAATGCAAGGAACACTGGCTTGGAAGGAGCCGTCAGGGCAACCCTGAGAAGTCACCGCCTTCAGGGGTGGGGAATCGTCACCTCTGGTAGCCGTACATGCGCCCGTCCGCGTAGGTTTTCTGCGCTTCGTCCGCACGGCCAAGAGACTCCAGCGCGCCCTTTCGCGGTATAAGCGTCGGCCACGTTGTGAGCTAGTGCATTTCCACGACAGGGAGTAGGCAATGTAGTATACTCCAGGATATGAGACCACCCATCTTTATCCGACCCCTGATCGAAGACGAACAGCGCCAGATCCAGGCGGGCTTGCGTTCGTCGGATGCCTTTGTGTTGCGTCGCTGCCAGATCTTGTTAGCCTCCGCCAGAAGAGAACGAGCGCCCCAGATCGCCCGCCAGTTGGGCTGCGACGATCAGACGGTGCGCTATGTGATCCACAATTTCAATACCGATGGCCTGAGTGTGCTGCACCAAGGATCTTCGCGCCCCCATCGTCTCCGGACTTCGTTCACGGAAGAAGGGCTGGAGCGTTTGCAAGATCTCTTGCATCGCAGCCCACACGAGTTCGGCAAAGACCGCGGCACCTGGACGCTGGAACTGGCGGCCCAGGTCTGCTTGGAGCAAGGCATCATCGCGGTGCCGATTTCCGACGAGAGCGTGCGCCGCGCGCTCAAGCGGCTGGGAACCAACTGGAAGCGCGCTAAACACTGGATTACCAGCCCCGACCCGCTGTACCTGCGAAAAAAAACGCGCGCGATAAGCTGATCGCCTGGGCGAGCCAGCAGCCGGACTGGGCGACCGGGTTCCTCGACGAGGTCTGGTGGAGTCGCTTTGCGCACCCTCGCATGCACGCCTGGCAAAAGAATGATCCTGACCCCAAAGCGCTGGCTTGTTATGGCGTCCTGTGGCAAGAAGGACAACCGGATGATCCACGGCGAGACCACATGTGGCTGCGCTTTGTCACCGGGCGTCCGGTGAGCGACATCACGACCCAGGTTCTCGACTGGTGTTGCGAGCGTCTGGCGGCTCAGGGCAAAAGTGCTTGGCTGCTGATCTGGGACAACGCCTCCTGGTATATCAGTCAGATCGTGCGGACCTGGATCAGAGAGCACAATCAGCAGGTCAAACAAACCGGCAAAGGGGTGCGCATCCTGCCTTTCCGGCTGCCAACCAAGAGCCCCTGGCTCAATCCCATCGAGCCCAAGTGGGTGCATGGCAAACAGGCTGTGGTAGAACCGGCTCGCCTGTTGTCAGCGAGCGAGCTGGCCCAGCGCATCTGTGCGTACTTTGGATGCTCTTCTGAGCCATATCTTTGCCTTCCTCACTCCGAAAAGGTCTCGTGAGCATGCACTCAGTGCTCCTAATCGCGCCTTATGCATCCAGCTCGGTCAGGGACCACGGGGTGAGGTGTCCGCCTTTGTCGCCAAGTTCAGGAACGGCAATGCCTTGCAGGCCGAGCATCAGTGCCAGCTGCCCGCCGTGATGCAGGTCGTGGGACATGATACGCCAGATGGTCCATTGGCGTGTCACCGCATAGATTTTGCCCTCTCTGCTGTGCCGATAGGTCTGTGCCAGATCGGCCACTGTCCAGGTGTTGAGGGTTGTTTCGATCATCTGCCAGCTCGACTCCAGCCACTTGAGCGATTCGCCGGGGGTCTTTGTCAGAGGCTCCTCCCATTGCACATTGGCCTCCATCCATCGGTTGAGCTCGTTGATATCCCCGGCATTGAACGTTTCACCTGCCCAGGGAGCAATCTGACGGGCGAGGGCAGCAGATCCAGGGGCACTCATCTTATAGAACCACCACAGCCGGGCGCCAGCGATATGGGCGATCAGTTCGTTCACCGAGCACTGATTGGGTGCGGGGCGCCATGCCAGTTGTTCTGGCATCAGTGGAGTGACGGCACGCATCAAGGCCTGCTGGTGGCTATCCCAGCCTTCGTAGACGGTCTTCAAGAAAGGGGAAGTCGTGGTCATGAAAATATCCTCTCTGTCTGGTGAGGTGGCGAACAACATATGAACATTTGTCTCCTACCATGATAGTATCTGGAGCGGAACGAAGCAAGATCGGAGGGAATCCGAAGAGGTTTCGGGTTTCTGCACTAGCCGGATTGCCTGATCATACGCGGCGACCGCCTCTTCGTATCGCCCCATACCGACCAGAGCATTGCCTGTGTTGAAGTCTGCCCCGGCGTAATCGGGGGTGAGCTGGATCAGGCTATCAAACGCGGCAATTGCATCGGCATACTGCTCGGCTTTGTAATAGGAAAGGCCCTGCTCCATTATCTGCTGCGGCTGCGCGGGTGCGGCTTGCGTTTGTGCCGCAGCCTACCCTTAGGCGAACAGCGAGTCGGCCTGCTTGTTGTCCATCTCATACTGGAAACCGCAGAGATTGCAGTGCACAATGGTCTTCTTAGAGAAAGGAAACAACGGGATAAAGTAGAGTGTGAACCAGCGGTGCGAGCGTACTACCGTCTGAAAGCCTTCTTTCTTGCACTGCGGGCAGGGATTCTGCATCTGTCCCATGACTCTGTTGAGTGAGCGAGAGCCATAAATAATCGATACCGCTGAGAGCAAATAGACAAAAATAATCATGTATCAACCTCCTTTCGTAGGCGCAATGCATTGTGCCCCTACCTTCCTAACCGGTCCTTGCGTTTCAAGATGGCGATCATCACCAGCAGGGCGAACCAGGCACCCAGAACATGCCCGGCGTCGTGAGCATAAGGGAAAGAGGAATCGTTGGGATCATATCCCATCGGGACAGCGGTCAAACCAACTGACGATCCCATACCGATCATCGACCAGCGCATCGCGAACAACCCGCCGAATACCTCTCCAAAGCCTGTCAGCTTGAAGATCACGCAGGAGAAAAGGATCTGGAAGATAAGAATCACGGGGATGATGCTGTTGGCCTGGTCACTGTTAGCCGCCAGGCACGAGATCATGAGACCTATCATCAAGCTTACCAGCGACGTGAGCGCAAGCGAGATGTAAATTTCCAATGGAGGCGGCAGCAAGACCGTTTGCGGGAACGGCGAGATGACACTGACGGCGATGACCAGGAGAGCGCACTGCAGCAGGCAAAGGATGCCCAGGACGAGGGCCTTTGAGAACAGGTAGGGCATGATACCCAGGTTGACTATGCGCTCGCGCCGGTAGATCTGGATCTCTTTGACGATTTCACGTGCTGAGTTATTGCAGCCGAACAAGACAGCCACTAAGGACATGATGAACAACACCTTCTCGGCTTCGATTGGCAATGGCTTGGCAGTAAATACCGTTTGCTGGTCCGTTGTATCGCTGGGCAGACGGAGTTTCGCGGCATAGTACAGCACGCGCTCGACGGTCAGGTTTTTGTGAATGATGTTGAACTGCGGCACGTAGCCAAGCTGCGCGCTAAAAGAGGCCCGCGAGGAGTAGTAATCCTGACCGTTATAGAGGACGCTGCCAGCTTTCGCCGGTCGCGTGCCGTTGAGGGCGTCCATCAGCGTGGTTTTGCCAGCGCCGGAACCGCCGACGATGGCGACAAATTTGCCGCTCGGTATGGTGAGCGAGATGTCATTGAGAAGGATTTTCTGCTGGTCGCCGTACTGTATCACATTGAGGGCGTCGATGCGAATGCTGCGGATGCTGCTCTGCTGGATGAGCTGGGTACCGGTAAAGATGAGATCATACGGGCCGATGCGGATCACGTCCTGTGGCATGAGCAAGTCGCTGGTAACGCGCTGGCCGTTGACATAGACGTGGTTGGTGCTGTTCTGGTCAACAATGCGGTAGGTAGTGCCGGAGCGTTCCAGGTGTGCGTGATTGCCCGACACCTGCGGGTGGTTCAGCACGACGGTGTTACCGGGACCGCGTCCGATGGTGATCAACGGCCCACCCAGTGGAATCGGGGCAATATCGGGCACGAGCGGGCGCGCGATGCTGCTGCTGTCATGATAGGTCAGTGTGACCAGCGTGCCGTATTGGTTCCCGATGCGGAACACGTCCCCATTGCTCAGGACGTGCGTAAACGGCTCATCGCCCTGAAAGTGTTTCCCCTGATAGGGGATGCCATTTGTCGTTTTGTGTTGTGGCTGTAACGGATGAGGATGAATCAATAGCAGCTGGCCACCGTCTTGCCTGATCTGCAAGTGAAATCCGGAAACAACCATCTCATCGATGACGATATCATTTGATGGGGCACGCCCAATACTGATTTCCTGCTTCTCGGGTCTGAGCGAGTAGGATTTGCTCTGCGTGTTCGTGTTCGTGCTGACTTCAATTGAGGGTGCTGGTGCCCGTTCTGTCCTTGGTGAGCCTCCTCCAGTTAAGGGCTTTCCACAAAGATGACAAAATGCTGATTGGGCTCGATTAGCCGCCCCGCACGAAGAGCAAAAGGTGGGAGAAAGCGCCATGTCGCCTACTCCTTTGACTGCCAAGCTAGCTGCCGCCTAAGTATTGACTGTGTAGCTTTCAACAAGTGTCTCCGAAATCCTGCTGGTGCCTGCTGTATCATTGACATTGCTCACTGTGCAGGCAGTCACCATATTACCGCCACTAAGAGAGGCAGCAAACTAGGCTTCCGTCCCCGGGCTTTGCTCCCCGCTGGAAAGCTGATTATAAGCCGTCTGGTAATCTCTAGTCTTCAGCGAATTGCAGAATGTAACAAAGGTCAGCGCAGTGTCTCAGTATTAATCTTCCAGCCATTCTCATTGACCAGCGTATAGTCAGCGACCACTTGAGCCCCGTTAGAACCGGTATAGCTAATGGTTCCGGTGCCTGCCGTATCGTTGACATTGCTTACCGTGCAGTCAGTTACGTTAGAGTGGTCGCTCGCAAACTGGGATTCCGTATACTTGCTTTGGTTACCACTGGAGAGCTCATTGTAGGCGCTTTGGTAATCTCCAGTCTTGAGGGCATTACAGTAATTGCTAAGGGTGACCGATGGAGGTGGTGGCGGGGGAGAGGAATGAGAAGCTACCGTTCCGATGACGCCGAGTACAACCACAACGATCAGGCCGATGATGACATTTCGCCGTGTTACTCCTTTTTTTTGTGGTGCACGTATGATCACTGGCACGCGTTCGGTCGGGGGTACAGAAGTAGACGGTGGCGCAGGTACAGTTGGGGGCACAGGAGTGGTCGGGGGTACAGGAGGATGCAGCCGTTGATCTGCTATCTGTTCTAATTCTCGTTTGACGAAAAGCATATCAGCGGGTCTCTTGTCTTCATCCTGTTCCAGCATCTGCTTGAGGAGTGTTGCCAGGTTGCTAGGTGCACTTGGCTCTATGGACTGCAATGGAGGAAAACGAAATGGAGTAGAAGCGGGCTCATGCCCTGAAACGAGTTGATATACTGTCGCTCCGAGGTTATAAATATCGGAGCGCGGTGTTGTTTGCGCCTTCCCAAATTGCTCTGGTGGTGCGTAGCCCATTGAGCCGAAGTAAGCAGTGTCTCTTGCCTGTCCAGGTTTAAAATGACGTGCAATGCCAAAGTCAATGAGATAAATATCGCCACTGGGTGTTCGCATGATATTAGCAGGTTTGAGATCGCGAAAGATAATAGATGGTTGTTGGTTGTGAAGATAATCCAACACTGTAGACAACTGGATGCCAATTTTGAGGGCTTCGTCTAGAGGGATTTTTCCCTCTTTCGTTTTGCTCAAATAATCTTCAAGTGTTTCTCCCTGAATAAAACTCATGGCCAGGTACCAGCGCCCGTTCTCCTCAAAGTGATCAAAAATATTGGGGAGGTTGGGATGCTGCAATCTCGCCAGTATCATGGCCTCCTGTTTGAAAGCATCGGCGGCTTCTTTCACCTCTTGCTGGCTCAAGCCGCTCTGACTCATTTCTTTCATGGCAACAAGGCGGTTCCCAAGCTGGGTATCCTCTGCTTTGTAAACAGCTCCCATTCCTCCCTGTCCGACTATTTGTAGGATACGATAGCGTTGCTTAAGCACCTGACCAGAGGCAAGCCGCCTTGTGGGACCTGAAGGTGAGCCTCCAGTTAGAGAACTTCCGCACTTATTACAAAATGCTGATCCCGCTCTATTGAGCGTGTTGCAAGAGGGGCAAATGGTTGGAGAAAGAGCCATGTTGTCAACTCCTTTGACTGCCAAGCTAGCTGTCGCCTAAGTATTGACTGTGTAGCTTTTAATAAAAAAGATCTTGATTGACCCACTAGCAAAAGAACTCAATCAACGTCTGGGGGAGACCGCTGAGAGCGTCGGTGTAGAATCCCACCGCCCAAATGTTGCTGGAACCTGGGACCCGCGCCACGCCGGAAAGGACGTTGCCAATCGAGCCGACGTGGTTGGGGCTGGCCACCACGCTCCAGCTTGTGCCGTTCCAGTGCTCAATCAACGTCAGGCTGGTGGAGCCGCTAGGGAGGTAGTCTCCCACTGCCCAGCTATTGCTGGCCGAGACCGCCGCCACGCCGGAAAGCTCGTTGCTACTCGAGCCAACGTTGGGGCTGTCCACGACGCTCCAGGTTCCGCAAGTGAAACTGGATACCGAAGAGGACAGCACAGATTTCATAGCGTGTTGCCTTGTGGCACTCGCCGCCTGTCCTGTGCCTCTGGGAGAGCTAAGCACGGCAAGACCGACGAGGAGGATGAGCAGAGGAAGAACGCGTTTCAGTTGCAATGCAGATGTGGCAGGCATTAGGCTCCCCCACTTTCACAGAACTGAGTCTAACCCAGCATAATTATATGATCCACAAGCTAACTGCCGCCTAAATGTATCAACGCGAAAAAAAAGCTTCACTCCCGGGTTGCCGATGCTCCCAAGAAGACACGATCGTCTCAGTCTAGAGGGGCAACCTGGACTTTGCCCAACAGACCGCCCCTCTCACTTACAACAGCGCTCAATCCGACTGGTGGGGTGATCGAGGAGCCGACAGCAGCGCCAGCAGAAATGCGTTCAGTGTCGGCCAATCTCGAAAGTAACGCGCTTCCCCGCCGGACACATGCTGCACTTTGCCGCGCAACTCGGTCTGACCATTGCCCAACTCTTCCTTCCAGAGTCGCACGGTGAACAAGTCCTTTGCAACGGCTACATAGCCTGGAACGCAATTGCGCCCACCTGTACTAAGAGTATAGCTTCTTTTCGCCTCCAATACATCTGGGAAATCCTATATTCATGACCTTGCGAAGAACGTTCAACGGCAGGCACCATGCCCGATCTGGCTTCCGTAGGGGCGAGGGCGGCGGAGCGGGGAAGGGTGGGCCTTTATGGTCGCCCGCCATCGCCAACCAGCCCTCCTATGGCCAGAAAAGTATACACAATGTTTTACCTTTGGTGAGATTTTTACAGTAAAAAATTTGAGAAACCTCATTTTTCTATAGGAAACCCTATAGACATGAGAGAAACAAGTGAGTATAATTGAGACTGAACCTATTTATCCCAGGATCCCAGGAGGAAGAGCCGTTGCTGTAATAGAGCAGAGTAGCCCACGAGACTTTACTGCCCGGAGTCGAGAGGTGGAGCATGCGCTATCTATCGAGTCCCAAACCGTTGTTATGTCGTGACCTTGTAGGGCGCCAACACGAATTGCAGGAACTGAGGGAGGCCTTGGAGCAGGCGGCCAGGGGTCAGCCGCAATTTGTGCTCCTGGCGGGCGAAGCCGGCGTGGGCAAGACGAAGCTCTCCCGGGTCTTCATGGAGGAGAGCCAGGGGCAGCAGGCGCTGGTCTTGTTCGGCCAGGCCATCTCCCAGGACCAGGCGCTGCCCTTTGCTCCTTTCCTGGATGCTTTCCGCCGTTATTTCTCAACGGCCTCTGGCAGGCTTGCCCTGTCCAGGTCCTCTCTTCTTCAGGCGAACTTCGCCTTTCTCGTGGGCCTCCTCCCCGAACTGGCACCGCTCTTTGCAGCAGTCAGCTCCCCCACGCTCGATGCCTCGAGTCCCCCGGCACAACAACAGCAGGCGTTGTTTCACAGGGTGCTCGCGGGACTGCAGGCAATGGTACAGGATCATGCAGGACCGCTCCTGCTCGTGCTCGAAGATCTGCACTGGGCCGATGAAACCAGCCTGGAACTGCTTGCCTTTCTCGCCCAGCGCTTAGATATCAAACGAGTTCCTATAGAGCCATCAACTCCGCTGATGATCCTGGGAACGTATCGTCGTGAAGCGCTCCTCGAAAGCCCTGTCTTGAGCCGCCTGTTGTTGCAGTTGCATGCGCAGCGCCACGTCTCTGAGATGATAGTAGCTCCCCTGTCTTTTGCTGACCACTCCTGGTGCCTGGACAGCATCCTCGAACAGCCTGCGCCAGAGCAGTTCGCACACCTCCTGTTTGCCTGGGATGAAGGCAATCCTTTCTTTCTGGAGGAATTGTTAGAAGCTATGGCCGCCAGCGGGCAACTCCACTTGAGCCAGCATGCCTGGCACATCGCGCCGGGTATGCGGCCAACCCTCCCTCCCTCAATCACCGCTGCCATTCTTGAACGCTTTGTGAAATTGCCCGCTGTTGACCAGGAGGTGCTCTGCTATGCTGCTGTGATCGGGCGCATCTTCGATTTTCCCCTCTTAGCCACCTTATGCCAATTGGGCGAGCCTGAACTGGCGGCAGGGCTCCGCAGAGCGGTGAACGTCCAATTGATTAGCGAGGTGACCGCTACACAGCCCTTCCTCCCAGCGCACAGGGGACAGGAGCGCTATCAGTTTCGTCACGCCCTGACGCGCGAAGCGATTTACCAGCACATGCTGGCTCCCGAACGCCGCCTGCGTCACCAAATGGTGGCAGAAACCCTCGAATCGCTGGCCTCTCCCTCTCTACTACGTGGAGAGGGCCAGGGTGAGGCCATGCAGCGAGACAATCTTGCCCAACTACTGGCGGAACACTACTGGCTGGCGGGATTGCCAGAAAAGGCCCGGCCGTATGCCTTGCACGAGGCGGAACGCGCCAGCCGCCTCTTCGCCTTCCGCGAGGAGCGCTATTACCTGAACATGGCTCAGGCGAGCCTGGCGCAGGATAGCCCTGAGCGATTCCAACTGCTGGAACGCATCGGCATGCTGAGCCTGGGTATCTACGATTTCGCTGATGCGCTTGACTGGTTAAGCATGGCGAAAGCGGGCTACCAGCGCATTGGACAGCCTTACCGTGCACTGCAGTGCCTGGCAAACATGGTCCTTCCCAGCTGGTTTCTTGCCAGTACCTCGCTCCCTGCTATACTGAACGAGCTAGAAACGGCGGCGGAAGCTGTTTTTGCGCCGCCCGATTACGCGAACCAAGGGGTGGAACCCCTGGTGATCACCTCGCTCATCGCGACGTACCAGGCAGTAAATGAGTATCAGTTCCGGCGCGCTCTGCGCTGGATCGAGCGCAGTCTGGCGCTTTATGAGTCGCTGACCGATCCGCGCAAAGTCCCGGCTATTCAACTGAGTTTGCTGTCTCGTGCGTGGATCAAGGCCAATCAGCATGCAACCGTTGCTGAGGAAGGCATCGCAGAGATGCGCAACGTGCTCAAGGCTGCACTCGAGTACAGTCTGCCTGATGCCCTCCTGTTCAGCTATTGCTGGTTGGCATCGATACTCATCTATTGGGGGCGAGGCGACGATGCTGAAGAGGTGTTGGCAGAGGCACTTGATTTTGAATCGCGTTCCGGTGTGCTGCGCCCCTCATTCATCCTCGGCTGGCAGCGCTTTTTCTCAGGCGAGCGATGGGAAGAGGGGATCGAGCTGCTGCGTGGGGAGATGCAGCGGATGGAACAGGCCAATGTTCCAGCTATGGTCGCCATGACAGGACTCCCTCTCGTGCATGTGTTGCTGGCCAGAAATGAACTGGACGAGGCCCAGAGGCATCTCCAACGCATTCAATCTATAGTGGAGCCACTGGATCAGTACTCGTTCCTCGTCCTGTTATGGTGGGGCCTTGCCAAACTGCAGACAGCCCAGGGGAACTTCCCCCAGGCACAGGCATACTACGAACGCATCTTGACCAAGTGGAAAACGACGGATGATACCAATTTTATCCTGACCATATTGCTGGATGGGACCGCGTTGTACGCCGAGGTGGGCAATCGTATGAAAGCTCGACAGTAGCTGGCAGAACTCGAGGCGCTGGTGCGGGTGACCGAAAACCCAGTGGGTGGAACCTCTCTGCTGGAGGCCCAGGGAGTAGTGCATACCAGGGAGGGCAGGCTGAAGCAAGCGATAGAAGCTCTGCGACAGGCGGTGGAAGCCTGGGGTAAGCTCAAGCGAGGCTACCAGCAGGCGCTGGCAGCCCAGCGATTGGCGGAGGTGCTCCTGACCTGGTCGAGTACAGAAGCGGTTGGACGAGCGGCAAGGCAGGCTGCACGAGAGGAGGCGGACAGGCTGCTGGAGCAGGCTCTGGCTGTCTATGAGCGCTTGCAGATTCCCACGGGCATCCAGGCCGTACAAGCCTTACGCTCCTCTACCCACCTGGGAGCCCAACAAAAACGGCGCAAGACGCTAGCAACCCGCCAAGCGGTGTCAGGCTTGACGCAGCGGGAGATGCAGGTGCTCAGCCAGCTGGCTGCCGGGCGCACCAATCGTGATATTGCGACGGCCTTGAGCCTGAGTGAGGGCACTGTGGAACTCCACGTCAGCCATATTCTGGCCAAGCTGGACTGTGAAACTCGCACGCAGGCTGCAGCTCATGCTATTGCAAAAGGCTGGGTGAACAAACTATCCACTTGAGGGTTCCTGGCAATGAAGCCTTCCTGGAAGATCTCATGAATATAGGATTTCCTGGATGTATTGCATGCCAAATGAGTGTATACTTGGTGTGATTGTTTCTGTCATACCTAATTGGCTGTTTCTTAGCAAGGATCACCCCTGAACCTTTACGTGAGTTGGAAAACGATTGTTGATTACTGTTAGGAGTATCCGGCATGGGAGATTATCCAGACGCGGAAGAACATTTTGTTCCTCGATATTACATGTTTGATAGTAATGCCCATTCCGCCATCGTCATCCACAAGACAGGCGGCGATCCAACACCGGAGGCAGTACTGCAAACCTTTCTCGATAGTGCCCACGACCCTGATCCGGCTAATCGAAATAGGAGCGTCCACTTTGCGGTAGGACAAGATGGGAGAATCTTTCAATTTGTGCCGGAGGAACTCGGCGCGGGCGGGAATTGCTGCGTCGAACCGGGCTTCGACGCATTCTGGCAGCCCTACCTGCATACGTATGGCAATTTGAACCTCTGTACGTTCAGTGTGGAACATTGCGACCCGAGAGGGGATAATAGTTCAGACGTTACGCCGGAGCAGAAAGCGGCGAGTTTCAAGTTAATAGCCCACCTGGTGAAGAAGTACAGTATCCCGCTCACACACATCAAGACACACGCTTCGATCGACCCGATCAACCGGGCGCGATGTCCCGGCAATTATCCAATGGACGAGTTACTTCAGTTTCTACAGGCAGGAGGTATCGGTATGGGTGTTCCCGCAGGATGGCACGATGATGGTACAACGCTTACCGCCCCAAATGGACACAGGGTCGTCCTGGGATTTCGTCTGAGAGTTCTCGAGGGATGGGACCCGGACAATGTTCCATTAGAGGAGGAGCACGGGCAAAATCCGTTAGAACAATTTTCGCAGGAGGCGGATAATCAAGGGACGCAGCAAACGTTTCTATATAGCGTCCTGAGCTACACCCGTACGCGAGGCGTGTTTTTCACGCATATCGGCAAAGAGTCCTTAGGCCTGCGAAACGAGGTCAAGCAACTCAGCGACCAGCTAACACAACTGCAAAATCAGATCGCGCAACTGCAAAAGACGGGCGGCGGCTGACACAGCTAGGTTTTGTAGGAAAGGGGCCTCGGTACCGTAGGGATAAGGACAATCGCTTTCCCTGGCCTTGGGGTTGAATAACCCTCCTCCCGCATTGTACAATGGAATCAGCAACAAGTTCCTGGTTCCCAGTTGCTCATCCCAGTTCTGGTAACAACCCATTCACTGGGAGGTGTATCTCGGGCACTGGGAGCTTTTCACGATTCGCTCCTTGCAGACTTCTGAGACGAAGCTTGTCTTACAATCATCAGGAGGAAAGTCCATTGCCTGTTCAATTTCGTGAGGTCGACAATTGTGTAACAGCCCCCCTGGGCTTT
>Ga0187846_10001189_pt1 | contig 14706 bp, 14 predicted proteins | sample TC_taG_FD_161473 | JGI IMG/M metagenome (GOLD analysis project Ga0187846, IMG submission 161473) | Biofilm microbial communities from the roof of an iron ore cave, State of Minas Gerais, Brazil - TC_06 Biofilm (v2) | ecosystem: Environmental > Terrestrial > Deep subsurface > Cave > Wall biofilm...
CTGGGGGTGCCAGCCGGGTGCGAGTACCTGGACATGATCACCCCGCAGTACATCGCCGACCTGGTAAGTTGGGGCGCGATCGGCGCCCGCACCACCGAATCACAGGTGCACCGCGAGCTTGCCTCTGGCCTGTCCTGTCCGGTCGGATTCAAGAACGGCACCGACGGCAATGTGAGGATCGCCGCCGATGCGATCAAGGCGGCCCAGCAGCCGCATCACTTCCTGTCGGTCACCAAGGGCGGCCACTCGGCGATCGTGTCCACCCGCGGCAACGAGGACTGTCACATCATCCTGCGCGGCGGCCATCAGCCGAACTTCGACGCCGCCAGCGTCGAAGCCGTGTGCGAGGAGCTGTCGCAGCGCGGACTGGCGCAGCGCGTGATGATCGATGCCAGTCACGCCAATGCGCTCAAGAAGCACGAGAACCAGCTGGCGGTGTGCCGCGACGTGTGCGCCCAGCTTGCGGCCGGCGAACAGCGCATCGTCGGCGCGATGATCGAAAGCCATCTGGTCGCGGGCCGCCAGGACCTGGTGCCGGGCCGCCCGCTGGTGTACGGGCAGTCGATCACCGATGCCTGCCTCGGCTGGGACGACAGCGCCGCCGCGCTGCAGATGCTGGCCGAAGCCGTGCGGCAGCGGCGCGTCGCGAAGGCGCGCACCGGGAAGTGACGCGGCGCAGAGCCGGCGCGGGCCGGCTGCGCCAGAGGACGCCTACAGCCCGATCCTGATCTTGGCGTAAACGAAGCTTCCGTTCTCGATCAGCGCGCCGCCGGGTGCCACCGCGTCGCTGTAGCTGAGCGACGTCATCAAGACGGTCGAGAACTGCTGCCACATGACGACCTTGCCGGCCGTGTCGTAGTACGACACCGACACTATCGAAATGGTCCTTCCGTCGACCAGGTCGGTGAACAGCTTGGTCGAGCTGGCATCGACGTGCTTGGTGAAGGAAAACGCCGCGAAGTCCGTCCTGCCCCCGCCGGCACCCCTCCGCCCGTGCCGATGCTGGCCGGATTGCTGGCGCCGACGCTGGCCGACAGCAGCGGAACCAGCGTGCCGCCGCTCTTGCCTCCGCCGGCGCCTCCGCCCGTGCTCGAGCATTCAGCCAGCGCGTCGGTGGTGGCGGCGCCGAAACAGGCGACGATGTTGTTGGGCGGCGCCGCGGCCGCACCGGCTCCGGAGCCCCGGTCGTCCGCATCGCACTTCTCACGGCCCTCGTCGGCGCGCGCCGTACCCAGCATCGACAATAAAAGCGCCAGGCAGCACGTCGTTAACAACGCGGCGGCGCCGGCGGCGGCTCGTGCAGCGATCGCTCGACTCATCGGGACTCTCCTTGTAGGGATCGGGCGAGTCTTAGGCAGGGGTCGCTGGCCTATTCGATGATTAACCCCCGAAAACACCCGCTATTTTTGGTTTTGCCGGCAGCCTTAATCCCGGCCGCGGTTCCACAGCACGTCACTGCCGCCGCCGGCGCGGTTCAACACCCGCGCCAGCACGAACAGCAGATCCGACAGCCGGTTCAGGTACTGGCGCGCGGGCGCGCCAACCGCATACGGCCCGGCCTTGGCACTTGGCGGCGCTCCAGCCTTCGCGCTACGCGCTTCAGCGGGCAAGTCGCGCGGCTGGCCCGCCTGCGCCAGCGCCACCAGCGAGCGTTCGGCGCGACGGCACACGGTGCGGCACACGTGCGCCAGCGCGGCCGCGCGCGTGCCCCCCGGCAGGATGAATTCGGCCAGCCGCGGCAGGTCCGCGTTGTAGTGCGCCAGGCGCTCATCCAGCCGCGCCACCTGCGCCTCGCCCAATATCCGGTGCCCCGGGATCGACAGCTCGCCGCCCAGGTCGAACAGGTCGTGCTGGATCTCCAGCAGGTCGGCCCTGAGCGGATCGGGCAGCGGTTCGGCCAGCAGCACACCGATGGTGGCGTTGAGCTCGTCGACATCGCCCATCACCCGGATGCGGGCGTCATCCTTGGTCGTGCGGGAGCCGTCGCCCAGCCCGGTGGTGCCGTCATCGCCGGTGCGCGTCGCGATCGCTGAAAGGCGGTTGGCCATGTTTGGTGTCCGAGGGCGGGTTAGCATAGCGCGGTGACTCAGACCGCGACCCTGGATCGTGCCCCGCCCGCTCCCGAGGGCGTCGGCGCCGTCGATCCGCACCGCCAGCTCGAAGTGCTGCAGGCGCTGCGCGCGCACCTGCCGCAGGACTGCCTGCTGGCGCACGCCGAGGACACGCGTCCGTACGAGTGCGACGGCCTGACGATGTTCCGCCAGCTGCCGATGCTGGTTGCGCTGCCGCGCACCGAGCAGCAGGTCGCCTCGATCCTGCGCATCTGTCACCGGATGGCAGTTCCGGTGGTACCGCGCGGTGCCGGAACTTCGCTGTCGGGCGGCGCGCTGCCGCACGCGCAGGGGGTGCTGCTGTCGATGGCGCGCCTGAACCAGATCGTCTCGCTCGACCCGGTCGCGCGCATCGCGGTGGTGCAGCCGGGCGTGCGCAACCAGGCGATCTCGGAGCAGGCCGCGCGTCATGGGCTCTTCTACGCGCCCGATCCGTCCAGCCAGATCGCCTGCTCGATCGGCGGCAACGTGGCGGAAAACTCCGGCGGCGTTCATTGCGTCAAGTACGGACTGACGCTGCACAATGTGTTGCGGGTGCGCGCCCTGCTGTCGGACGGAACGGTCGCGGTGTTCGGGTCGCAGGCGCTGGACAGCCCCGGCCTGGACCTGCTGGCGGTGCTGATCGGTTCCGAGGGCATGCTGGCGGTGGCCACTGAGGTGAGCGTGCGCCTGCTGCCACGTGCGCAGCTGGCGCGCTGCGCGATCGCAAGCTTCGACGACGTCGAAACAGCGGGCAACGCAGTGGCGGCACTGATCGGCGCCGGCATCATCCCGGCCGGCCTGGAGATGATGGACCGGGCCGCGGTGGCGATGGTCGAGCCGTTCGCCCACGCCGGCTACGACCTGGGTGCGGCGGCCATCCTGCTGTGCGAAAGCGACGGCACGCCGGAGGAAGTCGCCGATGAGATCGAGCGGATCGAACAGGTTCTGTTGAAGGCCGGCGCGACCCGGATCAGCGTGTCGTGCGATGAGGCCGAGCGCCTGAAATTCTGGGCCGGCCGCAAGAACGCATTCCCGGCCGCCGGTCGCGTATCGCCCGACTATTACTGCACCGATGGAACGATTCCACGCAAGCGGCTGGGCGAAGTGCTCAAGGCGATCGAAGCGATGGAAACGAAATACGGACTGCGCTGCCCCAACGTGTTTCACGCGGGCGACGGCAACCTGCATCCGCTGGTGCTGTACGACGGCTCAGATCCGGCATCGCGGGCGCGCGCCGAGGCTTTCGGCGAGGAGATCCTGGAGCTGTGCGTGCGGGTCGGCGGTACCGTGACCGGCGAGCATGGCGTCGGCGTCGAAAAGCTCGGCACGATGTGCACCCAGTTCGATACGGCCACGATGGACGCGTTTTTCGGCGTGCGCCGCGCGTTCGACCCCGGCGGCATCCTGAATCCGGGCAAAGCGATTCCGACTCTGGCGCGCTGCGCCGAATACGGCCGTATGCACGTGCACCGGGGCCAGGTGAAATTCCCCGACCTGCCGCGCTTCTAGCCACCGTGGATCCGGCGCTGTCCGAGCTCACCGAGCGCGTGCGCGCGGCGCGCGCCGCACACCAGAGTCTGTGCATCCGCGCTGGCGGCACCAAGGACTTCTATGGCAACCAGCCACGCGGTGAACGGCTTGACCCGCGCAGCTTTCGCGGCATCGTCGACTACGAGCCGAGCGAACTGGTGGTGACGGCGCGCTGCGGAACGCCGCTCGCCGAGCTGGAAGCCGAGCTGGCCGCGCGCGGCCAGATGCTGCCTTTCGAGCCGCCGCACTTCGGCGACAGTGCAACCGTGGGGGGCTGCATTGCGGCGGGGCTGTCCGGCCCGCGCCGCGCCAGCGCCGGCGCGGTGCGCGACTTCGTGCTGGGCGCGACACTGCTGGACGGCCAGGCCCAGGTGCTGCGCTTTGGCGGCACGGTGATGAAGAACGTGGCCGGCTATGACGTGGCGCGGCTGCTGGCCGGCTCGCTCGGCACGCTCGGCCTGATCGTGCAAGCGTCGATCAAGGTGCTGCCGGTTGCGGCCGAGCACGCCACCATGCAGCTCGAAGCGGACGAGGCCGAAGCGCTGGCCCGGATGAACACCTGGGCCGGCCAGCCGCTGCCGGTCTCGGCCACGGCGTGGCATGCCGGTCGCCTGACGGTGCGGCTTTCGGGCTCGGCCGCGGCGGTGCGCGCCGCGCGCGAGCGTCTCGGGGGCGGGCCGCTGGAGCCGGCGGCGGCCGCGCAGCTCTGGTACGACATCCGCGAGCACGCCGCGCCCTTCTTCCAGGGTCCGGCACCATTGTGGCGGTTGAGCGTGCCGTCGAGCGCCCCGCCGGCGCAGGTGGCGGGCGATCAGCTGATCGAATGGGGCGGCGCGCTGCGCTGGCTGCGCAGCAGCGAGCCGGCCGCCACGCTGCGCGCTGCGGCCACCGCTTTGGGCGGGCACGCGACGCTGTTTCGCGGGGGTGATCGCAGCGCGGGCGCTTTCACACCGCTGGCGCCGTCACTGGCGGACATCCACCGGCGCCTGAAGGGGCAGTTCGATCCGGATTCGATCTTCAATCCAGGGCGGATGTTCAAGGACTTGTAGTGCATCGTCGGAATAGCCATCCTTACCGGGAGATCTCATGAAGTTAAATCTCGGGTGCGGCTTCAACAAACCGGGCGGTTACGTCAATGTCGACAAGTTTGAAGCCTGCCGGCCGGATCTGCTGATGGATGTGGAAGTGTTTCCGTGGAAATTCAAGACCGGCGAAGTGGACGAGGTGCTGTTCAACCACTCGCTCGGGCACATGGGCCGGAAACGGACACGTTTCTCGGGATCATCAAGGAGCTCTACCGCGTGTGCAAACCCGGGGCGATACCTGGCCTTTCTTAATACGAAACAGATCTCCGAAGAGGAATTGAATGTGATGATTAGAGAGCGGAATAACGTCGTTATGGAATATAAAATCACCCTCGAGGTCATCAAGTAGTCCCGTCCTGTTTTCATCTCGATCACCTACAGGATGCAGACCCATCTTTCAGAGCGCTTCAGGGGTACTGCCGCAGGACGACAGGCGGAGGACATCATCAGCGCCTGCGTTCACTGCGGGTTCTGCAACGCCACCTGCCCTACTTACCAGCTGCTGGGCGACGAACTCGATGGACCGCGCGGCCGTATCTACCTGATCAAGCAGATGCTGGAAGGCGATCGCGCAACCGAACGGACCCAGCAGCACCTGGACCGGTGCCTGACCTGCCGCAACTGCGAGACGACCTGCCCGTCGGGCGTGCAGTACGGGCGCCTGGTCGACATCGGGCGCGCCATGGTCGAAGCGCAGGTTCCGCGCCGGCCGGCCGACCGCATGCTGCGCGCGACGCTGCGCGAAGGGCTGACCGGTTCCTGGTTCGCGCCCGCCTTGAAGCTGGGCCAGGCGGTTCGGGCCTTTCTGCCGCAGCCGCTGCGAAACTCGGTGCCGGCGCCGATCGAAGCCGGCCGGTGGCCGGCACGGCGCCACGCGCGCCGGATGCTGCTGATGACCGGCTGCGTGCAGCCGGCCCTTCGGCCTTCGATCGACGCGGCCACCGCCCGCGTGCTCGATGCGGTCGGGATCGAGCTGCAGGTCGCATCGGGCGCCGGCTGCTGCGGCGCGATCCGCCAGCATCTGGCCGATCCCGAAGGGGCACGGCGCACCGCGCGCGCCAACATCGATGCCTGGTGGCCTGCGATCGAATCGGGCCACTGTGAAGCGCTGCTCACCAACGCCAGCGGCTGCGCTGCGATGGTCCTCGAATACGGGCATCTGCTGCGCGACGATCGTTCGTACGCCGAGCGCGCGCGCCAGCTGTCCGAGCGGACGCGTGATGTCTCTGAAGTGCTGGCCGACTGCGCCTCGCAGTTGAGCGAGCGGCTTGGAGCCGCAAAGGCGGCCGGGCCGGTGGCCTTTCACCCGCCCTGCACGCTGCAGAACGCCCTGAAGCTGCCCGGTGCCACCGAAAAGCTGCTCGCTTTGCTCGGTGCGCAACTCACCCGGTTCGAGGATTCCCACCTGTGCTGCGGCTCGGCCGGCACCTACTCGGTGCTGCAGCCCCAGCTCGCTCAGCAGCTGCGCGACCGCAAGCTCGACCGGATCAGGGCGGCGGCGCCGCAGGCGATCCTGTCGTCCAACATCGGTTGCATCCAGCACCTGCAGGGCGGAACAGCCCTGCCGGTGCTGCATTGGGTCGAGTGGCTGGACGCCAGAATGACCGCCTGATCGAGGCAGCATCGATGGCAGGCTGGATTTCGCGCACCTTGGGACGCCTTGCCGCGCCGCCGCCCGCGGCCGAGGCGCACGCAGTGCCCGAGGCTCAGTTGCGCGCGGCGGTCGAGGCGGCCAAGGCATTGATGGGGCGGGGCGACTTTGCGGCGGCGCGCTCGGCGTTGCGCCAGCTCGTGACATCGAACCCGTATGACGCCGATGCGTTGGCGCACTACGGTGTGACCGCCTACCTGACGGGCGACCCGGCCGATGCGCGCGCGGCGTTGTCGCGCGCGGTGCAGATCGACCCGAAGTCCGTGGTCGGGCACAAATTCCTGGCGGCTTGCTGCGACGCGCTGGGAGACCTGCAGCAGCTCGAGGTCTCGGCGAGGAACGCGCTGGCGCTGGCGCCGCGCGATCCGGACGTGCTGAACCTGTATGGCGTCTCGTGCATCAACCGGTTTCAGATCGACGAGGCGGCCAGCTGTTTCGGTGCCGCGCTGGAGCTTGCCCCGGGCAATATCGGCGCGCTGATGAATCTGGAGTTGCTGTCGCTGCGATCGACCCGCAGTCGGCGCGCCCTCGAGCGCAGCTTCGGGATCGCAGTGGCGCGGTCGCAGGTGATTGACCGGCTGCGTACTCAACATCAACAGGGGCAGCTCGACGACACCGGCATAAGGAACCTGCTGATGCTGCTGTCGGGCTCGCCGGAGACGTTTGGGGCCGCAGCCGACCTTGCCCGCAACATGGCGGCCCGTCACGAATTCGGCACGCTGCTGGCCGACCAGCTGGCTGTCATCTTCACGTGGACGGGCGACCTTGCCGAAGTGCTGCGATTTCGCGCCATCGTCGCCCGGCAGGCGCCTGCACTGCCGCTGGTACGGTCGAATCTGGCCCACTCGCAACTGAACGCCGGTTATGACGGCTGGCTCGACCGCTGGAGAGCGATGCGGGAAGAAGAAAGCAACGCCAACCTGGGTGTGTATGCGCGCGAGGTGCCGGCCTGGACCGGCCAGCGCATCGGCAGGAAGAAGATCCTGGTGTACCAGGAGCAGGGCATCGGCGATGCCATCCTGGCGTTGCGGCTGATTCCGATGCTGGCCCAACGCGGCATTCATTTCGATTTGTGGGTCAACCCGGCGCTGGCCGGCCTGGCCGCCAGCGTCAAGGGCTATCAGAACCTGATCCGCAGCGACGCCCGTCCCGATGCCCGCACCTTGAGCTGCGAGTACGCCAGCACGCTGTTCGGTTTGATCTCGGCACTGCAGGTCGATCATGCGGAACTGATCAGCCATCCAACGGTGCTGGTGCCGGGGCCCGACCGGATGGCGGCCGCCCGCACGCGGCTGCGTGCGCTGCCCGGCCGGCGCATCGGGCTGGCCTACGGTGGCAACCCGGATCGTCGCGACGACTGGTTCCGCGCCGTGCCGCCGTCGGCCCTGAAGCCGCTGGCCGCGTTGGACGGCATCAGCTGGGTGAATCTGACGGTCGACAACCGGCCCGACCGAGCCGAGGTGGTCACGATGTTCCGGATGCACGATGCGACGACCGAGGTGAAGGACTTCGAGGACACCGCGGCCGTCGTCTCGGAGCTCGATGCGGTCATCGCGATCGACTCCTCGGTGGCGCACCTGGCCTGCAGCCTGGGTAAACCCGTGTGGGTGCTGGTGCCGCCGATGCTGGACTGGCGCTGGCAGATCGGAGACGACACCAGGCCGTGGTGGCCCACTGCCACCGTGCTGCGCAGCCCCGCGATGGGCCAGTGGGACCGCGTGATCGACGAGCTGGCCCGGCAGATCCGCGGCTAGCGCTCCGGAAACGACCGCTGCACCAGCGCCAGCGTCCACGACACCTGCAACAGATACAGCGCGAGCGTACCGACGAGCGACAGCGCCTGCAGCGCGTTGCCCTGGGTCCAGAGCCACGTCAGCCAGTCCTCGATCAGCGCAACCACTGCGGTCATCGCGAGCACCCAGCGCCAGTTCACCAGGCACGCGAGCAGGTTGGCCGCCATCGAGCGCGACGCCGACCATCGATAAAGCGCCCACACCGGCCACACGAATGTGAATGGCAGTTGGGCCAGGCTCCCCGCCACTTCGTAATCCAGTTTCATGGCCGGCATCGGATGCCCTTGAGGGCGGGCGAACTCGCCCAGGAAGCTGGCCGTGTCGTCCATTCCCCACAGGGCCCACATCGCCGCGATGGCCACCAGCCGGGGCAACAGGCCAGTCAGAACCAGCAGCATCAGCTTGTCGGGGCCGAAACGCAGCACGACCCCCAGGTGCCTGAAGTCGGGCAGCTCAGACCGGGAAGCCACGTCCAGCGCACATGTGAATCCGGTGAAGGCCAGCGCCTCGAAGACGTCGCTTAAAGACGGGCCGACCGCTCCGACGACTCCGAGATAGACCATCGGGATCCACAGCAGCAGGTACAGCCCCAGCAGCCGCAGCCCCGCGGCCCGGAATGGCTCCAGCGATGCCTGCAGCAGCTCGGGCGCCTCGCCGAAGCTGACCCGGCGCAGCGGGAAACGCCAAGCGGACGAGGAATCCATCTCCGGGCGCGCGCCGTTCCGGTTCAATCGGAGCCAACCGAACCGCTTCATACCGCGGTGAAGCCTATTCGATCGCCTTGACGATCTGCTCGACCACCTTCTTGGCGTCGCCGAACACCATCATCGTCCGGTCCATGTAGAAGAGCTCGTTATCCAGCCCGGCGTAACCGGACGCCATCGAACGCTTGTTGACGATGACCTGGCGCGCCTTGTACGCCTCCAGGATCGGCATGCCGGCGATTGGCGATTTCGGATCCTTGGCGGCCGGATTGACGACGTCGTTGGCGCCCAGGATCAGCGCCACGTCGGTGTCGCCGAACTCCGAATTGATGTCCTCCATCTCGAACACCTGGTCGTACGGCACCTCGGCCTCGGCCAGCAGCACGTTCATGTGCCCCGGCATCCGCCCCGCCACCGGGTGGATCGCGTAGCGCACCTGCACGCCCTTTTTCAGCAGCTTGTCGGACAACTCCTTCAGCGGATGCTGCGCGCGCGCCACCGCCAGCCCGTAGCCCGGGACGATGATGACCGACTCGGCATTGCCGAGCAGGAAAGCGGCGTCGTCGGGCGAGCCGGATTTGACGCTGCGCTGCGCGGCCGCCGCGCCTGATGCGGCCGCGACCTCGCCGCCGAAGCCGCCCAGGATCACGCTGAAGAACGAGCGGTTCATCGCGCGGCACATGATGTACGACAGGATCGCGCCGCTGGAGCCGACCAGGCTGCCGGCGATGATCAGCATCGGGTTGTTCAGCGAAAACCCGATCCCGGCCGCGGCCCAGCCCGAGTAGCTGTTCAGCATCGACACCACCACCGGCATGTCGGCGCCGCCGATCGGAATGATGATCAGCACGCCCAGCACGAACGCAATGGTCAGCATCACCAGGAACGGCGCCCAGGACTGCGACACCACGAACAGCACGCCGGAGGTGATCATCGCGATGCCCAGCAGCGCGTTCAACGGATGCTGCCCCTTGAACACGACCGGCGCTCCGCGGAACAGGCGGAACTGGTAGCGGCCGCGCAGCTTGCCCCACGCGATCACGCTGCCCGAGAACGTGATCGCGCCGACGAAACTGCCGATGAACAGCTCGACCCGGTTGCCGGTCGGGATCGGCTCGCCGGCCGCGACGATTCCGAACGCCCAGGGCTCGGCCACGGCGGCGATCGCGATGAATACCGCCGCCATCCCGATCATCGAGTGCATGAAGGCCACCATCTCGGGCATCTGCGTCATCGGCACCCAGCGCGCGAGGATCGTGCCGAACGTGCCGCCGACCACCACGCCCAGCAGCACCCACGCCAGCCCCATGCCCCCGGTGGCCGGGTGGATCTTCAGCACCAGCGCCACGGTGGTGACGATGGCGATCGCCATGCCGACCATGCCGAAGGCGTTGCCCCTGCGGGAGGTGGCCGGGTGAGACAGCCCCTTGAGCGCCTGGATGAAACACACCGAGGCGACCAGGTACAGCAGCACCACCGTACTCAAACTGAAATTCATCGTCCCTCTCCCGGAGCGGCGCGCCTACTTCTTCGTGCTGCCGTCGCCCGCCTTGGGCTCTTTCTTCTTGAACATCTCCAGCATCCGCTGCGTGACCAGAAACCCGCCGAACACGTTGACCGCGGCCAGCGCCACCGCCAGCACGCCCATCGTGCGGCCCACCGCCGTTTCTGTGAGCGCCGCCGCCAGCATCGCTCCGACGATGATGATGGCCGAGATCGCATTGGTGACCGACATCAGCGGCGTGTGCAGCGCGGGCGTCACGTTCCACACGACGTGGAAGCCGACGTAGATCGCCAGCACGAAGATGATCAGATGGTTGACGGTTTCCATGGCGTGCTTTCGTATTCGAGGCTGAATCAGGACTTGCGGACAATTTCGCCGTTATGGCACACCAGGCAGGCGTCGACGATGTCGTCGTCGCGATTGAGCACGAAGCCGCCCTCCTTGTCGAACAACAGCTTCAGGAAATCCAGGATATTGCGGGCGTACAGCGCCGAGCTGTCGGCCCCGACCAGCGCGGCCAGGTTGGTCAGTCCAATGATCTGCACGTTGTGCCGCGTGACGGTCGAGCCCGGCTCCGTCAGCGCGCAATTGCCGCCCTGCTCCGCGGCCATATCGACGATCACCGAGCCCGCCTTCATCGAGCGCACCATTTCCTCGGTCACCAGCTTCGGCGCCGGCCGCCCCGGGATCAGCGCGGTGGTGACGACGATGTCGGCCTGGGCGATGCGCTTGGCCACTTCGACCTTCTGCCGCTCGAGCCAGGCGGCCGGCATCGGCCGTGCGTAGCCTCCGACGCCCTGGGCGATCTGGCGCTCCTCGTCGGTTTCGAACGGCACATCGATGAACTTGGCGCCGAGCGATTCGATCTGCTCCTTGACCGCCGGCCGCACGTCGGAGGCCTCGATCACCGCGCCCAGCCGCTTGGCGGTGGCGATCGCCTGCAGCCCGGCCACGCCCGCTCCCAGGATCACGATGCGCGCCGCCTTGATGGTGCCGGCGGCCGTCATCATCATCGGCATCAGGCGCTGGTAGGCGCTGGCGGCGAGCAGCACCGCCTTGTAGCCCGCGATATTGGCCTGCGAGGACAGCACATCCATGCTTTGCGCGCGGGTCGTGCGCGGCGCCGCCTCCAGCGCGAACGCGGTCAGCCTGGCGGCGTTCAGCGCCGCAATCCCCTCCGCGTTGAACGGCTCCAGCATTCCCACCAGCACCGCACCCCGGGTCATCGAGGCAAGCTCGCCGTCCTGCGGCCGTCTGACCCTCAAGACCATCTGGGCGCCGAGCGCATCGGCGGCTGAGCCGATGGTGGCTCCGGCCGCGACGTAGGCCTGGTCGGGTTGACTGGCCGCAAGCCCGGCCCCGGCCTGCACGACAACCGTATGTTTCAATGCCACCAGTTTCTTGACCGTCTCGGGGGTGCCGGCAACACGAGTTTCTCCCGGCCTGGTCTCGGCCGGAATACCGATTCGCATCACGAACTCCTCTGGGATTCGGGTCGGCGTCGGCCGATTCGGCACGACCGTTAGAATTTAGCATTGTCGCACCGAGTCAAGCGTGTCGCGCGTCTGGAAGCCTTCCGTCACCGTTGCCGCCGTCGTGGAGCGCGACGGCCGCTTTCTGCTGGTCGAAGAGCACACGGACGACGGCTTGAGAATCAATCAGCCCGCCGGTCACCTGGAGCGGGGTGAGACGCTGCTGCAGGCGGTCACGCGCGAGGCGCTCGAAGAGACCGCGCACCCGTTCCGCCCGACCGCGCTGCTCGGCGTTTACCTGTGGCGCAGCCCCAGCAGCGCCCACGCCCCCACCTATCTGCGCTTTGCATTCACCGGCGAGCTGGACGAGCGCATTGCCGGCCGCGAGCTGGATCGCGGCATCGTGCGCACCGTCTGGATGTCGCGCCAGGAGCTGTCCGGGCGCAGCGCGCAGTGGCGCAGCCCGCTGGTGGCGCGCTGCATCGACGACTATCTGGGCGGGCAGCGCTACCCGCTCGAGCTGCTGTACGCGCACCCGGACGCGCTGGCGTCGTGACATGAGCACCAACCGTCGCATCGTCGTGGGCATGTCGGGCGGGGTCGACTCGTCGGTCGCGGCCTGGCTGCTGAAGCAGCAGGGCTACGAGGTGGTCGGTCTTTTCATGAAAAACTGGGAGGACGACGACGACGAGGAGTACTGCTCCGCGCGCCAGGACTGGCTGGATGCAGCCAGCGTGGCCGACGTGATCGGCATCGATATCGAGGCCGTGAACTTCGCGGCCGAATACCGCGAGCGCGTGTTCGCCGAATTCCTGCGCGAGTACGCGGCCGGTCGCACCCCCAATCCGGACGTGCTGTGCAACGCCGAGATCAAGTTCAAGGCGTTCCTGGATCACGCACTTTCCTTGGGCGCGCAGCAGATCGCGACCGGCCATTACGCGCGCATCCGCACGGTCGAGGGACGCCACGAACTGCTGCGCGCGCGCGACGGCAGCAAGGATCAGAGCTACTTCCTGCACCGCCTGACGCAGCAGCAGCTCGGGCGCACGCTGTTTCCGCTGGGCGAGTTGCGCAAGACCGAGGTGCGCGCGCTGGCGCGCAAGCTGGGGCTTTCGAACGCCGCCAAGCGCGATTCGACCGGGATCTGCTTCATCGGCGAGCGCCCGTTTCGCGCTTTCCTGTCCCGGTATCTTCCGACCCGCCCCGGCCCGATCCGCGCGCCGGACGCACGCGTGCTGGGCGAGCATGTCGGCCTGAGCTTCTACACGATCGGCCAGCGCAAGGGCATCGGCGTGGGCGGCACCCAGGACGGCAGCGGCGAGCCCTGGTTCGTCGCCCGCAAGGATCTGGCTGGCAACACCCTGTGGGTGGTGCAGGGCCATGATCATCCGTGGCTGCTGGCGCAGCGGCTCGCGGCGAACTGTGCGGCCTGGGTCGGGCCGGTGCCGGCAGCGGGCCGGCGCCTGACTGCCCGCACGCGCTACCGCCAGGCGGCTGCGGCCTGCTGCGTCGTAGCCGCCGATCAGGGCCGCCTCGAGCTGGCCTTTGACGAGGCGCAGTGGGCCGTGACCCCGGGTCAGTCGGCGGTGCTGTACGACGAGGAGGTATGCCTGGGCGGAGCGATCATCGAGACATGAAGCTTCGGATCGGTTCACGCTTTTCCGCGCTCTACATCTGCGCGGCGTTGACGCTGGCGGGCTTTGCGATGCTGGCGGCCGGCACGCCGCACGTCGGCTGGGTGGCGTGGCCTGCGCTGGCGCTGACATTGATAGGCCTTCGCGACGTCCTGCAGACGCGCCATTCGATCCGCAGGAACTACCCGATCCTGGGCAACCTGCGCTTCTTCTTCGAATTCATCCGGCCCGAGCTGCGCCAGTACATCGTCGAGAGCGACACCGAGGCGCGGCCCTTTTCGCGCAACCAGCGCAGCGTCGTCTACCAGCGCGCCAAGGGCGAGCTGGACAAGGTTCCGTTCGGCACGCAACTGGACTTGTACGAAGCCGGCAACGAATGGATCACGCACTCGATGGTTCCGGCCCCGCTGCAGCCGTACGATTTCCGGGTGGCCGTGGGCGGCGCGGCCTGCAGCGCCCCCTACGCGGCCTCGGTGTTCAACATCTCGGCGCTGAGTTTCGGAGCCCTGTCGGCCAACGCGATCCTGGCGCTGAACCGCGGCGCGCGCGACGGCCGCTTCGCGCACGACACCGGCGAAGGCGGCATCAGCCGCTACCACCGCGAACACGGTGGCGACTTGATCTGGGAAGTCGGCAGCGGCTATTTCGGCTGCCGCACGCCCGAAGGGCACTTCGACCCGCAGCGTTTCGCTGACGAGGCGCGCCAGCCGCAGGTCAAGATGATCGAGATCAAGCTGTCGCAGGGCGCCAAGCCGGGCCACGGCGGCGTGCTGCCCGGGGCCAAGGTCTCGGCCGAGATCGCACGCGCGCGTGGGGTGCCGCCGCGCGTGGATTGCATTTCACCGGCCTCGCATCGAGAGTTCTCCACGCCCACGGGTCTGCTCGAGTTCGTCGCGCGCCTGCGCGAGCTCTCGGGCGGCAAGCCGGTCGGCTTCAAGCTGTGCGTGGGCCATCCGTGGGAGCTGTTCGCGATCACCAAGGCGATGCTGGCCACCGGGACGACGCCGGACTTCATCGTCGTCGACGGGTCCGAAGGCGGCACCGGAGCGGCTCCGGCCGAATTCGTCGACCACGTTGGCATGCCGCTGCAGGAAGGACTGCTGCTGTTGCACAACACGCTGGTCGGGTTGAACTTGCGCGAACGCATCCGGATCGGGGCCAGCGGCAAGGTGGTCACCGCGTTCGATATCGCGCGCACCCTGGCGATCGGCGCCGACTGGTGCAACAGCGCGCGCGGCTT
>Ga0187846_10001190_pt1 | contig 14704 bp, 13 predicted proteins | sample TC_taG_FD_161473 | JGI IMG/M metagenome (GOLD analysis project Ga0187846, IMG submission 161473) | Biofilm microbial communities from the roof of an iron ore cave, State of Minas Gerais, Brazil - TC_06 Biofilm (v2) | ecosystem: Environmental > Terrestrial > Deep subsurface > Cave > Wall biofilm...
TTCGGATCCTCAAGCAGTTCAACCTCTTGCCCGACGGCGTGAAATTCCTGGTCGACATGCGCGCCGACATCCTGCGCTACCTGCGCGATCAGCCCGAGCTGGAGCCGATCGACGACGAGCTCTACTCGCTCTTCGGCAGCTGGTTCGATATCGGCAACCTGGAGCTCCGCCGCATCACCTGGAGCTCGCCCGCGATGCTGCTCGAGAAGCTGATCGCGTACGAGGCGGTGCACGAGATCCGCTCCTGGACCGATCTGCGGAACCGGCTCGACTCCGATCGGCGCTGCTACGCGTTCTTCCATCCGCGCATGCCCGACGAGCCGCTGATCTTCGTCGAGATTGCCCTCACCAAGGATATGGCGGGCAACATCCACCAGCTGCTCGACGAGGCGGCGCCGCCACTCGATCCGAACGCGGCGCAGGCCGCGATCTTCTACTCGATCTCGAACACGCAGCTCGGCCTGCGCGGGGTCTCGTTCGGCGGGTTCTTGATCAAGCGCGTGGCCGAGATGCTCGCCGCGGATTTCCCGCGGCTCAAGATCTTCGCCACCCTCTCGCCGATCCCGACCTTGCGCCGCTGGCTCGACGAGCGGCTCAAGGCGAAGGACGCGTCGCTGTTCGGGAAGCACGAGCGCGAGCGGCTGTGCGCCGCCGCGGCCGGCAACGATCCATACACCGGCCTTTCAACCCTGCTCGTGCAAGGCTTCGCGAGCCAGGGACAGGTGCCGGAGGTCTTGCACGGGACGCTGATGCACCTCTGTGCGCACTACCTGGTCGAGGCAAAGGACGGTCAGCCGGACGCAACCGGACGCCCGCTCGATCCGGTTGCCCGGTTCCATCTAGGCAACGGTGCGCGCTTGGAGCGCATCAACTGGCTAGCCGACACCTCGCCCCGTGGCGTGAAGCAGTCGGCGGGGCTGATGGTGAACTACCTGTACAAGCTCGACGACATCGAAGAAAACCACGAGGCGTACGCGCGCGACGGGCGCGTCGTGGTGAGCGACACTATCAAGCGGCTGCTGCGGAAGCCGGCTTAGCGGGTGCGGACGCCGCCGGCGTCGTGCCACCTCACCGAGCAGGAAGAGCAGTGCTCATGCTCCGATGCGCCACAGGCCGTCGCCGCGGCGGCAGGCGCGCTTGACCACGGCTTGCGTGCGGTCGTTCAGTATCACGACCGTCCTGAACTCGCGGCAACTCGACTCGCCCGACTTATAACCCTGCAGCGGTGTGACGACGTAACGCGCGCCGGTCTGCGGATTCGTCCACCTCACCGCCCTGCCGTCCGGCGTGAGCTCGAGCGCCTGGCCGACGCAACCGCGATCGGCGTCGTCGATGTCGCGGCCGATCGGCGCGCCGATCACTGCGCCCAGCACCTCGCCGGCGACGATTGCCACCGCGCGTCCGTCGCCCCTGTCAATCGTCGAGCCGACCGCAGCGACCACCGCCGCGCGGTTGCAGTACCCGTCGATGACGCCGTAGTCGCGCTCCCAGCCTCTCCCCGTGTAGCCGACGTAGTAGGAGGGGTCGTTCTTCGCGCGCGAGTCATGTGGCGGCGTCGACGGCGGCGGGTCGCCGAAGCTCGCTTGCGACGCACCGACGAGGGCAGCTAGCGCCGACATCCGGAGCGCCTTCACCAAACGCCGGACCAGCAGTTCCCTCGCCACGGTTCGTGCCTCCATCGTTCTCGTCGACGGTCCGCCATTGAACGCCCGAGCACGCTCCGCGCGGAGCCTTGTAACCGCGCCGGGCGGCACTAGTTCCGGTATCGGCGTCGTTGTCGGGCGGGCGCGACGCCGGTGGGAGCGCGGGCCCGCCCGGCGCCGACGCTCGAGACGGGGCGGCATGCGCGCTCGCCGCCCTTTCGCGGTGTGCAGGGACGCGTCCGAGTCGGCCGCGGGGGTGAGCCCTCGCATGGTTGCAACCCGCGACCCGCAACGCAACCGTCACGGACGAAAACCGGCCGCTGCCGCCGCCTCTTGCCGCAGCCTGAACCGCTGTAGCTTTCCGGTTTCAGTGCGCGGCAACGAGTCGCGGAATTCGATGGCGCGCGGATACTTGTAAGGCGCGATCGTCGCCTTCACGTACTCCTGCAGCGCTTTGACCATGAACTCATTCGGTGTGTAGCCGGGCTTCAGCACGACGTAGGCCTTCACGATGGTGCCGCGCTCTTCGTCCGGTGCGCCGACCGCCCCACATTCGGCGACCGCTTCGTGCGCGAGCAGCGCCGCCTCCACCTCGGGTCCAGCGATGTTGTAGCCGGCCGAGATGATCATGTCGTCGGTGCGGGCCTGGTAGAAGTAATAGCCGTCGGTATCCTTCATGTAGGCGTCGCCGGTGATGTTCCAGCCGTGCCGTACGTAGTCCAGCTGGCGATGGTCCGCGAGGTACTTGCAACCGGTCGGCCCCTTCACTGCGAGGCGCCCCACCACGCCGGGCGGGCATGGCTGGCCCTCGTCGTCGAGGACCGCCGCGCGGTAGCCGGGGATCGCGTAGCCGGTGGCGCCGCGACGCACGCGTTCCGGCGTGTGCGAGATGAAGATGTGGATCATCTCGGTCGAGCCGATGCCGTCGATGATGTCGATTCCGATCGCCTGCTTGAAGAGCTGCCGTGTCGCCTCGGGCAGCGCTTCGCCCGCCGACACGCACCGCTTCAGGCTCGAAAGGTTGTAGCGTTTCGCGATCGCCGCCATCTGCCGGTAGAAGGTCGGCGCGGTGAAGCAAGTCGTTGCCTTGAAATCCTGGATTGTCTGCAACAGGAGCTCGGGCGAGAGCTTCTCGACCAGCACGGTCGAGGCGCCGTAGCGCAGCGGGAAGCACAGCATCCCGCCCAGCCCGAACGTGAACGCAATCGGCGGCGTGCCGCAGAAGACGTCGCGCGGCGCTACGCCGAGGCATGAGCGCGGGAAGCAGTCGCACATCGCGAGTATGTCGCGGTGAAAGTGCATGCAGCCCTTCGGCTCGCCGGTAGTGCCGGAGGTGAAAGCGATCAGGGCGATGTCGTCGGCCGCGGTATCGACGTTGCTGAAATGGGCCGGCTTACCTTTCAGCAATGCCTCGAGTGAGTCGTTACCGCCGGCGTTGAATGGCAGCACCTGCTTCAGGCTCCGACACTGCTCGCGCGCGCGACCGAGCTCGTCGAGGAGGCGCTCGTCGCACAGCGCGGCGCCGATCCGTGCCTTGTCGATGATCGGCACGAGCTCTTTAGCCCGCAGCAGCGGCATCGTCGCCACCGCGATGCAGCCGGCCTTGATGACGCCGAACCAGCACGCGGCCATCATCGGGTTGTTGGGTCCGCGCAGGAGTACCCGGTTGCCCGGAACGAGCTTCAGATCGTGCACCAATACGTGTGCGATTTGATTGGCGCGCACCAGCAGCTGGCGATAGGTGCATGAGTACTTCGTCCCGCCGATCAGCGTGCGCAGGACCGTGCGGTCGGCATGACCGGATGCGACGATCTTGTCCAGCAGTTCGGCGGCACAGTTGAGCCGCGCCGGATATTTCAGCTCCGGCAGCTCGAAAATGAAGTCGGGCGACTGATCCTTGGGCGGAAGGTTGTCGCGCGCGAACGTGTCGACATGCGCGGTGTACGCCACGGTCGGTACCCCATCATCCCGGCGCCGGCACGAATCCGGCGCCACACCTGGATGCGGCTCGCGAGCGCAATGGCATTGGGGGGCGCATGGGGCAGCGTCAACCCTTTAGAGTTTCCCGGGCGATGATCAACTTTTGCACCTCCGTTGCGCCCTCGTAGATGCGCAGCGCACGGATCTCGCGGTACAGCTTCTCGACCGGCTGACCGCAGACGACCCCGAGTCCGCCGAACATCTGCAACGCCCGGTCGATGATGGTCTGCGCCGTTTCGGTCGCGACCATCTTCGCCATCGCCGCTTCGCGCGTCGTGCGCGCGCCGCTCACGTCGCGCAGCCACGCTGCGCGGTAGGTGAGTAGGGCCGAGCTGTCGACGCCGGTCGCCATGTCGGCGAGCGCGGCCTGCGTGAGCTGGAAGTCGGCGAGCGTCTGGCCGAACATCTTGCGCGTGGTCGCGCGCGCGAGCGCCTCATCGAGGGCGCGACGGGCGAAGCCGAGCGCCGCTGCGGCCACCGAGGCGCGGAAGATGTCGAGCGTCTGCATTGCGACCTTGAATCCGTCGCCCGGCGGCCCGAGACGGTTCGCTGCCGGGATGCGGCAACGATCGAACCGGAGGGTCGCGAGCGGATGCGGTGCGATGACATTGATCCGCTCGGCGATCGCGAGGCCGGGCGCGTCGGCATCCACGACGAATGCGCTGATGCCCTTGGCGCCCGGCGCGTCGGTCTCGCGCGCAAAGACCGTGTAGAAATCGGCGATACCGCCGTTCGAGATCCAGGTTTTCACGCCGTCGAGCACGACTTCGCTGCCGTCGGACCGCGCGCGGGCGGACAGCGCGGCGGCGTCGGAGCCGGCGTCGGGCTCCGACAGTGCAAACGCCGCGACGGCCGTTCCGCCCGCAACGCGCGGCAGGTAGCGTTGCTTGAGGGCGTCGCCGCCGTACAGGGAGATCGCGCCCGACCCGAGCCCCTGCATCGCGAACGCGAAATCGGCTAGACCTGCATGACGCGCCAGCGTCTCGCGCAGGAGGCAAAGTGAGCGCGAATCGATGCGCTCCAGCTTGCCGCCGAACGCCTGTGGAACGCAATAGCCGAGCCAGCCTGCCTCACCGAGCATGGCGACCAGGCTGCGGCAGGCTTGGTCGACGTCGGCCTGATCGCTGCCGCTCGCGAAGCGGTCACCGGCCCATGCATCGCACTCGCGCGCGAGACGACGGTGCGCTTCGTCGAAGAACGGCCAATCGAGGTAGGTCCTGTCGCTCACTCCCCCTCCCGGACTCCCCTATCCGGCGATTTTGAGATTCGGTTTCCCCCGGGCCGCGAAATGCGTCATGGGCAAGCGGCCGACCGTCTCCGGTAGCCGAACTCTCAAACCGAGGCGTTGAGACGCTCCGCCGCGGCGTGCGACTCAGAGTATGCGCTCGTAGAACGCGGTGAGGGCGCGGTTGAACGCTTCGGGTTGCTCGACGTTCGAAAGGTGCGCCGCCGATGGAATCACGACCAGTTGCGAGCCGGGAAGATTGTCGTGGATCTCGCGCGCCAGCGCGACCGGCGTTCCGGCATCTTGCTCGCCGACGATCACCAGCGCAGGGTGCTTGAATTCATTCAGCCGCGCAGTCAAGTTGATCTTCGGGATTGCGTGGCAGCACCCGACGTAGCCCGCCACCGGCGTGGCGCGGATCGCATCGGCGATCGGCTTGATGCGTTCCGGTCGCGCCCTTCGATAAGGCTCGGTGAACCAGCGCGAAAGCGTCGGCTCCACGAGCGGCGCCATGCCTTGCGCCTGAGCGATCCTGATCCGCTCCGCCCACACCGGCGCCGCCTCTGCCGGATAGCGACTCGTCGTGTCGGCGAGCACTAGGCTGCGGAGCGTACCGGGGTACTTCAGGGCGAGCGTCTGCCCGATCATGCCGCCGAGCGAGAGCCCGACCCAGTGCACCTCACGCGCGCCCAAGGCGTCGAGCACGGTCTTCGCGTCGTCGGCGAGCATCTCCAACGTGTAGGGTCCGCCAGGCGCATCGCTCTTCCCGTGCCCACGCGTGTCCAGCCGCAGCACCTTGAAGCGCTTCGCGAGCAGCGCCGCCTGCTCGTCCCACATCGACAGGTCGCAGGCGAGCGAATGGCTCATCGCGAGCCAGGGACCGGCGCCGTCGATGACGTAGTGGAGCTGAATGCCGTTGATGTTAGTCTTCACAATCGAATCCTCCGGTGCGTTGCAGTGCGCCTTTTTTCCGCCGGCGACTAACCACGAGCTCACCTACTCATCGGCGATCGGGACTTGCTCGACGTAGAAAACCATTCATGGCGGACACCCCAAGGCCGGGCGGTTGCGTGCGCAGCGAGCCGTGTCGCTCTGAGTGCCACAAGTCCCCCGCAGCGCGCACCGGTTCGCGATCAATCCTTCATGCGTACGATTCGCACCACTTCCGGAATGCGCCGCAGCGCCTTGATGACGCGCGCAAGGTGCAGGCGGTTCTGCACTTGGATCGTGAATAGCATAGTCGTGTAGACGCCGCGCTCCTCATCCATATTGACGTTGTCGATGTTGGAGCCGGCGTCCGCGATCGCCGCCGCCACCCGCGCGAGCACGCCGCGCTGATTGGCCGCGATGACCTTCATGCCGACGTCGAACGTCCGGTCCGTGTCCGCCGCCCAATCGACGTCGATCCATTTCTCTGGATCGTTGCGCGCCTTGCCGACGGTGGGGCAATCGTGAGTGTGGACGACTAGTCCCTGTCCTTTCTTGATGAAGCCGAGGATCGGATCGCCGGGGATCGGGCGGCAGCACTTCGCGAACTGAACCGCCATGCCTTCGGAGCCGCGAATCACGATCGCCCCGGCCTGGCGCGCGTCCGCCGGCGCGTGGTCGGCGAGCGCGAGCAGCTGGCGCGCGACGATCGCTGCCAGCCGTTTGCCGAGGCCGATGTCGGCGAGAATCTCCGCGCGCGATTTGGCGCCGGCGTCGCGCACCAGCTTTTCCCACCGCTCGGGCGTAATCGACAAGGGATCGGCGTCGAGCGTGCGCAGCGCCTGGTTCAGCAGGCGCTCGCCAAGCGCCGTCGACTCCTCGAACTGCATCGTCTTGAGAAAATGGCGGATCTGCGAACGCGCCTTGCCGGTCTTCACGTACGACAGCCAGGCCGGGTTGGGGTGCGCGTGCGCGGCGGTGATGATTTCGACCCGGTCACCGTTCTTCAGCTCGGTTCTGAGCGGGACCAGCTCGTAGTTCACCTTCGCTGCAACGCAGCGGTTGCCGATGTCGGTGTGCACTGCATAGGCGAAATCGACCCCGGTCGCGCCGCGCGGCAACGCCATGATCTTGCCGCGAGGCGTGAACACGTAGACCTCGTCGGGGAAGAGATCGACCTTGACGTGCTCGAGGAACTCGGCCGAGTCGCCGCTTGCGTTCTGGATCTCGATCAGCGACTGCAGCCATTTGTGTGTTCGCTGCTGGACCTCGGACAGCGTGCTGTCCTCGTCCTTGTAGACCCAATGCGAGGCGACGCCGGTCTCGGCGACCCGGTGCATTGCCCAGGTGCGGATTTGAACCTCGAGCGGCGTCCCGTATGGCCCGATCAGGGCGGTGTGCAGCGACTGATAACCGTTGACCTTCGGGATCGCGATGTAATCCTTGAACTTTCCCGGTACCGGTTTGTGCACTCCATGCAACACGCCGAGCGCGAGGTAGCAGGCCGGCACGTCCTTGACGATGACGCGAAAGCCGTAGATATCGAGCACTTCGGAAAACGACAGGTGCTTCTCGATCATCTTCTTGTAGATCGAGTAGATATGCTTCTCGCGCCCGGTCACCGTTGCGTCGATGCCGGCCTCGGCCAGGCGGCCCTTGAGCGAATCGAGAATCTTGTTCAGAACCTCGCGTCGGTTGCCGCGCGCGGCTTTGACCGCCTTCGCGAGCACGCGAAAGCGCATCGCGTGGAGATGCTCGAAGGAGAGCTCCTGCAGCTCGCGATACAGGCTGTCCAGCCCGAGCCGGTTGGCGATAGGCGCGTAGATCTCCAGGGTCTCTTTCGCGACCCGCCGCCGGGTCGCGGGCGCCACCGCGTTCAGCGTGCGCATGTTATGCAAGCGGTCGGCGAGCTTGATCAGGATGACCCGCACGTCGCGCGCCATCGCGAGCAGCATCTTGCGGAAATTTTCGGCCTGCGCATCCTGCGCGCTCTGGAACTCGATGCGATCGAGCTTCGAGACACCGTCCACGAGCTCGGCCACCGCCTTGCCGAAGCGCCGGCTGATGTCGTCTTTCGAGACGTCGGTGTCCTCGACCACATCGTGCAGCAGCGCCGCGATCAGCGTCTGCGCGTCGAGCTGCCATTCCGAGAGGATCTCTGCGACCGCGACCGGGTGCGAGATGTAGGGTTCACCCGACTTGCGGTACTGGCCCTGATGGGCGGCGTCGCTGAAGTGATACGCCTCCTCGAGCCGCGAAACGTCGGCCGCCTTCAGGTAGCCAGCAACACTCTGGCGCAGGCCGGTAAGAGGGGCGAGAACGCTCACGGCGCGCTTCGAGACGAAATGAGGCGCGCCGTATCACCGCCCCCCCGGCGCCGCGTTGCCGACACGGCGCGTGACGCTAGCCCGCGCGCGAAGAACAGCGCGGGGCGAGTGCGAAAAATCAGCTCATGGGGGCGATTCAATGGGCCTAGTTTTGGTGCACGCGGTTCAGCATTTCCGCGCCAACCTTGCCGGTGGCGATCTCGCGCAGCGCGATCACAGTCGGCTTGTCGCGCGCGCCGTCGATGAGCGGCGACCCGCCGTGTGCGAGTTGCCGTGCGCGGTAGGTTGCGGCGAGCGTGAGCTGAAAGCGGTTCGGAATCTTCTTCAAGCAATCGTCGACGGTGATACGAGCCATAAGCACCTGGTTTCTAAGGCTGTGAGCGGAACAGATCGGGATAGCGTGCGCCCTGGCGGGCCGATGTCAGCCTGCCAGCGCGCACCACCGCCGCGAGATCGCGACGGGCATCCTCGAAGTCGTTGTTGATTATAGCGTAATCGAACTCCGCCCAATGACTCATCTCTTCGGCCGCGGCGGCGAGGCGCCGCCGGATCGCCGCGTCGGTGTCTTTCGCGCGGGCGCGGAGCCGCCGCTCGAGTTCGGCCATCGACGGCGGCATGATGAAGATCCCGATCGCCTCGGGAAAGATCCGCCGCACTTGTCGCGCCCCTTGCCAGTCGATTTCCAGGACCACATCGCGGCCCGCGTCGCGCATCTGTGCGATTTGGCGCCGCGGCGTGCCGTACAGGTTCCCGTGCACCTCGGCGCTTTCCAGGAACTCGTCCGCTGCGAGCATCCGCTCAAACGTCGCCCGGTCGACAAAGTGGTACTCGCGGCCGTCCACCTCGCCGCTGCGCGGCCGGCGCGTCGTGTACGAAGTCGACAGCGCAAGCCCCGGGTCCTCCACGAGCAGTGCGTTCACGAGCGAGGACTTTCCGGCACCGGAGGGCGCGGCGACGATGAAAAGCACGCCCGTCATGGGCCGGGCTGCGGGGAAGGGAGAAGAGGAAACAATGACTTAGGCTCGCGCTAGCGTCACAATGATGAATATCTTCGCAGGTCCGCTCGCGCGCCCCGCCCGAGGCCTGGCAACACCGTGCGCCGGCGTCTCACCGCTTTCTCTTCACTCGAGGTTCTGCACCTGCTCGCGCATCTGCTCGATCAGCACCTTGAACTCGAGCACCGTGGTGGACAGTTCCTTGGACACCGACTTTGAGCCCAGGGTATTCGTCTCGCGGTTGAGCTCCTGCATCAGGAAATCGAGTCGCTTGCCGACACTGCCGCCGGCGGTCAACACCCGGTCGATCTCGTCGAGGTGCGCGGCGAGGCGCGAGAGCTCCTCGGCGACGTCGATGCGCACGCCGAACAACGCGATCTCCTGCCGGATGCGTTCCTCCTCGGCGGTGGCAAGCGCCTCACGGAGCTTCGCCGCGAGCTTCTCTTCGTATGCCGCAATCGCCTGCGGAATGAGCGGGGCGAGCTCGGCCAGGCGCGCGCGCATGCGCGCAATCCGCTCGCGAATCATCTGCGCGAGCTTTCCCCCCTCGCGCGATCGCGCGGCGCCGAGCTCGGCCAGCGCGTCCCGCATCGCCTCGAGCGTCGCCTCTCGCAGCGCTTCCGCGCCGCCCGCCTCATCGCCGATCACGCCGGGCCAGTGCAGCACATCAGCGACGCGCAACGACTGAATATCCGGGATGGCGGCGCGGACGATCTCGGACAGCCGTGCCAGGCGCGCGAGGGTCTCGCGGTTGAGCGACGCATCGCCACGGGCGAGCGGCGCGGGTGTAAAGGTGAGGCGGCAGTCTACCTTCCCGCGACCGACGCTCGTCAGCGCGAGTTCCCGCAGCGCGGGCTCCATGGTCCGCAGGTCCTCGGCGATGCGGAACTGTAGGTCGAGGAACCGGCTATTGACGCTGCGGAGCTCGAGCGTGAGCGTTCCCTGCGCGAGGTCGCGCGTCACGGCTGCATAACCGGTCATACTGCTCACCATGGCAATCTTCGGCGTGCGGCGCCTGGTAGCGCTTTACATTGGCGGGGCAAACTCAGACAATCATCGGCGCTTGACGGCGCCATCTTAAACGAAGCCGTCCCCGCGCGCGCCCCCGAGCCCACCCATGCCCTCGCAATCCAACGTACCCCTGCCCGAGGGCTATCAACTGCAGAGCTACCGCATCACGAAGGTGTTGTCGGCCGGCGGGTTCTCGATCGTGTATCTCGCGCACGACGACACCGACCACCCGGTCGCGATCAAGGAGTATCTGCCCTCATCGCTGGCGTTGCGCAACGAAGGCGATGTGCTGCCATCGATCAGCGACGACAACCTCTCGACCTTTCGCTACGGCATGAAATGCTTCTTCGAGGAAGGCCGGGCGCTTGCCAAGCTTTCGCATCCGAACGTGGTTCGAGTGCTGAACTTCTTCCGCGCCAACGAAACGGTGTACCTCGTCATGCGCTACGAACGGGGACGCACGCTGCAGGAACACATTCAGGCGCGGCGCGGGGCGATGAAAGAGAACTTCATCCGGCGCGTATTCACGCTGCTTCTGAACGGGTTGCGCGAGGTGCACGCCAACAAGCTGCTGCATTTGGACATCAAACCCGCGAACATCTACATCCGCAACGACATCACGCCGGTGCTGATCGATTTCGGCGCGGCGCGGCAGACGCTCACTGCTGAGGGTTTCAAGCTGAATCCGATGTACACGCCCGGATTTGCCTCGCCGGAACACTACCAGAAGCGCGAGCTCCTCGGCCCGTGGAGCGACATCTACTCGGTCGGGGCGAGCATTTTCGCCTGCTTGGCCGGTGCGGCGCCGCAGGCCGCGGATCTGCGCATCGAAAAGGACCGCTACGTGTCCGCGACCAGACTGTTCTCGGGTCGGTACTCGGACCAATTGCTGGAGACGATCGATTGGTGCCTGCAGCTCGACCACGCGCGACGGCCGCAGAGCGTGATGGCGCTGCAGAAGGTGCTACTGCGGGAACGCGATCCGGAGGGACCGAGCAAGCGCTCGTTCGTATCGAATCTCCGCGGGACGCTGTACAGGCTCGCGAAGCGCTAGCAACCGGCGTGTGAGGCGCGTAGCACGAAGAAGGCAGCCCGGCTGGGAGGCCGAGCGGGAATGAAGTTCTCGATCTATCAGGAGAGTCGTCAAGGGCCACGCAAGGCCAACCAGGACCGCGTGGCGCACTGCTACAGCCGGGACGCGCTGTGCATGATCGTCGCCGACGGCATGGGCGGTCACCTGCACGGCGAGGTGGCGGCGCAAATCGCGACCCAATTCATCTCCGAGGCGTTCCAGCGCGCGGCGCAGCCGCGGATCGAGGACCCGGTCAAGTTCCTCCTCGACTCGATCACCAGCGCGCACCACGCGATCGTCGACTACGCCAACGTTCGCAGCCTGCTCGAGACGCCGCGCACCACCTGTGTCGCGTGTGTGGTGCAGGACGGACTGGCGCAGTGGGCGCACGTGGGCGATTCGCGCCTCTACCTCGTGCGCAGCGGACGCATCGAGGCGCAGACCAAGGATCACTCGCGGGTGCAGATCCTGGTCGACGCCGGCCGTGTGCGCGAGGAAGCGGTCGCGGCGCACCCGGATCGGAACAAGATTTTCAACTGCCTCGGCCAGATGGGGCCGCCGCGCGTCGACCTGTCGCGGCGCACCGCGCTGCGCCACGGCGACACGATTCTGCTGTGCAGCGATGGGCTTTGGGGACCGCTGTCCGGCAAACAGATTTGCGAAGAGCTGCTGCGTGCGGACATCGTGAAGGCGCTGCCGACACTCCTTGACATGGCCGAGGTGCGAGCCGGCCGGGATGGCGACAACGCGTCGGTGGTCGGGATGACGTGGGCCGAGGAGGAAGCCCGCGACGCCGACTGGATCTCGACTGTGAGCATGGACCCCACCGACATCAAATCCACCATCGAGCAGTTCGGCAAGGCGGCGCCGCTATTGCCCGCTGGCTATCTCACCGACGACGAGATCGAGCGCGCGATCGAGGAGATCCGCCACGCGATCAAGAAGCATTCGAAATAGTGAGGCGCGTAGGGTGACGGCAGAGGGATGGGCGCGGCCGAGCGGCCGTCGGCCCGACGAGCTACGCGCGGTGCGAATCACGCGCGGCTATACGAAGCACGCCGAAGGCTCGGTCCTGGTCGAGTTCGGCGACACGCGCGTCATCTGCAACGCGAGTGTCGAAGACAAGGTGCCGGGATTCCTGCGCGATCGGAACCAGGGTTGGTTGACGGCCGAGTACGGCATGCTGCCCCGTGCGACCAACACGCGCACCGAGCGCGAGGCGGCGCGCGGCCGCCAAACGGGACGCACGCTCGAGATTCAGCGCCTCGTCGGGCGCAGCCTGCGGGCGGTGATGGATTTGGAAAAGCTCGGGCCGCGGACGATCCAGGTCGACTGCGATGTCATCCAAGCCGACGGCGGAACGCGCACCGCGGGAATCACCGGCAGCTTTGTCGCCGTGCACGATGCGGTGTCTGGACTGGTGCGCCGCCGCGCGATCGCCGAATCGCCGATGCAGGATTTCGTCGCCGCAGTATCGGTAGGCATCTACCAGGGAGTGGCGGTGCTCGACCTCGACTATGGCGAGGACTCCGCATGCGACACCGACATGAACGTCGTCATGACTGGCACCGGCGGGTTCGTCGAGCTGCAGGGCACGGCTGAAGGCCATCCGTTCTCCCGTTCGGAAATGGAACGCCTGCTCGCGCTGGCGGATGCCGGGGTTCGCGATCTGATCGCCATCCAGCGCGCAGCGCTCGGCCTCTAGGCGCGCCGCGACACCCGCCCCCCCGGGCGCGGCCCGGGCGCGCGCGGATCTCAGGGCGGGCCGCTCGCGCTAAACTCCGTGTGATCGGCATGTCCGCGGTGCTTTCTCGCTTTGAAAGAGCTCGTCGTCGCATCGTCCAACCCCGGCAAACTGCGCGAATTCCGTGAGCTGTTCGCGCCGGTCGGCATCGAGGTCGTCGCGCAGGGCGAGCGTGGCGTGCCGGACGCGGACGAGCCGCACGCGACATTCGTTGAGAATGCGCTAGCCAAGGCGCGACATGCAGCGCGATGCACCGGGCTCGCCGCGCTCGCGGACGACTCCGGCATTTGCGCGGCCGCGCTCGGCGGTGAGCCGGGCGTGCATTCAGCGCGCTTTGCCGGCGAACCGAAGTCCGACCTCCGGAACAACGCCAAGCTGGTGGCGCTTCTCGCCGACCGGCCGGACCGGCGCGCACACTACTATTGTGTCGTCGTGCTGGTCCGCGGCGCCGACGATCCGGAGCCGCTCATCGCCGAAGGCCGCTGGCACGGCGAGGTGATCGCGACGCCGCGCGGCGCCGGCGGCTTCGGCTATGACCCGCACTTCTACCTGCCAGAGCTCGGACGCACCGCGGCCGAGCTCGCACCGCACGAGAAGCACGCGATCAGCCACCGCGGTAAGGCACTGCGGCGACTGATCGCGCTGCTCCGCGAGGGAGCGTGATCCAATACGCGCGTCACGCGCGCACTGCGATCACCTCCAGATACTCCGAGTCGATCGCGGTGCCGCCGTCTTCCGCGCGGTTGTGCCTTGCCCACAGTGCCACCAAGTCGCTGCGCAGTGCGGCTTGGCCCTGCTCGTCGAGCCCGGCGAACGCGCGGTTCGTCGGCCCGTAGTAGGCGCGGAAAAATTCAACGACTTCGGTCGGCGGGAACGGGTACTTGAACGGGTACATCCGCTTGGTCGCAGCGAGTTCCGCTACGCCGTCGCGCAGGCGCTCACGCAGCGTTGCCTCGTCGCCCCACTTCAGCGGCGACGGCATGATCGGCGGCGGCGGCACGTGCTTGCCCATGGTCTTGAACATTTGGCCGACGAATCCTTCTGGCGTCCAGTTCGCCATCACGATCCGACCGCCCGGCTTGCAGACGCGAACGAGCTCCGCGGCGACGCGCTCGGGTCGCGGGGCGAACATCGCACCGATGAGGCTCACGACGAGGTCGAACGAGCCTGTTTCGTACGGCAGGTTCTCGGCGTCGCCCTCGTCGAAGCGTATCTCGAGTCGCTCTGCCTGCGCTCGCTCGCGCGCTTGCGCGACGAGGTTGGCGGCAAGGTCGATTCCGGTCACTTGCGCCCCGGCGCGCGCCGCGGGCAGCGCGATCTGGCCGGCGCCGCACGCGACGTCCAGGATCTTGATTCCCGGCCAAATTGCGAGGCGCTCGAGAAACGTCATCGCGCCCGGCAGCAAGTAGGTCGCGAACTTCCCGTAGTCCCCTGATTGCCAGGTGGCCTTCAGGCGGGTCTTCAGCACTTCCATATCCGGGGTCGGTGCGTTCATTGCGATCTCCTGTCGTCAAGGTGTCAGTGGCGCTGCGTCGGTCGCAGCTCGGCCTGATTGGACGACAGGCGCCCGCCGCTGTCCTGAGGCGGCAGTCCCGATCGTCGGCAGAAGGTGTGCAATTCGGGCGAAAACCCGGGACTGGTGTCCCGCCGGCGGCGGCGCCCGCTAAGGGTTTGTGCACAAATAACTTGATCAATCGAGCCGATCTCTCTGTTTGGGGGCGATGGTGTAATTCCATTCGCCGTGAAAGTCATGAGGCTTGAGATTGAGAGCTTGCATTTC
>Ga0187846_10001191_pt1 | contig 14702 bp, 15 predicted proteins | sample TC_taG_FD_161473 | JGI IMG/M metagenome (GOLD analysis project Ga0187846, IMG submission 161473) | Biofilm microbial communities from the roof of an iron ore cave, State of Minas Gerais, Brazil - TC_06 Biofilm (v2) | ecosystem: Environmental > Terrestrial > Deep subsurface > Cave > Wall biofilm...
CCCGGCGCCCGATAGAATAAAGCGCGCCAGCCAAAGCGATATAGTTGATGTCATGGCCGGCAGCCTGTGCCAGCGGTCCCTCCTGCCCCCATCCAGTCATCCTTCCGTATACCAGCCTCGGATTGCGGGCGAGACATACATCAGGACCAAGCCCCAGCCGTTCCATAACACCTGGGCGGAAACCCTCGATGAGCGCATCGGCCTTTTCAATCATTCGCAGTACTGCGTCTGTAGCCTCAGGCCGCTTCAAATCGAGTGCGACCGAGCGCCGGCCCCGATTCAACAGGCTGTATTTTGTCTGCACCTGGACACCCAGGCCGGCGTCGGCCAGGCGATCAATGCGGACAACATCGGCCCCCATATCCGACAGCAGCATTGCGCACATCGGGGCCGGGCCAATGCCGGCGAGCTCGATTACTCGATAACCTGACAGGACTCCCATGATGGCGTTTTACCTCAAATGTGAGTGGGAACGGCTTTCCAGCCGGTCAACCTGACAGCCTGAAAAGCTCTCCAAGTTCGCTTTTCCAACGTTAGCAATTTAACTCAGCATACCTGAAACTGATCATCGTTGGCGCTGGCAATCGGTACACAGCCCGTATAGCTCCAACTTATGCCGGGTAAGCACTACACCTAGTTTTCTAGCTACGTCCTGCTGCATCCGTTCGATGGCGTCGTCTTCGAATTCCATAATCTTGCCGCAATGTTCACAGATGAAATGGTCATGATGGTGCTCGCCGGCAACTTCGTAGCGCGCCTGGTCCTCATCGAAGTGGCGCTCGGTCAGCAGCTCGCACTCCTTGAGCAGTTTGAGGGTCCGATAAATTGTAGCGTAGCCGACGTGGGGGTTTATTTTCTTGACCTCAGCGTAGAGTTCTTCAGCACTTACATGGCGGCCGAGTTCGAAAAAAACCCGAGCTATATCATCTCGCGGCGAGGTCGATTTAAGGCCGCGGTCGCGCAACCGCGAATGAAACAATTCCATTCGCTGCTCGGGCTTGCTCCGGCCAGAACGCCCGCGCACGGTGGGATCCATGTCAGTTTCGGCCACGGCCATCACCCAATAAACTCGCCACAGCCACCATAACCATCATTAGTTGGCACGGATGTCAGCGCTAGAGCGCGGTCTGTCACCCGGTAAAAAGTGACAATGCTGTTGTCTTGAAGGCGAAAGATCTCGATTTCTCAACGCCCTGCTACCCTGGTTCGGCAGCAGGCTGAACCAGGCGCCGGGCAGCCGGGGACAGATAGAACGTTTCCAGGTCGAGACTGCGCAAAGTTTCGGCCAATATTTCAACCTGCTCCGCCGGCGGCATGGCACGATCGAGAATTATCAAGTTGCGCTCACGGAACCGACAGGCGCCTCCCCTGGCACGGTAGCCCACCTCGCGCAAAATCTTCTCGCGGCGCACCACAAGCCCCAGACGCTGAGCGGCTTCAGAAAGCTCGTCTACCAGCCGCAACAACCGCGTAGTCTTATTTTCGCTCATCAGACCTTTTGCGCCTTCGGTGGCACCTCTTACTGCCACGTCTCCTTTTCGGGACTGCCTGCTTCGCTCGACCGTTCTTCGAGTTTAAACCACCCGGACTTGAGCGGCCATACCCCAACCGCTCGAAATTCCTCACTCTCACACCAGCCTAAAACTTCTGGAACTCGCTGTCACGCCTGGGGTGCGTCTCGGCGTTGGCTGAGGAAGCGAGTGAGTAACAACCGCATCGTCTCTTTCGGCTGAATCCCAATCAATGGGAATTCGCCTAACATGAAAGTGGGATAGCCGACCGCCGAAAATTGGTCGGCTTCCCTTTTATTCGCCATGAGCTGAGGCGCCGTCAAACGCTGCTCAATAGCCTGGCGAAAAGCGCCGACATTCATACCAACGGCGGCCGCAATCTCAGCCAACCGGTTAAGATCAGAAATGTCCTGCCCCAGCTCGAATGCGCGTCGAAATACGGAATCATGGAACGCGTCGAACACGCTAGCCTGACGAGCCAACTCTGACCCCATGAGCGCCGCGTCAGAATCGATCCAGTGCTCCGGAGCAAGAACGTGCACGCCGGTCTCGGCGACTACAGTGGCGATTTTGGCCCGCTCGATTGCACCCAGCGAGTTACCTGGACGGCTCGAATGATTGCGCCAGCGGATCGGTACACCCTTCCATAGCGGCTCAAACTCCAGCTCCACCCTCAACTCCTGCACGATTCGCCATGCTACATAGCAAAGAGTTGACGCGTAATCGAAATAGATGGGGATCGAGGTCCTGGCCATAGCCCAGCACAACTCACACCACCGAACAAACAAAAGTTAAAGCCGCAGGTCAAACCAGGGAATTCTTCTTATACAGGAGTTTGTTCTGACAAGGCTCTCACGCGACAAACTCCGCAAACACTGAGTCGGCGATCTCCAGGCCTCGATCGGTCAAAAAAATCCGGCCCTGCTCTCGAACCAGGAGGCCGCCTTCAACCAAGGGAGCTGCCACGCTCCCGAAACGAGCGTCGAAAGTTTCGCCAAAGCGCTGCGCAAATTCGAGCATTTGAAAACCGTCGCGCAAGCGAAGATTGAGAAAGACGAATTCCTCTTCCAGCGTTTTTTTTTCGATCAGTTCGAAGCCGGCCTCGGCAGTTCCCTTATCGTTCACTCGCGCCATATAGCGCCCAGGCAGCCGCTCGTTCCACCACCGGCGACCATGGCAAAAATCCTCATCCAGAGCGCAACTATGAGCCCCGGCCCCAACTCCGAGATAGCTCTCCGCGCGCCAATAACTCAAATTGTGGCGAGCCTCGTGACCGGGACGAGCGTAGTTCGAAATCTCGTACATGGGATATCCGCGCCGCGGCAACTCCGACCGAACCTCGTCATACATTGCAGCCTGTTCGTCAGTTGGAAGCGGTCGGATTCGCCCCCGCTTCATCTCACTAAAGAAAGCGGTCCCTTCCTCGAAAGTCAGATTGTAGGCCGAGATATGATCCGGACCGAGAGCCGCCGCTTCCGCGATATCCCTGCGAACATGTTCGATTTGCTGGCCGGGCACAGCGAAGATCAAATCAAGATTGAGGCGCTCGAAGCCTGCGCGGTGCGCCAGTCTGGCTGCCTCTCGAATTTCGTCTGCATCATGAATGCGGCCGAGAAAACTGAGGATCGCCGAGTCGAACGATTGCGCACCGAAGCTGATCCGATTCACCCCGGCCGCTTCGAAACCGAGGAGCTTCGCTCCGGTGACCGTACCCGGATTCGCTTCAAGCGTGACCTCTGCGCCGTGCTCAATGCCGAGTAACCGGTCAGCCGCCTCGATCATAGAGCCGATCGAATCGGGGGCAAACAACGATGGCGTGCCGCCACCAAAAAAAATGGTCTTTATGCGTTGGCCGGCCCATGGCGGGGTCGTGGCCCGACAAGTCATTTCGGCGATCAGTGCACCGACATATTCCGCTTCAGGCCATGCCGTCACCCCGTATGAATTAAAGTCGCAATACGGGCACTTCGACTGGCAATAGGGAATATGAACATAAAGCGAGAAACTCATAAGGGACACCAGCTCCCGCGCGTAGCCCATTGTATTCGGTGCCGGAGACGGCTGCTATCAACCAAAATTTAGTCGAGCCCGCTACAATGGACCTGCGCGGGCCGGTATACTCGGCGCGACCGCCCAGACAGACCGAGGCGAGAGCAACATGGAGTTTCCGGAAGATTCTCGGCGCCGCTCAAGTTACCCTGCGGCTGCCCCTCCTTCTGATGAGAAAGCTGGCTCGAGTGGAGGCTCAATTGACTTCTGGCCCGGCTCCGGTTGCTGACGAGCGCGCGGCGGATACCCCGCGTTTGCGTAGTGCCCCTAATCGGGCGACCGTGGTTGGGGCGGGAATCCTGCTGAGCCGAATTGCCGGACTCGTGCGCGAAAGCATCTTCGCGCATTACCTTGGCAACTCAGCGGCGGCCGATGCGTTCAAGGCCGGTTTTCGTATTCCGAACATCCTGCAGAATTTGTTTGGCGAGGGGGTGTTGTCAGCCTCGTTCATACCCGTTTACAGCAGGCTGTTGAGCGAAGGCAACGAGGAAGCAGCCGACCTGGTGGCTTGGGCCGTCGGCGCCATTCTGGCCGCGGCAATTGCGGTGCTGGTACTGTTCGGGGTAATCGGCGCGCCATGGTTAATTGACGCGATTGCGCCCGGCTTTCGGGGTGACACGCGTCAACTAACAATTCGAATCGTGCAGGTGTTGTTCCCCGGCGCGGGAATGCTGGTGATGTCGGCGTGGTGCCTCGGCGTTCTCAACAGTCATCATCGTTTTTTTGCTTCCTATGCGGCACCGGTAGCGTGGAACCTGGCCATAATTGCCACGCTGCTGGTCTATGGGCCGCGGGCTTCTCAAAGCCGCTTGGCGATTGACCTCGCCTGGGGATCTGTAATAGGTGCGCTGCTGCAGATACTGGTGCAGTTGCCGCAAACCCTGCCGTTACTCGGCCGCTTGCAGCTACATTTTGAGCGCGTGCAGAGTGAATTAAAGGTCGTATTCAATAACCTGATGCCTGTAATTGCGAGTCGCGGCGCAGCCCAGGTCAGCGGCTATATCGACAACCTGCTCGCGAGTTTGCTGCCGACCGGCGCGGTGGCCGCGGTCAATTACGCACAGATTTTGTACCTCTTGCCGATTAGCCTGTTTGGAATGTCAGTGGCGGCGGCGGAGCTGCCGACGATGTCGCGTGCCACCCTTTCTTCAACCGCCGGGGGGGTCCCGGCGACAACCGCGGAGATTCTGCGGGCCCGGCTTAACGCAGGTCTGCGTCAGATCTCCTTTTTGGTCGTCCCGTCTGCGGCCGCGTTTCTTTTTATCGGCGATGTGATCGTGGCATTGCTCTTTGAGTCCGGTAGGTTTGGCCATCGCGACGCGATCTACGTCTGGTCGATTCTGGCCGGATCGGCGGTGGGGATGCTCGCGGCGACGATGAGCCGGCTTTATAATTCGACCTACTATGCGCTCTCGGACACTCGCACCCCTCTGAGGTTCGCGCTGGTTCGAGTCACGCTGACCTTGGCGCTCGGCTATTTGGGTGCGATTGTCTTGCCGCCCGAACTGGGTGTCGCGCGCCGCTGGGGTGCCGTGGGTTTGAGTGCTTCGGCGGGAATCGCGGCATGGATCGAATTTTCGCTCCTGCGCTGGAAACTCAATCGGCGGCTCGGTTCAACCGGACTCAGCCGCTCTTACCTCTTGAGCCTGTGGGGGATGGCATTGGCTGCATCGACCGCCGCGCTGGCCGTAAAATTCTCATTGCACGCCGGGCCTCGGCTTACTGCGCTGGCAGTAATTCCAATATATGGCGCCGTTTATCTGGGGCTGGCTCTTTGGCTACGAGTGCCGGAACTGACGCGGCTGACCGGTCATGCCCTTGGGCGCTTCGCATCGCGGCGATGACGTTGGCCGCTCGGCGTAACGGGTGAAATCGGGGCCGCTGTTGTCGCACTCTCACGCAAACGCGCGATAGTGGAGGTCGTGCTGTAGCCTTCGAGCATTGGCGCTAACAGCACATGTCCACCGTTGGATTCGACGAACTCCTGGCCATCGACTTGCTGACCACGCCAGTCCGCACCTTTGACCAAAACGTCGGGCCGCACCTCACGGACAATCCGCTCAGCCCGAGGGTCATCGAATACCACCACGTGATCCACCATCTCGATAGCAGCGAGAATCCGCGCCCGCTCGATAGCAGGATAAATCGGGCGTTGCCCGCCTTTGACCATGCGAACCCCACGATCGCTGTTGATGCCGACGATCAAGACATCGCCCTGCGCGCGGGCGAAGCTCAAAAGCTGTAAATGGCCCGCGTGCAACAAATCGAAGCATCCATTGGTGAACACGATTTGCTGGCCGGCGCGCCGTTTGGGCTCGAGTAGCGCCTGCAATTCGTCCACGGATACAATCTTGTGCTCGATACCATCATGCCTCGGCGCGAGCGCGCGTGCGAGATCGTCGCGCGAGATTATCTCGGTACCGAGGCGCCCGACTTCGATTCCGGCTGCGATATTCGCCACCGCTGCCGCCGAGGCAAAGCCGAGACCGGCGATAGCAAGCAGGCCAAAAACCGCCAGCACAATGTCGCCGGCCCCGGTAACGTCATAGACTTCACGCGGCGCAGTCGAAATGAACGAGCCGCGGCCGCCCCTTTCAGCCAGGTACATTCCATCACGGTCCAGTGTGATGAGACACGCGCGCAAGCGAAGTTTGCGCACCAGGCGGTCGGCCGCCATCCGCCATGCATCGCGGTCGGTCAGTTTCATCCCCGTTGCCATCTCGGTCTCGTAACGATTTGGGGTTATCGCAGTGGCGCTCTGATAAATTGAATAGTCAGTGCTCAGGCGTGGATCGATCACGATCGGGATGCGGCGGCGATTAGCGCCGCTGATCAATTGTCGTAGCATCGTCGGTGACAGCACGCCCTTGTTGATATCGGAGACGAGCACGCCGTCAGCCCGCTCAAGTACCCGGTCCAGGCGGCGGGCGAGATCTCGCTCGCGGTCCGGCGCCAGCGGGCCGGTAACCTCATCATCGACCCTCAGCAACTGTTGTGTGGCACGATTCGCCGATTGCACCGAACCCAGCATCCGTTCCTTGACGATCGTGGGCCGCTCGGGATCTACCAGCAGCCCGCGGGTATCGATTTCGAGGTCGCGAAACATCGCACGCAGCATCCGTCCGCCGTGGTCATCGCCGACGACGCTAAACGCCGCCGGTCGTGCCCCCAGCGCTCGCAAGTTGGCCATCACAAAGCCGGCATTGCCCGGTTTCTCTTCGCGGCGATGAGCCCGCAGGACCGGAATCGGCGCCTCTGGCGAGATTCGTTCCACCTCGCCCCAAACGTAGCGATCTAGAATCACTTCACCGGCCACCACGACCCTGAGCGGCTTCGTATCAGGCAGGCGCAGCAGTTCCTGGCGGTGAGATTCCGCGCGCCGGCCTTTGTTGCTTTCAGCTTTTCTCAAACGCATCGTCGCAGACTCGTTTGCTGGCTTCGCTGATGCTCCGCTAGTGGGCCATCACCACGTCATCATAGGAGATTGCAATCAAAGGTTTAAGTTCGCTGCACTCGCCGCCAGGAGGCCGAGCTGCATAATTTGGCGCGGCATAAGATAATAGGCTGATCGACCCCCCCTTGCATCTCATTAGCTGCCTGTTAATTTGCTGTTTGTTCCCTGCTGAATAGACTGCTGATTGGCATTGTGTGATAAGAACAGGATCGTTTCGGGGTAATCGTTCGTGGAGCACTACGAGCACAGATCGGCCGTCATTCATGAACTCGCCAACGCGTTCCATCAGCGGACGGACCTTGACGAGCTCATCCCTTTCGTAGTCGAGCGCTTGCGCGAGACGCTGGAGGCCAGCGGCGTGTCGCTCCTTTTGCTCGACGAACCGCGTAACGAACTGGAATTTGCTTACAATTCCGAGGGCAATGCCGAAGCGGGCGCGCGCCTGGTGGGTATGCGCATGCCGGCGGATGAGGGGGTCGCCGGAGCGGTGCTGCGCCAGGGTACCCCCGAACTAATCGCCGACGCGCAGGACGACCGCCGGCATTATTCCGAGGTCGATCGCAAACTTGGTGTGAATACCGGTTCAATATTGGCGGTACCCCTACTTGCTGGCGAGCGGCGGCTCGGCGTGATCGAGGCGGTCCGACGCCATGGCGAATCCTCGTTCACTGCGGTCGACATGGCGGATCTGGAGCAGCTTGGCCGCTCTATCGCCATCGCACTGGAGAATGCCGGCCGCTTTCGCGACATGAAGGCATCGGCCGACCGATTGCGCGCTCAAGTCGGGGCCTTGCAGCGCGAGTTGGCTCGCCAAGATCATTTCTCGGAAATTATTGCCAACAGCCCGTCAATGCTCGAGATGTTCAAATTGATGGAAGCCGCGGCGGCATCTTCTATCAATGTGTTGATCGAGGGCGAAACCGGCGCCGGCAAAGAGTTGGTCGCGCGCGCGATTCATCGCACCAGCGACCGCGGGAAGGGCATGTTTGTAGCCCTGAACTGTGCGGCCATACCCGATGGGTTGATAGAAAGCGAACTATTTGGCCATCGCCGTGGCGCATTTACCGGCGCTTTTGAAGACCAACAGGGCCTTTTCAGAGCCGCTTCGGGCGGGGTGCTATTCCTCGATGAAATCGGCGATATGCCGTTGGCTATGCAAGCCAAGCTGTTGCGCGCGATCGAGGATCGCGAGGTAACTGCGGTCGGTGATACCCGCCCGCACAAGATTGACGTCCGCGTGCTGTCGGCAACCAACCGCGATTTGCGGGCCGCGACTGAGCAGGGCAGCTTTCGCCCGGATCTCTATTATCGGCTGGCCGCATTTCCAATTCAGGTGCCGCCGCTGCGCCATCGCCGCGAGGACATTCCGTCGCTGGCAGCGCTCTTTCTGGAACGCGCAGAACAACTGTACCGGAAGCGAGTTGAAGGGCTAACGCCCGAGGTGCTTGAACTACTGACCAACGCCGAATGGCCGGGTAATGTCCGCCAGCTCCAAAACGAGATTGAACGCGCAGTCGTAGTCGCGCGCGACGGCGACACCATTTCGCTGCGTCAACTATCGCCCGAACTCGTCAAGTCCAACGCCGGACGCGCGGCCGATACGACGGACGAAGTCGTTCATTGCACACCGGCTGCGCTGATCTCAACGGCGTCAGCTAAGTCGGCTTCGTTGCCTCATGCGCTCGCGGCTTATGAGCGGAAATATATTGCGGATGCCCTCTTGCGGCATAATCATAACGTCTCACGCACTGCGGTCGCGCTGGGGATTTCACGTATTACCCTGCAGAAGAAAATGAAGGAATATTCGCTGCGCGGGCCTTGAGGCTGGCTTGTATTCTTCCCGCGCATCGCGTCGCTTTACGCATAGAACCGCTGCCCGGGAATTGAGCGAACGTGCTCAATGACGCGGGGGATAGATGCTGTTCAATATTTCGACCCCACTCGGCTTCTCGGTCAGGTGCGCGCGGGCGCACTGGGAGGGTGGGAGAACAGTTATGGACAAAATCAAAATAATCCATGATATGAGCAGCCAGACACTTACTGTTTGGATCGATGATCCCGCCAAAGAGAGCGTTTGCGAAGAGACGACGGAAGAGGTGGTCCTCATGAAGGATGCCGACGGCAGGGTGATAGGCTTCGAACTTTTGCATTATGAACCTACTGACCGGACCACGGGCCTAGCGGTCGAGACTGTGGTCCGCTCCGAGCCCTGACCCGTTCGATACTTGGTCGAAAGGACCGGCAGCACCACTCGACTCTTTCGCGATGGCTCTGGCTGTAAAGGTCGCAAAATAGAAACGGGCGCGGGCCAGATGGCCCGCGCCCGTTGTTCCTAGGACGGCGCCCGCGCGTCCTTCGCTTTGCTCAGGATGACCGTTCGCTGACGCTCACGGTCAGTTGCGATTCGCCAGCGGCCCGCGTAGTAACTGTCCCGGCAGGGCGCCGGTGCGTTCGTTGTTGCGGAGCACTACCTGTCCGTTCACTACCGTCGCGAGTAGTCCGCTTGCCTTTTGCTTCAGGCGGCGCGCGCCGGCCGGCAGATCGTACTCCAGTTTCGGCAGCTCCGGTGTAATCCGCGCGGGATCGAACACGATCACGTCGGCAGCGTATTCCTCTCGCAGTAACCCGCGGCCCCGCAGGCCCCAATGCGATGCCGGCACGAACGTCAGCATCCGCATCGCCTGCTCCAGGCTGAATTCCTCCTTCTCGCGCACCCAATAACTCAACAAGTGCGTTTGCAGCGAAGAGTCCATGATCTGCGACACGTGCGCACCCGAGTCGGAGAATGTCACCACCGAACGTGGATGCCGCATCATTTCAAGCACATGACCCTGGTCTTCGTTGGCAAGCGTCTGGATGAAGAACATCTTGAGATTCTTCTCCAGCGCCATATCGATCATTACGTCCACCGGGTCCTTATTCGATTCCTCCGCAATCTGAGCAATAGAGCGATAGGGCGGCAGGGCCCGATCGAGTGGGTACAGCCATTTGAAGTTAGCGTTTCGTGGTTCAGGCCCGACCGGACGCTCCTGGCGCCGCTCGCGCGCGGCGTCAACCAGCGTGCGGCGCATCTCAGGGTCGCGCAAACGAGCCTCCTGTTCAGCCAGCGGCAGTTTGCGGAATTCGCGCCACACCGGCAGCCGATCGAACGGTGTTACTGTTTCGAACGACAGCAATACGTTAAGTGCACGGCTATGGACCTGGATAAACATGCGGCCACCGGCCGCTGCAGTTTCGTCGGCCAGTGTAAAGTACTGCCGCCAATAGTCGGGTGCGCGTCGCGTACTGAACATTCCAAAAGTCACCGGAACGCCAGTTTCTACCGCGATGCTCCTGAGACGGCTCAGGTAATCAGTCACGCGTGGACCTTCCACGCCGGTGTCCTCGCCCGCTATCTCGAAGATGCCGGCGTTCAAGTCGCCCATCACACCCACCAATTCACGCACCTCATTCCAATTTGCCAGGCGGCTCGCCACCGGATGCCCATCAGGCGTCTGATGGTTGCGGGTGCGTGATGTGGTGAAGCCGATAGCGCCGGCAGAGATGGCGTTGCGAACCTCGCGCTTCATCGCCTGCAGGTCGTCTTCGTTTGCTTCACTCGAAAAAGCGCGCTCGCCCATCACATAGGTGCGCAGCGCTGAATGGCCAATGTAGGCAGTGTAATTGATGCCCTTGGGCGTGCGCTGCACGGCGTCGAGGTATTCAGGGAATGTCGTCCACGCCCATTTTATCCCCGCTTCCATCGCCTCGGGGGCTATATCCTCAGCCCGCTCAAGGTTGCGCATGACAAGCAACTTGTCCTTCTCGGCGCACGGTGCTAGCGAGAATCCGCAATTGCCCATCACCACGGTGGTAATGCCGTGCCAGCACGAGCACGTCCCCAGGGGATCCCAGAAAACCTGCGCGTCCATATGAGTATGCGCGTCGATGATTCCGGGGCTGACAACGTGGCCTTCAGCGTCGATGACCTCCCTAGCGCTGTCGCGTAACCTGCCGATGCTCGCAATCTTGCCTGCGACGATTCCGACGTCGGCCCGATAGCGCGGCATCCCGGAACCGTCGATAACGGTTCCATTACGGATGATTAGATCGTACTGCATGAATCAGCCTCCTCGTCCTGGCGGCCGCTTGAACGCGCCATTTTGCGGCGCATCCGCCCGTTCCGCCGGTCGGCCCTCTTGAAAGGTTATGAGAGAACTTCTTCTCTTATTTCAGAACGAGGCCGCTTGAACAAGGGCTCGCAGTCTTTGAAGGCTCGGACTTGGGCGGGTAATCTCTAGATTAATTGGAAGCAGCGTATGCACTGGCTTAGAGCATCGGGATCAGACCTGTACGACCGCGACTACTACGCGTGGGTGCAGGATCAGGTCGAAGCACTGCGACAGCACCGGGTCGAAGACGTGGACTGGGAGAATGTGGCGGAGGAGATCGAAGATTTGGGCAAGAGCGAGAGGTACTCCGTCGAGAGTCAAATGGTGCGCGCACTCGAACATCTGTTGAAGCTTCAGCATGCCGGCGGGACCATTAGAAGGAATAATGCTCGGGGATGGCAGCTGACTATTAAGGATGCACGGCTCGTCCTTCGCAAACTCCTCGACCACAATCCAAGCCTGCGTCCGCAGCTCGCGGAGATGTTGGAGTTCGCCCACCAGAGAGCCCGCCTCGCTGCACTGCGCAAAGCGAAACTGCCAGACCATGCAATCCCGGAATCCTGCCCCTGGAGCATTGAGCAGGTGATGGACGATAATTTTCTACTCAAACCTCAATAACGCCCTGGCTGACTCCTGGTCGTGATTAATGAAAACGAAGCCTGACGAATTGCGTTGGGCGCCCCTAGAGCCGTTTATGTCCGTTTATGTCCGTAGATCTGCGGCTATCTGCGTCGAACCGCGTCCGACGCAGGGCGAGGAGGACGTGCGAAGAAGACCAGGATTCGCGACAAGCATCGCTCTTTCCTCAGCGCGGAGGGCCGCGGCTATCCGCGGAGGGCCGCGGAAGATCGCGGGCTGGATGCTGGCCGTCAAGGCACCATCGCGGCCGGCTATCGAACTGCTGTCGATCGCCATATCGGTTTCGGACGCACGTTGATCGACCGTGCGTAGCCTTTCGTCATCACGGCTAGTCTCACGAGGCCGGTCGCCGAGGGCTACGGTTTCCTCTGAAGCGGTGAGGGAGGCTGCGTGGCCTTGGTCTAGCGGAGCAATCGCGGGCGGAGCGTTGCGGCTCGGGCGGGTCTGGTCTAGCATCTCGCACTTCCTGTCCACTGTCGCTTGATGCTGCTGTTCGCCTTGTGCCTTCAATTCTGCCGCCCAGCGCTGCTGAGCGATCGCTGCCCGAGTGAGGTTAGCTATCGCATTGAGGTCGCCGGGCGTAACCTCTTCCTTCTCAGCCAAGCTCGCCGGGGCCTTTTGTTGTGCTATCGGCATCAGAGCTCGCGCCATTAATAGTTGGTGGTCCTCTGCCAGTTCGCCCAGGGTGCGCGCCAAGCCCACGGTCAAGCGCATGGCTGCGAGCTGTTGCTGGAGCCTGTAGCCATAGCGCCACAGGCTGTCGTCGGAGATTTCATAGCCTTGGCCGCGGACCCATTGGGCGAGGCCCTCGTAGTCTCTGAAGCCATTGGCGAACAGACGCCGCTCGATTTCCTCTCGAATGTACGCTGGCAGCATCGTGATTACCTTTGAGCGCGGAGGCATGGTTGCCTGACTCCTGATATAAGTGGCGCACGCGCTCGTTCGTTTCTGCCTCGAGATCGTCGATCTCTGCACACGCCGCAAAGTTTAGCCTACAGCGAGGAGCCGTGAAGGTAACGGGTGACACTGTCACCGATCGCGAAGGTTTTTGAGCGAGATTAGTGCGAGAACCTTTAATCGACGAGCTCTACCAGCAAGCTGAAACGATGTTCGGGCAAGGTCATCAGTTCTTTTTCGAGGCTTTGATAACAGCTGACGAATGACGAATTCGTCGTCTGTCCTTTCCGCGCTGGGTAGGCCGGGCCTTCAGCCACACGAGCATGTTCAGTAGACTAGTGTGTGATGGCAGTTAGCCGAAATTTCTCGTCAGACCTTTACGAACACGATTACTATGCATGGGTCCGGCGGCAGGTGCAGGCGCTGCGCCGACACCGAATCGAAGACGTGGACTGGGAGAATGTGGCGGAGGAGATTGAGGATTTGGGCCGGAGCGAAAGGCGCACTGCAGAGCCAGCTCGCGGGGCTTGTTGAGCATCTGCTTAGAATCGACCACGCGCCAGCAAGAGCCCGCTCGGAGAACCTTCGTGGTTGGGAGGTTTCACTGCGATATGCCCGGCGTGCGGTGGCCGAGTTGCTGGACGAGAACCCTAGCCTTCAGTCGGAGCTTAAGAACATTTTTGCGCGCGCATACCTCGACGGCCGCGACCAAGCCCTGGCCTCTTTAAAACTGCCTGACTCCGCGATTCCTGAGACGGCACCTTGGAACGCGGAGGAGGTGATCCGGAGCGATTTCCGACCCGGGAAGCGCGCTAACACTAGAATTTCTCCTTAAACGGCAGGCCCAACTCGAACTGCGTTTTTGGCCTTGAGCCGTTTATGCCCGTAGATATCCGTATATCTGCGTCGTGGCGCGTCCGTCGTCTGGCGAGCGGGTGCGACGAGGACCAGAATTCGCGACCGGCATAGCTCTCTCCTCAGCGCAGAGAGCCGCGGCTATCCGCGGAGAGGCGCATAAGAGCGCGGGCTAGATGCCGGCTGCGAAGGCACGATCGCGGCCGGCAACATAGTGATTACCTTTGAGCGTGGCGGCTTGGGTGCCTGACTCCTGATATAAGTGGCGCGCGCGTTGGTTCGTTTTTCACTCAAGATCGTTGATCTCTGCACACGCCGCAAAGTTTAGCCTACAGCGAGCAGCCATGAAGGTAAGGGGTGACACTGTCACTGTCACCGATCGCGAGGTTTTTTGGCGAGGCGGGCGCGATTGAGAACCCTTTAATAGCAGGTCTCTGCGAGTGAGGCTGAAACAACGACCTTCTGCCTCGATCCCTTCCACCTGGAGAGAGCACTGGGGGAACAGGCCGCTAAGACTTTTGTCGCGGGCCGCACTCATGTTAGCGCGGAATCCTCCTAAGTGGGGACAGGCTTTCCAGCCTGTCTTCTCCACCAGCTGCGTCAATGTGGCGCCACCTAAGTGCAGAATCATCGCTGAAGTCGAGCCCTCCGCGCTCGCGCGCCAGCGTCAATGTGGCCGCGCTCAGGTGAGCGCGGAATCAGCGCATCCGCCGATGGGGAATCAGTTCCTCTTCGCGGGCGAGAGCCGCCGCATAGGCAATCGAAGCGCGGACATGGGCGATTTTGAGCGAGGGATACGACTTGACGATCTGCTGGCCAGTAGCCCCTTCGGCCAGCGAATCGAGAATCACGGCCACAGGCACGCGCGTCCCTTTCGCGCAAAGCTGCCCGCCGACAATGTCACGGCGCACAACCAAGTATTTCCGCCAGTCGATCACGGTGGGTACCACCCTTAACTATACCCTGCGGGACACCACACTGTGTTTTGGCAGGGGTGGGAGGCGGTCAACCAAAAGCGCCAATTTTCTGGTTAATTGCAGAGCCAATCGGGCGCGCACAGCATTTTTTAGTCGGTACGTCGAGCACGAGGATGCAGGCCGTCAATTCGCGACATATTTCTCATGTTGCACGTCTATCTGCGTCGAG
>Ga0187846_10001192_pt1 | contig 14686 bp, 18 predicted proteins | sample TC_taG_FD_161473 | JGI IMG/M metagenome (GOLD analysis project Ga0187846, IMG submission 161473) | Biofilm microbial communities from the roof of an iron ore cave, State of Minas Gerais, Brazil - TC_06 Biofilm (v2) | ecosystem: Environmental > Terrestrial > Deep subsurface > Cave > Wall biofilm...
ACTCGGAACTTGGCTCGGAACTTGGCTCGAAACTTAACTCGAAACTTAACTCGAAACTTGACTCGGAACTTTACTCGGAACTTGGCTCGAAACTTGACTCGGAACTTGGCTCGAAACTTGACTCGAAACTTGGCTCGAAACTTTACTCGAAACTTTACTCGAAACTTGGCTCGAAACTTGACTCGAAACTTGACTCGGAACTTTACTCGGAACTTGGCTCGAAACTTGGCTCGAAACTTGGCTCGAAACTTTACTCGAAACTTTACTCGAAACTTAACTCGAAACTTGGCTCGAAACTTTACTCGAAACTTGGCTCGAAACTTTACTCGAAACTTGACTCGGAACTTGGCTCGAAACTTGGCTCGAAACTTGGCTCGAAACTTGACTCGGAACTTGGCTCGAAACCATTAAAATATTTTTCTCGTTTTAGTTTCTTGTATTGGAGGTCATATTATACAGCAAGATATGAGTGTGGCATCAGATTTGGTATTTTAAAATCTGATTCAGATATTGATAATTATATCAAGTGTTTCAAATCAGGGATGCTTGAAATCATACCATTAGAAGGAATATGTATTGTTTCCAAAGTACCTATGACTATACTCAGAGATGAACAGAATAACTTACATTCTTTGAGCAAACAAGCAATACTATTCAGAAATGGTAAAGGATATTATTACATTCATGGTATTAATTTTGAACAAGACCTATGGGAAAAAGTATCACAGAGAAAACTATCACCACAAGAGGTATTAACAATTAAGAGTGTAGATCAAAGAAGGGTTGCAATCAATCACTATGGACTGGTAAATCTTTTTGATAAACTGGACAAAGAATTACTAGATAAATCAAAACGTGGAAACGAATTATATAAAATTCATAACATCTTTCCAGGCATAGACGTTCTTGTGGTAAAATACATAAATCCAGCAGATAATAACTGGTTTGTTTCACCAGTCATGGACACAGCTGATAATGGATTGCCAATCACAAGAGCAGATCAAGCTATGGCCTGGAAAGAACAATTAACAGAACAGGAATATGCACAACTGAGGATAGAGGCGTGATAGTAATGAAAGAATACAGAAATGACAAAATTCTGAGACAGGGGGATTGTATTCTAAGACGAATAGATACAATCGGACTGGAAGACATACCAGAAGGAATACCACTGCAAAAATCACTCGAGCTTTTGCATGGTGAAAACGGGCATTCCCATGTACTCAAACAAGCACTTGTCTATGAATTGCCAGAACCAAAAGAATACAAAAGAATAGAAGACGGGAAAACGGTTAAGGTTCTAAAATTCATAGAAGCTAAACAAGACACCGAGCTTGTACATGAAGAACACCCAATAATCCCTGTCTTTGCAAACAAATGGGCTTTGACACAAGAACGAGAACTCGATGTGTTAGAACAAAAAGTACGGAGTGTAGTAGAGTGATACCTCCCACCCAAATTTTTACTAGACAATTGATGGAAAAGAGACAATATTTACATTCTTCCTATTTATTGGTGGTGCTATTCTCATTGGAACGGGATTTGGAATACTACTTGATTTAAGATATGTAGACAAAATGATTATGAAAAGGATTAATTAAATGTCTAATTTATCAAAAATAACAATTATTGTTTTTACAATGGGTTCTATGATACTTGATACAATTGCATACGAATCAAAATTATATGCACTATTTTTCATAGGAGGGGTATTTGAAACAACGCTAGCATTTTATTTATTTAATTGGTGGAAAGAACATAACTTAGATAAAACAAATACTAATGATTTACGTTTAGAAGATATTGAAAAACAAAAACAAATTCATTCTAATATTCACAAAAATGTAGTTTTGTTTACAAAAGACGGTTCAAATATTTTTGTTCTTTGTTATGATTGTAATTTAGGACATGATAAATTATAAAACCTTATAAAGTAATTATTTAAGTGATAATTATTGAATAAAAATTTTCTTAAAATAATTTTAATTTCTATGGTTATTTCAGCATTATCTTTTTCTTTGTATGCAGCTAACGCAGCTTTTCAAGTTAATAACATTATTGTAATATATCCAACTTTTACTCAGAGCGCTTATGATCCAGGTGGATTTTATTCTTGTTTCCATATAACACACAATCCAAAATGTAAAACCATACCAATAGATAATTCAATGCCAGGAGGCTATTCATCAAGTAGAGAAGCTTATTATTTATTAAAAAATAATTATAAAATTATTTCTGATATTGAATTAAACAATAATCCTCATATTATAGATTCATATCGTAAAGTAATTGTGCTACATAATGAATATGTAACACAGACAGAATTTAATGCTATTTTAAATCATCCAAACGTACTATATCTATACCCAAATTCACTTTATGCTAAGATACAATATAACGAAAATAACAACACAATTACTTTGATAAGAGGGCATAATTATCCACAAGGGATTTCTAACGGTTTTGGTTGGATTGATGATCACACAAAAGAATATGAAAAAAATAATAAATGTCAAAACATTTCTTTCATTAAAGTATCAAATGGTTATTACATAAATTGCTATCCAGAAGAATGGGTACTTAGTTCTATTGACATAGCTAAAATGATTCTTAAATGATTATTTTAAATAAAATAGATATAAAAAATGAACACACAATTTATATGATAATATTTTCGATTTTAGTAGTTTTGATTATACATATACCAGAAATTTATAACCCAATACAATTTTATGATGATAAACATACAATACAACCTTTTATACAAGATTGCTCTGTTAAACAAATACCTACAATAAGAGATCCACTTAGATACTATGAGCTTTGCGTTTCTAGATATGAATTAGGGAACATAGAAATATTACCAGTAGTAAGTATATTTTCATTATCTGTTTTTGTTTTTATTTTGACAAAACAATTTGTAAATTCAAATCTCTTAGGATTATTAGGAATGATATTATTATTATTAACAAACTCATTTTCTTTTTATGGTTTTAGTGCTACATACGCACAAACATGGGTAGCTCTTATGTTTTGCTCTTTAATTCTTATTAGAACAAGATTTTATTATTTATCTGTAATACCATTTTTAATTTCGCTTTTTTTCAGAGGATTACCGTTATTAGATATTCCTATATTTTTTGGTATGATTTACATTTCAAACATTAAAAGAAAAAGAATGATTTATACTTTATTTTTAATTGTTGGATTGCTATCTAGCTTATATGCGATTTTAGGAAATGAGTATATAGAACAAAATGGAGTCATAACGAATAATATAAAATTTGATACTGTTTCATACTTTTTTTCTACATTTAGATATGAAATAATTTTATCATTTTGTATTCCTTTCATTGGATTATTTCTTTACAAACTTAAAAACAAAAATTCACAGTTTATATTTTTCAGTATGACTTATCTAATAACTCAGATTTGGTTTTTAGGTGCATTTACCAATTTATCACAAGAACCATATAGAATGTTTCCATTATACATTTTCGCTATTATTGGAATTACTTTAATTATAAAAAATTATATAATAGAAAAGAAAGCTTTGTATTTTTAAATTCAATGAATATGTATTCTTAAATGAACTTTAGAAATAGGTATAGTCCAATATCCACTATTAGAATATGGATCATGTGGTAGATTACATTTCTCAGTTATACAATTACCCATACTAGTATTATTATTAAAATTATGCAAATAATTAATTTGTTTTATATTCATAGAATTATAATCAAAAGGAATATCAACACGATTCAAAACTTTGGTAGAATTATAGTTAGTTTTAGTACAATCACTTTGTAGATAATTTACAGTATCATTAACCAAAGAAAATATAGGTGCTACAGTAGCGCTTGAACAGCTACCATCTACAAACCTATTTACATATTCAATGATACCTGTATTTGTAGCATTATCATTTACATCAGTCCAAGTAAAATTTTGATTTTCAACAGTTATTATCTTAGCTCTTACCTGAAAGTCAATAGGAGGATCAATCAAAACAACTGGTGAGCCTGAATAATAATTCCATACACCTTTAAAGGTATAATAAATTTTATGATAGTATGTATCATTTATCCAATTGCCAGAAAGCAAAGGATTTACTTTCTCTAAAGGTTTAAGCTGAGAATAATCAAGACAATCAGATTTTAGATGTTGTTCTTCTAGTTTGATACAAACAGAAGAAAGTCTAATACCAACTAGATTAGCATTAGAAACTAAACTATAACTTCCATTAAAATTAATTGTTTCATTCTGATACAAATTTCCAGTTGAACAAGTACCAGTAAAACAATATTGTTCTATTGTGCTAGGACCAGATGGTCCTTCTGGTATTGCGTTAGCATATTGAAAAAATAATATGCCCACCAAAATAATCGGGAATGAATAGAACATGTATCTGGATATATTTTTATTTTGGTAGGACACAATAAAATTGTACTATAAGATTGATATAAAACTTGCTCACTCAATAGGTAAGGAAGTTTGAACCTTCTTTTGAACTGTAACTATTGTATCATTATGATGACTTCCATGATTGACAAGTAATATTCTTGTTATCTCAAAATCAGGCCTGATTAAATGGCTATTCCATCCGAATTTTATTACATTACCACAAGGTTCACAGATTCTTGCTAGTTCTGCTTCCCATTTACTCCACATAGAATTAGTACCATCCCAATTCGAGACTTGACCTAGAGAGGCATAACATTCTTTGAGTTGTCTAGGAGAATAGGGGGGATCGTAAGCTACAAACTTTATGGAATTATCGGGTATGGATTTAGCTTTTTCTAAAAAATCTTCCTTATATGGAAAAGGAAAAGCGTCATAGTATTTGTTATTTGTTTCTTCATATAGTAGTTTTGTTATAGGAGGTATCTTGAAAGTCTCTTTGTTAGGCATTGCAAAGAGATGTTCAAATCTTACTTGTTGATATTGCATCAGGATTTTTCCTTACTTCTCTCTAATGGGGGCATGGATCAAAATAGTCTTTGAACATATCTAATAACCATTGAGGGGTTTTACTAGAATCATTTACTATCCATCTCAACTGTCTCGTTCTCTTCTAGCTTGACCAGAAGTTATTTCTTTACGAATCTTATCTAGATTATGATGTTGCTTATTTGTGTCCATAAGCGCATGATGAAAATCACCTTTCTCTAAATCTTTAGATGTATGCTTGGCAAGCTTGATGTTTTCACGAGCTAGACGTTTATCCAATAATAATCTTATATACTTGTAAGTAATTAACCTTATCGATATGATGAGAAGCTACGAAAAAGCCTTTGAACCATTAAGCAAACTAAAAAAGAAAAAGAAATCTGAATTAGACGATGTAATGTAAAATGACATTCAGATGCAATACTTGTAATTTTACTACAGAGTCAGATATTAAATATATTAATCATATTCTAGAACATAGTAAAAAAGTTAACTAGACTTGTTTGTAGATTTTAGCTTCCCAATTCAACAGATAATTTATATCAATCTTAGTGTATCTATCAGCCATTACATCATAGCTATGTCTAAGTTTACATTGAACTAGTTCGTCACGAAATGGATCATCTCTTGCGTCAAACTTTACACGTTTAGAACAAAGTTCTCTAAAAAGATGTAAGAAAATACCATCTATTTTACGTTCATCTTTCTGTTGAAATATATACAGATTTGCTAGTTTGCCTGCCTGTTTACCCCAATTAAACAAGCTTTGCCTAGTTATAGGAAACAAGTATTCATCAGGTTCTAAATACTTACAATACTCTACTAATTTACTATAGATTCTAGGCGTGAATGTAGTTCTTTGAGGCTTTTTCCATTTACCCTTACCATGACATTTGATACATTGAGTGTCAGCATATTCCAGGATTTTAATATTAGAGTATTCATTCTTGTTTTTCCAGCGTGAACATTTACATCTTTGTTCAGTCTTTGGATTAGTTACAGTCAAAATCCTTGTCTTAAAGTCTAAATCTTTTTTCTTTATGCTTATAGTTTCTGATACTCTACATCCTGTATCTTCCATAAACTGAAAGCATAGCCTAGCACCTAGACCATTCAGAGGGGATCGCTTGCCAGGTACGCACTCAAGCTGTATAAGAAAATCATCAAACTGTTTTGGACTAAGTATGTTAGACTCTTGTAATACTTCTTTGTTTACTGACATCAAATCCACTATGAAAATACCATTAAATTAACTTTACTGTTGACAGAGATTGTAAAATTAGACCATAAAACAACTAATATTTTACTAAACGTACTAAAGTAAAATTATGCATGTGTACTACAGCTACACAAGGAACAACGCCTTATTATATATAAGTCAGGGAAGAAAATTTTGATATAGTAGTAATAGCTACACAAATCAAGAATGGTTCAAAGTATTCTTCCTGATCTTAATTCTAAATTTATTTTATACACAAGAGAAGCTATTAACGCATGGAAAAATCAAAATTATGATTCAGCTATTGGTTCATTAAATGCTTTCAATGGATTACTTCCAGAGACAGAAACACCAGGTAAGTATAGAGTATTAGTAGATACACAAGAATATGAACGCAGAACCAAACAGGATCTAGTAATGTTCTGTAAGTATTGTGAACCTGATATTTACAAAGATGATAGAAATGTTATTGATTGGAATACTGTAAAAACAGTAAACTATCATACAACAAAGATATTAAAAGTAATGCCAGTTTTGGCAGTTAGGGTATTAACAGGATTAGAGTATGAAGAGATATGGTATTGTAAAGAGTGTAATAAGGAGAACTACATAAAAGAAACTATAATGTTACAAAGAATTCTTAAAGATCCATCATTCATAGCAATAGTACCAAAACCACCAAATAAGAATAATGGTATAATAGATAGGTCACAATTCTATACAAAATTTAGTGTATGGTTTTGGACTTTCTTGACAGAACTTGAAGCACAAGGAGCAAAATACAGACAAGAATATGTACCAAAAACAGGAGAAGAACAAGAACAAATAGTAATAGAAGATTCAGGAGAAGAAAGTGATTAAATTTTGATATTACAACAAACAGTATCAATAGATGTTCCTACCACATATGATAAAGTAGAAAGAAAAGCTAGAATACAGAAATGGAAAGATCAAGACTTTATTAGATCACATAGCGTCAGAGCCGCAGTAAAAGAGATGTTGCAACAATTCAAAAATAATGAAGTTGTTAAAGTAGGAATTATAGGAGAACAAGGAACAGGAAAAAGCTCATTAGCAAGAACAATAGGACACCTAGCACATAAGATAAATGAAAAAGACAAATCATTTCCACTTACATTTAGAGAATTCGGGGAAAAACAATATTATGATTTTGAAGCTACAATAAACGCTTTAGAGCCTGCTCACTATGTTTTGTATTTTCACGATCTTTCTTTTTTAGTGGAAAGAAAAAAAATAGATGCAATTAAAAACGCTGTAACAAAAATCAGACATCTTAAAGAAGGATTTGAAGCTAAAATACTTTTGATCGTAGATTATCACTATACATTAGCATTAGATAAATATCTAAGACAAGCTGATTTTAAATTTTTTACTTCATTAGGTTCGGAAGAAATGCAAAACATGGAAACAATGATAGGAACAAAATATAAGAAAAAATTAACAGATTTTAAAAATAAATATTTAGAGCAAAGAGGCTTAGGAACATGCACATTTCCTTTTAAAAATAGTAAACCACATATTTATAATTATAAAAAGCCTTTTGTGGTATGTTTATTCTGGAATAGGATAACACCAAGATATATAATATTTCCATTAAGAGAATGGATAGATCAGATATGTCCAACATGTAGCATAGGCTTAAGAGAATTAATATATAATAAAATTAACCCTAAAGACTTTGTAAATGAAGGTAGGAAAGCATGTGGCGACAGAACTTTTAATTTAGCTGCAAAATTGATTTTAGTAAGAAATGGTATAGATGGATTTCCACGTTCAATAAAATCAGCTCAAAAATATATAATAAGATACCTAGAAAAAAAACAAATAACATTAGAAGATTTAGCAATAGAAATAGGTTGTGATATGACTGAGACACGTATAAAGCAAAAACTTATAAAATTACTAGAGGCACAAACACAAACTACATTAGAAGAAAATAATGAATCTACTATGAAAGAAATAACAAAAGAAGCATTACCAGGTGTAATTTAATTGCGTAAATGGAAAGATAATGAAAATCAGGTTTATCCTACTAAATTCAAGAAAATAATGTATATTTTCGCAATAATGGGCTTTACATATGCACCTTTTCATTTAATATTTTTCCATCAAATAATCATACAGGATATACTAGACATTGTGGGTGGAATAATTCTAATCTGGATGGCTAGATTCAACGGGGCTTATAAAATTGCTAGATGGTGGGCAGAAAGAGAACTAAAAAGAAAAGATAATCACTGGAAATATGGCAAATGAAGAAAACATTTTTTTTATTTTGTTTTATTATAATAGGATCAATAATTCCAGCAAACGCACAAATTTATCACGATTTTCCACCAACACCAGCATTTAGACAAATTGGTTCAGATAATGGAACAGTTTACGCAAAAAATTATTATTATCCTGTTAATTTTACAGGAGGATCAGGAATTAGCGTAAAAAGTAGTAATTCAACACATAAATTAATAATTTCATCAACGATTACACAAGGAGGATCAGGAACATACAATACAACACAAGCTAATAATGCAAACATAAACTCAGGTGGGGCAAAGATTAATTTCATAAATGGCACTGGAAATCCTATAAGAGTAGTAAATTCACAAGGGAAAAATCAAGTAAATGTAACTATTTCAAATTCTGGTACTTCTGGTATTACTTCGGTAAACTCACAAAATGGACCAACAATTACAATACAAGGTGGTGGTTCTACAACTGTAACAACAACAACAAACACAGTAACAGTAACAGGTAAGACATATCAAAATAATACAGGCCAAAATCTAGGAACACACGGAACAGGAATTTATTCAGGTATATCCGGATCTGTTTTACAATTTCTAAGTTTGATTGCTAAATATCCACTATCTTTAGCATCAAATTCAACAAATGTAATATTATCATTTACTGCCAAGATAAATAACCAAACTTGTTCCGGCTCTAATAATTTTTTCAACAAATTTGATAATGTAACAGGTAATTTTATTTGTAGTCAAGTATCAGGATTTTTGACAAATGCTGTATTATCTATAAACTCAGATACTAGTGCTAATCAAAAAATAACAGGCCATAATTCTATAACAGTAGTAGATAATTCACCAAACCATGATATTGAATGTATATCATGTTTAAACAAAACAAACAATGGAGGGAAAGCAACAGGATCAGTTGGTGTGTTAGCTGCAAGTTCAAATGATCAGGTAATAGGTAGAAATTTTACAGGAACAACACCTATTGTAATAACAAAAACAAATGATACAGACGTAACAGTATCTTGCCCAACATGTTCAACAGCTGTAATAAATGAAATAAATGTTGGTAAGGGAACAGGATCAAAAGGATTTAGTGCTGGTATGTCTGGTAATACTGTTCAAATTAAAAACGCTACAGCTGGAACAGGAATATCTATAGCATCAAATAATACAGATGTTACAATTACAAACGCTAGTCCATTATCATCATTATCATTTTCAAATATAGGAAAAGGAACAGGATCAAAAGGTTTTCTATCTGGAATATCTGGTACTAATTTACAAGGAAAAAACCTTACAACTACAACACCATTAACAGTATCATCAAATACAACAGACGTAACAGTAGCTTGCCCAACATGTTCCATAGGTGCTATTACCACTATAAATTCACAAAGCCCTACAGCAAGTAATATAAATTTAGTTAGAGGTTTATCTAATAATACAGATATATTAAATCAGACTGGTAAAATCACAATTTACATAAAACCAAATGTAGTTTTAACCAATGGTTCTAATCAAACTATTACAAAAGGAGTAAATTTTAATGAAGCAGCAAAAATAACGGGATTACTACTTAACACAACATCACAAGGAGGATCTTATACTGTTGGAAAAACAGATGATACAATACTAGTAAATGCAACACATGGAAATTATACTATAACAATTCCAAGCTTAACAACAGTAGGAACAGGGAAATTGTATATGATACAAAAAGTAGATTTTTCTAAAAACTTTGTAACAATAAAACCAAGTTCAGGGAAAATAGATGGATTCAATAACTATAACCTAACTTATGCTAAAGATACTTTATTGATACAAAACAATAATACAAACTGGATTACTTGGTTTAAACCATTACCATCTTTGCAACCAATTAGAAACTCAACATCAAATGAATGGATAAGTTCTTGGGCTATGACAGGAACACCAACAACATTCCAAACTGTAAATAATACACTTTATGCAATTCCTATCAGGCTAGATAGGCCAATGAAACTTTCTCAAATAGAATCAGAAGTTACAACGGCTGCAACATTATCAAACTTTGCTAAATGTAGAATGGGAATATACACAGATTCAAACGGCTACCCACAGAACCTAATTTCAAACTCTGATGTGTCAGATTTTAGTTCTTTATCTAATGGTGTAATGGCAAAAACATTTTCATCTAATATTGTATTGGAACAAGCAAACTATTATAATGTTATAGATTGTGCATCTGGAACAGGTGGAACGGCAACAATAACACAAGATACAGAGGCGCAGGCTACAAATGCAGTTAGTTCAACGGCAGCTACACAAACTCAAAGTATCACAATTGGAACAAATACAAATGAAGTTTGTTTCACTATGATAGGATTTCAAAATGCACAAACAAATCACAACAATATAATTTCAACTGTTAAGATAGGAACAACATCTTTTACAAAAGCTGTAAATAAGACAATAACACAAGGTGCAGCTAATGTTTATGATTCTGAAATATGGTATCTAGTAAACCCACCAACTGGCGCACAAACTATCACTGTTACACCAGCTGTAACAACTACATATCAAATGAGTTGGGGTACAAGATGTTTATTTAATGTTTCTAGTTCTCCCATAGGAAATACTGGTACTAATTCCGGAACAGCATCACCAGAAAAATTAGTTACAACAATAGCAACAACAGGATCAATTTATCAAGAAGGTGGATTTATGTTAGGATGTACTACAACTTCCGGAACTTCTAATAGTGGTAATGGTACAAGTGATTGGACGCCAGCGATTCAATCAGCTGGATTTTATGGCGGAGCGCAACATAATAGTTCGCCTAACATAGGAAAACCAAATACTTTAACATGGACTACTAGCTGCGGATCTGGATCTATAGCATCATTTACAGATACAGGAATAGAAATTAAAGCTGGTCCAAATTCAGGTACATTACCAATAGTGAGAGCAATTCCTAACGGAAACCTATTTCCAATATTACAAACATCAAGTACAATGGGTTCTGCCAACTTACCTACAATGTGGACAGTAACAAATCAATTAGGATTACCGACAACAACAGCTTTACCTTACTCTTTTCCGTCAGGAGCTAGCCTAGCAACATCTAATGTACCTTGGGTTCAAATGAATCCAGTAGGATAATAAATGAGTAATATAGATATTAAAAAATTAAAATACACAGAAGAAGACGCAAGAATTCTTTATGATAATTATATAAAACAATATGAATTAAACAAAACTTGGTTATTAGATTTAATTATTAATGCACACAATAGATCAAAACCACTAGTACAAATTTTACAAGAAGCAAATATACATATAGAAAATATGAAGAACTTAGAAAACAGGATTACAAGTTATGAAATAATGCATAGTTAATTATAAATGAATCACATACAAAATATTATATAGAGATATGTTCTATAACATTCAGATGAAAAACAAGTTAATGTTTAGCATTATAGGCATTCTAGTTATCTCACTAATATTTACTGGAACACTTCAAGAAGCTAGTGCAAAAGGATCAAATGTTTGCTATGGAATAAATTCAAACAATATTAATATTTATAAAAATTTTGTAGGTATATGTCATATTAAATCACCACCTAAAGGTATAAAGGGAAATAACAACAATAACAACAACAACAATAATAATAACAATAATAATAATAACAGTCAAAGCTCAAATTGTAATTTTACAAAATATACAAAGATTTGTAATATAATAATTTACTCTGCACATAGCGGTAATAAAGGTGGACATGGTAGTTTACTAACATCATATACACTAAAAATAACCATTAATAAAATAGATGTTACACCTATTCAACATGTTGTAGAAAAAACACTTCATGCGACTGGATATAAAACAACTTGTCTTCAATTTAGAGGTGGGTTGATTTGTTTTTGGAACCATATATAATAAAACTAGAATCATATGCAACAGAATAGGTTATTAAATTAAAGTTGGTCCAAATTCAGGTACATTACAAATAATGGAAAGAATATTAAGGGAGTGAATTATATAATATTTACAAGTGTTGCGGATTCGCATCATAGGGGATATACGATTGTGGATTCATGGTTGTATATCTCCGATTTTACTATAATTAGGTGGAAAGACTATTTACAAACAAGAAAAAATTAGATTACTGACTTTTAGCCTCATCTCTAGATGCTTGCGGTCCTATAAAACTTTCAAAGGCTGATTTCTTTAAAGCATCATCTAACACATACCTTCTTGTAGTTTCTTTTTTATTTATCTTGTCTATTAAAGTAGCACTTCCATTACGTTTGTCACTTATTGCTTCTGAACTTTTAGCATCCATAGAATAATCATAATCACTGCAAAGATTCATTATTTGTTCATACAATACTTCTGCCCTTTGCCATGTCATGTGAAACTTTGCTTCCTTAGCTAAACTTTCTAATCTTTCACGTAAAAATTGATATCTGCCAAATCGATTTGAATTTATATTGTGAGTCTTTAACCAAACTCTATGATTATTTAATTGAATCTCATCTTTATAAGATCCGTCAGGCTGTTTAACTTTTACACGTTCACCACATGCATCTATCATTATAGAAACAACATCATTAGGTTCAGTTCTGTTTTCAGGTATTGGCATATATAATTTAGTTTATAAACAGATTAATAAGTTTTTATACATAAAGATTTTACTAATAAACAATTGCTATCACAAGAAAATGCAATCAGGCAATACAATAAAGAAGCCAAACAGAGAGAAAGAAAATTTGAAAAGGCATTAATAAAGTTCTATGCTTGGCAGAGATATCCTGGTGAATCATGGCATGATTTCAAAAGACGGTTCTGGTCAGTAAAAATATTAATTGATCTGCAAGCTTTATCAGAACAAGAAAGACAAGAAATATTATCAAAACTAAATAATATACAATAACTTAAATACTAGTAGTTTGACTATAAGAATTAGTTGGTAAAAACATATAGAAGTAAGAACTTTATCATTAAAATAATGTTAGGGCATGTAAATGAAGGATCATGCACAAAAACATCTTTGATGTATAAAGCTTGTCTTTCATATATACAATTAACAGCATATATTAAATTACTAATACGAAATGAACTAATAGAATACAACGATAAAAAAATGTTATATACAATAACAAATAACGGTAAAAATTATCTAGAATCATTAGAAAAAGTTTTCGAGTTGGAATAAAACAATGGGAATTTTTAATCAGAGAGATGTATATACTAACAAATGGATAACAGCTGAAATAATAGATTCAGATAATAGACTTTGGCCTGTTCCAATTAAAACAGTGATTGGTAATCATATTCTTGTAACAATAAGAAAACAACTTTACTGTTTTACATTGAAAGGTTCACGAATAACAACAATATATAACACACTAACGAAATCATGTAAAGTAATACATTTCTACACAGATAATTCCGAACCTATAGCACCAGAACAAGTTTATAAACTAAGGCAAGTATTAGAACAAAACAACTTGCCAAAAGTAAACCAAAAGATGTTTAGCGTATTAAAATTAATAGCACAAGATGAAAAGGAAGGAAAAGAATTTGAACCACATAATCTAGAAACATTAGTTAAACAAATACAAATACATAAAGAACAATATCCAGATAATGTTAAAACAATAGAGAACTTTATTAATGAATTACCACAAAAACAAATAAACCATCCAGTTAGAGATTTAACAGACTTTCTTCAAGAAGATCTCATAGCGCCTGACCCAAAATTCTTAGGTGACGTAGCTCAAACAATAATAAATATGGAAGATAAACATAAGATTGTAGTTAACGAGCCAGCCAAAAACAAAGTAGCATGGGCAAAGATTATACTTGTAGCAATGCTAGGAGTTATAGCAATAGCAGGTGTATATTTCTTGTTTACTTCAAATCTACTGCCGCACATAGGACCAACTAATCAAGGAACAGGAACACCAGGAGGAACTAACTCACAAACAACAAATGACATAATGAAACAATATCCTGATCCTCAATTACTTAGATTAGCTATACAAAACGGACAAGTATCATGTAACGGACTAGACAAACAAATCAAAGACTATGTAAATACTATCAAACCTTCTGTCTGCCCGTAAAGTTAAAGACTAGGTACAATATTTAAATAAGTATGTATGAATGGCTGTATATCTTTACAACCTTACAAAGTATAGTTGTAAACGCTACTAATCCATGCTTCTTAAACTACAGTGCTGGAATAGATATGTA
>Ga0187846_10001193_pt1 | contig 14682 bp, 14 predicted proteins | sample TC_taG_FD_161473 | JGI IMG/M metagenome (GOLD analysis project Ga0187846, IMG submission 161473) | Biofilm microbial communities from the roof of an iron ore cave, State of Minas Gerais, Brazil - TC_06 Biofilm (v2) | ecosystem: Environmental > Terrestrial > Deep subsurface > Cave > Wall biofilm...
CTTAGCGCGAACGAACCATGCCGATGCGTGGGCACAGATGGCTGACCGGGCATCGCGAGCACCATGGCGAAACCGGCTGGCAGATCGTTTGGCCAAAAGCGACCAATATTGAATTGTATTCGATCCAGTAACGCCGCGGCAGCACTTCACGCAACGCCGCTTCACTTTTCTCTGGCGTCACGGTCTTGATCAAGCCCCATCGGTTGGAGATTCGATGAACGTGAGTATCAACGCATATGCCGGGTTTGCCGAACGCCTCGGTGACAACAAGGTTGGCAGTCTTACGCCCGACGCCGTTGAGCGTCAGTAGATCGTCGATTCGATTTGGTACGTTGCCGTCGAACCTGGCGAGCAGATCGTGGCAGATTTGCAGGATGGCTCGCGCTTTGGTGCGATAGAAACCGACGGGGTAAATCAACCCCTCAATTTCCACCTGCGAGAGCTCCAGCATCTTCAGCGGCGTGTCGGCGCGCGCGAAGAGTCGTGGCGCGGCAATAGCGGTAGCCTGGTCCTTGGTCCGCAAGCTGAGGATACAGCCGATAAGTGTGAGGAACGGATCGCGCCGTTCCACCGCCATCAGAGTCAGCACTGGCGCATTCCATCCCGGCGCCGCTTTGCGCAAAATGCGCAGCACCTGCCCGATCGACCTACGGGTTATGGGCCCCAGGGTCTTACGAAAGCTCTCGCGGGTTTCGTCTCCTAGCTTAGCGGTACTCGCCGCGAAGCTCCCGGCCGTCTTGACCTTAATCCCGGCGGCTTGCATGCGCGACTGCCGCTGAAGAGTCTCGCTGCTACGGGGGCGAGCCGGAGGGTCAGCTTTCGCGTGAGCCATGCGAAGCATCTCTACCGCACATGGCGGTCGTAGCGAAAGCTGGCGCTTCCGGTCACAGTTTCATTCGCAGGCGATCTTCGTCGTTCCAATCTGAAATTTGAAGTGCCCACGATCAGATCCTACCTGCGGAGAACCGCGGGTTCTCGCGGAGAACCGCCGGCTCGCGGAGAACCGCGGGTTGCTGCGTCGGAAGCCGCGTATCTGGCTCCTTCTTGAAAACGAACGCAGACTGCTCGCGCTACAGCCTGTTCACAGTGTCTCGGTGGTCGTACTCCAAGCAAGGACGACTACTTGGGCGCTCGCACCCGTCATTTTGGCGTGTCACTCGAGCGACCGTATCCGTGCAAGGTGATGGCCTCAACGGGTGCCGGTGTCACCTGTTAGTCGGGTGCTGGCCCTTCATCAATTAAAGTCCCAGTAGTCCCTTTTGGGTGCCGATCGCGGGCTGCCCTCGCCATGGGGCAGACGCGATTGATGACTTGCGCTCCCGCCTACCCGAAAACTTCTGGTTGACGATCCCTCTCGCTTAGGCGCAAATTACCGCGTGGCAGACAGGGTCTAAGTAAAGACAAGCTGGAAAGCCTATCCCACTGCGTGAACAGGAGCGAACGATTATGGATATCGGCAAGGACCTCCTGCTGGATATGTATCGTACGATGACGCGGATTCGGTTGTTCGAGGGCCGGGTCCGTGATTTAGCCACCGCCAACGAAATTCCAGGATTCGTTCACGTCTCGATCGGCGAAGAGGCGAGCGCGGCCGGGATTTGTGCGGCGCTGCGCACAACCGACCGTATCACTTCTACCCATCGCGGGCACGGTCACCTCATCGCCAAAGGCGGCAAACTGGCTGGGATGATGGCGGAGATCTACGGCAAGCGCACCGGCTACTGTAAAGGCAAGGGCGGCTCGATGCATATCGTCGATTTTAGTCTGGGAATCCTGGGCGCCAATGGCATCGTCGGCGCCGGATTGCCGATCGCAACGGGCTCGGCCCTGGCGGCAGTAATCGCCAAGCGTGACGATGTGACCGCCTGTTTCTTCGGGGACGGCGCTTCTAATGAAGGCACCTTCCATGAGTCATTGAATCTCGCTGCCGTCTGGAAGTTGCCGGTAGTCTATGTTTGCGAGAATAACGGCTTCGGTGAATTCACACCGATGCAGACGGTGACGTCGGTCAAGGACATCGCGGTTCGCTCGCAAGCTTATGGCATCCCGGGCTTCGTGGTCGACGGCAACGACGTGCTCGAAGTCTATCGTTATGCGAGCGAAGCGGTTGCACGCGCTCGCGCCGGCGAAGGCCCGACGCTGCTCGAATGCAAGACCTATCGATGGGAAGGTCATGTCGTCGGCGAGCAGGCATTTTTGGGAACCGGCGCATATCGGACTGAGCAGGAAATCAACGAATGGAAGACACGGTGTCCGTTGGTGCGTTTCCAAAAATTCGCGGCTGAGGGCGGCAAGATCAGCGCGGCGGAACTCAAAAAGATCGAGGACGAAACTACCGCTGAACTCGACGCTGCGGTCAAATTCGCGCGCGAAAGCCCACTGCCGGATCCGTCTGAGGTAACCGAAGACGTTTACCTGTGAAGAGCTCTCAGTAATCAGCTCTTGGCCTTCAGCTAGGCTGAAAGCTGATTGCTAGTTGGCGATAGCTGTTGTGCAAACTATGGGGGGCAAACGCATGCTGATGACGCTCCTCCAAAAGCTGAAAGTTGACAGCTGAAAGCTGACGGCTTCTAGGGTGACCAATATGGCAATGACTTCATACGTACAGGCGATTAATGAAGCACTGCGGGAGGAGATGGAGCGCGACCCGCTAACTTTCCTGATGGGCGAGGATGTGGTGCTGGGCGTATTCGGCGCAACTAAGGGCCTGGCGGATAAATTTGGCCTGGAGCGTGTGCGCAATACACCCATCGCGGAAGCGGGCTTCGTCGGCGCCGCAGTAGGCGCCGCAATGGCCGGTACCCGCCCGATTTGCGAAGTCGAATTCGCAAACTTTTTCTATTGCGCGTTCGATCAGGTGTGTAATCAGGCTGCCAAGCTTCGCTACATGTCAGGCGGCCAGGCCAAGCTCCCGATTACGTTCCGATGCGTATATGGGGCGATGGGCGGTGCCGCAGCGCAGCATTCGGAGACCGTCTACGCCCAATTTCTGAGCGTGCCGGGGTTGAAGATCGCAGTGCCCTCCAGCCCCGGCGACGTTAAGGGCCTGCTGAAGAGCGCGATTCGCGATGATAACCCGGTAATCGTTTTCGAACACGGTGCGCTCGGGCGCCAGCGCGAGGAGATTCCAAGCGGCGAGCATCTCGTCCCGCTCGGCAAAGCCTCCATCAAGCGCCCGGGCGATAACGTAACTGCGATCGCAATCGGCGCGATGGTCCCTAGGGCCCTGAGGGTTGCTGAGAAGTTGGCGAAAGAGAACATAAGCGTCGAAGTGCTTGACCCGCGTACTCTGATACCTCTGGACGAAGAGGCCATTCTGACTTCCGTGGCCAAGACCAATCGCGCGATTGTAGTTGACGAAGGCCATTTGCGTGGTGGCGCCGCTACCGATATAGCCGCGATGATTGGCGAGAAAGGATTCGACTTCCTGGATGGACCGGTCAGGCGTGTAACCTCGCTGGATGTCCCGATCCCCTTTAGTCCGCCCCTGGAAAAGGCGACTATCGTTGACGAAGCACGAATCGAAGCTGCTATCCGTCAGGCTGTCAGTGCCTGATTGAGCGCGATCAACTTTCAGCGGTCAGCGATTTAGCCCGATCGGATTCCTCCAAAGCTGAAAGCTGACGGCTGAATGCTGAAGGCTTCAGTCTGAAAGCTCTTTTATGCCCATTGAAGTCACAATGCCCAAGTTCGGGCTAACTATGCAGGAAGGCACTCTGCAGCGTTACTTCAAAGCGCCGGGCGACAGCGTTAAGGCAGGCGAGCCGCTCTACGAGGTTGAAACCGAAAAGGTGCTGTATGTAGTTGAAGCGCCCGAAACTGGCACCCTTGCTTTATGGCTCCACGATGAAGGCGCGGTTGTCGAATGCGGTGGGCTGGTGGCAGTGATGGGGCGGCCTGATGAGGATGTGGCCGATGTGCGCAACGGCTATTCGGGACGCAGGCCGTCAACTGGCAATGTGCTGGCAAAAGAAGGAGCCCAGCCAAGATCTGCATCGCTCGCTGGCGCACCGGCGAGTCAAGGCCAAGGACCGGTAAGCTCGATGGCTGAGAGCCGGCGCCCCGTAAGCCCGATAGCTCGTAGGCTCGCCGCAGAACTCGGCGTCGAGCTTGCCCGCGTCGTTGGCACTGGTCCAGGAGGCCGGGTCACACGCGAAGACGTCGAACGCGCCGCCCGAGACGGAGGTGCGGCAAGTCCGGCAGCTGAGGGCGGTGCGGCAGTAACCAACGCCGGTGCCTCTGTTGGCATCTCCCAAGTCCCGTCGACTCAGCCTGTCGCGCTACGCGGAATCCGTCGCACAATTGCCACCCGCATGCATCAAAGCCTTCGTGACACCGCCCAGCTTACAATCAGCTGCGAAGCCGATGTTACTCCCGCGACCGAACTCCGCGCCCGCATGACACGTGAATTCGACTTCACTTACACGGATCTGATCATACACGCGGTGGCGCGGGCGCTGCTGCGCCATCCGCGGATGAATTCCCGATTGAGCGAAGAGGGAATTGCATCGTTAACGGAAGTGCACGTCGGTATGGCGGTGGCGCTTGAGGAAGGTCTGATCGTCCCGGTGATTCATGACGTGACGCGCAAGAGTCTGAAGCAGATAGCGGCTGAGAGCCGAGAGTTGGCCGAACGCGCGCGCAGCGGCCAGCTCAAACTCGAAGACGTCACTGGGGGCACCTTCACCGTTACCAATCTCGGGACGTGGGGTGTCGACGTTTTCACTCCGATCCTCAACCTTGGGGAGACCGGAATTTTGGGTGTTGGCCGCATAATCGAAAAGCCCGCGGTTTACCGAGGCGAAATTACGCGGCGATCGATGCTAACCCTGTCGCTAACTTTCGACCATCGGGTGATTGATGGCGCACCCGCGGCGGAGTTTTTGCAAACAGTGATCGATTTCCTGAATTACGGTGATCGATGAATTGTTTGAGCCGGAAAGAGAGCAGGATTCTTTCTCCCCGCTCGGCAATCCGTGCAGCGTTTACTGCTTTGGCTTGCTCAATTCTTATTACCTCGTTGTGCGCTGCCGAAATGTCCAGGCATGCCGGTCAAGCCGGCCAGCGTGCAGACTCGGGAATGATCGAGCAGGCGCCCGCCCCCAAACCGCCGGATTATCGCAAACTCTCGGAAGAGGCTGCCGCGCTGCTCTCGAGATACGTCCAGATCGACACGACCAACCCGCCGGGTAACGAATTGCCGGCGGCGAAACTGCTGCGTGAAAAGTTCCTCGAGGACGGCATCCCGGCTACCGTATGGGAGCCGCAACCTGGGCGGGGCATTGTCGCCGCGCGTCTACACGGCCGAGGCCATCATACCAAGGCAGTTGTTCTTTTGAGTCATCTCGACGTTTCGCGAGCGAACCCGCAGGAATGGCAGGTGCCGCCGTTTTCCGGCCAAATCAAAGATGGCGCAGTGTGGGGGCGTGGAGCACTTGACGACAAAGGACCGGGTGTAATCGAGCTGATGGCGATGCTCGCCCTGAAGCGTTCGGGCATATTGCTCGACCGGGATATGGTGTTTTTGGCGACCTGTGACGAGGAGCAAGGCGGCAAAAACGGCGCTGGCTGGGTAGTAACGCACGAGGCGAATCTGTTTAGCGACGCGGGTTATCTTCTCAACGAGGGCGGTTGGATCTCACAGGCGACCAACGGCCGGCGCTTTTACGCCGTGTCAATCACCGAAAAGACGCCGTTATGGCTCAAGCTTACCGCTCAGGGACCACCGGCTCAGGTGGTAGCCCCGCCCGAGGATACTTCGGTCAGCAGGCTGATCCGTGCCCTCGACCGGCTGCTCGCATACCAGCCGCCGATCAGGATCATCGATCCTGTGCGCGATTACTTCCAAGCTATCGGTCAGCTCGAGGGCGGCCCGGCCGAATATGCTGATCTGGCCAAAGCATTGCGCGACGATCCGGAATTCGCCAAGAAATTTTTGGCAAATCCCCGCAACAATGCATTCGTACGCGATACAATCACACCGACCAGGCTGACGGGAAGTGACGCAACCAACGTGATTCCAACCAGCGCCCAGGCCGAACTCGATGTTCAATTGCTACCTGCGGAAAATCCCCAGGAAGTCGAGCGAAATCTCATTAAAGTACTCGACGATAAAAACCTTAACGTCGTTACGATCTTGAACTTTCCAGCAGCGTCATCCACCCGCAACTCGCAACTTATGAATGCGATCGCAAAACTAGCGCAAAGCGACGACGCGCGTGCAGTGCCTGCTATTGGTCTGGCGTTTACCGACAGCCACTATTTTCGCCAGAAGGGGCTCATCAGCTACGGCTTCATTCCAATTGAGCTTAACTCGGCTGAGGTGCAAACGATCAACGGTGTCAATGAACATATTCCAGTGAAAGAACTGGGTGCGGCTATTCATCGGATGGTGCAATTACTCGGCTATATGGGCACTCATTAGAGGCCGCCAGCACTCAGCGGACAGCTTTCAGCTCGCAGCGGTGATTGTCGCCCGCTGTTTGTTTTCTCGCTGATTGCTGACTGCTGCTGAGGAGAATTAATATGCTGCGTGCAGGAGTAGGGCTTTCAGTCCAGTCGAATCCTCGTAGCGCCGCGGTCGAAGCTACCCAAGCTGCCCTGAAGCAAGCAGGTTTGCGTATCGCGGACGCCGCGCTCTGCTTCGCGAGCAGCACGCTGGGGGCCGCCTTTCCGCTGGTGGTGCGCACGGTCGCCGAAACGGCGGGCACCGCGCAGATTGCCGGATGCGGCAGCATCGGCGTGATCGCCAATGGGCGCGAGATAGAGACGGGCCCATCGCTGGCGGTGCTGGTCTTCAGCAGCGATACGCTGCAGGCCAGCCGTTTCTTCGTGCCGCAATTGCGGCGACGCGGACGTGAGGCCGCGGAGGAGTTGGCGGCACTGGTGCGCCCGAAATTAGGCGCGGCCAACCTGCTCTGCCTATTTCCCGATACCTACAACTTTGAAGCAGATCCCTTCCTGGCGACTATCAGTCGGGAATTACCGTCAGTCACGATCGTTGGCGGAGGCGCCACCGAGGATGGCTCAGTGGGTGAGACGTTTCAATTCTGCGGCGACGTAGTGAGCTCGAATTCAGTGGCTGCGATGCTACTGAGCGGAGATTTCGAGATCAGCACCGGCGCCGCACTTGCTTGTGCTCCGCTGGGTCAGACGCATCGGGTCACTGCGGTGCGCGAGAACATAATTTTGGAACTCGACGGCCGCAGCGCATACGAAGTCTTTTCTGAAGCGGCAGGCCCGCTGGTGTCTGATCTGCGGCGCGCGCTCGCCTTCGTCTTCCTGGGGATCCCGCTCGAGAGGGGTGGCGAACGCCTGCAGCGCGGGAACTTCTACGTGCGGAACATCGTCGGCGCCAGTTCGGAGCACGGCGCCATCGCAGTTGCCCATCGGCCACAGGTCGGGGATACCGTAGGGTTTGTGCTGCGCGACGGAGAGCGCTCGCGCAATGAACTCAAGGCGACATTGGAGTCATTGGCGATGAGTGCGGAAAATCCGCCTGGCTTCGCACTCTACTTTGACTGCGTCTCACGTGGCTCGGGACTTTACAATATTCCGGACCATGACGCGGCCTATATCGGACAATACTTCCGCCAGCTTCCGGTCACGGGGTTCTTCACCGGCTTCGAAATTGGTCCGCTCGGTAAAGGTACCGGTCTGCTGCAATATTCAGGCGTATTGGCACTGGTTTCCGAACGGATGAAGTAAGGTCCTCAATACCATAATCACCGCGCTTGTCTCAGCGGTCCTGGGCTGCCGCTAAGGCGCTGGTCACCAAGCCGATTAACGTAAACCGGCTGGTGGAGAAATATTGCGCATTGCAAAGCTAGCGAATTAATCTTCTCACGAGGGTGCCTTCGTGAACCTCGATGCAATCAGGGACCGCCTGGCGCGGCTTTCAGAGTTGGGCTCGGACCTGCTCGAGACCCGATATAAGTCCGACGTGTCACACCAGGAATTTGTTAATGCAGGAGCGTTTCGTGAATGGCGGGTCGGATGTGTTGCCTTTTTGCGAGAGGCGCTGGGCGAAGACAGCCCCTACACCAAAGAGTTCGAGTTCAATTGCGACAGTCCCTATTTGTCTGCCGTGGCGCGCGGACAGGCAGTGCTGCGCGCGGCACGCGAGTATATTGACTTCGGCCCGGTTGCGCGGGTCGAGGAACTGGTTGCCGCGGAAATTTTCACAGATTTACTGGGTGTTGCAGAACGCCTGTTGCGCGAGCGACACGTCTCAGCCGGAGTAGTTGTCGCCTGCTCGGTGCTCGAAGATGTGATGCGCCGCAGCGCGCGCCATCGCAAGATCGCCATCCGCGAAAATGTTGACGATCTCTCAGCGCTTAACGCGAGCATGAACGCGGCCGGCGTTTACGGTGCCGCTTTGCACAAGCGAATCGAAGAATGGGCAGGGATGCGTTCGCGTGCTGAAGCCGGCGAACTTACCCCCGACATGCGTGCCGGCGCTGATTCACTGCTGCGCGGTGTCCGCGAATTTGTGAACGATCATCTGTTTTGAGTATCACGTCCTCAATTCAGGCGGCGCGTTTACCTCCACGTCCACGATGCATGAACAACCAGTTCTTTCGGCCATTGAACGGGACTCCGAATCGAGTGGTTCGCTATTCAGAAGTTGGACCTTACGCCTGGTTGCACTCTCGCAGCTCGAGGACAAAGGAGCTCCGATGATGGACAGCCAGCCTGTGGCCGGTCTCGTAAGTCTCGGTGACAACATCACGATCGCTCCTCTCCGTCCTCCCGAGAAGTCGAGGGATCGCGGCCCGTCTTCGGGGCGCATCCGCGGATGTCCGTTCCGCGCGAAGAAGTTCCAATGGTACGTGGGTTTTCTGCGCGGGTTTTCGCCTGCGCGCCGCAGACGGCGCACGATCCCTCTACATCGGTCGGGATGACCGACAAGGAGGCGCGTATTGTTACTATTATTTGCGAGACTGGACACGAGAGGGTTTAGCAAAGGGGTTCGATTTGCGTGGAAAGCAATAATCAGTCGCCATTTGGTGCACTTAAGATCATTGAATACGGTCAGGGGATCTCGGCGGCATTCGCCACTAAGCTATTGGCCGATCTGGGTGCTGACGTAATCAAAGTAGAACCTCCGGATGGCGACCTGACCCGGCGGCGCGGTCCCTTTCCAGGGGATAAGCCGGATCCGGAAAAGAGCGGCCTCTTTACCTATCTCAACGTGAATAAGCGGGGAGTTACTGCCGACTTGACGGAACCCGGCGGCCGAGAATTATTTTCTCGCTTGCTGCAACGCGCGGACATTTTAATCCATAACGTTGCCCCGCCCGCGCGCGCCGGCCGGGGCCTGGAGAGCGTGGCGCTGAGTGCACAGTACCCGCCCCTGGTGATTGCCGCAATCTCGATATTCGGCGAGACTGGACCGCATATGGATTATCATGGCTACGAGTTGACCGCCGCCAATGCCAGCGGATGGGCTTTCGTCAGTCCGGGGGCATCGCCTTACGACGACTTGCCACCACTACGATGCTTCGGTGGCCAGTGCGACTTTCAGGCTGGGGTCCATACGGCGATGGTCGCGCTAGCCGCTTATCTTCATCGGCTCAATTCCGGCAAGGGCCAGAGTATCGATATCTCGGAACGGGAAGTTGTTACCGGCCTGATCGAAAATAACCTCGTGCATTACACTTATGCAGGACGGGTGGCCTCGCGCCTGGGCAATCGGGTGATAGGTCCATGGTTCATTGCGGACTGCAGCGACGGCCAAATCTTCGTCATCGCAGTCGAGGAGGATCAGTGGCAACGGCTGGTGCAGCTCATGGGCAATCCGGAATGGGCCAGTAACGAGTTGTTCAGGGATCGGTTGTCGCGAGCGCAGAACAATGACGCTCTGAAGGCGCTGATGTCCGATTGGATTGCGAGTTGGAAGGTGCAGGATCTTTATCGGGCTGCCCAGCAAAATCGCATTCCGTTCGCACCGATCAATACGATGCGCAGTCTGTATGAAAGTGAACATCTGCGCGAGCGCCGGTTTTTCGTCGAGCTGGAGCAACCAGGTATAGGCAGGCTAAGGCTACCCGGCATGGCGTCACGCTACGGCAATTCGTCCTGGGCAATCCGCCGCCCTGCGCCACGGCTGGGTGAACATAATCGCGAAGTGTTCGGACGCGTATAGATTGGCACCGCATCGGGGCTGGTTGAGTTTCGAGCACAATGGTCTATTCATTGCACCGGACTCGATGATTGAGGTGAATCAGCCCTCTATGCTTGCTCACTCAGCAGGCCTTGCCGCCTTGCTTCGCGCTCCAGTTGGTCATAACCATCGGTGGTTCCGGGCAACCATTGGGTCAAGCCTTCCAAGTTCATAATCTGATTCCACTTCGGATCGTTGTAATCCATCGCCTGGATAGCTTGCGTGAAGCGTTCGGCCAGCGCCGCAGGAAGCCTCGGCTGTGCGGTAAAATTGCAATGGTTGTAGCCGTGGCTGGTCCAGAAGCTGCGCAGTGTGCGCGTATCGATGGAGCCGGCGGCTACGGAAGCGTCCCAGGTGGTGCTACCGATCGCGCCGGCGTCGGCGGAACCTTCCCTAACCGCGCGCACCACGTCCTGCTCGCTCGCTCCAGTATCGCCGTGCTTTCCGATGTCGGCGTCGAAACGTACCAGGTTTAGATCCTTCTCCAGGTCAAGGCCCGCTTCGCGCAGAAAGTGGAGTGGTAGGATCGCCGCATGAGAAGAGTCGCGGCTGCCCAGCGCAAAGCGTTTGCCCTTGAGATCGCCGAGCGACTGAATCGGTGAATCCGTCCGTGTAAAGAAAACCGTGGTAAAACCCACGTCGCTATCGCGCATTCCTAGCACGAGGCATTGACCTCCGAGCCGCTCCCTGGCCTGCAGGTAAGCAAGTGGTGTATTCCACGGGATATCCACATGGCCGGCCACCAGCGCATCGACCAGAGCGGGATAGCTTGAGTAGAGGACATACTCAATTCGCAAGCCTCGACCACGCAGGTATTCTCGCATTCCCTCCCAAATCGTGACTACCTTGGGTGCGTAGGCGACAGCTCCAATCTTCAGCTCAATTTTCCCACTTTGCGTTTGCATGGCGAGTGTTTAGCCTGCCGTTGGAGCATCGTGAAGGTAGGTGAATTCGCACCGCCCCTCTTTTTTCCAGGCCAAATCGATTTCTACAGGGCCCACAATAAAATTAATCAAAGTTGATTTCAGCCCCGCCGCGACGCGTTCAAGTCGGAAGCTTGTTACGCTATCTACTGACGTATGTGGCTGCTTCCGACGCTGTTCCGTTCCCTCCGGCCTGACCCTGTTGCGATCTAGCGGTCACTGCTGCAGTCGCGGCTGTAACCGTCCCGGCCGGTGCCTCCTTTTCAGCATTTTTGTCTCTCTCTTGCTGCAAGTACTTAGCCCGCACCGTGTCGTAGAGACTCGGTGAATCGGGCGTCGCCGGCCGGAGCTTATCTGACTCGAGCGTCACGCCCTCGAACTTACCAAGGTCGTCGGCTCGCTTGTTTAGACCCTCGATCGAGTGGGCGACGGTCTCGTATACCTCTCCGCCGGCGGGCACCAAATAATTCATCGGGTTCATTGTACCGTCGACGAAATGGCCAAGTGTGTCGCGCACATTGACCGGACCACCCACCGGCATCTCGACGAACCATCCGTCAGACATTCCCCAAGTCCTAAGCGTGGTGCCGAAGTCGTTGTCGTGCTCTTTTATGCCGAACCATTTATCTGCCGGGTCGAACAGTCCTGCCACGCCGATGGTGCTGTTTATGCCGAAGCGAGCCAGTTCGCCACCTGCGTTCCGCATCTTGAACTGAAGGACTGCGTTAGTGAAGCGTGGAATAAACTTGACGTTGTCGAAGAATCGGCCAATGCACCGCCGCGCAGGTTTCGGCACGACCGTCGCCCACCCGCTGGCCAAAGGATGAAGCGCGGCGCGATCTACCTTCACGTTCACGTTGAGAACCTTGCGATTCACTGGGGCCAGTGGATCGGGCGTGGTCAGTCGATCCGAAGGAACCGGCGGCGATTCTCCCTGCGACTCGACCGGCTCGACTGCGGGCCCTGGCTGCGGCGCAATTGTTCTGGTCGCTGAATGCCCGTCAGATGACACCACGGCCGCCGGTTGCAGATGTGGCTGAATCGGTTGAGCCTGAGGGGCTTGGCTCGGCTGAGATGCTGTCGTTATCTGATTTCCTTCGCCGAACGCACGGCCAATCCACGGACCCGTGGCCGCCACGATGAGCATGAGTGGAATCAAGCGACGGCGTCGAAGCATTTCATACTCCAAAACAATACAGAGGTCCCCTTTCTCGCTCGGCTGCGAGCAGTAGCTCGACGGACCTAAGCCCCTAACAATGTCGCGTGGGACGAGATTAGCGATATGGCCACGCTGAATGCAATGCGATTGCGCACATGTCCCGCTCCTACCCCTGACATCAGAGACCGTCCATTTTCTGTGCCCTCACCCCTTTTCCCAAAATGGAAAGGGGGAACAGCCAAGAAAATCGACACCCTGACAATTAGATGGAGAGATCCGGAGCTGATTGCAGCCGCCGTCGGGCTGCTTATTGATTGTCCGTGCTTTGTCTCATTTGAGCAATTCGCTGCTGGAGCTGATCAATAATCTCCTGCTGTTGCTGTATACGATTGAGAATCACGAACTGGCTCGTAGGGCCGGCACCGCCGAAGTTCCCCGGTTGGGTCGGCGGTGCGGAAGTTTGAGCCGGCTCAGCGGTCTGGGTGAGTTGCTGCTGAACTGCTGTGATACGTTGCTCGCACTCCTGCTCGGAAAGCTCCTCGCTGTCACATTGCTGTCCGATCAGCTTGGCCAGCTGCTGGTATAGTTGCGCAATTTGATTCCGTTGTTGCTCGAGACGGTCGCTAACGAAGGTCTCCTGGGCTCGCTGTTGCTGTTGATGTTTGGTTATCTCATTTCCGGCAGCGGCCGCGGCGCCCATCGCACCGCCGGCCTCTGCGCCGTAGACGCTGCCGCCGCTTACGGCCAGTCCGCCGATCACCGTACCGACGATTCCGCCAGCCGCCGCCGCGCTAGCGGAGTCCAGAACCGGCGGCATGGCCCGGGCCGCGCATGCGACAGTCTCATGGTTCTGAAGGTGAACTGCTTCCCCGGTTATCTTGACTGCTGTCCCGGCTTCATTCTGATGCTGCTGTACGTTGATGACCGCCTCGACCTTGGAGCCGTATTCTTTTCGTGCGAGCTGCCTAAGCTGCTGGGCCTGTGAATCGGCGCTTACGACCACCGATTGGACGTAAGATTCATTGAAGGTGATTTGGCCGAGATCCTGATAGCAGTCTCCGTTGAGACCACCGCTGGTGACATAGATGTGCCCCTCGTACTGAGCGTCCGCCGGTGCGGGCTTCGATACTGAACCCTGCGAAGTCGCACAGGCACAGAACATGGTCATAGCGGGGATCGCAGTAAAGCGGAGCCAACGCCTTCTATTGAGGACATCGATTCGTGGACTGCGAGATGGACGCTCGGCATTAGCCGGTTGGAGCGGCAATCTCCACCCCTCCCAAGCAGGCCCGACTAACTTGCAAATCGATTCGTCCAATAGGGGTGTCCTCTGTCGTGAGCAGGTACGAACGGAGGGGCCGACAGTTACAAACATCGCAAAAACTCACCGATGAGCGAAACAGCGCGCTCGATCAGGTTTTGTTGGGCTTGGGCGCGCTCGGTGGCAATAGCCCAGCATTCTGCAAATCGGTTTACGATCACTCACACGCCAGCCGAGAATGCTTCAGCTTCGGTACAACCCCTCGCGCAGGTTTTACAGGGGAGGTCGCGCCTCCGCAGGAGAATTTACGCCGGTTACCAACTAAGGGCCATCACGGTTGCAACGCAGCTACTCAGAGCAATTTAAACGACGCACGCTGCGCCTGGCACGCGCATTGCGCTTAGACGAGGCCAGTGGCGCACCCGCTGGGGCGCCTTTAGATGCCGTCATGCGTACAGATCGGCAATTTGCAGCAGCCTCTAAAACCGAAGCCGGCGGCGCGCCTCTACCTTCAGATGACTGCCTCGGGCCGCATCCGGGGCTCAACAGCCACTGGCCTCCTATTCCCCTTTCGGAGGAATGTAATGAACCCTAGGCACGACAAAATTCTCGAAACACTAAACGACGACCCCGTACTGCGCTTTGAATATTATGCGATTCGAACTCATAATGTGCTCAACGGTGAGCGGGCGTTGATGTTTGCGATACTGGTCGATGCACTGGATACCTACTTTAAGACCCGCAATGCAAAGGGCCATCGCAGGCGTGCCGAATTCAACGAAGTTGACGGTTGGATTCGCAGCCGGGCCACGGCCAATACATTCGCCTTCGAGAGCATCTGCGACAGTTTGAGTTTGAATCCCGACGCGATTCGTTGCTTGCTCAAATCTCTAAATTTAGACGAGCGCAGTACCATCCATCGCTTCCGTCACGTCGTATCAAATGGCGGTTTGGATTCCGCGTCGGCTTCGTAGCTCCCTCACCCTGGAAGGTGCCATTTGAATGTCGAGCGGACGATTACGTCCCCTACCGTGGGGCAGCAGCCACACGCGCGAGAATGACCAACTAAGAGCATGCGGGCCTTTTCTATCATTCCCGCGCTGTTGCTCCCGCTCTTGTCTGTCCCTCTCCCTCGGTTGCGGGAGAGCTGAGGTCAGAGCCTGCCCCGAGGAGT
>Ga0187846_10001194_pt1 | contig 14678 bp, 13 predicted proteins | sample TC_taG_FD_161473 | JGI IMG/M metagenome (GOLD analysis project Ga0187846, IMG submission 161473) | Biofilm microbial communities from the roof of an iron ore cave, State of Minas Gerais, Brazil - TC_06 Biofilm (v2) | ecosystem: Environmental > Terrestrial > Deep subsurface > Cave > Wall biofilm...
GCGTCCGAACTATCCACTTGCGTGGCGGAGGTAGTGCCGGCGCGCCTTGGCGCGAATCGGGCGGCCGCGACAACGGCCAGCCGGGTGTGCGCCGCGACTACGGCGATAACTACTATGCCGCTTTCGTCGTCGATCCTGACGGCTATCGGCTCGAGGCGTATTGCGGGAGCAGCAGGTAAGTGGGGTCAAGATGCGGACGTGAATCGTCGCTGACAAACCGCCGCGCGGGCCGAGCCTCTGAGGCGTCTCTTTTGCCCCGGCTTCTGCATCGCCGGCGCGGCGGTTTCCGGCTCGGCTCAGGCGCCCCAATCCATCGGAAGGCCGACGTAGTTTTCCGCCAGACTCTGCGACGCGACGCGCGAGCTCGTCACGTAGTCGAGCTCGGCGAGTTGGCGGCGGCGATCGAAGGGATTGTCGTCGTCGAAAATGTGCAGCATCGATGTCATCCACCACGAGAAACGCTGCACCTTCCATACGCGCCGCAGGCAGATCTCCGAGTAGCGCTCGAGCATGCGGCGCGATCCCGAAGAGTAAAACTCGGCCAGCGCTCGCGCGAGCACCCGCACGTCGGCGATCGCCAGGTTGAGTCCCTTGGCGCCGGTGGGCGGTACGATGTGCGCCGCATCGCCGGCGAGGAAGAGCGTGCCGTGCTGCATCGGCTCGACCACGAAGCTTCGCATGCCTGTCACGGCCTTCTGCAGAATCGGACCCTCCTTGAGCCGGAAGCCGCCTTCGGTCTCGAATCGCCGCTGGAGTTCTGCCCAGATTTTCTCGTCGGGCCAGTTATTGATGTCTTCGTCGGGCGCGACTTGGAGGTATAGACGCGTGATCCGCGGAGAGCGCATGCTGTGCAGGGCAAAGCCGCGCTCGTGGCGGACATAGATCAGCTCTTCTGATGAAGGCGCCACGTCCGCGAGGATGCCGAGCCATCCGAACGGATAGACCCTGTCGTACTCGGTGAACGCGGCCGGCGGCACCGACGGCCGGCAAATCCCGTGGTAGCCGTCGCATCCGGCGATGAAGTCGCACTCCAATTCGTTGAGCGTGTTGTCCAGGCGAAACCGAACCGTCGGTTTCGTGCCGTCGAATCCGTGCACGCTTACATCCTCGGCCTCGAAAAAGATTTGGCCGCCCGCGGCGAGTTGCGCGTCGGTCAGATCCTTGATGACCCGGTTCTGGCCGTAAATCGTGATCGTGCTTCCGCCGGTCAGTCCGCTCAGGTCGATACGGTGGCCGCGCCGCGAGAAGCGAAGCTCGAGGCCGTGATGGATGAGTCCCTCACGCTGGAGCCCTTCGCCGACGCCGATCTCGCGCATCAGGTCGACGGTTCCCTGCTCGAGAACACCGGCTCGGACGCGTTCTTCAACGTATCGCCGGCTGCGATTCTCCACGACGACGGATTCGATCCCGGCCGAATGCAGCAGATGCGAGAGCATCAGTCCCGCCGGTCCCGCGCCGACTATTCCAACTTGCGTGCGCATGTCGCGGCCCGTGCGTTGTTCTACGACGGCGCCGGTCCGAAAGTTAGTGCGCCAATCGATCCTTCGTCAACCGGCGATCATTCAGGCCGGTTCGAGAAGGCTGCACGAGTAGGTCTTGATGACCAGCCAGATCGGCTGCCCTGAAGCGAGCCCAAGTTCTTTGCAGGCGCCGAGCGTGATGTGAACCTCGAAAATTACGCCCGCCTGAATCTTGAGAACTACCGTCGCACCCTCCTGGCTGAGCGCAACCAATCTGCCCTCAAACACGTTGCGCGCACTCAATCCTTGAGGACGCTGCGGGGCCACGATGACGTCGCCGGCGCGGATTGCGATACGGACCCTGGCTCCGACTTCGGCGCTGGTGAGCGGCGTTTCAAGTTCGACGCCGCTGCTGTTCAACTGGCAGCGCATCGTTCCCTGAGACTCAGCCGTCGACCTCACGATCGCGTCGAAGACATTTTCGAATCCTACCAGCTGGGCCACCTTTTCATGCCGCGGCTTCACCAGAACGTCCTGCGGCGAGCCTTGATCCAGGACCCGTCCGGAGTCGAGCACCACGACCCGCTCGCCCACGGCGAAGGCCTCTTCCGGTGAGTGAGTGACATACAGGACCGGTATACGGTTTGCCGCATTCCAGGCGCGCAGGTCTTCGAGAATTTTCGTTCTGGTAAAACTATCAAGTGCAACCATAGGCTCGTCGAGAAGAAGCGCCGCAGGGTTGGTTACGAGCGATCGTGCCAACGCCACGCGCTGGCGTTCACCACCCGAGATCTCATTTGGCTTTCGTCCAAGCAGATGCGCCACGCGAAAGGATTCGAGAAGAGTCATCATTCGCGTGTGCCGTAGTTCAGGCGGCAATTTTGCGATTCCATATTCCACGTTCTGCTTGACCGTCAAGTGAGGAAACAGCGCGAGAGTTTGAAAAAGATAGCCGAGATGGCGCGCCCGGATGCTTACTGCGATTTTCGCTGCTGAATCGAAAAACACCTCTGCCCCGAGTTTGATCCGTCCCGTGTCAGGGCGCAGAAGTCCTGAAACGCAATTGAGCAGTGTCGTTTTTCCGGCGCCCGACGGCCCCAGCAGCATCGTGAACCCCGGCGGGGCCTCGAACGCCGCGTCCAGCGAAAAGCTTTCTGAGAGCCGCTTGCGGATGTCGATTGACAGGCTGACGTCGCCAGCGCTGCTCTTCTGAGTCTCCATTGAAATTCTTAAGGGGGAGAGCGGGAGCTACTGGTACAATGGGACTGCCCAGGCCCTGCGGTTTAATGCGTAGGTAATCGACAGAGTCACGAAGGAAAATGCTATCAGCAGCAGTGCCATGCGGTTGGCGGCGGCATAATTGAGTTCCTGAACATTGTCGTAGATAGCAATAGATACGGTCTGGGTAACGCCCGGGATATTTCCCCCCACCATCAGCACAACGCCGAACTCACCAAGGGTGTGCGCGAATGCGAGCACGATCCCGGTTACCACGCCGCCTGTCGAAAGCGGCAGGACAATTCGCAGGAACGTGCGCAGGCGCGAGGCTCCCAGGATCGAAGACGCGTTTATCAAACTGCGATCGACTTGATAGAACGCCGCAATCATCGGCTGAACCGCGAACGGCAGGCTGTAGATGACCGAAGCGATGACAAGGCCTCCAAAAGCAAACGGCAGGCCGTGCCCTGTGAACGACTGATACCAGCGACCGAAGGGGCTCTGCGAGCCCATCGCGACAAGAACGTAGAATCCCAGAACCGTCGGCGGAAGGACAAGCGGCAAGGCGACTATGGATTCGACACAGAACTTCCATCGCCATCGCGTGAAGCTGAGCCACGATGCGATTGGCAGTCCGATGACGAGAAGGATTACGCATACCACCAACGCAAGTCTCAGGGTCAAAAAGATGGGTCTCCAATCCATCGCGGCTCAATCCCTTCCGCGCTCGCTGCCCGCGGCTTCTTTTGGCAGGGCGAATCCATATTTCCTCATTACTTCGAGTGTATCAGGCTGCTTGAGGAAGTTCAGAAACCGGTGCGCCAACTCCTTTTCACGTGAGGACTTCAGGATGACCGCGGCCTGAATGATTGGAGGATAATCAACCGCCGGAATTTCAATGAATCGGCCCTTCGCTTTCATGGCAGGAGCGAGCGCCAGCGAGACGGCGACGATGCCAGCGTCAGCGTTGCCGGACTGAACGAACTGGGCGGTTTGCGAAATGTCCTCGCCCATCACGAGCTTGTCCCTGACCCGCTCGTATAGTTGTTCGTGACGCAGCGCGGCAACCGCCGCTCGCCCGTACGGTGCGTGTTGCGGATTGGCAATTGCGATCCTGTGAACGGCCGAATCAGCGAGGACCGCCAACCCTCGATGAAGGTCCAGCTTCGATGCATCAGGCACCCAGACGACGATCCTGCCGGCGGCGTATTCGTAAATCGTCCCCGGTTCCGTCAGGCCTGCGGCCTCGAGCTTTCTGGGATACTGGACATCGGCAGAAAAGAACATATCGTAGGGCGCGCCGTTGCGGATCTGTGAAAAAAAGTTGCCTGATGAGCCAAATGACAGCTCGACCGTGTCGCCTGTCTGGCGCTGAAACCTGTCCGAGATATCGTGGAAGGCGAAGGTCAAGTCAGCGGCAGCGGCAACCGTGATTTCACGCGCGCCAGCCTGCGTCGCGGCCGGCAAGATCAAAATCAGCAGCAGGACGAACGCGTGAAATGTCTTCGCCGGCCCCGAATTTATGCGCGCAAGAGTCAGCTTCACGGGGTTCAATCCTCCGTGTTTCGACCCGTCAGCTCGGTTTTCGTCCGCGGCTCGATTCAGCTTCCGCCGGGCAGCGGGCAAGGCCTTCCCGCTTTCGAAGCACGCATTTCTAATGCCACGATACGAGGCATTCTGACAACTGTTATGGCAGTCGAGGACGCAAGCAGGCGGCCTGCTTGCAAGCTTCACTCTGTGCTTTTGGGATTGGGACCGCCCACAAACGGTCAGCGGCGTGAAAAGGCTTCGCGGCCGGGGTAGCGCGCCTTGCTGCCGAGTTCCTCGGCGATCCTGAGGAGCCGGTTGTATTTGGCGATTCGCTCGCCGCGCGAAGCCGAGCCGGTTTTAATCTGTCCGGCGCCTGTGGCCACGGCAAAATCGGCGATCGTGGTATCCTCGGTTTCACCCGAGCGATGAGAAATCACGCAAGTATATTTTGCCCTGCGGGAGATTCGGATCGCTTCGAGGGTTTCCGTGAGCGTGCCAATCTGATTGAGCTTGATTAGGACCGAATTCGCGACGCCCTGCTCGATTCCTCGCCGGATGATCGCTGGATTGGTCACGAAAATATCGTCGCCAACGAGTTGGACGCGGCTGCCGAGCTCGCGCGTCAGCATCTGCCAGCCCCGCCAGTCGTCTTCAGCCAGCCCGTCCTCGAGCGAGATGATCGGATAACGGCCGATCCAGTCCGCATACAGGCGTGTCATCGCCTCAGCGTCGCGAGTAGCCTTGTCGGAACGGGCGAACACATACTTGCCATCGCGATAAAACTCGCTGGCCGCGGGGTCGAGAGCGATGCAGGCATCGGTCCCCGGTGCATACCCAGCTTTTGTGATCGCTTCGAGAATCAGTTCGACCGGCTCCTCGTTGCTTCGCAGGTTCGGCGCAAAGCCACCTTCGTCTCCCACGCTCGTCGAGTAGCCGCGCCCTTTCAGCACCGAAGCGAGCGCATGAAACACCTCCGAACCCATCCGGAGCGCCTCGTCAAACGTGGACGCTCCCGTCGGCACGACCATGAACTCCTGAAAATCCACGCTCGAATCCGCGTGGCGGCCGCCATTTAGAATATTCATCATCGGGACCGGCAAGAGGTTGGCGTCAGCGCAGAGGTTTCGATAGAGCGGTAGATCGTGCGAGGAGGCGGCGGCGCAGGCCGCGGCGAGCGAAACTCCGAGGATGGCATTGGCGCCCAGGCGCGACTTGTTTTCGGTGCCGTCAAGCTCGATCAAAGTGCGATCGAGCTCTGTTTGCGCCGTTGCATCGAGACCCTTTATTTTTGAAGCGATCGGGCCGTTGACGTTCGCCACCGCTTTGCGGACTCCCTTGCCGCCGTAGCGGCGGGAGTCTCCGTCGCGGAGCTCGTGTGCCTCGCGCGAACCCGTCGAGGCGCCCGATGGGACAGCCGCGCGGCCCCGCGAACCATCCTCCAGGCGGACCTCCACTTCGACGGTCGGATTCCCGCGGGAATCCAGGATCTCTCTGGCGTGAACGGCAACGATTGCAGTTGACCTTTCCATCGCGTTCTCCGGACAGCTCGCGGTTCCCGAACTTACGGCTGCGGTCCCTGGGAATTCGCTCTTTCGATTCCCAGCGATGTTAGGCGCAAACCGTGGTCAGGTTCCAGCGCGAATCGCTCTCCAAGCGGCTGACAGGCGAGGCTACGGTATCGCTGCGGCAAGCAGGGTCGGCAGTTGGATTTGGTTGCGGCGGCAGAGAGCCGCTGCACTTCCGCCGGCTTTTTTCGCGGATTGACCCTTGCGCGAAAAAATCTATCGCAAAAGAATACGATCACCTAGTCTCGCTTGCGCGGTTGTAAGACAATCAATGGGGGGATCTGACCGATTTGCTACTGCTCGGCTTGGGTTCCTGGGATCATTCGTAAACAGAAAGGGCAGGCGCCGTGAAGTTTTGGCCGCCGAGGCTGCAATTGAAACGATGAGGATGCGTCCAGATGAAGAAGACCGCCCCGATAGATCCTTTCGATTCGAGTCGCTGCATAGGAACGATCTTTGAGGTCGGACCAAGCTACGCCAAGGCAACGTTCTCGGAGGCGGCCTCGAATTCGGCCGAGGTGGGCGGATTCGTAGTAATCAAATGCGGCGAGTTCGTGCTGTTCGGACGCATCACCAGCGTGCGGTCCTCTCGCCTTACGGAGGGCCCTGAAACAGAGCGGCCATCAGACGCTCATCCGGTGGGCACAATCGAGCTTTTGACTACGATGGCGATCGATGGTCAAAGCGCCAATCGCGGAATCGCCAGATTCCCACATATCGGGAGCCCGGTGTATTCGGCGCCGTCCCAACTCCTGAGTTGGCTGTTCGAATGCAGCCAGATTCACGAACTTGCCTCCGAACCTGTGATGCTCAATCTGACATCGCTTACGGATGGTACTGAGATCAGGCTGACGCCGGAGCGTGTGTTCGGCCGGCATTGCGCGGTGCTGGGCGCGACCGGGGCTGGCAAGAGTTGGACTTTTGCGCGGCTGATTGAGGAGGCCGGTCGATACTCGTCCAAGATGGTTCTGTTCGACGCCACCGGCGAATTTCATACGTTGAATACAGGCGTGCGCCATATTCACATCGGGAGCGAGCCGGAGCCACTGGAATCTTCCCGCGAGGTCGCGGTGCCGTACCAGACTCTTACCGAATCTGACCTCTTCGCGCTGTTCAAGCCGAGCGGCCCGACTCAGGCCCCCAAACTACGGGCGGCGATAAAAAGCCTCAAGTTGGCGAAAGTTCCGCAACTTGCCACCAGAGGCGTGGTCCTTAAGGCCGGTAAGCTCAAAGCTCCGTACGAAACCGCCTATGCGGCACGGGCCCGGGAGATCGAGGATCCGCGGGCGAATTTCGACATCTCCAATCTGCCCGCGCAGATCGACGCCGAGTGCGTATTTCCGGCCGGCGGGTTTTCCTCGAATCCCGACCCGAGCCGATGGGGAGCGCCGAACGAGATCGAGCGGAGTAACTGTGTTACCCTGATCACCCGAATCGAGGATATGTTGCAGGCTCCCGAACTGGCCTGCATATTTCGGCCCGGGGAGCAAAGAGGGATTTTTGATGAGGTCGAGTCCTTCATCGCCGACGATTCCGAGCGCGTGCTCCACATCTCGCTGAAGCATCTCCCCTTCGCCCACGACGCGCGGGAGATCGTGGTGAACGCTCTCGGGCGGCACTTGCTTGGCTTGGCGCGTCCTGGAAGATTTCGGGACCGCCCGTTCCTCCTGCTTCTTGACGAGGCGCATCATTTTCTCAATAAGACCTTGGGCGATGAAAACACGCGGTACCCGCTGGATTCGTTCGAGCTGATAGCGAAAGAGGGAAGAAAACTGTCGCTGAACATCTCTATCGCCACGCAGCGGCCGCGCGACATTCCCGAAGGTATCCTCAGTCAGATGGGCACTCTGATTATCCATCGGCTGAACAACGACAAGGACAGAGAGGTTGTCGAGAGAGCTTCCAGCGAGGCGGACCGCTCGGCGATGGCCTTTGTCCCCGGTCTGGGCGACGGGCAGGCAGTGATTATCGGCGTCGATTTCCCGATCCCGCTGGCAGTACAGATCACCCCACCCACGCAAGTACCCGACTCACGCGGACCGGACTACCAGGCGCGATGGAGATAGTTGCCGGAGCCCGTATACCGATAGCGCCTGCCGGTCGCGCGCCACGCCGGGGTAATGTAGCATCTCAAAAATAGTGAATTAGGGGACGAAGCCATGGCCCTGGTGGATGAGCTTGAAAAACGTCGGCAGAACGAGGAGGAGCGCTGGCAGTTGGCGCAAGCTGCGATCCCTGAGTGGAAAAACGCTGTCGAGCGTCTATTCGATCAGATTCGGAACGACCTGAAGGATGTCTTGTCCCGAGGGCTGATCAAGGCGCAAATCTACATGGCCCACAAGACCGATCCGGTTTGGGGCGACTACGACATTCAGCGTCTCATCCTTACCGACTCCTCGACACATGGCGGCAAGACGATAACCTTTGAGCCGTTGGGCAGCGACGTCGTGGGAGCGGACGGCGGGATCGATCTTCTTGATGTCGGTGTGAGGAAATGCAACCTGATGTGGAAGGCGCCGTCGTCGTGGGTGTTCGTTTTCCCCCAGCGTCAGAAGGGGCGGGCCAAGACGGAACGGCTGCCTTACTCCGAAGAAGCGCTGGAAAGAATTCTCGGCGATTTGCTGCTCGGGCAGGCCGCAAGGCGGTAGTCTATCCGCCGGATCGCCGCGGTTGTATCGGCGAGACAGACTATACTTCCCTGATCTGACGCTACCGCACGCGGCGCTCGGCGCCTGAGGTTGACAGCGGAGCGGCCGCGGGACTAAGCAATCACGTGCTTGCAACATACTAAAAGTTAGTCGGTCTCGATCGTGAATAACGGCAATTCAAACGACTACGCCGCCCTGGTGGATCTCGAACGGCGAACCGTCAGCCCGATGGTCTTCACCGATCCTGACATCTACGAGGCGGAGCAGGAGCGGGTCTTTGGCCATTGCTGGCTGTTCGTGGGGTGCACTTCACAAATCCCCAATCCGGGTGATTTTCTCACGAACTCGATGGGCGAGGAGCGGATAATCGTCACGCGTGACATGCTGGAGCAGATTCATGTGCTGGTAAATTCTTGCCGGCACCGGGCCTCGCGGGTGTGCCGGATCGATTACGGCAATGCGCGCAGTTTTACCTGCCCCTATCACGGCTGGACGTACGATCTCGCAGGCAAATTGATTGGGGTCCCACGCTTTCGCGAGGCGTACTACGGGGAGCTCAACCGTGACGAGTGGGGCCTGCTCGAGGTGCCACGGGTAGAAGTGTATCGCAATCTGATTTTTGCCTGCTTCGACCCCGAAGTGGGAAGCCTGGAGAGCTACCTGGGACATGCCAAATGGTATCTGGATATCATCTTTGATCGGACTCAGGGCGGACTGATAGCACTGCCCGGAGTCCATCGCTGGGCGGTGCGGGGCAACTGGAAGGTCAACTCCGAGCAACAGTGCGGCGACAATTATCATCCAGATTTCCTCCATCGCAGCCCGCTGGAAAGCGGCTACCTCGACGTCCAGGGTTATCGCGGCACCGGTGGTCGTGATCTGGAAGTCAAATGCGGCAACGGCCACGGTTTCATGTCGTTGGAAATAGGCTATGTATCCAATTACCCACCGGCGGCAAAGGAATACGAGGCCAAGGTCCGTGCTGAGGCAGGCAAGCGTCTCTCACCCGCGCAGGTATCACTAGTCAATGACGGACTTACCTATGTAACCAATATTTTCCCCAATTTGTCGATTATCGTATTTCTGGGGTTTGCCAGTGTTCGGGTCAATCATCCGCGCGGCCCGATGCGTCACGAGGTCTGGTCTCTGACGATGGTCGACAAGGAAGCGCCTCAAGAGTTGCGCGACTTCGCCCGCGACCAGCAGAATCGCACCTTTTCTCCCACCGGAATCTTTGAGCAGGACGACGGTGAGATGTGGATGGATGCGACTCATGCGATGCGCGGGTTCTATCGCCGCCGCTTTCCACTTCACTACGGGATGGGCGCCGGTCACGAGCGCACCGTTCCCGACCGGCCCGGGCTGGTACATCCTCCAAATACCGAAATCGGAGTGTTTGGATTCTACGAGCACTGGCGCGAACTGATGATCAGAAATGGGGCGCAATAGCTCGGACCTTAACCTGCGCGAGCTGCGGCTGGAGCTGGAGGAGCTGCTCTTCCGGGAGGCCGCTCTGCTGGACGCTGGCCGCTTTGAGGAGTGGCTGGAGCTGTTCGACGACAGCGTCCGCTACCATGCCCCGGTGCGGGCCACTCTGGCGCGGGGGCAGGAGGACCTGTCCCGCGCCGAGCTGGTTGCTCATTTCGACGATGACAAGAGAGGGCTTAGCGCGCGGGTTCGGCGGCTGCGCACCGGTTGGGCACATGCGGAAGAGCCGGCCTCGCGGACCCGCCATGTGATATCCAACGTGCTGCTGCTCGACTATGACTCGGTGCAGCACGTCGCAAGGGTGGCTTCCAATTTCCTGGTTTTCAGAAGCGCCGGCGACTCGGATGAGCGGACGTTCGTGGGCAGCCGCGAGGACCTGTGGCGCAGAAGCGGCGAGCGCTGGCGCAACATCATGCGGCGAATCATTTTCGACCACAATGTTATTGAATCGGTCTCGGTGTTTTTCTAAGTCGATAGCCAAACTCAGCGTGGACACCCATGGAAAACGTTCTGCCGGTTGACAAGCTGCATCACATCGGCGTGGTGGTAAAGGACTATCGCAAGAGCGCGCTGGAATTCTCCCGCTTTTTTGGAATCGAACGATGGAATATATATCGCCGGGACCGTACCTGTATGTCAGATGTTACCCTGCACGGCCTTCCGGTCGATCACTCGTTCATATTGGCCCACGGCGAGAAGGGGCAGATAGCATTCCAGCTCTGCCAGCCGCTCGATGGCGAAAGCATCTTCTCCGAGTTTCTACGAACCTGGGGCGAGGGAATGCATCACCTGCTTCCGACTATCTGTTCGCCCACTGAATTCCAGCGGCTGCGCCCGTGGCTGGAAGGCGAGGGTGTTTCAATCGCGCAGAGTGCGGCAGTCGGCGGCGCGCTCGAGTATTACTACCTCGATACCCGTCCGCAGCTGGGAACTATCCTCGAAGTGCTCTGTCCGCGGAGCAACAATTTCCGCGCCGCGCTCGAACCGGATGAAGTGTTGACCTTCGACCAAACCGTGACGAGCGCGGGCAAGGTACCGATCGACAACTTTTACCACGTATGCGTTCTGACCAGGTATCGGCGTCTGTCAGTGCGAGATAACTTTCAACGGTTGCTCGGCATCAACCGCTGGTTCGACTTCGACAATCAGACGGGCGTCACCAGCGAAGAGGCGCATTATTTCGGCAAGAGCATCGACTCCCGCTTTCGGCTCTCGCTGGGCCGGCGGGGTGGCCTGGCCGTGGAAGTAGTCGAGCCCGTCTATGGCCCCACAATCTACAGTGACATGCTCGAAAAGCCGGGTCAGGGCGAGGGTCTCAACCACCTGATGACCACGCTGTGCAGCATCGGGCAGTTCCAAACGATCCGAAAGTGGCTGGAAGCGCAAGGCATGCCGATCGTGCAGGATGGCCAGGTTCGTGACTTTTGCTACTACTGCTATGCGGATTGCCGTGAGCGGCTGGCGGGCCTCTATGTCGAATTGCTCTGTCCGCTGAGCGATCATTGGCTGGATGGCCGCGAAGACGTTGGTGCGATCCTGCTCGGCTAGCGTGCACCACCGTTATTACTCACATGGAGTCCTTGCGCGCATGACGCTCAGTGGCCGATCATGGCGGCAAATGAGCAGCTCTTAGTGAGGCAGCGCGATGCCGGAAGAAAAATTTTTTGCCGATAGCCCAGCCGAAGTCGGTCTCAATCCTGACAAGCTGCAAGCCCTGATGGATCGCGCCGAGCGCGACGTCAAGGAAGGCATCCTCCCCGCCTGCCAGGTGGCGGTCGCCCGCAGCGGCAAAATCGCCGCGATGCAGACTTTTGGCCGCGCCGTGCAGGGCGGCGCGGAGAAGCCGGCCACCGACGAAACCCTGTTCGTCGCGATGTCCGCAACCAAGGCGATAACATCCTCGGCCCTCTGGCTTCTCATCCAGGAAGGAAAAATCAGCCCCGCCGACAAGATCGTCAAGTACGTGCCGGAGTACGGGACCAACGGCAAGGAATCCACGACGCTCGAGCATCTGCTGATTCATACCGCCGGCATTCCGACCGCGCCCGGCTCGTTCAAAGATTGGGGCGATCGCAAGCGGCGGCTGGAGCGTTTCGCGCAGTGGCGCCCTGTGAATCCGCCCGGCGAGAAATTCGTCTACCACATACACGCCAACTATTGGCCCATCGCGGAAGCGATCGAACGCATCACCGGCAAGCGCCTCGGCGAGTTCGTGCACGAGCGAATAGCGGAGCCGCTTGGATTGCCGGACTTGCGCATCGGATTGCCGCCCCCGGTGCAAAAACGGATGGCGGACGTGAAATGGGTCGGCGAGGCCGCCTCGGACGAGGACTATCGCAAGCTCGGCGTCACCCCGCCACGCGCCAATATGGGTTCGATCACGGAAGACGCGGTGCTGGAGATGAACGATCGCGCTATGCGCGAGACGGACTTTCCCGCGGGCGGCCTGATGACCACCGCGGGCGATATCGCGCTCTTTTACCAGGCGCTGCTCGATGACGGCCGCGCATACGACGGAACGCGCATCTGGCAATCGGAGATGCTGCGCGAGGCGCGGCGAATCCGTAGCGGCAACCTGATCGATCCGGCGCGCGGCATCACGGCGAATCGCGCGCTGGGAATTGTGATCGCGGGCGGCGACGGCAAGGCGAATCTGCGCGGATTCGGGCGCACGAACTCGCCCGAGGCGTTTGGGCATCCGGGCTTTGGCGGGCAGATCGGATGGGCCGATCCGGCTACGGGAATTTCCTTCGGCTATCTGACCAACGGATACGACCGCAACGACCTGCGCGAAGGTCGCCGCAGCGTGGCCGTGTGCAGCCTGGCGGCCTCCTGCCGAGTATAAGGACGCCCGAATCGCTGTTCGGAGCAGTTGTAGTGCAAGCGGAACGTTCCAGCCGCCTAAGCCGCTGGACATGCCGAGTCAGATCGTGCGCAAAGAAATTCATGGTAGCGACTGGAAGTGTGGGCTCCGGCAGGAGCCTCAGAAAATCCATGGGTGACAGGCGAATCGTTGAATTCGGTTGACGCCTAGCGTTTGCCCCTCGGACCTGGCGCGCTGCAAGATCCTCAACGCTCCCAATGGGTTTCGAGCCTTCCGTCACGCTTCGATTATTGCACGTTCCGGTGCCCGGCGATGCGCTTCGTCAGTAAGCCATTAACCCCTTTTGCCTTTTTGGGGCAAAACCTCCAAGGCGGATCGAGAAGGCTAAATTCGGTGCAACACGCCGAATCGTGCCGGGGCATCAGAAGATTGATCAAACTCGTCGAAGCGCCGCAAGGCGGGGCGTCGCAGATAGCCGTCGTCGGTGAAATCCAAGAACTTAACTCCGACCCGGGGGGCCGGTTCGCAGCCGTCGCGTTGTGGATCGCTTTTTTCAATACTCTGTCGGGTCCACGAAACGCTGCGCTGCACGCCAGCGAGGGCTTGGCATCACGGATCATATCTGGTCTATTGCCGCGCTTATGCAGGCCGCGCTTGAACCGTGAGACGTGCCGCCGATTCGGCGCACACCGCCCACTACCCTGCGTCCCGGCACGCGCCATTTAGACTGATCGTCGGGCGGGGCGGAAAGGGAACAAACAAGCACTAGAAAATAAGCGTTTGCGCGTAATTTGGCCTTCTGCAATTCTATCAACATGGCACTGTCACCCGAAGAAATTGCGGAAAAAGCCCAGAAAATCTACGAAGCTCGTTACAAAGAGGAGTACGAGAGAAAATATCTCGGTCAGTTTGTCGCTATTGATGTGGATTCCGGCCAAGCTTTTGTTGCCAGAAGTCCTGAAAAGGCGGTGGAGGCGGCCCAGACGGCAGCTGGCGGCGGCTTTATACATCTGATCAAAATTGGTTCACCTGGCGTCTATCACGTGAGTTATTCAAGCGCGAATGCCGCCAAATCCCTATTTCGATAGTAACGGGCGTCCCACTGTCGATATCGAAGTTTCCAACCCCCTTGGTTGGAAAAAGCCGATATCAGCGCTCATCGATACCGGGTTCGATGGATTTCTTTCGCTTCCGATAACACAAGCTTTTCCGATCGGTCTGCTCCTTCGGGGAACCATGTCGGTTACTCTGGCCGACGGAAGCAGCCAAGCTAAGCTCTACTGTCTTGGCGGCCTGCACTTCGATCAGGACGTGCACGTCGGAATCATTTTGATTGAGTGGTCCAGCGATGCCGCATTAGTCGGGATGGAATTTCTCCGTAGCTTCAATCGCCAGCTTGTCGTTGATCCGGCAAATGGCTCCATTTTGCTCAATAAAATTACTCCGCCAACCCCCCCGACCTTACCGCCATCATCAACACCCTAAATTTGGGAGTTAGTCGCAAGTGGTCTAATTTCAGAGTGCGGTTGTCCTAATTCGGGCAGGAGCGGGCGCAGCTTGAAGAAAAAACGGAACGCTCGAAAAGTACAGCCCGACTATCCTCGGCGGGCTTCGGGCTACCGATGACGACCCGGTGGCGCTGAAGGGCTGCGTGCCGGTCGTAATAGCGGTGGGAGCGAGCGATAAAACGCAAGAATTTACCATTCAGCGACCACTCCAAGAAATCGACGGTGACCTCGCGCGAGACAACGGCCTAGCTTCTCGCCGGCGAGCCCAGCATGCCTCGCCGGATTGACCGTCGCTTCTAATCCCCGACCTTCTTGTGACGAACTGCGCAAAGTCTCTCGCCGTGTCGACCGTATGGAATGATTGGCATGGGTTTGACTGCGCGCGTGCGAAAAACAGTCTCACATTGACGTGCGCTTGGCCTGCGCGCTGGTGGAGA
>Ga0187846_10001195_pt1 | contig 14675 bp, 14 predicted proteins | sample TC_taG_FD_161473 | JGI IMG/M metagenome (GOLD analysis project Ga0187846, IMG submission 161473) | Biofilm microbial communities from the roof of an iron ore cave, State of Minas Gerais, Brazil - TC_06 Biofilm (v2) | ecosystem: Environmental > Terrestrial > Deep subsurface > Cave > Wall biofilm...
ACCCAACGTCACCCGTCCTAACGGTCTCTGTTCTCCTGGAAGAGGAAGACCAATGTAGCGGCCCCTGATCCACGGGAAGCGTGAGACTAGCTACAAGCCCCTGCCTTCAGGCATGGGGTCTGGTGACCTTATCGCACCGGACGCGTGATGAGCAGACGGCTGCGGCCTATGATAACCTGTTAAAACGTTTTGGCTCCTGGGAAGCTGTTCGTGATGCACCAACAGGCGAAGTGCAGGCACAAATTGAAAACGTCAACTGGCCAGAAGCCAAAGCGCCGCGCCTGCAAGCACTGATGCGTCGTATCACAGAGGAGCGAGGCGAACTGAACCTGGACTTCCTGTGCGATTTGCCGGTAGAGGAAGGGGCAGCATGGTTAAGCCGCCTGGAGGGAGTGGGACCCAAGACGACTGCTTGTGTGCTGCTCTTTAGCTGCCAGAAGCCAATTTTGCCTGTTGATACACGGGCTCCCACTTGGTGCTTTCAACACCGAACGCGATGCCCTTTTCCCGCATAAACAGCAGGTCGTTGTAAGAATACTTCTGCGAGTCTCCCGGCTCGTTGTACACGTTCCTCTTTATGCCGAGTATGCTGGCCTCTGCCCTGATACTTTTCCATCCCCTTGTCGGAAGCAGTCGCAGTATTGCATCTCGCGGCGATGCCGGGTAATGCTCTCTCAAGACTGCCTTATCCTCTTCCGACCAGTAGTTGTTGGCCCCTTTGCCACGGCAATAGTACATCTCCTCTCTCCCCCACTGCTCATGCAACCAGCACACCTGCAGGCGTATCCAGTGCGGCGACATGATATCGATGACAACCTCTCTCAGCAGAAAGTTGATAAGCGCTATACGCCTCTCAACCGAGTGCTCGGGCCAGTTTGCCTCTAAGTCACGTAATTCTACATCGAGGCTCTGCAAGGTCGCTCCGCTTTCCTTCTCCAGCCGCTCTTTAGCCGCAAGGAGTTTTTCCTTCTCTTCAACAAGTATCTCTATCTGCTCGCGGAGAACGTTTCGTACCTCTTCATTAGTGGTCTTCCCTATCTGCTCTGCAATGTTTGCCTGCTCTATTGGTATGCGTGCAATGCTTTCTCCCACCGACTGCAACTGGCGCCGTTTCTCCGCCCGCTTTCTGGCCAGTTCCTCTTCATATTGCCTGAGACTTCCAATGGTGCGCACGTGTTCAAACAGCCGATCCACAACCAGCTTATCAACCCTTTCCACGTTACCGACCTCTACCGTCCCCTCGTTAGATAACCCCACCATGCGTTTTTGCGCCTCTGGGACAAAAACATAGGATGAGTGCTCCTTGCCGTTTTGATAGAAGTGGCCGTCTGCGCGGGTATAGATTGAGCCGTAGCTAGACGCAACCCTGTCCTTGAGGAGCGCGCCGTAGGATGTTGTCGTCCTCTGGTAGTAGCGCCTTGTCTTCTTATGTCCCTCTAGCGGCTCTCCCTCTAAAGTGCAGTTGGTAAGACGCGTAAAGGCAAACTCAAACACGTCCTTATCGACAATCGGCTCGTGGCAGTCCTTTTTCACCACCTGGCCTTTTACGACTCGCCAACCGATATACGCACGGTTGGTAAGGATTGACTCCACTGCTGAACGTGTCCGCAGCATGCCGTTTGAATGGGCCATGATTTTGTTCTTGGACGCGTTACGCGCGTCCATGTCCGCGGGGAACGGAGGGAAAACAACGGGATGAGTTGCAAGCTCTCGCAAGAGCTTTGTCATATCCCCGCATAACTCCATGAACCGCTCGAACAACCACCTGACAATTCGCGCGTGTGGTTCATAGGGGATGAACTTTTTATAGGTAGGGCTTGTTGGGTCGTAGTCTACTATGTAGCCAATAGACACATCGCCCAGGCCTGCCCATTGTCCCTGTCTTGCCGCTCTTTCACGGGCAGGATGCATCCAGCCCTTGACTTGCCGTTTGATAAATTCGGCTGCCTCCCTGCATTTCCAGCGAAACATTTCTGTCAGGAGATCGTCGCGAAAGTCATAAATCAACAGGTATGGTGACACGACAACCACAACAATATCATGCTGCTTGCACTTATCGATGAACTGGTTATAGTAAATCTGAGTCTCGTCCCTGAACAAACGGTTTTCCTGAAAACAGATAACAGAAGCTCCATCGAACTTTCCTGCATCAATATCGTCAAAAAGCCTGAGCATGTCAGGGCGCTGATCGGGGCGCAGTGTCCCGCTTAACCCAAAATCGGCGAAATATGGGTAAAAATCTTCATCTTTCCATCCTTGTGTTATTGCCCACATCCGCAAATCTTCTGTCTGCATTTCCCTGCTCTGGCTTTTGTCCCTTTTTCTATCCTTTGCGTACGAGGGAGATCGACGTGCATAGCCTGCCGCTGGCTTATGCGTGCGTAGCGTTCGTGTTATTTCTTGATTGTTGTCCTCTGGCTCTTCTGCTGACTGGTAAATCTTTCTCATGTGTTTCTCCTTTATTTTCTTGCTGGCCTGACTGCTTTCTTCTTCTACTCGGGCTCTCCAGGAAAAGTTCGATGAGTAGCCTGCAGAGGATTTCTTTCTCTTTCTCGGTCATGTGCATTACTCCCTGCTCTAGTGAAAGGCAGCTTAACGCTACCGATATCAATCGTCGCAGGAAGCGTACCAAACCACTCTGGTATGTATCTGGGAGCCAAACGGGAGGCGAACGGGAGGGGGGCGGGAGGGGGGCAGGAGGTCAAAGAGCTCATAGCGCTTCTATGCTTTGTTTAGTCCTATTACCTACTATCGATGCCTCTTTTTCTATTGAGAGCCCGCAACATCTTACAGTTCGCTTCTCGTAGAAGCCATTTCTTGACAGGAAGTCCTTTAAAGCTGTTTCTCAGGGGGTGAAGCTTTTTTGTTGTGGCAACCCCATCACATCTTGGCGGATTGCCGATCTTCCTGTTTGCATATCCGACCTGCCGATGGAAGTCATAATCGACCATGATGGTACTCACTTGCTCATCAGTGTCATGCTCCTCGCTCGCTGGAGGTCAGGCAAAAACTATGCATTGCGAGTGATCGGGACGCATAAGTAGCCATATCGTGACTAGGGATTGGCAATCACAATCGCCACCCAGGCACATAAGTGCGACCCCAGATCGGGTGTTCCTCTCGTCATCTGTACAATTCTGGTACCTCGTGTAAGAAGTCTCGTTTAGCCTGGCGTAGCCAGCTCTGCAGTGTCTTATCAAGTCGTTTTAAGCCCAACGCTCGCTTGACCCGCTGCCCCATCTCGTGAAACGTTGTTGGATAGCGGACAACACCCAGCGAATCTAGAGTTCCAAAGAACAAGAGGTCAGCATACTCCTCACGGAGCTGGTCGTAATCAAGATCGGGCAGCTCTGGGAAGACTGGATCATCGGGGGCGCGACCCTTGATGGCTGCATCAATTGCCCACCGGTATAACTCCAGAAAAGGGACTTCCCGTTCTGGGCTTTCCTCACTTGCTTCCACATGAACCCAGCGAGTTTCGTACACACCCATCTTGGTTTCCTCATAGATGTCGCGCACCCGCAATTGCTCCAGTTCCACAGGTCGTAACCCGCATCCTTTGACAAACGCTTCTAAAATCTGTGCAGGAGTCGGTGTTTCCTTGCGATGTCTCTTTGACATAATAGTCCTTTCTTCATGCATCGCGCATCCAGGTGAATTTCACCTGGTTTGTTTTCATCCTACTAAATCGACCGGCGTCCGAGCAGGTCATGCCTTTTCTGAACTATAACCTCCCTCTTGTAATGGGAGGTTCCCATGGTATGAGTCCGAGTTCACGCATCTGCCTGTGTTCCTCATTTCTTAATGCTTCGAGGTGCCCTATGCGTTCGATCAGCGAGGGAACATTGTAATCAGGTCTTCCTGCTTGTTCGAGTTCCGTATGCCAACGCCGGAGCTGGTGCTCCAGGGATTCGCCTTCACCTAAATAGTGTGCAAAGGTATCTGCATCATGGACCCGCCTGGCCTGCCACTGCTCCCAATGCGCCAACCTCTTGACCAGCACCGGGAGCCAGAGGAAGTTGCCGGTCAAGATCATCCACCTCGGGGAGTGGCTGGGCGAGGTCTCCCATTCAGCTTGCAGCTTCCTGTCAGGGCTATGGTAGTAGGCGAGATGATGGGCGAGGATAGGAAGCAGCAGATGGATCCTCTCCGGTGTAAGCAGTTCCTCCGGAAGGATAAGAATCTTTCCGTCCCACACCAATTCGTTTCCTTTGCCATAGTAAAATCCTGCAGGTGTCTTGAGTTGCACCGGCTGAGGACTATATCGCTTCAAGGCTTCTCGGTACTTTTGGTAACATCGTTCGACCAGTTCCCACTTCTGCTCACCGGGCCACCCTTGTGAGAGTCTGGAGACCTGCGATGTGGTCTGGTAGGCGGTGCGGAACAGTGCAAATGGAGAAAGCTTAAGTTTTGTCTTGCCATGCCAGAGCCTCAACATCGACCAGGTGTAGGCGATGATGTAGTAGTTAAGCCAGATGAGGCCGACGTTCATGTTCGGATGAAAGATGAATAAAACCGGGCTCGGGAATGGCCCTGGTGGGTTCCCTGACCAGGGGATATGGCGAACTCCCCAGGCAAAGAGTGCCATCAGCCATGGAACGATGCTACTTCCGAAATGGAAGGATAGACCTGCGCCAAATATGTTTGCCCATCTCAACGAGAGAACCATTAAACGACCCATTGTAGCCCTCCTATATCTTCAGCGATCCCTCACCCTCGTCCCAGTTGTACTCCTCCGACTGAGAGGAAGGTTTCAGTTCGACCGGCGGCTGTTTGGTTTGTTGTGCCGCCGCTTGTCGCGCTGCCTCCCGTTTCGCCTCTTGTTTCCAGGGGTGATCCTCTGGCAACTGCTCCCATAATGTCCACCGATCGCGCTCTTCTTTGGGTGTGCTTTCCGATGCCGGAGTGCTTGGCGGCTTCGCTACAGCAGGACTCCCAGGTGAAGTCTGACCGGGGGCAGTAGGTGCTTGCGAAGGAATAGTAGTATGCTGCGTCTTCTGCCCCGAATTGCGCTTGTATGTCCCTTGTTTTGTAGTTTTACGGCGTGTCTGTTTCAGGTCCTTTGATTGCGCGGGTGTGCCAAGTGCCTGTTCTCCCGGTAGCGGCACACGCTGCGGGTGCCAGACGGTTTTCGGTGAGATCACTTCCAGAATCCACACGAGCAAATGGGCCAGTGGCAGCGCCATTACCCATCGGAAAAGCATATTCGTGAGCGTCGGCGGGAAGAACGAAGCCTCTCCAAGTGCGGGAACGCGGGTCCAGAGGAAGGTTAGTTGGTGATGCAGCAGGATGGCTGGCAGATACCAGAGTAGAGACAAAAACGCAGAGCCTTTGATGCTTGTCCAGCGCTCCCTCGCATCCCAGATGGGTGCTGCAGCCCATCTTTGTATGAGCAAGGCGGGAAATATCACAGGGCCAATGAGCCAGAAGAGCAAGAACAAGGCAATACCCTGGGTGACCGTGCGCCAGTTCAAGGTGATGTGACGATCCCGATCTACTGGTAGTGGTTGCTGTTGGTTCTGGTATTGCTTTTCTGATGGAATTGACATCCTCACCATCCTTTCTCGTCCTATTTCAGGAGGAGTATGCGAATGCGTTTGCGCTCTTCATTGGTTTGTATGTAGTCCCGGCGTGCCGCTACCACCGCGTCGTAGGCTTCTTGTAGGCAGAAGTACCACACAAAGTCGTAGTGCTTTAAGAGGTTCGGCAGCACGTGAGTGCCAAGGCGCTCGTAGCTTTTGCGTGAGAGTTCAACTTCAACGCCAATGCGGCTTTCCCGTAAGAGCGGTATGCGTTCAATGCTTCCATCACCCAGCTTGAGTTCCCATGCTCCCTCTTCTTCGAGTTCCAGGTAACCGTCCGGTTTGTGCGGTAACGTCACTCCTGGCTCTTTGAGGGGGAGGTTGGCCTCAATCTGGCGCTCGCTGATCCAACGATGGCTGGGAACTTCCACGTCGCCACGGGCTAGTGATAGGCGCACCTGGTTTATGCGGTGGATGTGGGAGTTGTGTTCGGCATCGTGCCTGAGTCTTTCGCGTTCAGGGAAAGGGATCTCATCCCACGGCAGACCCAGTTCCCACAAACCCTCCCCTGTAATGCGCACCCATTTGGGTTGTGAAGCAAAAGGCTGCCAGGTTTCGGCAAAGCCCATTTTACGTTCCCAGCGGTTCACAACCTGGGCTACTGCACTCAAACGCTTCCTGTTCACTGTTGGCCAGGGCATGTCTGTGCGTTTGCCCCCGTGGTGCCTGGGCCACTCGTCGTGATCGGCCAACGTATGAGACTCATCATTGGCTGGTTCAAACCCAGGCGCCCAATACTCAGCGAGCGTGTCAAAGCGCACGAATTTCATTTCCGCAACGAACCGAAATCCATCCCAATCACGATTGGTCACTTTATACGAGCCGTAATCGGATCGGCGTGACTTTGCGTGTGCTTGGACATCTTGTTGTACTTTGCGGCTGGTCATGGCCTCTCGTTTTCTTCTCCTTTAGCGTTCTCAATGAAATACATGGCAATCCATCTATGCGAGCAAATCATCTCAAATTGTCCTAGTTGTACAATCTGTAAGGCTAGAAAGTGGCATAAAGCAGCATAAGAGTGGCATGAAGGAACATATACAAGCATGAACGAGCAAAGGAGTGTCGAATACTGGCGTAGTTGACCATAGCGGCGATAGAGACTGGTGCCGCATGCGTAGCGCATTCCAAAGCTGACTATTATATATCTAAAATGTATGATTCCCCCTACAGAAAGTCGCCCGTCAACTTCCCCACTCATCATGGAGATGTATAATGATCTCAGATGAGCGATCAATCTGGCCGGTATCTGTAGAAGATGAATACCACTCCATCGTTCTACCCTCAAGGAAACCGCTTGACTAGAATGAAGCGGACAGGTGAATGAGTACGGCGTCCAGCGCATTGATAGATGCAAGCCAGCTCGATAATTCCTAGCTGAGAAAGAGAGCATCCTGGAACGTCCCAGACCCATAGCTCGTGCGGGCTGAGGCACTGGGAGTAGTAAAAACGCTACATGCTCTTCACGTTGTTCCATCGATGTGTTCTCCTACTCGCTCTCCTAAGCAACAGTCATCAGCTCGTTTCAGAACTGTAAAATTGTCATTGATCATAGAAAGGCTCGCATGTTACATAACTGTTATCCTGGCAGGGCTCCCCATAGAGCTGAGCTCATATGGATGGCCTTGCGTATTGACAGGTATCCTAAGCCTTGCTGATAACCATGGTACACGATTGAATACCTCCAAACACGGGAGGGGGACGGGAGGTAAACGGGAGGCGAACGGGAGGTACCTGGGAGGGGGGCGGGAGGCTGAACTTTGTTCATGCCTATTCGACCCAGATGGGAGGCTGGTGGAAGGTTAATATTCCAGCGGGAGTGATCCAGTGCCAATATCGCCAGGCCTGGCCTGGGCCTGGGCCACCTGGCGATACTGGCGCAGGCGCTGTCCAGGATCGGCACGAAACACCGAGCGACCGCGCCGTAAAGCACTGCGCATGGCAAGCGAGGTAAGCCGCTCGAGCTTGCGCATCCAATTGTCTGGATCGCGCAGCAAGAGACGATGGACAAACAGCATCGCCTCTTGTTCCAGATCTTGTTAGAAATGTGAGTCAGCCTGTCCTGATGTACCCCATGACAGCCGCAACGCTTCCCAACTGATGAAGTTCTCCATCGTCACCAGCACGGTTTCTGGCCGAGGTGGCCCATAGAGCACGGCATGGGGAGTCAATCGTCCTCTCACGCTTGCACCTCTGCTGGAGGCCTCGTTGCCGCATCAAGTCGACGTGCGCGACGCGCAGCTGATTGGGCGCGGAGTTGCCGCTCATGGCGCCCGCAGATCGTCGAGGACCAGCCTCGCGGATACCACCGTATGAGATGGAGTGATTGCCAGCACCAGGCACAGTGCGACTTGCGCATGAGGGCTGGCCAGAGGTACCAGGTAAAGAACGTAAGGTAGAGGGTGAGCACGATACCGACAAGGGTGAACCAGATGACGAGAGAAAGGGTGGTCATACTTTTGTACCTCCTGAACTGGGCAGAAGGCACGCTATGCGGTATAATAGACATAGCGGTCTTCCGCGGAGTGCGTGTCTTCCTGCTTTGGCCTCGAAAACTTCGGCAGGGGGACACGCTCGATCTTTTTTAGAGAAGAGTTACCGCACTTCAGAAACAATGCAAGAGAGTCAGGACGGAGCTTGTATCTCTCCGACTTACAGCAAGTGTGCCTCCTTCCGTTGCTTGCTCTCCAGCCACGGTGATGATGATCCGGCTCGGGTCTACTGGGAGTGTGGTTTGCTCGCTCCCCGAGAGGTGTATGCTGGCCATCTCTACCCCTTCCTTGTGAAGCAGGTGAGCGAGCGCTTCCTGCTTCGGTGTGCCTGCGATCCCCCTTGCCAGCGCCTCCAGGTGTGCCTGGCTCCAGCGATAGACCCACAGACCCTCGGCCACGATGGAGAGGGTGAGCGTTCCGCGCTTCGGATCAGTCACCTTCACGCCTACGAGCGTCGTCATCACCTGACCCACCAGTGCGTAGTTCGACCCGAGTGTGGTGTTCGTCCCCTGCGTGAGGGAGCTCGCCGCGAGTTGCCTGGCAGCGTGCTGGTCGTACACCTCAGCTCGACAGGTCACTGCGACCGTCACGGTCACCTGTGTTGCTCTGCTTCCCACAGGATGATCGGCGTTGATCGAGGAGGAACAGGCCGGGATGGTCACCATCCACTCTTGTGGGCGGAGCTGTACTCGTATCCCTGTTTGCGCGCCCTGTGTCAGGGTGTCGAGCAGGGGATCCGCGAGACCATCGATATCCGTTTGTCTGACCGTCAGATAAGTCTTGCTATCTTGTCCACCTGTGAAGTCTGCCGTGTTCTTGACAGCGACACCAGGCAGGCAGCACAACGCATTGATATCCAGCGCCGCAATGTTGCCACTGGAGCCTGCAAGCGCCGCATGGGCGTTTACGGTGACGACGCCGAACAGGGGTGGGTTTCCTGCTGGGATGGGTGCCGGGGCATCGGTAACTACGTGCACGCCATCGGCTCCCATGAGCACCGTGCCTGCGGCAATGGTTTGTGGGTACGTTGCCGCATTGTAAAAGGTCAGCGTCCCACGCGCTCTCGTGGCTGGCACGTGCGCCGTGCCCGATGCCGGTCCGCTCGCCACGAGTACTGGTGAGGTGGCGGACACGAAGCGTGCTGCAACCTCCTGCCTGGTAGCATCAGGCGCTCCCGTTACCGCGGTGATCACCAGCGTGGCCTGTCTGTCCAGGCGTGTTGGTACAATGGTAATGGTGGCTGTGGGCCTGAATAGCAGTGGGGCTAGTGGGCCAAGGTCCCAGAGCGTCCCCAGTCCTATGAGGAGTAGCCACACGAGCAAGAGGATGCCCGCACTCGAAAGCCACCACCGCGATGGCTTCTTCCGACTGGTTGTCATGGGCTGGCCGACCATGACGAGTGTTGACTCCACCACCCGAGGCTGCCCTCGTTCACGACGCGCACGGCAACGTCTACAGCTACACATTGGTCTCCGTTTGGAAGAGGACGTGTTAACGCCGGTATTGATACGCATTTGCTTCCCCCTCTTTTTTGACCTGTTTCAGGCACCCTTGTCTTCTCTGTGGACCACTCTCGCTAGCTTGTTCAGGGATCGCACGGGTACATCCGCTTCTGCTGGTGAGGGGAGACGGATCAGGCTTCCTGCCACCAAACGGGCTACGAGTTGGCGCTACAGGGAAGAGCATCGTCAGTCCTCCAGGTCTAACGCGATGGCTGCGGCTGCTACTGCACTGCGTCGGCGTCGCTGCTGTAGTTCACTGCTCCTCGTGTCCTCTTTCCCGTTCTGAACAAGGTGAGCTGATGTTATCACCGGAGCCATGCTAAATCCCCAGAGTTGGCTCCACTCTCCGCGACTCGCCTTGGAGTAGGCGATGAGCAAGAGCCGGTTCGCCTCTGCCTTAGTGACGCCGAGTTCGTTGGCCAACCGTTGCAGGTCTGCCAGGGCCTCCGAGTCGTCGGGTAATCCAGTTGTGATGTACGTCCAGCCTTCTTTACGCATGGATTAGGTCCGCTCCCAAACGGTCGCTTTCACGTCTTCCAGGGAAAGCGCCAGATCCAGGTAACCTCGAGGGTTAGCGTCCTCCGGGTCCTCCGGCAGATCGACCAGCGGGATGAGCGTTCTGATCGTCTGTTCAAAGTAGTGCGCGCCTCCCCCAATGAGCAGGACCGGTGAGAAGTTGGAGGCGACGGTGCCGCCCTCCTGGTTCCATTTCTGCGCGATGTACAGGTTGATGGCCCTACCGACCCTGTCGATGGCCCTGTCGATGATACTGCGGATCTCGTCCGCCGGTATCGGCTGCTGATTGGCAGACAGTCTCGGGAAGGGCTTGCTGTTGGCATAGGCGTAGAGCTGCTCGTGGGCCTCGATGGAGGAGAGGACACGCTTATAGCACTGTTTGACCTCGCGGATCAGCTCGTCGGCAACCTGCCCGACGCCCAGCACGTCACCGTCGCAGAGGCTTGCCAGCGGCGTCTGTCCGTCAGCAGCAACGAGATCAATGGTACGCTCGCCGATGTCGATCACGGCCTGTTTGCCGGACTCCTCACCGTGCTGGATGAGTGCGCCCATGCCCTCCATCACCACAGCTCCTACCTTCACGATGACTTCGCGGTCGCGACCATTGAAGCGGAATGGGTACCAGCCCTCCAGCGCCTTTTTGACGAGAGTACGGTTCTCTTTGATGCGATAGAGTGTCACCGGCAAAGCCGTCACCACGCGCAGCTCGAACTGGCGCTCTGGAATGAGGTCTGCGGCTAGCGTGAGCAGCAACAAGAGGCAGTGCTGGGACCAGTAGCGGGTACTCACCCCGTGCGCGGCCGTGGGATTCTTGCCCTCTTGCTCGGCCAGCTTGCCCACGTAGTACTCCTGGCCTTCGTACTCGATGACATACTCGTGCTTCTTGAGCAGGGACGAGAGTTGCGCGTTGGGATCGGTGGTGGCGCGCATATTGACCAGGTCGGCGACACTGCCATCGCCGACGATGCTGGGAAGGGAGAGCGAGAGCGACCGCTCGTCCAGGCGGCCTTCCGGCGCAAGGTACAGGGTAGCGATACGGGAGCCAGGGTCGTAACCCGCGTAGTAGACAGTGGAGGCGCTTCTGGCGGTGCTAAAGCGTGTAAATGGTGCAGTCATGGTCATGATGTGTACTTCCTTTCAGTCTTATGTGATCTGGTTACCAGGTGTGTGGTGAGCGCATACTCGTTGCGTACTGACCTGGAACGTTCCAGGTCAGTACAGTCACCTACATACGGCTCAAAAATGCCTAAATTGGGTCTCTACAACGGTTTGTGTACGGACTTGGTATGTTCCAAGTCCGTACAGGCGCATAGGAGCATATGTGTTTGCTCCTTTAACTCTGCATAATCTTCTCAACATAGGTTCTCGTCTCGGCTGGCTCGCAGGAGAACCACCGCGCGCCGTAGTGTGTCATACAATACTGCAAGGTGCCCGACCCTCCGTTATAGGCGGCCAGGGCCTTGGCGTAGTCTCCGCCGTAGTTGCGCTGGTAAGTCGCCATCAGTTGTGCCGCTCCCTGCAGGGCATCTATCGGATTCCAGGGATTAATACCTAGCCCATCTGCCGTGTCGGGCATGAATTGAGCGATGCCCTCCGCGCCTGCCGGTGAAAGCGAGTCAGGGTTAAAGCCTGACTCCTGGTTGATCTGCCTCACGAACAAATCCGGAGGGATGCCAGCTGCAAGCGCATCGGCCTGGGCAAGGGCAACGTAGCCCTGTCTATCGGTGGGCAGGGCCGCTGGCGCCTCAGAGACAAGCGGGATCGAGCTGGTCAGGTGGTACCACCAGCGGGTGACAATGCCTGCCTGCAGGAATGGATAAAGCAGCCCGTACATGCAGGCGGCTATCAAAAAGACACTCAGCCCTATGATGCTGGACAAGGGTGGTCAGTCCCCGTGACGGAAAACCTTGCAAAAAGCGGCGAATCTGGGTACGATTGAAGCAGCAGCAAAATCATCGCGTGGGGGAGCACGGTGCCCAAACGCAAGCGCATCCAGCGCGAACATACCGAGAATTGGCAAACCATCCAGCAGTACACGCTCTGGCCAGAACAGACAGCCTATGAACTGCTGCGCCCGATTGTCCTTTTTGGCGATCCCGCTGGGCAACGTGCGCAGGAGACAGGAGCCGCTGAGAGCACACTCGACCGGAAGGCTGACGCCTTTGACGAGCAAGGCATGGTCAGCCTCTTCGCCTCTAAGCCCCGCAAACAGCCACAAGAGACGGCGCGGAGCCTTCCGCCTGATATGCGTCAGTTAATCGTCGATCTGCGTGTCGAATTGCCCACCCTGTCCTTGCGCGAAATCGCAGAAATCTGCGAGGTGCGTTTTGACCGAAAACCCTCGCACAATTCGGTCAAGCTCGTGCTGGCCTCTGGCCCGCCGCCTTCGATCACCAGCCGCCGCTACCCGACCTGGGACCAGATCGCCTCCCCAGCAGAGCGGCGACTGGCGGCGATCCGACTCCATAGTGAGGGCTGGTCCGTCGCATCCATTGCCGAGTATTTGGGGACCGCACGGCAGACGATCTACACCACACTCAAGCGCTGGGTCGAAGAAGGAGTCAAAGGCTTAGATGATAAGTCTCATGCTCGCAAAGCGCCCAGAGTGGTCACCCTCGAAATCGCCAATGAGATTCGCAAAAAGCAGGAGAACCCCCTTTTAGGAGCGTGGCGCATGCATGCCGCACTGCTCCAGGAGGGAATCAAGGTGTCTCCGCGCACCTGTGGGCGCATCATGGCAAAGCACCGCGCCCTCTATGGCTGGGAGAAGCCCAAGGGCCCGGCCAAGCCCAAGAAAGAGATGCCATTTAAAGCCACAAGGCGTCATGAGTTCTGGTCGATAGATGTGCGCTATATCGAGCATCATCACCTTCCAGGGGTGACAGGGCCGGTGTATGTGATCAGCATCCTGGAAAACTTTTCCCGCATGCTGCTTGCCTCTGCCATCTCAGAAAGGCAGGATACTGCCGCCTTCTTGCGGGTGTTCGCTCAGGCTTTGCGCAACTATGGGGCTCCAGAAGCCATTGTGACCGATGGGGGCGGCATTTTCTACTCGAATCGCGCCCTGGCGATTTACGAGGCGCTGGACATCCGTAAAGAGCGGATTGACCCCGGCCAGCCCTGGCAGAATTACATCGAGGCTCACTTTGGGATTATGAGGAGAATCGGAGACTATTATTTAAATCGTGCGACAAGTTGGGACGAGATCCAAAAGGCACACCGAAAGTTTATACGAGATTACAACACACAAATTCATTTCGCTCATCAAAAGCGCCGCGACAACCGCCATAGCCCTCATGATGTGCTCCGGGGCGTGCTTGCACGCACGGTTCCTGAACCAATTCTCGCACGCATCTTCTTCGCGACGCAATTTACCCGCCATTTGGATCGATCAGGCTATATTCGCTTTCGGCGGTGGCGCTTCTACGCGGAGGCCGGACTGGCCAAACAGCAAGTTCACGTCCATATCTACACCAGTACGCTCAAAGTGGAGTACGAGGAGACCGATCTCGCGTTCTACACGGTCGCCTGGCACCAGGACAACAAACACATCACAGCAGTGAGTCACGCCCGTCTGGTTGAAACGAGCTACCGTTCCCCGCAGCTCACGCTGTGGACGCTCGGCCCTGATGAGTGGCTGCTCTTCAAGAAATTGCCCGACTCTGCCCCACGCACCAAGCGGAAGAAGCTTGATGTGATCCAGCTCCCACTGCCAGATCTCGACGAGCATCAACAGCAAGCGGCTTCCTCGATGGAACGTCAGATCTCAGGATGAGACCGGCGCGTGAGGCGGCTCCAAGCTCGCCTGCAAGCGGCGAAACGTCTTGTTCGTCTTGGAGCCGCCCTTTCCGTAGCAACTGATACCGTTGTCAAAACTGCTCCTTTGTTGTGTTTGTTCTGTTTTTCAGGTACGCTCTTCGATGGGTACCTCTCTGCCTCAATGAGAGGGTTTGCCAGCAGCATCCCTTGGAGGCAACGTCAACACCTGTAGAGACAGGCCCAAAAAATGATGGCGTCCAACGTCTATCTCATAACGCCCACGAGTTGCGCCACGAGTGAGCGAGTGTGCTAAGATAGCCTTGTCACGGGATGGGAAAGCTTCCCTCTGGTTGGTCTTTCAGAGATCAGCCCGTTAGGAACAGTTTCGTTGCTCCGCAATGGCCTGCTCTGCACGTGCTGGGTGCAACGTTGTACAAGACAGCATGAGGAGAACACGCATGGTACGCATTAAGCACATGAGCCCAGAAGAGCTGAGCCGGGTAGAAGAAATCGATGTCTCCGAAAGCGGGCACCTCCTTTACCACTACCGTGAGGGAAAGATCGAGACAGAGCGACAAGAATGGCATCGTGGTTACAGGAATGCAGCCATCTGGCAGAACTACATTGAGCGGTGGAAGGCCGTCCTTGAACGAGGAGGAGTGGCTCTGGGGGCCTTTGACGGCAAGAGGTTGGTTGGGATGGCCGTGCTGGAGTATCACTTAACGGAACGCATGGCTCACTTAGTGGCGCTCTTTGTGAGTAAAGACTCCCGGCGGCAAGGCATCGCAGCACGGCTGACACAAGAAGTCATGCGGTTGGCGAAAGCA
>Ga0187846_10001196_pt1 | contig 14674 bp, 14 predicted proteins | sample TC_taG_FD_161473 | JGI IMG/M metagenome (GOLD analysis project Ga0187846, IMG submission 161473) | Biofilm microbial communities from the roof of an iron ore cave, State of Minas Gerais, Brazil - TC_06 Biofilm (v2) | ecosystem: Environmental > Terrestrial > Deep subsurface > Cave > Wall biofilm...
TTACGCAAAGTGTGTAGACGGGAACACATGTTCCGATCCCTACCTTTCCCGTACTTGTGATGCTCACGCGTTTTGTGTAACCCGTGTAAAAGTCCAAGCCGAACTGATTTGGCGAGCCCGAAACGCGAGCAGAACCGATTGCTTCACCGTTGATAACTTTTACCCCCGCACTGCAAAAGGGGGCACCGAACGACAAGACATGGCCGCTTCCTAATTTTGCGCAGTACTTCCCGCTATTCGCCGAAGCGGTGTCCACGACTGCACAATCACCAATCTCCACAGTGCAGAATACTCCGATCGAAGTCGCAGAAGATTCCGGAACGAAATTTTTGCCCAAAAATGCCCCACCTATACCCACAGCAGCTGTCGCTATCGCCGCTCTCTTGATGAAATCCCTTCTGAGCGACGAGTCTATCTTAGATTCACACCCACGGTTGTCTTTAAGTTGTTTCAAAGTAGATGCTGGAAGCTGCTTTCTGTTCGCAGACTCAATCGTGGACTCTGGAACTACAGACGATTCGCGTTCCGTTTCACAACTCGTTTGAGCCTTTTGCATGGAGTGCGAGACAAATCAACAGCTACTTAATCCCTTGCGAAACGTGCCTACGCAAAAGTGACAAGTGTGTGCGAGGGCTTGTCCTCTTTTCACTTGCTAACACTGATTTTTGGACAATTCAGAAGCATGCTAGAAGTTCGGCCGTCGAACTGCGGACACCTGGTTTTTCTTGTTGAAGACGCGCGCGGGGAAGGCTTCTTTCAAGAGCGCGCACTATGCACTTGAAACTGAAAGGTAACACGTCAAAAGGTGGGAAAAACTTGATCGCTTTGCTTTTTTCACTCAGATAATCATCGTAACTGTGAATCACTAAATTCTCCGAGGCGATTGAAGACGCTGTAAATGATCTCAACAGAATACTCGGCCTCATTCGTAAATCGACCAAAGTAGATGTCTTCGTTATCTTCATAGATTATGAAAAATCAAGGCTAAAATCAAAAACCGCGGGGAGAATTTAGGTCAAGGAGAATCTCCTATCTCCTCCTTTGTGATCCCCTCAAGAGCGTCATTTGTCGCGCAATGTAGTATTCAAAGATCTCCGGCTGGTCGATATGGTCATCCACAAGCTCTGTCCTCACCATCTCCACCCCTCCGATCTGTGCCACTTTCCTCGTAAGCTCGCTGGCAATTAGAGCATTTGGCAGGATAAGACTGTACAATCCCTGATCAGTCCATATACCCGCGTAAAACATGAAGTCATCGATTAGCTCGAGTATTTTGGTCTCAGCCGCTTCTCTCGCTTCAGCAGTCTTGAACAGAACCATCACATCGGCTGGGACGGCTCCTTTCATCGCACTGTAATCCAATCTAGGAATCGTGAAAACTGCTCCTCCGCCCACGACTCTCGAGAGCTCACGGTTCAAACTCCTAAAGGGGATCTTCATCTCTTTCGCCAGCTCCTTGTACGAACGAAACTCTCCCTTTGCCAGTTGGGCGACCAGCTCCCAATCGGCCGATGTCAAAGATACGTTACATGGAGGGAAGCGCATTCGGCTGAAAATTCCACCTTCGGCGCCAGCAATGCTCCTGAACAACGCAAGTTTTTTCTTGAGAAGACGGTCATCCTCGTAAAGAAAAACGATTCCCACAAAGTTCCCATGGTGATTTTGGATGACGAGAACCCCGCCGACTAGCTTCAGTTTGTTGACGACATCGGCCTTCGGCAACGCCTGCGAGACCTCGAGCCCGTAAGCTCCCATCATAACTCCTAAGAGACAAGGGTTCGGATGCACTATCGAGCCGGTCAGAAGGCCAGTCGAACGCATGTGGTCGAACCTGTTCCTGATCGTCCCCTCGGAAACACCAAATTTTCTAGCAAGCTCCCTGTAGTACACCCGAACTCCGGGCCTCGCTGGAAAGACCGATTGTCCCTGTGTTAGGGATCTCAGAATACGTATGTCCAGCCTGTCTAGGGTCAACGGCGATTCTCAAAAAAGCCAGACTCTCTCATAAGCTTGTCCATTTTGCGTAAATTCAGTAAGCAAGAGATTAAGTGAAAGTCGCCTGTTCTCAGGATCATGGTTCCCGCTTTCGAACTGAAGACGAGCTTGCAGAACGCTGATGCTGGCTAGACTTTTTTTGCCATAAATTCTTTGATAATCGCGATCCGCTTTGCAACGTAATTGGAAAAGATTTCCATTTGGTCGATGCGCTCCTCCGCCAGTTCAGGTCGTACCGCTTTTACTCCCTTTATCTGTCTCACACTTTCGGAGAGCTTTGTTGCAGCTAGAGCATTTGGAAGAACCATGACGTACATTCCGTAGTCCCTCCAAATACCAGCATATAGCAGGAATTCATCCACTAGCAGGAGTACACTTTTTTCAGCTTCGTATCTATCTTCAGGTGTCGTGTAGAGAACTAGCAGATCTACTGTGATACCCCCTTTGATCAATTTGTAGTCTATGATCACAAATGTGAATATGGCACCGATTCTTACCATCCTTGACAGCTCACGGGAAAGAGTGCGAACCGATAATTGCAGCTCTGAAGCCAGTTTCTTGTAAGTTTGGAAAGGACCCTTCACGAGGCGTGAGATTATCTTCCAGTCGACGCTGGCCAAGCGGGTCTCGCAGGGTGGAAAGAGAATCCGGCTGAACAAGCCATCTTCTGCTTGCGCCAAGCTTCTGAATAAAGATAATTTCGTCTGAAGCTCTATGTCGTTTTCGTAAACAAAAACCACTCCAACAAAGCTGCCGAGATGATTTTGTATGACAAACACTCCCTCAACCAGCTTTAGCCTTTCGATGACCTCCCTCTTCGGAACAGACGAGGAAACGTCGAACCCGTAGGTGCCTTGAGCAACTCCCAAGAGTAAAGGGTTAGGGATCACTGCAGTTCCCTTAATCAGTCCAGAAGCCGACATGCTATGAACTCTTTTTCTGATTGTTCCTTCCGATACTCCAAGATTTCTAGCAAGTGCCCTAAATGATAAGCCTACTCCGGGCCTGAGAGGGAGGACAGTCTGCGCCTGCGCAAGCCTCCTGATAATACGGATATCAAGCTTGTCCAAAAACTTCAGTGTCGATCCGCAAAAGTGACAACGGATTCTCATAAAGCTTTCGTTTTGCGGAAGCGTATTGATAGCGCGCGTTAATTACGGACAATCCCTTCTGTTCGATCAATACGCAAATTGGAGGCCTTAATTCTTACATTCCCTTGTCAAATGAGTTCGAAGTAAATTCTGTTGTTTCACAAAAAATGACGAGCGACGGGTAGGGGAAAGGACAACGAGTCCGTACCATCATTGCGAGAATGACGCGCTTCTCTCGATTCATGTCGTTACTCGGTATTCTTCTGAATCACAAGCTAAGCAGTTTTCCTTCCTTCAAGTATCTCTCTAGGTCTGACACGCGCAACTTGACAGTGTTTTGTAAGATCTAATATTGTTTCATGATAAGAATGAGCCCGAAATCGTACAAGGCCTTCATAGATTGTGATAATGCGGTAGTAGGATCGTTTTATTCTGCAGGAATCATGACGTAAGTCAGTTCGAGGTCGGTGACACTTCCAGAAGGAAGACCCACGGCGGTCACTTTTACTGTGAATTGGCCCTGATTCCCTGCGGAGATTGCATATACTTCGAAATATGTGGTTAGAGTCTGGTCAGTGCCAGGAATAACTAGCCAAGTACTAGCACTGGGACCTGATATCGTTGCCCCAGAGAATGTGGTTGAAAGTCCCACACTAACGGGCTGGTTGACCAGCGAGGGGTTTGAAACAACTAATTTCACGAATACTAAGGCCACAGCATCTTCCGCGGGAGAGAATGCTCCGGTGGTCTCCGAAGTACATGAACACACTATGTCGAGCGAAGGAAGTGCGTTCCTCGAAAAAGAACCGAAACCAACGCTCGGGGTTGTAATCTGACCCGCGGCGTTCACTTCGAAATTCCCACCTGCAGTAGCCAAGGTACCCGTACTGTAAATGCTCCCTGTGTTCCCGACCTGAAACCCTCCGTTAGCCGCCTGTAGTTCACCGTCGGCATACAGTTCTATATTTCCTCCGCATGCCAAGGACCCTGTCGCCGGCGAAGGTACAACGCAAAGCCCCCCGCCTTGTAAGTAGATGTATTCGCTGCTAGTGACGTCGATTTGTTTGGTAAGGACCACTCCTAAGCCGTCAATAGAAAACAGCTCGTTTCCGAAGTGGTCAAAGAGCGTTAGGGGAGCGTTTCCCAAGCCGACCTCTAGCTTTGTTCCGTCGCTACTTGCGAGGAACAGGTTGATGTTCGTGCCTTGGGCCGATAGAGTGCCTCCATTTAGCGACAATGAGCCTACCCCAATCGATGTGAAACCAGTAGGTGCAGAGCTCATCTGAACACTCAGACTTCCCTTGGAACCGCTGACTGTAAGCCCTGGCCCTGTCGCAGCTAGCGATGTAACCGAGTTGCTTGCGATATTCGCGGTCGAGATCAGCGTGCCTCCTCCTGCAGGAATGGTGATAGCGTTGAGCGATGTCGCTGAAATTGTGGTGGTGCTGAGCCCTCCATCGGCAGTAAGGAGTCCACCTAGCGTGAGAGTGGTTGTTCCGGCAAGCGAAACCGCCTCGCCAGTTGGGACAGAAATTCCGCCACTAGCTGTCAGGAGACCTGTAAAACTTGCGGCAGCATCAACAGACAGAGTTCCCATCGAGGAAATGCTCGCAGTATTTATCCCGCCAACAGCATACAGGGTTCCATCTGTACTCACGGTGTTCAGGAAAGTCGCAGCGCCAGAAACAGTTAGTGTTCCGGTGGATAGTGCGGCGATTGTAAGTGAGGAGCTCGTTGAAATGTCGTTTCCCGTGAGTTCCCTTATCACATATGATCCAGTTCCACTATCAACAAGAGTAGCTCCGTTAAAAGTCGAGACTGTGAGCATTAATACAGCCGAAGTCGCCGAGGGCGGATTCTGAATGTCGTAGAAATTAAACGTAATCACTTTTCCCGCAGAAACTGACGCAGGAGATTTCAAGGTGTACGTAATCACCCCTGCCGTTGAGGTGGTAATAGAACCTGCTGGGAGATTCTTCACTGATTCTAAGACAGCATTTACAACATTCGTTCCTGACGGGAATGCGATCTGCACTGAAGAAAGCGTGGACGTCGTGGCCGTCTTAAAGGAGACAGTATAGTAACTGTAGCTATTCACGATGTCGGTGCTCGGATAAACTTCGACGCTTTTCAGTGTCGCTCCAAACGATGTGGAAGCAATCACTGAAGAGAAAAGTAAGACCGACAAAACAAAAATTGAAATATTTCTGAACTTCCTTTCCCGACTAAGCATTGACATAGCCTAGGCCACGAAACAGACTTTCTTATAAAACCATCATCATGCAGCATGCGAATAAGTGTCACAATTGAGGGATTTGTGTCCTTTTTGCGTAATTACGATCGCCTTTCTGCAAGGAAATAGTTCATCTTCGTATCGGAATCATTCATTTTTTTGACCGGTCGATTTAGGTCATGGTTTCGATCAATCCAATCCCAGATTGTTTCCTCCGAGTTAGAAAATAGCATGCCATCAGCTAACATTTTTCTCTTTGATTTGTCACAGGGATTTTCATACACTTTTGACCAGTAACGTTTTTAATTGTGAGTTAAACATGTATAACCTATGATTAGCAGGACGAAAGTCAAGAAGTGGGGCAATTCTCTCGGTGTCATTCTCCCGAAAGATGTGGCTGAGAAAGAGGGATTGAAAGAAGGAGAAGAAATCGAAATATCCATTAGGAAATCCTCGGATATAAAACATCTATTTGGAAAATACCCCTTCAAAGACCTCAAATTGCAGAAAGAAAAGATGCGCCAAGGCTGGGAATAAGTTTTTGTCTACTCGATACTTTTACGACAGCTATGCGGTACTAGCTTATGCTAGTGGCAGTCTGCGCTACAAGCAGTATTTCGAGGAAAATGATGGCATCTTAACGAAACTCAATCTATTGGAAGTCTTTTACCGATCGTTGGAGGAATACAATCTAACTATTGCCTCGGACATGTTAGGCAGTTTTTACAAGTATCTCATCGACTTCGATGCTGAAGACATAAGGAATTCTATGAAATTACGTCTGGACCTTAAGAGAAAGGGTCTCAATATTTCGTATGCAGATGCACTCGGCTATTTTCTTTCTCGAAAAATGGCCACCAGATTTCTGACCGGCGATCCTGCGTTCGAGAAACTCAAAGGAGTCGAATTTGTTTCTTAATCTGGGGTAAGTACTTGAAACCACGGTGGGTTCAAGTCCCTCCGAGCCCATTTCCATTTTGGCATTGGGCTTATTCAATCTCAATCTTTTCTAATTGAGCAAGCAGATACTTTCTCCTCTCCTTGATCATAATCCTCTCGTTATTGAGCTCCTTGTCCCTCCTCTCCAAATATGCGAGTTCTCGGGTTATTTTTTCTCGTTCCTTTGAGTCTATGGGAGCGAAGCGAAATTGCTCTTGTTTTTTGACTTGCTTTGTCTCTATCTCATCACCTTAGCGTCTTCTTGTATTCCTCGCTTGCCTTCCATTTCAAATCGTCATGATTCCACTTCTTAATAGATTCAGCGAATTCGACGGAAGACAGTATAGCACTATGACGGAAGAGTTCCGGCGGAGATTCAACGACTACAAGCTCGATACCGTCGTCCTGAAAAATTACGACGACGAAATGGTGAGAGAGTTGTTTCAAAGGTTACAGAGAGGCAAACCGCTGAACCCCGCGGAGCGTCTGAACGCGTATCCGGGGACGATCGTGCTGGCGATGAGATTTATCGGAAGGCACGAATTTTTTAATTTGGTTAATATCAACTTGCAGCGGTATCGCTCATATCTTCTCGCAGCCAGGATGATCCTTCTCCAGTTTGGTTTAGAGCACTTCAATGCGTTTCCTGACGTTCGGAGAAACGGGAGTCCAGATAGGCTAGTAAACGAGGCAACTGAAACGAACGTGGACGCCATGACCATCATCGTTGCGATCATTAAGAGAATTCCGAGTCGGGGAGCCTTTCCTTTGAGAATCATGAGTTGGGCAGTAGCGTGCGAGCTATTAAATTTTAGCGGAGAAGATTTTGTTGCGTCTTTAGTCATACTCGTTTAACGTATCGATAAGAGGTTCTGTAAAGTCTGCGGTTGCATTTTAGAAATAGCCCTCGATTTTCCCGCTGTTACTTTTCGGTTGCTAGTTCATTTTCGATGGCAAACGCAAGAAAACATCATTTGAAAAGACCTTCTGATGGTGAATCTTATTTGTTATTTTCAAGCAACCAACGTCAGCACACTTATCTGCGATATTTTGAAATAAGGAGAGTTTTTAGACAACAATCTGATGCCCGGAATCAAAAGTAAAGGTGACCAAAACGAAGCTTGCCCCGAATCAACTATAGATTCTGTATTTGTGAAAAATAGTAATCAAATTCTATCTACGAAACAAAGTGCCGATAAATATGCTTGCGAATCGACAACAGAATCAGGGAAGCGGCGAGGTTTTATCAAAAATGCCGTTTTGGGAGCTGCAGCCGTTGCTATCGGGAGCACAATTCTCGGAAACAAGAATATTCCAGACTCGTATGCAAAAAGCTTCTCCCCAAACGCAAATGGGTGTTTCAACGATGTGTGTATCGGGCTTACGCTGGTTGTGGACAAATCAGGTTCGTGCAACGGCGGTATCAAAGGTGTCAATTCTGCGGTAAGCATCCCGGGACAGATTATCTTTGGAACTACATGCGGTTGTCATCCGCCGAACGCGAGTGAAAGAATCGGATCGCAAAGGAACTGTTGCTCGATCTGTTGTGTAATTTGCCCGTGCAGTATGCAAAAATTCCCACCGGGCCATAACTTGCGAGGACTGGATTTCTACACAAATTATTCAAAGCGGGTGAGTATTACTAATTCCGGAAACGTTGGAATTGGCACCTGTACTCCATCCTCGCGGCTCGAAGTTTTAAGCACGGGATGTGGCGTTATCGGATGTGTCTCTCCAACCACTTCCGGTCGTCACGTCGGAGTCGTCGGGAAGACTGGAACGGGATGCGGAAGCACCGGCGTAGCGGGCTATGCTTGTAACGGCGGTAGCAACAACACAGCAGGGGTATATGGAGCCTCGAACTCGACAAACGGAAGAGGTGTTGTTGGAAATGCTACCTCCTCCAGTGGGCAGAATATAGGCGTTCTCGGGATCAGTTCATCTCCCGCCGGCGTCGGAGTCTTGGGGCTAGCTGAAAAAGCTTGTACGATTCCCATGGCTGCAAGAGCCGCCACCAGCCAGGTAGCTCCACTATTTGAATGGCAGAAGAACTGCGGCATGCCTCTGAGTTCGGTAAACAAGTGCGGATGGATAGGAATTGGTCTCAGTTCCCCAAAAACACCCCTCCAAATAAACGGAGGTATGAGCGCAAAGATCGCTAATGCAACGGGCACTTATGTCATGGGAGCTTCTGATTTTGCGATACTTGCGAACGCCGCTTCAGGTGCGTTCACCGTAACCCTCCCCCCTGCAAACACTGCTCCAGGAATGCTTGTTTTCATAAAGAAAATCGATAGTACGACGAATGTGGTCAAGATTCACGCGGCGGGGATTGACAAGATTGAGGGGAAAGCCGCAGAATCACTTTCAAGCGAGTTCAAGAGTCTGTACTTGATATCTGACGGGGTGAGCAGTTGGTACATCATGTCCAATGCTACATGAGAACATAGCGCGCGCTATTTCTCACAGGGCATAGGTGATTGCACAAAGACACTATCAGAGTGGGAAAGAGCAATCTGCTCCATCTGTAACTGATATTTTACTAGGAATCTGCCTTGGAGGAACTCCCAGTTAGGAAGCTCATGTAACCATGTTCTCCTAGGGCAAGTCCATTTTCAACACTACTCCCTTCGTGAGCCGATGAAATTACAAGAGAGTTGTTCGTTACAACTCTTGGAGTTATCGGGCCTGACCCAATAAAGTCTCAACCGAAATTCGAGAAGGGCCCTGAAACTCAGAAAAAGATGGGAGAACTTATGAACAAGGCGAAACCAATAGCAGGATACTTCACTTATCGTCGCGGCTTCTTCATAGTGGAAGCTAACGCTATTCAAGACTTGAATTGGATCGTCACTGGTCTTAACCATCTTTTTAAGACTGATGTGGCGGTTTCTCCGGCTATATCCCTAGAAGAATTTGCAGGTACCGTATCTCATATTTCTGACATAGCAAACAAATCTAGTGGCAATGGGTCGAATTAGGGCCCATCGAAGACTAGTCCTGTCACTTGGCGTCGGATATCTACTTAATACTAAAATAGGAACATTTTATGACGAATGTTTCGTGACCATCTGTTCAAATTGTGCAAGGGAAAATAATCAGTCTGGTGCCACATTCTGCGCTTTTTGTGGTTCATCCCTTCAGAAGGGAGACCCAAGTGAATCAACCACCTCGACCATCATCTCGCAAAAAGGGCCGGATTCATATGATATTCAGAGATTGGAGAAAGCAACGAAGAGAGTTGAAAGGTTAGGATATTTTGTAGCTATAGAGCTTGTTGCACTTCTGGGTTTGCTGTTGTTTCTGTACTATACATTTTACGGATAGCGGAATATTCCACGGTTAATTGTCATTGGAAATATCTGAGCTAGCCAAATAATTTCCAGTACTATATGTTTCGCAATACTCCGATTTAGATATATTTAAATAAGCTCCGACCTTTAGCCGATAACGCATTGAAGCTTAAACTAAGATCTCGTCCTGTATTCGCAACGCTCGCCGTCATGTCAGCGGTCCTAATTTTCGTTCCCGGTGTCTTCATGAGTGCTACTTCAGGGGACCCGGATCACTCGATTTCAGCGGTATGCACGAATGATTCAAACCCAGCATTTCAATGTTCTACTGTAGTCCTAGACCAATCAGCAAGTTTCAACGTCGGATATTCTCCAGCTGTGATCTTCGTTCGCCATGGAGGATTCGTGACAATCAAAGATCCGTCTCAGCTCACACACACCTTCACTCTAGTCGCAGGTTCGGTCGAACCCCACAATCTTCTCTCTATACTTAACTGTGGAGCACCAGGTACAATCTGCGCCGTTGTGGCTTTGGCGCATGTTCCCGGAGGCGTTCCTCCACCTCCTCCACCTCCTCCATATCCAAACTCCTGCCAAGCTTTCGTATCACCTACGGCTTACCAGTGTGTAAAGGGTGGTGTGGGCCTTGCAAACGGATCGCCATTTCCAGCACTTAGCACTCCGTTCACTCTCGTCACAGGTGGGGATTCGATCATACTATTCCCAGGAGAATCATTTACAGTACAGGTAACTGCTCCGGTGGGAACAATTCTCCACTTCATGTGTATCATCCATCCATGGATGCAGGGCGAAATAGTAGTCACATCATAGTACCAAAAATGAATAGAGTTGCGCCAAGTGACGGCGCAACTTCATCCTCCTTTTTTGGCTTCAAAGATCCTCTGAAAGTGAATTTTCCATCCTATTTCAGACGATTCTGAATGTCTGAAACGGAAAAGAGTTCGCAAGAATCTCAAAAGATTGGGCTCCTTATCCCGGTCGCGGAACATTATTGTGATGAACCACTAAATTTAATGCAACAAATTCCTTGAAAAGGCAAGGCTGGAATTGCGAAGAAACAGACAGAGGCGAAGGAATAGACTTGTCTACCTCGTCGTCGGTTTTGTAGTTATCTCAATCGCACTACTAGTTGCGGTTTCCTCTGGCTATTTCGTGACCCGGAATGGTACCGTTCAAACATCGCTAGTTGAGACTTCATTTGTAAGCCATGCTGAAGAATCAGATTACATGACGGAGTACCCAACGCAAGTGAGTACGAGTGAGCCCAATGCGATAGCAGTTGACGCAAACGGGAACGTTTGGTTCGCCCTCTGGAATTTATCCTCAATTGCTGAATTAAATCCTTTCAATGGTGTGCTCCACGAATATCACGTCCCCGGTTTAGCTAATGGCAGCATGATAACATGGGCAATAGCTGTGGATAACTCAAGGCAGATGGTCTGGTTTCCAGAGTATACCTCAAATTCGATCTGGGGATTCAATATCACGAGCGCCACATTCGTCCAGTACAAACTTTCAACTCCGAATGCGTTTCCATTCGGACTGACACTGGACAATAATCACAATTTGTGGTTTACCGAGATCGATGGGAACAAGATTGGCGAGCTGACTTCCCAGGGATCTATTGAAGAGCTTAAAATTCCGCAAAGTGGTGCTTTGGAGCCCTCAGGCATCACGACTGATTCGTCTGGAAAAGTGTGGTTTACCCTCCCTGCAACCGACTCGATTGGCAACTACTATCAAGGGAATTTCGGCATACAGAACTTAACGGGAACAATTGTTGACCCTGTCGGGATTGCCGTTGACTCGCGCGGAAACGTTTGGATCACGCAACACGGACCCAGTTTTATATCAGAATTGAATTTCCAGGATCACTACATCAAAACGATCTCTACCTCGAACAATTCTCTTCCGAGCTCGTTGCCCTATTTCATTCACGTAGATCCTAACAACAATATTTGGTTCAACGAGCACCAGGGAAACGCAATGAGCGAATTTATTCCGACCAGCAATACTCTCGTCGAATACTTTATCCCAACGAAAATAGCTGGAAGCGGAAACATCAGTTACTCGCTGACGAGCGCTCTCTCTGACAATGGACAACCGTGGTATACCGAGCTCTTATCTGGCAAAGTGGGAACGGTAAACACTACTAAAGATCTCAGCGTCAATTTGAATTTACTAAATTTCTCTCAGTCAAGCGTCAGTATCACAAACGGATCTGAAATATCTCTAGGCCTTTCAGTTTCAAGTCAATCACAAACAGTGAGCCTTCACGGGTACGTTGGCAACTTTTCTGACCAAGGCAACTTCACTTTCTCCTTTTCTCTTCAATCAGCAAGCGGCAATTACAATTCTAGGGTTACTATCCAGAATATTGGGGCGCGTCCAGGAGTTTATTTTATCACAATCACTGCCCGGACTGCATCCCTCGCGGTTTCGAAAATTATTGAGATAACAGTTCCCTGAATTAGTTGCTTTCCAAAGAGATACTTTGGTTCTAGATAATCTACTCTAGGTTCCTGAGGGAAAGTGAAAAGAAGAAGGCTTTCGTCAGTCACAATATCTTGCGAGCAGGCAAATCTTGCATTTCGAGCCGAATCTCGCAGATTACTTAAGCTTTATTCCAAAGTAAGAGGCCAAGTTAACCCAAGATTCTACAGAGTTTCGCTCTCCGAATGTTATATCCAAAGAATATGCCACGTCCTGCCTTAAGAGCGGAACGCAAAGAATGATAAGGGTCCTGGAATACCAGGATATATCGGCTTTAGAAATATTCACCTCTTACATTAGATCCTCATGACAAGAAAATTCTCCTGAAGTGCCCTAAATCACGAAAGATTTTCTCGAACACTTGGTGCTGCGGATTCCTAGCTGATATCAACCAATTCGCCTGGACGTCCGTCCTTGCCCATTATGATCACAGAGCTGCAGCTCACCATTATTCGTCCGATGTCCTTTCTCTCGATTCTTATTCGAATCTTCGGCAGCTCTCCTGTGGTTCTGCGATTAACGTCCTCGACGATTATCCATCTGTTGTTCAGTCGCCCGATGATCTCACCGTCTTGATCAAAGAACTCTATAAAACCCATTGGAGATCTGTCAATTGATTGTGGTGTCTCCTTTGTGGTGAGGTGATACGCGTACTGGAGGTACGCAAAGTTCTTTGGAACCTGTCCGTCGTTCTCACCGTGATTCTTTTTGAAATTGATCACAAGATTTCCCTTCATGTCGATCTGAAATCCTTCAACTTCTGAGGACTGGAATCTCTCCCTGACATGCCAGAATGGCCTCCCCTGCATGTCCTTCCACTGGTATTGAATGGCGCAACCGCTGTTGATCATGACATTCTTCGCAGTATAGAAGCCAACGTTCTGATTCACTGAATCGAAGAGTTGCACGAACCAAAGCTTCTTGCCCGTATCGAAGCCAATATCCGCAAACTCCCACAGCGAGTCCCCCTGTTGCTGCTGGGGCGATCCGATAACTTGACCTGGGGCAATCCCTTGTTGCTGCTGGATTTGTTGCTCGTACTGGGCCTGCTGCTGTGCGTCAAAATTTTGACTCAAAATTCTCCGCCGTGCAAGGCCTACGTTGTCTCATAGATAAACTAGGTGATAAAAAATGGGCTTTGACTCGAGTGATTCAAGGCCCTTCTTCGATCCGCTTAGAACTGTTAGCTGAAAGCCATTGCACAACATCCACTCAGACTCTTCCTCTCAAGATAACCCAATCTGACTGTTATATATCCAACTTCAATAGTGAATAGTATATATTATCGAGCGAAATGTAGGAGAAACGAATCAAAAATGGCTTGGGATGACCCCATTGTATGGGTACTAATTATTGCAGTCGTGATCTTCCTTTTTGGCGCAAGCAGGATCCCCCAACTCGCAAGAGCATTTGGACGCGCAAGAAGAGAATTCGAGGACGGTATGAAAGGTACTCCCTCGCCACAACCTCAAGCACAGCAAGCAAGAATGACTTCGCCGAATTATTCCATGCCAGCAGATCAGAGCGATCCGCTAGTAATTGCAGCTCAAAGAGAAGGAATAGATACTACAGGCAAGACAAGGCAACAGATTGCCTTGGAGCTTTCCTCTAAATTGAACCAAACATAGCGCACGCATCACTTCTTTTCATCTCCACGAAATTTTCTCGATATTAGAGAATTAATCTGGCCTCTGGATTAAGCAAGCAAGGAGTTTGTTTCTCGAAACAACAGTATTCTCTCTAAGAGGGCGGTATGGCCATTCAGCAGCGTCCAACGGGAAAGGAGCGAAAGAATGCCAAGGGCCAGGATCTCCTCGATCCCAAAAGACCTTTCACTCTCCGCGAATCCTCGATTTCTTGTTGCAGTTCCTTTTGCGGAAATTACTCACTTTCCACTGCAATTGGACTGCCTTTGCTCATCAGAATGGATGTAGAATAAACCTCTTTCTTCACTTTCTCCACGAGCGACTTCTTTCTAGCCAACCGGGACTACGAGCTCAGCATGCTAGGCGGAAATTCAGCGGTATGCTGAATCTCTTTTGGAAAGTGATGCTGTTTGGCGTTAATTTTTAGGCGAACTTAGTTTACGATCTTCCTAGTTCGCTACAATCTGGGATGACTGAGTTAATCTAGCTCTTCCCTCAAGAGGAACGCGAAGGGTGACGTCATGGCATGAAGCACATTTTGTAATCCAGTCACTGTAGAAGTCGGGACGGTTACGACTAAGTGCATAGCTGCACATTATTGAACCATTGAAGCCCTTACAAATGCTGTACGGGCCGTCCCCCGGCACATCGCTGCGAAATCTATCCTGCGCTGAGTTTTCCACACCCAAGTTTATCTTGGATTCTTCTTCCGACATGATGACTGGAATCGTAGCGCCGATGACTCTGACAGGGTGAGTAATTCCAGAGAATATTGTGTCGCTGACTTCCCGGAGTCCCTCCTGAAGCCCATCTCGGTGCTTTCTTGGATCTTTGATTTGCCTGATGTGAAGTAGTCCCAATTCGCGCTCGAAGTAATCAATGTTAAAATCGGGATTGGCGAGGAAAGCCCTGGACTTTTCTGGACTATCGTACGACATGAAAACGCAATCCTCATTCCTAAAC
>Ga0187846_10001197_pt1 | contig 14673 bp, 18 predicted proteins | sample TC_taG_FD_161473 | JGI IMG/M metagenome (GOLD analysis project Ga0187846, IMG submission 161473) | Biofilm microbial communities from the roof of an iron ore cave, State of Minas Gerais, Brazil - TC_06 Biofilm (v2) | ecosystem: Environmental > Terrestrial > Deep subsurface > Cave > Wall biofilm...
CACGCAGCAAAGAGGAAATAGCGCATCTGCTACCATCGTGCTTCGGCTATCGCATTGGCGACGAGCATCTGGCCGGCGTGGTCTCGCTTTTGACCGAACCCTATCACCGCGATCACGCGGGGGAAATAACAGCCTTATATACACTAACGCGCTTTCAGGGCGAGGGCGTCGCTGCCGAACTGACAAACGAGGTAGTCAGGGAAGCACGCGCGCGCCGGCTGCATTATATCTTTGCCTGCACGACAGAGCAGCGCGCCGCCTACCTATTCGAGCAGTTAGGATTTAGTCGGGTCGGGCCGCAGGCCGTCTCACCAGCCAAGTGGCGCGGCTATGATAGGAAACGCATTGCATCGCTGACCATTTTCCGGTGCGATTTGACTCGCTGACCAGCCCCGACTACACCCATTGGCAATTTTTGCCATGGGAAGTATCATTAGCTCTGGCATCAGGAGAAGTCGCTGTGCCAACCCGCAACGTCAGTCTTACAGCCGAGCAGGATGCGTTCGTCGAACGCGTGGTGAAGGCGGGTGAGTACCAGAATGCAAGCGAGGCGATCCGTGATGCATTGCGGGTCCTTCAGCAAAAGCGCCGCGAAGATGCGCTTAAGCTTAAGGCTTTGCGAGCGCAAATCAAGGCAGGCGTCGACGCGTTGGAACAGGGCGATTTCACGGAGGTCGCTGAAGCGGCTCTCGATGACTATCTTGAAGAACTAACCGCGAGGCTTGGGTAAGGCGCGCACTGACCCCCGATGGCGCGCTTCCGGCTCTCCTTGCTCGCGCGGGCGGATCTCGCACGTATCCTCGCCACCAGTGCAGAACGTTGGGGGATCGTAGGCCGCCGGCGTTACGCCGCGATGCTCGCGGCAGCTATGAGAAAGGTGGCCGCCGATCCGGCGGGTCCAACCACCCGAGCGCGCGCTGAACTTGGACCAGGGCTCCGTAGCCTTCACCTCCGGTACTTGCGCACCGAGGTTCTTAAGGCCAAGGTAAGAAGACCAGTCCATTATCTACTACCGTGCGATCACGCCGGACTTGATCGAAATCGTGCGGGTGCCTCCACGAGCGCATGGATCCCAACCATCACTTCACACGAGAGCTCTGAGGACTGAATTCGGCACGGTCTCGAGCCTTAGCTTATGAAATCACCCAATCTGGTCTCTGACTGGCCCGGAGATGCCGAGTAGTTCGCCCGAAGACCCTTTGACCGATCAGTGCCCGTAAACCTTGCTCCCAATGCGGGGTCGCGCTAAGGGACTATAACTTTCCCCGAGGTCAAACGTCATGCGACTTTTTCGACTCTATACCGGTGACGATCAGCAATCCCATCTGGAGGAACTGAAAATGGCGTTCACGCCAGGTCAACTCGCTGAGCAGACGCCGCTTCAGCCCGCGACCGGTGTGATATTCACCCGCATGGCACCGGGAGCGTTCGCCGATTGGCATAATGCACCTCGGCGCCAGTACGTCATTACTTTGGCTGGCGGAGTTGAGATCGGTCTGGGCGATGGCTCGTTGCATCGTTTTGGACCCGGCGAAGGCATTCTGGCCGAAGACCTGACCGGTAAGGGCCATACCACGAGAGCGGTTGGCGACGGCCCGCGGGTGATGATGATCATCCCATTGAAGGATTGACCAGCGCTCGTGCACCGGGAGGTGAATTGCGCCTGAGTCTCTCCCGTCCCCGCGTTGCGACGGCGACGTCATCGGGCTGTTGTCCCTACCCTGCGAAAGCTGGCAGCAGCTCTTTGGCGAACAGCCGCATCTGGCGGTTGATCTCATCGATCCGCTCGTCGCGGAACAGCCTCACGTCTCGAAAGGAACACACCAGATGGTGAAGCCCGGCCTCTTCGAACTCCTTTACCATCTTGGCCACCGTGGTGACGGAGCCGCTCAGTAGCTTGTGATCTTCGCCAAAGACGCCGGTGTACCGCTCCACGGCTTGTGACCCGATGTCCGTCGGCATGACACAGACGAGTTCGAGCGGCTCGTCGCTGCGGTAAGCGCGAATATGGGCAACGCCGGCTTTCAGCTCCTGGGGCGTAACTGCCCACGGAATCCAGCCGTCACCGAGAGTTGCCGCCCGTCTTAGCGACGGGGCGGTCATGCCTCCGATCAGCACCTTCGGGCCACCGGGCTGCGCCGGCTTGGGAAAGCACGTGATGTCAGAAAATGACGTATAACGGCCTTCGAAGAAGTTTGCGTTCTCATCGCTCCAGAGCTTTCGGAGCACTTTAATAGCTTCGTCGAGCATTCGGCCTCGAACCGACCATGACGCTCCAAGATAACGCAACTCCTCCTCGATCCAGCCGGTGCCCACTCCGAGGATCACGCGCCCCTCAGACAGGGCATCGAGTGTGGCCACCTGCTTGGCAACCAGCACCGGGTTGCGCGGGGGCAGCGCCAGCACCGCCACGCCCAAGCGGCAGCGAGTGGTGATTGAACTCACGTAGGCGAGGGTCGTCAACGCCTCATAGAAGATGTGCCCGCGCTCCATGCGGTAGGATGGCACAACAATATGGTCCGTGACCCACAACGAGGTGTACCCAAGCCCTTCGGCCTCCTGGGCGAAGTCCCTGATCGTGCTGCCGCCCGCGTACAACCACCTATGAGGGAGCATTACGCCAAAGTGCATACTCGGGTCCTCCAGGCCCAGTTTACATGCAAAGCTTCTGCGTTTGTCATTCTCGCGCGTGTCCCTCGGCAAGACTCGGGGCTTCGGCTCACGCCGCGCGAAGCGGCTCTTGCCGTCCTGAGCGAAGCGAAGGAACTCAGGCCGCGCCGTCGCCGGGCTCAGGACGGCACAGAAGCCGCGTCGCGCGCGGCAGCCAGACGCGCGGGAATGACAGCAAGAGGAGCGCCATAAATGAAGAGCGTGACATGGGTCCCCAACTATAAACTTATTTGTCGGACGCCATACTACCAGGGAGAATAAGCGTCGGAGGGGAAATATGACTACTCACGGCACTTCGGCGTTGCTCGTCGTGGATATGCAAAACGACTTCCTCGCCGAAGGCGGATACTACGCGGAAAAAGCAAAGCGCGTCGACGCTGCGAGCGGACAGCTGAGCGCGATCGATAGGAATGCTTTGGCCCGCGTCTATTTGCACCCTCCCCAGATGTGTGTGATCAGCGATCGTTATCAAGAGTTCGTCCGCGCGGTTACCGAAGTGGCCGAGATGGCGATCGATAGAGGCATGACCACGGTCTTCGTGAAGGCCGCCTATGACCGTGAATCCTCCTATAGACCTCCTCTTTTCCTGAGCGATCCGGATCGCAGGGACTACGGTTGCCATCCCGGCAGTTGGGGTGCCGACTTCGTCGAGCCGATCAAACAACTCGCGTCTAGAGGCGGTGTCACGATCGTGGAAAAGCATACCTTCGACGCGTTTTTCGGAACGGAACTGTGCGGATTCCTTCGCTTCAAGCACATAGACACGGTCTATATATCCGGCTTCGAAACGAATGTATGCGTGCTGTTCACTGCATGCGGTGCTCTCTCCAATGGCTTCGAGACGATTATCCTGGCAGAGTGCGTCACCACTTCGGAGACGAGACTACACAAAGAAGCGCTGCAAATTATCGAAATGGCCCACGGCCGGGTGATGTCAACGAGAGACTTTCTGAATCTGCTGGAAAAATTGGGGGGGCCAACTGCGAAAGACCCAGGGACGCCGGGTGTTGTTGGGCCCATTTGCGTCCGTACGACGCGCAGATGATCATGCGGTAAAGCGCGGGTATCTGCGGCTAAGTGCGGTACAGTGCGTCGAGTGGAAGCCGGCGAGCGGAAGACCTCTTGAGGTCTTCCGCTCTGAGGTCTTCCGCTCCGACGCTTTTTTTCGTGATGTGACAGGAATCATGCACTACTTGCCCAGCCTGTGACACCCGCCCGGTCCGGTTTTTCCGATGTCTCTTGCCTGCGAGTCCGGCTCCGACGACATGTCGCGGCTAGGTGGTGGCGCGGCCGCACCGTCCGGGTTGAATGCCTCCACGGCGAACAACGCCTTGCACGCTGCGCCGAAGGCCTCGGCGCGGGCGGTCTCGGCGCGTCGCTCTCGGGTACCTCGCTTCTCAGGATGAAGGTTAATTAGCGAATTCATTTCCAGAGCCCATCTCTGGCGGGCGATGCTCATCTTGCTCAGCTCGCAAATAGTATGTGAGAGGCGGTAGATCTCATCAGAGCGAATCCGCTCGGCGTCCAGCAATGTAGAAAAGACTTGCCCATTGAGCAGGCGGATCGTTGAATCGACGATACTGTCGCGGTCCCCGGAAACGGCCTGCCCGATAGCCTTGGCGTGCTGGACCGAGAGGTCGATTGACTCAGTCCGCTGGCGCAACCTGGCTCCGTGGCGCTGCACGCTGTCTTCGGCGATCTGGTAACCCTGCTGCTGCAGCCAATCAGCCAGTTTCTCATATCGGCCGAATCCATGTTCGACGATGCGCCGCTCCAGCTCATCCCTGACCGCATGCGGCAGTTTAGCGACTTTTGACCGAGGCGGCATTCTGGCTCTCTGTACAGAGTGTCCGAGCGGCCAACTGGAACAAAGGGGTGACAGCGTCATCCGTTTCAGAAAGTGGAACGCTTCGCGGACCCCAGAAATCGGAGAGCTGACGCGATCGATAACGACTGTGTGGCTGTCCTCCAGGGCGCGGTCGTGTCAGAACTCGACCATCAGAACCGGCAACATGCAAGGCCGACGAGATGTGTACCGAAATGCCGCACGAGCATCACGTGGTCTCGAAGAACGCGAGCGCGTCCGAACCGGCGCGGCTGCTGGTTTTCTTCATTGCGCCTCACGGCGCGCTGCTCACAACCTTCCTTGCACACACGCCGTCACCGTGAGGTCGTCGGCTGGTCTCCAATCGGCGTGCGATATACCCCTGACTAGTGCGCCACGTCTAAGAAAGTTACGATCGCATCCGACCTATCATGACGGCATCGAGCCCAGATAGTCGCGCTTGCCGACGTTTATGCCGACCTGGCGGAGGATGTCGTACGCGGTTGTCGAATGAAAGCCGACTTGCGGCATTGCGAAGTGATACAGATAGCTCTGCGCCTTCATCGTGCGCGGCTGGCCACCCATCGGGACCGTGACGTCCGAATCGTCTTTGCCGTCGAGCTGGTTGGGCCGCAGCCCCTTCAGAAGATCAACAGTCTTGTCGATGCGCGATTGCATCTCGGCCCAGCTGTTGTCCTGGTCCGGCAGGCTCGGCAGAGCGACGCCGGCGACGCGGCCGGCGCCGAGGGCGTGGTTGCAGACTTGGCGCACCTGGCGCTCCAGCGTGAACATGTCGGGATAGAGCCGCAGATTGAGTACCGTAGCAGTGTCCCATTTCTGCGCGGTGGCGTGTTCCTCGGCTTTCTGCAGCACGGTCCTGAGGCCGCCCAGCAGCTGGAGGCACACGGGCACAAAGCCGGAATATAGCGATATGGCCATTAGAGCTTCTCCCTCATGAATGGTGGCGTCTTGCGGAGGCGATCTTAGCTTCCGGCGGGACTGCCCGCAAAGCGACGCCTGTCCGGCTCGGTAGCGGCTCCTTGCGGTCGCCGGTCAATGCCGGCGGCGTCGAAATAACAATGGCCGCGAAGAGGTGAGGAAGGTTGTCCGTGGAAAAACCTCTTACTTCCCGTCTACCGAGAATCCCAACAGGACGTTGCCTGGCATGCCTCCCCATAAGCCGTAGCCGGAACCGAGAAACAGCATACCCTCGGCTATCGTCGGACCTCCTCCCGGCCCGTCCAGCGATCCGCCTTTCGCTGGGATCCCATTGATGGTTTTGAATTCGCGGGCCGTGTCGAAATCCCAGAGCACTTTTCCTTCCTCCGTCGAGTATGCACGCATATGGCCATCGACCGAGCCCGAAAAGACGGCGCCGGGAACGACGCTGACGGCGGCGGATTGGGCAGGACTGCAATTGGGCCGGGCGCCACAGCCCGGCGGGGCCGTCGCCCAGCGTCGCTCGCCGGTGGCAAGATCGTAGGCAAAGATGCCTCCTCCTTGCCGCCCATTCAATTCGACCGTCGCAACGGCTCCGGGGGCCTGCTTTAGCTTCATCCCGATATCAGACAGTGCCGCGTACACATTGTTATCATCCGCTGCGGGCCCCCATTGAATGCCGCCAAGGGCGCTTCCCCGTCCGACCCGCTGCTCCCATACGATTGCCCCTTTGCGATCCGGATCGATGGCGTGCACCATACCCGACTTTTGACCCGCCACCAGGATCCGTTTGCCGTTCGCCAGCTTGCGCAAAATTGCTGACGAACCAAAATCCAAATCAGGCCCATTCGCCTCGGGACAATTGGCCGAGGCGCCCACGAGGCAGGCAACAGTGAATGCATCTCTGCGGGTAAATTGGCGCGACCAAAGCAGATTGCCCGTTTTAAGATCGAGCGCAACGATGGCGTCGCTGGTTCTGGTCGCGGGATCAGAATAGTTGTCCCCCGTAGTGACGTAGAGCACTCCACGTTGCTTATCGATCGTCGGCGCCGACCATACCCCGGCACCCGACGGTCCCCATAGCTGCACGCCTTGCGGATTCTTGCGGGTAGGGTGGGGTTGTTGCCGAACGGTGTAGGTTTGCCAAATCCTCTTGCCGGTCACCGCGTCGAGCGCGGTAATACTGCCGCGGAACGTGCAACATGGGTAACTCGGGTCCGCCGCACTGCCCTCCTCCGCCGACGATGCGGGGACATACAAACGGTTAGCGTAAAGCACCGGGGCACCGGTGATGCGGGCCATCGGATGCTCGTTGGCCCGCGCGCTCCACAACTGCACGCCGGTGGTCGCGTCCAGCGCGTGAACGTTGCCCGAAACGTCGCCGAAGTAGAGCGCGTACCGGGGTGGGTTGCTTATGGGCAGCACTGCCACCGTCATCGCGCTGCGCACCCCGGCTGCGATCATGACAGACCAGTATAGACAGCCCTTAGCCGCATCGAGGGAGTAGATGCGCCCCCGCAGACTGCCAACAAAAACGCGCCCTCCAACCACTGTGGGTTGCGAGAGCATCGTATTGAGCGGAAAGCCAAAGGCCCATTTGATCTTGAGCTTCTGGACCTGATCAGGTGTTAGTCCCACTACGGGCTGGAAACGCGCATTGTCCACGCCCGCGCCCCAGCCATTCCATTGCGATGCTGATGCCGTGTAAAACTTCGGGCCGCTGTCAGCACAACGGCCCGCCAACGTTTCCTTGCCCTCCTGTTCCTCCGCTAGTCTCTTGGCGGTGATAAATTCCGCGATCGCAAGGCGTTGCTCCGCAGTATGCTGTAACCCCTCGAACCTCATCGTTCCCACTTCCAGTGAGTCCAGCACGTCTCGCGGCTGCATCCGCTGTAGGACGCTGAGCTGAGGAGCGCGCAGAGCACGGCTTTTACTGTGGCATTGGGCACAGTAGCGGCGATAAAGCTGTTCACCATCCAGCGAGGTGCCGCCTGCAGGTGCCGCGGCCCTGGCCAAACCAAGGTTCAGCAGAACAATGATGGAGATGGCCAAACCCGCCAGAAGCTTGCCACCGCTGTAATGCCAGAAAGTGTGCATAGCGGCTCTATGGGATCGCACCCGCTGGGTTTCCAGCTCGTATGCCTCCGCTCCTGACTGGATCAACCTGTTCTCGCCCCATGCCCACCATTATCATCCTTTTAGCGGAGGGAGGCCGGCGGCCTTGCGCACCATATTGAGATAGTCGGTCATGCCAGACTCCATTGAATAGCGACGCTGGAAACCGAGATCCTTCTTAAGGTTATCGCAATTCATATTCGGCGTGGTTGCGACACGCTTTTCGGAAATTGTGATCTGCGCCTCCGGCAACAACTTTCGCAAATGGTCGGTGACGTCAGCCATTCGCCGCCGTTCGGCAGCCATATTATAGACGCGGCGGGAGGGGGTTGGCGTAGTCATCGCTCGATACCACACGTCCGCAGCATCGGCCGCATAAATCCAATCCGACTCGGTGTCATCCGGCGGCATTTCCACCGCTTGGCCTAGCGCGGCCAGCTCGGGCAGGACCATGTAATGAACATCCTGAGGCGGTAACAATCCGCTCGCGTAGGAACCGCGCGCCCCACGGCCAAGCCCGAACACGGAAGTGGGCCGTATCCCGACGGTTTCGAGACCGAAGCGCCGGCTGTACAGTGCCGCGAGGTTTTCCGAATACAACTTGCACATGCCGTAGAACGTGCCTGGAGCGGGCGGATCGTCCTCGTCGAGTTCGTCGGTGGTTTTCTTGCCGCGAAAGCTCGCGCGCCCGTAGACAGCAACTGAGCTTGCGTAGACCACTCGCCTTACCCCAAAAATGTGCGATGCCTCGAACACGTTCAGCGTGCCATCGCACATCACTTTCATGTACGAAACCACCTGTGCCGGGGCCGGATCACCGAGAATCGCCGCGAGATGAAATACCTGGTCGACATTGTAGGTCTTCATCGCCGCGGCGATTTCCGACGCTTCAGTAATGTCGCCGGTGAGCACCACCACGTCGCCGGCCACTTCGCCAATCCGTTCGCGATTGGGGTAGCGGTCGAACAGGATTAGCTCCTTTCCTGCGATGCCTTTTTCGCGCACCAGGTAGCGGGTCAAGTAGGAGCCGAGAAAGCCGGTTCCGCCGGTAATCATAATCGCCATTTTCGCGCCTCCTTAGTGGCCAATCACGCATTCCCTCGCGAACTTGCCGCGTTTGTCATTCTCGCGTGGCTGCCGCGAAGAATCCTGTTCCTTCCCTTCCACTGTTGACATGCCCGGCATGACCGGATGCCTCTACGTCATGAGCCTAGCGTTCGCACCACAAGTAAACCGGCAAAGCCGGACCGTCTACCGGCAATGCCGCGGCAGCCGTCCTAAAGAATCCGCGATTCCTCGCGCGCGGCAGCCACGGCGCGCGGGAATGACAGCCGGATAGGAGCGCCAATCAGGAACGTGGCATCCTCCCCTAATGCGAACTATTTGCGGAAGGCCTTCTTGGCCACTTACAACTTTGGATGCTGTTGGTGCCATGGCGTGGTCTGCTCGTAAGCGAACGCCACCTGGCAGACGGTCGCTTCGTCGAACGGCTTTCCCGCAATCTGGAACCCGACCGGAAGACCATCGCGATCGAAACCGCATGGCACCTGTATCGCCGGCAACCCGGTGAAGTTGAAAATTGGCGTGTAGATAGCGAAATCTTCCGCAACGATACTTAAACCAGGCGAATCCTCGGCAATGCGCGGCACCGGGGTTCCAGAAGTTGGCAGCATCAGGACGTCGCAGGCGGAATCAAGCGCACTTACCAATTCGTCCCGCACTTGCGCTCGCACGCGTGCGCTCATCAAATAGCACGCGCTGCTAACTAGCAAGCCGAAGGCAACAAACAGTTTGGCGTGCGGATTGTACTCATCGCCACGATGGCGAACGTTATCCACGTGAATCGCCGCCGTCTCCGCAAACACTGCCGGCCATTCGATAGCCTGTTGTTGAGCCAGCGTTATAGAAGGCACCTCGACAATTCGCGCGCCCATTTGCTCGAACTCTCTCAGCGCGGCCTCATAAGGCACACGGATTCTCGCGTCGCAGCTGCTATCATACAGTGAGCGCATCAATCCGACGCGCATGCCTCTGATATCGTGGCCAAGCTTCGCCGTGAAGTCCGGCACCGGAAGGTTCGCCGAGCCCGGGTCTGCAGGATCATAACCGGCGCACGCCTGAAGCATTAACGCGGCGTCGGTGACGGTCCGCGCCAGCGGGCCGGTATGATCGAGGCTCCACGCTAGGGGATACACTCCAGCACGGCTGACGCGCCCGTAAGTCGGTTTCAGCCCAACGATCCCGCAACATTGCGCGGGCCAACGAATCGAGCCGCCGGTGCATGAGCCCATCCCCGCATAGGCAAGTCCCGCTGCCACGGAAGAGGCGGTGCCGCTGCTTGAGCCGCCCGAGTCGTAGGCCTGATTCCAGGGATTCCGCGTCGGCTTGAAATAGGATTTGTTGGTCGGAAACCCGAACGCGAATTCGTATGTAGCCGTCTTGCCGGCAATCAAGGCGCCGTTCTCGACCAGCTTACGAACCGAGTTCGCCTGCTCGTCAGCGACGTAATTATCCAGCGGCTTGGAGCCGCACGTGGTGCGGCCGTACTCGTAGATATCCTTGATGCCAACAGGTATTCCGTGCAAAGGACCGCGATAATTCCCGCGCGCAATCTCCTGCTCCGCGTTGCGCGCAGCCGCCCGTAGTTCGTTGCTATAGACGGTGTAGTACGCGTTCAGTGCGGGATTCAGCTTCTCGATTCGGCTGAGAACAGCTTCGGCAATTTCGATCGGTGACACTCGCTTGCGCTCAAGCTGCGGAGCAAGTTCCGCGATCGGCATATAGGCCAGCTCATCGACGTTCGTCATTGTCATGTGCGCACCTCGCAGACTCGTTTCCCTTCGTCAGGCTCAGGGCTTTCGGCTCACCGGCTCCGCCGTGCTCGCCTAGCGGCGGCCTCCTTGGCGGTCGAGTGCGACAATTGTGATTGGTTCGCTTTCGGGAAAATTCATTCCAGCGGCAATTTGACGCGAGCGCAGCATTCCTTCGAGCGCTGACTGCCAGCCGAGCAGCCGTTCGTAGGCGGGAGCGAGTTGCTCGATTTCGGCGTCGCTCAGTGTCAGGTTCCATTCAGCGAGCCTCGCAGCGATTACCTGTTTCGCATTCATCCTTACTCTCCTGCCAAGCTCTTTGGGCTTTTGAAGAGACTGCGCTTGACCTTCATGCCACGTCAACCTCGGCCTGACGGGCTGTCTTCGATTGGCCTTTGACGTTTCGCGTGTTAGCGCTCATCATCGGCCCTGGGTTTGCAAGTCCAACTTGGACAAAGGCAGCCGGAGCTTGTCGAGAGCCGCGATGGACGGGGCGCGTGGCCAGTGTCTTCAACGTACGAGCCAGGCGTGCATTGAGGGAGGCAAATATGGAAAGCGCACCAGGCGGAGCGGGCAGCTGGCCAACGCGGTCTGCGGCGAGTTCGGTTGAGAATCGTCAGGCATGGATGATCGCGGCCAGTCTCTTTATTGCGCTGTTCTTCCTATGGGGCGGCGGCTACAACACGGGGCCAATCTTCCTTGCCGCGTTGCTCAAGGCGTTTGGCTGGAGTCATGCGCGCGTCGGTTCGATCATCGGCGGATTAGCCCTGGCGGTGGGAATTTCAGCGCCGGTTGCCGGTTGGTTGCTCGATCGCATCGAAGCGCGCTGGGTGATGGGGACCGGCGCGGTCGCGGCCGTGCTAGGCCTGCTCAGCGCCAGCAACTCGCACACGTTCGCGGCGTTATTGGCGTCCGTGGCCCTACTTGGACTCGGGCTGGGCGCAGCCACCTGGCTCGCGGCGTCTCTGGTGATAGTGAATTGGTTCCCCGACCGCCGCGGGATGGCGCTCGGCCTCGTGACCTTCGGCATGGAATCCGGTGGCATGGCGATGACGTTTACGGTCGGCAGCGTAATCGCAGCCTACGGCTGGCGGGCGGGGTATTTGGCAGTCGCAGTCCCTGCGGTCCTGCTCGTCATTCCTTTGCTCCTGCTCGTGGTGCGCACACGCCCAGCCAACACGAGTTCACAATCTGTTGCCGTACAGGCGGAGGCGCTGCCTGGTTACGAAGTTGGAGAAGCCCTCAGAACGCGCGCATTCTGGATGTTGGCAGTGGCAGAAATGTCGTTCGGATTGGCCGCCGGGGGCACGTTCCATCACCTGGTGGCATTCCTCGAGGGCCTTCATTACCGCCTGCGCGCGGCGACGCTCGTCGTCAGCATCGTGCTGGGAATGGCCGCGGTGGGCAAAGTCGCAATGGGAGCGCTAGGTGACCGGATCGGCGGGAAAAACGCCCTCGGCATCGGTTTCGTCCTGATTGCGGTTTCGGTGCCGATTCTGCTTAATGCTGAGCAACCGGCGATGCTGGTGCTGTGGCTTATTATCGTTGGTATCGCCGGGGCCTCGCCGGTGGCGCTGGGTCCATTACTGACCGCTGAAACGCTGGGTCTCAAGCGTTTCGGCACCCTGTTCGGCTGGCTCGGTTTTGCGCTGACCCTCGGACTTTTCATAGGACCGCAACTGGTGGGATGGATGACCGACGTGACCGGCAGTTACACCGCCGGTTATGAGTTGTGCGGCTTGATTTGCGTGGTGGGTGCGGCAGCCTCGTTTTTGTGCGTAGCACCGGGTCCCGCCGCCGTCCCGGTCCTGGGTGAGGTGGGTCCGCAGACTTCGTAGGAGAGCGGCGGCCGTGAGTGGAGTGTCTTCCGGATGTTACCTCTCCTCTCCCTTGTGTCGAGGCTTGCCCGGGATGACAAAGGGGGTTCGTTGTGTGCGGCTGCCGGGGCGAAGAAGCTATTAGGAGTAAATGTGGAACCCGTCAGGAAGCTTGATCGTTCGGTTAAGGGTCGGGCGGCCTTGGTCACTGGCGCCGCCAGCGGAATGGGGCGCGCCACAGCTCATCTGTTCGCCCAGGAAGGGGCATTGGTGGCGGTCACTGATATCAATCAGTCCGGAATCGAAAGTGTAGTCGCAGAGATTCAGGCAGAGGGGGGCAGAGCGGAAGGCTGGCACCTCGATGTGTTTGACGGAGCCGAGATCAGGCGCGTGGTTGCAGAAGTTGCGGAACGATTCGGCCGGCTCGATATTTTGATCAATAATGCTGGGTTCGCTGCCTTTCGGCCGCTGGACGATGATCGCTTCGAAGCTACCTGGGAAAGAGCGCTTGGCGGTTTGCTCACCGCACAACAACTCCTGATTCGGGCCGCACTTCCTTTTCTCCGTAAATCCGATGCCGCCAGAATCGTTAATATTGCGTCCACGGAAGCCCTTGGCGCAACGCCCGGGGACACCCCATACGTGGTGGCAAAGACCGGTGTGATCGGGCTGACGCATGCCCTCGCAGTCGATCTTGGCCCGGAAGGAATCACTGTCAACTGCATTTGCCCGGGCCCTATCCGTACCGGGCTCACCGATTCAATTCCCGAGCAGCACAAGGAGATATTCGCGCGCCGCCGGACCGCGTTGAAGCGTTACGGCTATCCAGAGGAGGTTGCCTATATCACCTTCAGCCTGTGCCTGCCGGCGGCGTCCTACATCACCGGGGCCGTGATTCCAGTGGACGGGGGTCTGACCATCAGGAATGCGTGAGAAAGCGGCAAGCGGGCAGAAGAAATCACAGGCTGGAAGCCTGTGCCACTCGGAAATCGGTGCTGTCCTAATCTGCCTGCCATTGTCTTAAGTTAACGCTCGAAGGGTCCCATTTTCACCAGTCACGCATCACGCTTCGTGTTTCACAGTTTCGGTGAGTTCGATTGTCTGACTGCGATGGCGATACTGGTGGCGTAGGAACTTAAGCCCACTCTTCCGACCAAAGAAAAAGCCAGTTGTTGCGAGCAGGAACGCCAAGGGGAATATTGTAAGCTCGGCGAGCCGTCGTCCGAAGGTCTTCAGCGCGAGCGCAGCAGCGTGGCGGGGCTTCATTTACCCAACTCCGTTGATTCTTGTGCTAATTCTTGAAGCTTCTCAGGAAAAGGTAGGGGAAGCGTTGTTCCACATTGAGGGTATTCCCTATCGAGTCGCTCCTTAAAGATCGCGAGACTAGGCCAATACTTTGCAAGCATAGTCTCTCCAGCTAATAGGTCCCGAAGTTTCGGCTGATCATAATCCGGTGTAAGCCCTCGAAACAATTTGTTTTAAGCCGCCCTTTATCACCACGTCCAAACTTTCGGCGCAATTCTTCCAAGACGCCAGGTGCCAATAGCGACAATTTGGAACTTCGCACTTTAACCTAGACGCAGGCATCGAGCGATCCCTCTGGTTTGCTTCGCGGGTGTCCTAATTCGCCGCCGTCAATGTCCTAATCGGTCAGCACCCGGAAATCTAACCAGATCGACGATGTATTACGCACGTACTACGATAAAAGCATGGCAACCTTGAGTTTGCGACTTGACGCCGAAACGGCATCCCTGGTTGATTCCATCGCGCGAAGGACTGGTCTGACGAAATCAGACGCCATACGAGCGGCGATCAAAGCGTACGCGCGGAAGCTCGAAAAGAATTCCGGCCCAAGCTTCTACGACAAGATCAAGGATCATGTAGGAGTGTGGGAGAGCGGTGAGCCCCACCTGTCCACAACTACGGGTGATGAGATCGCCAGAATGATGCTCGAAGAGAGGCAGCGACGTGATTTTGGTCGACGCCGGGCCACTCGTCGCGCTGGTTAATCGTTCTGACCTGTGGCATGAGCGGTGCCTTGCTATCAGCAGGACGCTCGGTAAGCAGCTTTTTGACGGTGTGGCCAGCGGTTAGCGAGGCAGTTTTTCTGGTAAGGCGATCGGTGATCGCTCAATCCGAAATTCTCCGCATCATCGAACACGGCGAAGTGCAATTCGCGGAGCTAGATCGCTCCGACGTTCCGCGCATCCGAGAGCTGATGGACAAATATCATGACCTCCCGATGGACCTTGCGGACGCGGCGCTGGTACGAGTCGCGGAGCGCCAGCGGATTCGAACGATTTTCACTTTAGATCGGCGCGAGTTCGCGATATACCGTCCAGGAGGGATCGGACGCTTTCACATCGTGCCGTGAGTTTCTAACAGAACCGCGCGTCACCCCAAATTGCTGCGCAAAGCCGCCGCTATCTTCTCGGGGGTTGCTAGCCGGATGAACGCACCGAGGCGGGGACCGCGCTCCTGCCCCAAAAGCACCCGG
>Ga0187846_10001198_pt1 | contig 14658 bp, 10 predicted proteins | sample TC_taG_FD_161473 | JGI IMG/M metagenome (GOLD analysis project Ga0187846, IMG submission 161473) | Biofilm microbial communities from the roof of an iron ore cave, State of Minas Gerais, Brazil - TC_06 Biofilm (v2) | ecosystem: Environmental > Terrestrial > Deep subsurface > Cave > Wall biofilm...
GCCCCACGATCGCAAGCCGCGCTTTCCTGCCAGCCTTCTTTCCCCTACGATTGCCCATGGCGGTTTCCTTTCCTTGAGTTTCTAGGTCGGCAAACCCGATTCTCTCGGATTCAGTGTGCTGCAGCAGCACGGAAGGAGGTTCGCAATGAACTGACGACTGTGCGAGAAGCTGCGCGATAGATGAGGGCGGGCCCCTCGGGATCGGCTTTCAGGAGCAGGTCCCAAACCACTCCAAGCTGCTGCGGTAAAAGGCCGCGGTGGTGAGCGTTGGAAGAAAAGCGCGAGCGAAGACTCGTGCAGGTGAGCATCCGAGAGACGAACGAAAGTGAACCCCTGAGGACGCGTCGTTTAAGAAACCAAGCGTCGTCGAAACCAGGCGCGTGTATCTCGTCTGGGAGAAGCCCGTTGGGTGCCTGATGACTGAACGGACGGCGACCGGCGTAGAGGGGGCGTGAAGCGGATGCAGGCTATAGCGCGGAACTGCAGGAACCAGTCGCTTCGATGCCAAGGGAGAAGTACAAGCGGAGACAACCGCGAGACGAGTGTACCGATGCGAAGCACTGGGACGGACCGATCCGTAGTAGCAATGAAGGCTCGTAATGGGGCTGGAGCGAAGGGATCGGGTCAGGTGGTCGTGCGATTACCACAACTGGCAACAGGAGGAAGGTGATGCGTACGACCGGCAAACCGTTCGATATCGATAAGAAGTTGGTGTACGAGGCCTACCAAGCGGTCAAATCCAATGGTGGGGCGGCCGGCGTGGACGGTCAGACGATCGAGCAGTTCGAAGCCAACTTGAAGGGCAATCTCTACAAGATCTGGAATCGAATGAGTTCGGGGTGTTACTTTCCTCCTCCGGTTCGCGCTGTCTCCATACCCAAGAAGTCTGGAGGCCAGAGGATACTGGGCGTGCCCACCGTGGCGGATCGCGTGGCGCAGATGGTGGTCAAACGGGTCATTGAGCCAGAACTGGACCCTGTCTTCCTTGCAGACTCCTACGGCTACCGGCCGGGCAAATCGGCCCTCGATGCCGTGGGAGTGACGCGCGAGCGCTGCTGGAAATACGACTGGGTTCTAGAGTTTGATATCAAAGGCCTGTTCGACAACATCGACCACGAACTCCTGCTGCGGGCCGTCCGCAGACACGTTACGTGCCAATGGGCGCTGCTGTACATCGAGAGATGGCTGAAGGCGCCGATGGTGGATGAGGCGGGCGTGAGGATTGAGCGAAGCCGTGGTACTCCGCAAGGGGGTGTGGTCAGCCCAATCTTATCGAACACCTTTCTCCACTACGCGTTCGACCTGTGGATGGCGCGGACTCACCCTGACCTCCCGTGGTGTCGGTATGCCGATGACGGGCTGGTGCACTGTCGAAGCGAGCAAGAAGCCGAAGTTCTGAAAGATGAGCTTCAAGCCCGCCTGGCAGCGTGCGGTCTGGAAATGCATCCGATGAAGACCAAGATCGTTTACTGCAAGGACGGGAAACGCAAGCTCGTGTATCCGAACGTCCAATTTGACTTCCTCGGGTACTGCTTTCGGCCCCGTCTGGTCCGGCGTTTCCGGGACAACACGCTGTTCTGCGGCTTCAATCCCGCAGTCAGTGCCTCGGCGCTGAAGGCCATGCGGTCCGCGATTCGGGACTTGAACCTTCGCCGGCAAACGCAGCTGCCGCTGCAAGATATCGCTCGCCAGCTCAATCCACTTCTTCGAGGGTGGATCGCGTACTACGGGCGCTACGCGCCATCGGCGTTGGGCCCCTTGCTTCGATACGTCAATCAGACGCTTCTGGCTTGGGCGATGCGGAAGTTCAAGCGCTTTCGGGCTCATAAGATCCGAGCGAGTCAGTTCCTGCAGCGGCTTGCCGCTGCACGGTCGGATCTCTTCGCGCACTGGCAGCTCGGTATGACCGGTACGTTTGCCTGATGGGAGCCGGATGAGCCGAGAGGTTCACGTCCGGTTCTGCGAGGGGCTGGGGCTGAAATGCTCCGGCCTACTCACCCCAGGAAACCGCCGCCTTCAACCTTCAACTACATCTGGGGCACCGCCCTGACGTCCGCAGTTCGAGGTATTGCGCACTTCCGGGAAGGTGATGTTTACTTCGGCTCAGACATCGGCCGAGCGATAGGTGAACTTCAAATGGAGGCGTTGACTGATCTAGCAAGATCGTATTTCCCATACAGAGTCGGCTCTTCGGGGATTCGGTGCTTGCGTCGACTGGGCCGTGGAGCGCTCGGCGCTAAATCAAGATGATGGCGATGTCGACATCGCGGTGTTGGCAATGCCGAAGAGGCGAATGAAGCCGTGCCTTTGATCGAGGGCATCCTCGCGCGATACGGCTCGAAGTGCCTCACATTACGGAAAGCATGAATTCTCACGATGAGCCGCAGGTGTGGGCCACGCGACAAGAGATCGTTCGTACACTCCAACTGCTCCACCATCGGCCGCCGCGCGATCGAAGCCGAATGCTCTCACCCGCGCGCCGATCGAGGCACAACGATTCGCTGCTATTAACGGACCTTGGGGGGTGGATTCATGTTTCGTCTCCTGACTCATGTCTGTGCGTGTTTCGCGGGGATCGCTCCCAGCTCGGTATTTGCTCAAGCGACTCCTTCGGATGTTCACAAACACGCTTCGGTAGCCTGCATCGAGTCACCGACCCCGGGAAAGCGCCCAGCTGGTACGGACTGCGCCATTCTCTTGCAAAAGAAATTCTCTTCGCTGCCGCGCGGTCAGCTTGTTTGGCGCTTTGAGCATTTCGAGACGAGAGAAGCGGCGCAAGCAGCCGGCACGTCCACAAGCGTTGTCGTGGAAGCGGCGGGAAAGGTCTGGCTCGTCACCCTCGCGGCTAAGGGCGGTCGCTCCAACGGTGGCACGCTAATCGCAGAAACGGAACCGCTGCCACCGATCCCGGCTGGTCCGAGCTATCAGATTGTCGTCGCCGAGGCAGACCTCGGGCGGGAAGCCGCTGTCATGACACACAAACACTCCGGACCGGAGACGTGGTATCTACTGAGCGGTGAGCAGTGCCTGGAGTTGCCCGATCGAGCGCTGCGCGCTCGTGCAGGCGAAACCATGTCCGCTCCGGCTGAGACCCCGATGCAATTGAATATCATCGGCCCGGGCGAGCGCGACGCACTGTTTCTTATCGTTCACGACGCTGCCAAACCCGCTACCAGCTTTCTCGACTGGCAGTTCAAGGGCCTTTGTCGCCAGTGACGGCTCTGCCGCGTCGCCGGCGTGTCCGGGTCCGAATGGGCCCGCCGATAAAAGCATTGATCTAATCGACCATCTTCATCTTGACGAGAATCGCCTTGAATCTCGGATCGTCCTGCAGATTGCGCAGGAGCGTCGAACCTAAGGTCCGACATGATCGATCGGCCACGAGCGGGCGTTTGGTCGCTTGGCGAAGCGAGGTCGGAGTAACGTCTCTGAATCTGCAGAAACCAGCCTATCGATTGCGGGAGGCGCCTTATGGGAACTGTCCGCTTCATCACCGGAGTTTGTGGAATCGTGGTGTCTGGCTGTGCTACCGTCCCTGCCCCGTCGACCCCAACGTCGCAAGCGGCGAACGTGGCCAAGGCAACGCCACTTATCCTCGAAAAGAGCGAAGGCGAGCGCCGCACCTGGCGCGAGTTGCCCGAGCACGCCGGGCCCCTTACTATCTTCCTCCTAAAAGTCGACCCGAAAAATAGCGGCTCCAAACATCTGGTCTTTCTGACCGAAGAGCTCCCACCCGGGGAGAACATCGAGACTCACCGGCACCCCGGTGCCGACGAGCTTTTGTTTCTGCAGAGCGGGACCGCCCGCATCCATCTGGGCGACCAGGTCAGAGAGGTGCATGCAGGCGCCACCGTGTTCATCCCGGCCGATACCTGGATTTCCGTCGACAACATTGGAAGCGACGCGATTAGCTTGCTAGGCGTCTTTTCGGCACCGGGTTTCGAAGAATTCATGCGGGCCGAGTCGGTGCGTGCGGGAGAGCCGTACGTGCCTCTGACGAAGGCCGAAGACGACGAAATCCAGCGCAAGCATGCCCATGCGGTGATTTATCGATGAGAGTGGTGACCAGTCCGATCCCCCGGAAGCCGTTGTCGCCAGGCCGCTGACCAAGACGATTTCAGCATAGCCCTTGTAGTGTCCAGCACGCGGACCGTTACCAGGATGGCCGGTGGGACACCGTGCGTGACCACGCAGAGTTCTCAATGTGGGGTCGGCTTTTCGGCGCGGGCAGCCGTATCGCGAAATAAGGATAGAGTCGGGTCTGATTGCGAGGAACTGGCCGCATTCGACCGCCGGGCTGCTGACTATTCCAGCCTCGGGGATCGCGGCGTGGCTATGAAATTTATCGAGACAGCAGCACAGAAATGACGCGCCGAGTTCCGAACGACCGCTTCTTGCCGCCCCCACGGACCGGAACGGGTCGGCCGCGTCGAAATGCAGCTGGTATCGGGGCCGCCGCGGCAATTTCAGGAAAGCACGGCGTTGCGGATCGTCGATTAGCGAATTTCCGCTAGCTGCACGTGACGAGTCATCCTCAAGGACCGTTGCTAGCTCGAGGGGAACGCGTGCGACCGGCCAATTGCGGCCGGTTGGGCAGCCGCCGAGAAGGTTCTCCCAAGCGAACATGACGACAACCTGAAGCAAGTCTCCTAGCTGGCGATCGCCGGCGGCGGGGACTTTCGCGTTGAGCCGCTAGCCCCTTTGCGCGATCACCGTGTGACCGGCACCCGGAATTTCGTCTGAGGGGTTAAGTGACGCGGACGGCGCCCATTGCCACGGATTTACTGATGTGGTGTTGGGACCGATCCGTGTTGAGCGGTAATGCGGTGTGCACCAAGGGCGCGTCGAAACCAGCGATCGTTGCAAATCACTGCTTGTGAGGCTGCCATGCGGGCATCGTTCCTTCTTGCCATCGGCATCGTCACCACAGGCCTCGGGCAGGCGTGTGCTCAAGAACCGCCGCGCGCAGCTGAGGGCCGTGGTCTCCTTCCCAAACCGGCCGCAATGCCGACCACGCTTGAGGGTACCCCGCCGCCGCATCCCTTCCTTCCTGATCCGTCGGGTGGATTCTCGCGGACCATCTTCGAGACGGACGAGGATCCGAATTTCAAGATCGTCATTCGCGATTTCAGCTTTCCGCCCGACCGGCAGCCTCACACGATCACCATCCCCTCCGCCGCATTCATGCATTTCCTCACCGAACCTGGCGAAGTCCGGATTGCAAGGCAGCCGTTGCCTTTGCACACAGGGGTGAGGACAGCCGTGCCGGCCGGCGCACCGATCGAAGTGATCAACAATGGCGAGCAGCATGTGGTCATGCGAGCCTTGATTGTGGAGGCAAAATAGTCATGCGTGCTGCTTGCGATTCCCAGCGGTTCATCAGTCCGGCTCCCGCTCGCCATTTGTGCCGGTTTCTCCGCGCGTGCCGCGAATGGCGTGTGAGACTGTCCGGCCTTCTCGGTGTCATCGCGTCGCTTGGCTGTTCCGGTACGGCGCTTGCCGACAACTGGAACAACTTCACGCTCGCCGGCAATGGATCCGCGAGTCGAAGCATCGCCGCCGTTTCACGCGTCTCCAACAGCATGGAAGTGTGGTGGATCGCGCCCGATGGCTCGGTGCGGGACGCCTACTGGTACGACGGCGCCGGGTGGAAGCAGTTCCAGCTCGCCCCCCCGGGCAGTGCCGCGCTGCAGGGCGGTATCGCTGCCGTATCGCGCATCCCCAACAGCATGGAGGTCTGGTGGGTTGCACCAAACGGCTCGGTGCAGGACGCCTACTGGTACGACGGCGCCGGGTGGAAGCGGTTCCAGCTCGCCCCGCAGGGCAGCGCAGCGACGAAGGGGGGCATCGCTGCCGTATCGCGCATCGCGACCAGCATGGAAGTGTGGTGGGCGGCGCCGAACGGCTCGGTGCAGGACGCCTACTGGTACGACGGCGCCGGGTGGAAGCAATTCCAGCTCGCACCTGCGGGCAGCGCCTCTGCGCAGGGCGGGATCGCCGCGGTGGCCCGCATCCCGACCAGCATGGAGGTCTGGTGGCCCGCGCCGAATGGCTCGGTGCAGGACGCCTACTGGTACGACGGCGTGGGGTGGAAGCAGTTCCAACTGGCGCCGGCCGGCAGCGCCTCGGCGCAAGGCGGGATCGCTGCCGTATCGCGCATCCAGAACAGCATGGAGCTCTGGTGGCCGGCGCCGAACGGCTCGGTGCAGGACGCCTACTGGTACGACGGCGCGGGGTGGAAGCAGTTCCAGCTGGCGCCTGCCGGCAGCGCCTCCGCGCAGAGCGGGATCACCGCCGTATCGCGCATCCCCACCAGCATGGAGGTGTGGTGGACCGCGCCCAATGGCTCGGTGCAGGACGCCTACTGGTATGACGGTCAGCCATGGAAGCGGTTCGAGCTTGCGGGTGCCGGTAACTCGGCGTCGAGCGGCGGCATCGCGGTGGTCTCGCGCATCCCCGACAGCATGGAAGTCTGGTGGGTGGGGCCCAAAGGCACGCTGCGGGACGCATATTGGTACGACACGCTGCAGGACGAGTGGTATGCGTACCGCCACGACGGTAAGCGCGATGGAGCCCAGCCCAGCGCCAGCAGTCTGTCGGATCCAAACAAGGTCGGCACGCTGCATTGCGTGTGGTCGTGGCCGGCGGACGGGCAATGCCCGCAGGGGGCGCCGAAGCAGACGGCGGCCGGCCCATTCCGGGCATCGCCGATCGTTGTCAATGACACGGTCCTGATCGGGAGCGACAACGGATACTTCTATGCGCTGGACGCGGCGAGCGGCGCGCTCAAATGGCAGTATCCGCCGCCGTCGAATCCGCCGCTTCGGTCGCCCAACTGGACCTACGGCATCCAGTCGAGCGCAGCCTACTGGGATCGCCGGCGGGACCGGAGTGGCTCGGTGAAGGGCGGCATCGCGGCGGTATCGCGCGTGTCCAGCAGCATGGAAGTGTGGTGGATTGCGCCCGATGGCTCGGTCCACGACGCGTATTGGTACGACGGCCAGCCGTGGAAGGAGTTCGAGCTGGCGCCCCCCGGCAGTGCGTCGTTGCAAGGGGGCATCGCAGCGGTATCGCGCGTCCCCAACAGCATGGAGGTGTGGTGGATTGCCCCGAACGGCTCCGTGCAGGACGCCTACTGGTACGACGGCGCCGGGTGGAAGCAGTTCCAGCTCGCGCCCGCCGGCAGCGCCTCGTTGCAGAGCGGCATCGCCGCGGTCTCGCGCGTGCCAAACAGCATGGAATTGTGGTGGACCGCGCCGAATGGTTCGGTGCAGGACGCGTACTGGTACGACGGCGCCGGGTGGAAGCAGTTCCAGCTCGCACCTGCCGGCAGCGCGTCGTTGCAGGGCGGTTTCGCGGCGGTTTCGCGCATCGCCGGCAGTATGGAAGTGTGGTGGGTCGCGCCCGACGGCTCGGTGCAGGACGCCTACTGGTACGACGGCGCGGGGTGGAAGCAGTTCCAGCTCGCACCTGCCGGCAACGCATCGGTGCAGGGTGGCATCGCCGCCGTTTCGCGCATTTCCAACAGCATGGAGGTCTGGTGGGCGGGCCGCGATGGGTCCGTGCAGGACGCCTACTGGTACGACGGCGCAGGATGGAAGCAGTTCCAGCTCGCGCCTGCCGGCAGCGCGTCAGTGCGAGGACGAATCACCGCGCGGTCGCGCATCCCCGGCAGCATGGAGGTCTGGTGGGCGGGCCGCGACGGCTCGGTGCAGGACGCCTACTGGTACGACGGCGCAGGATGGAGTCGCTTTCAGCTCGCGCCCGCCGGCAGTGCTTCGCCGGACGGAGGCATGGCTTCGACGTCGCGCGTCCCCGGAAGCATGGAGATCTGGTGGATCGGCACTGACGGTTCGATGCAGGACGCCTACTGGTACGACGGCCAGCCCTGGAACCGCTTTGGCATGCTGCCGGATGCCGTCATCTTCGGGGCGCAGGACCCGGCGCTGGGGCCTTTCGACGGAAGCGGGCACGCCTACGGAAGCGCACGGCTGTTCGCACTCGATGCGAGAACCGGTGCGGCGATCTGGAAGAGCGACACCACCGCGGAGGTCAACGGCAACACGCCGAACAGCGACACCGAACTTCATCAGGTGCTCCGGTATACCCCTCCGCTCATCTTCGACCACAAGGCGTATGTCGGGGTCGAAAGCTTCGAGAACCCGATCCAGATCGGTAGGGTCATCGCGGTCGACCTGGACACCGGCCACATCGTCCCCTCATTCCAGTTCCAGGCGGTCGGCACACCCCTTGCTCCGCTGGGAACGGTGCGCGGCGGCGGCGTGTGGAACGGCGTCGCGACGGATGGCGCAGCGATCTTCTTTACGACCGGGAACACGAACCGGGACGAGGGCAATCCTCCGCTGGCGGCGGAGCCCGTGCCCAATCATGGCGTCAGCATGATCCGGGTCGACAAAGGGACCGGGGGCATCAACTGGGCATATCAGCCGGTGCCGTACAGCTCCGAATGCGACAGCGACTGGTCCGCGGGAGCAGTGGTGATGAACACGAGCTGCGGGGAACTGATTGCGTCGATGGAAAAGGATGGCTGGAGCTACGCGATCGACGCGCAGCAGGCCCAGGCAACGCCGTCGTGCCCCCTGAGCGGCCATAGCTGGCAATTCCCGCCGACCACGAAGGGGTGTCAATTTCCCCCCAACACCTGCCCGGCCAGCCAGGACCAGGGCCAAGCACAGCACGGCGACGATGACTACCGGCGGCCAGGCGCCGCGTGGAACGACGTATTCATCGCCATGACGGGGGGAGAGAGCCGGGTTTCCGACGGCGTGGCGGCTGGCTATGGAAAGCTGCACGCACTGAATGCCTGCGCCGCGAGCGAAAAGGACCGGGTGCGCTGGATCATGGACATCCCGGGCAGCTCGGGTGGGGACGGCTCGATCGGCGCGGCTACCGTGACCGGGGGCGTCGTCTTCATCGGCACCGATCAAGGCCATCTCGTCGTTCTTGGCGATCCGAGCGTGGTGCCCGCTGCCGGATCGCGCTGCTCGAACGTCGACTATACGACCGTTAAGGCTTGCACCCTCGCTGGCTACAGCCTGGTGCCGATTCCCAAGGTGCTGGCCAATGTCCCGATTCCGGACGGCGGCAACCTGGTGGCGATGCGAAACGAGCCGGTTCTGGCCAAAGGGCGGGTGTTCGTCGGCACCGACCAGGGGCACGTCTACATGCTGGCGCCGTGAAGGAGGGCCGAGAATGAAATCCGTCTTCATTGGCGCAGCTTGGGCAGCCATCGCGGCACCGCTGGCCGCAGGTGCAGCCGGGGCGCTTTCCTCTGTCATGCAGTTCGAAGTCAGTACGACGACGCCTTCGAAGAGTGGTGCGCTCCAGCCTGCCCACATCAGCATCCAGTCTTGGGGGCTCTCCGGCGACAGAGGTCGGAGCGCAATCGCGCAGCACATCCCTCTGCAGGGCTTCTACGTGGCACATCTACTCAGCGGGGGTATCTCGACGACGATCGACGGACAGACGACCAAGCGCCTGCCGGGCGATTACTGGACCGTCAAGGCCGGGACGACCATGCAGGTCCGCGTGCTCGGCGAATACGCCATGCTGGAAACGATCGCCGTCACCAAACAGTAGCGACCGCCCGATCCATCGCCGTTCGAAGCCGCTTTGGCGGATCGCTGGCGACTCCTTTGCGCTGACTTGTTGGTCGGCAACGGTGTCCGGCCGTGCGAGAACGCGGATGCCTGCTCGGCGGGCAGCCCTTACGACTGCAAGGGGTCGCTATGTATAGCTATGCATAGCGACCCCTATGCATACATCTCAACTAGGGATAGTCGGGGTGTGACGAGCCGAGCTCGCGCCTCTGTCGCGGAGGATGTGGAACATCCAGTTCCTATACATAGTTTCGCCGTCCGCACGAAAGGCCTTTGCAAGTCCGACGCGCAACGCAGCGGCAGCTTGCAGCTTCGCGAACAGCACTGCGAACCGAGACCGCAGCTTCTTCGTCCTCGAGAGCTCGACAAGGATGCCGCGACACGCAGGTTGGCAGTCGGGTGCCCGAGCCAGGACGCGTTCGCCTTGAAGAACACGCGCGACGGCACGACGGCACGCGGAAGCCGAAACTATGTATAGAAGCCGGACGGCGTACCCCGCGCGAAGGCGCATCAGGCCTGGATCTCCGGCCGATCCTCATCGGAAACTATCCATAGTTGCGATCTATACATAGGGGTCGGGTGCGTTAATACGACGTCCGGAACGGGTGCCGCACCGCAATGTCAGCCGAGCGGCCCATTGCCGTCGCTCGATTACCGAACCCCCGCTATCCTGCAGAGAGCGGCTGCAGCGGGCGGCCGCTGCTTTCGGCAACGGACCGAGCGTGATCGGCCAACTGCGGACCCTGTCAGGCAGCCGCCCAAAAGCGGCCGTGTCGCGCCACTGGGGACATTACGCGATAGCCCGGGTGGCGAGGCCATTTGCGGCTCCAGCTGCGAGTCGAGCGTCGCGATCTACCGATCCACACCCCAGTCGCATTCGAAGCCAAGCGCTTGCGAAACGCCCCGGAGTCGGAGGAATATGCAGCTGTGTGCTGAAGTCAGCACGCACCTTCTTGAGCTTACGAGCTCGCCGTAATTCTGCTTTGCGGTCTTCGCGTCGGCGTCGACGCTTCGCCCAACAGCGCGGCCGTTCCTCTCGCCAAACCGCTTCGCCAGATAATTGAACCAAGACACTAGGACGGATTCTTGAAGGAAACCCCGACATCTCTCAAGCATTCAATCTAAAAAAAAGAGGAGCGAAAGCAAGCCGCTTCAGTTTCCCATAGTCTTGGAATCGAACCACTTCCGCTAGCCAGCGAGGTTCGATATGGCGCACGTTTTAAAGACGCCGGCGGTTGATATCAAAGCGGGCGAGACGGCGATGCCCGCAGGAGAAACAACTCACGTGAGTTTCGCTACACAGGCGACACGATATCTGGCAGCTGCTGCGTATACCGACAAGGTATTTCGCGACCGAGTAATTGAGATGCGAGAGGCGGAATATCAAGCCGTCGCACCCGAGCCGGGCGTCGATGCTGATTTTATCGTTAAGCACTGCCGAATCGCTCGGCGACGCAAGATTCTTCGAGACGCAATGCTTTGCGTGATTCCACTTGCATTACTGTCGAGCGGCGTTTTTGGGGAGGTGATCGACAGTGGAAGCGACTTGCGAGAGGTCCTTGCTGCCCATTCCTGGCTGTTCATCGGATGTTGGGCGCTTGCCACAGCGATCATCTTCGGGGAGGCGCTCCTAAACGGGGCTCAAACGCTCAGCGACCGCATCGGCCGGGAAGTACAAGCATCATCGAAAGGCGCAGCTACGAGTGCAGAAGCGGGCGGCAACGTCGTCGTCTATGGGGGCTTTTCTCCATTCGTCGGCGCTGGGTTCGATCTCAATGGATTTTCGTTCACGGTCAATCTTGAGCAAGCCAAGAAAAGTCTTGATGGGAGTTCCCGCATCAGACCGTTTAGCGCTGAGTCCCTTTACGATGAGCTAAAGAACGGTTTCGAACGCCTGGGAATCAAAGGGTTGAGGGTCTCTGACAGGCTATATATCGAGGGTCGCTCGATCCGCGACGACCGGCGATTCCTACCAAGAGTGCTGGGGCGCCCTGTAAATCGAGTAGACGAATCGATCGTTGGAAAATTCCGCTCCGACCCTGGGAAAGCAATACGACATTACCTTTGCGTCGAGATTGTTGATTGGGGTGGCGAACTGATCCTATCGACATTCATACGACTGCATCTGAGTGCCTCGAAACTATTCATCGAAGTGAGTAATTTCATGCTTCCGCCTTTGAAGGCGGCGTACTATGAACTTGATAAGCGAGTGCGCGTGCGCTTTGCGCACGATGCGAGAGTCTGGCTCGCACGGGCGATCGCTCTCGCGCCATTTTACGTGATAGTCGCAGTATTTGTGACGTTACGCCTTGTCGCGCGGCCTTGGAATCGATTCCTCGAGCGGCGGAGAATGCGCAAGGAGGTTAGGCTGGATCCGACGCATAACTACGGCGCGCAAGCCAGCATTCGCGAACTCGGCACGGTTAACATGTGGCGTACGTACTTTCAGCGATTGGATAAGGAGATGCACGGCAAGATCGTTCAACAACAGTTGTTAGACGTACTAATCGAGTTCCTGGATGCGCATGGCGTGGACACATCAGAAATCAAGGATCGTGGCACCCACATCCAGAACAACGGTGTTATCGTGTCGGGAGGATCCGTAACCGCCGAGACGATGGCGGTTGGTAAGGGCGCGAAAGCGGAGAAGAAACAGACAGGCAAAGAGACAGGCAAAGCATAACCAGGAGTCTAATCCATGCCCAAACATGCAGAAGGCAATGTTGTTGTATCGGGCAGTGGAACGTTGAATGCAGAGGTAATCGCGGTTGGTGCCGGAGCACAGGCTCGCAAGGATGTGCGAGAGGTCGCTCCTTCCGTTGATGATCAGGCAATGGCAGAGCTGCGGTCAAAGCTCGAGGCGCTACGCCGGGCCGTCGAGGAACATGGCAGTCTCGTTGCCGATCCGCCTGCATTAAAAGAACTGACCCAGCGCGTAGCGACTCAGATCGAAGGGCCGAAACCGGACAAGCTCAGCCTAAAGAGCTTCCTGGCAGCAATTGCGGATGAAGCTAAATCTGTTGGGGAGATTGCCGGAGCCGCAATTGCGCTGAAGGATGTCGTTGGTGCGCTTTTTTAAAGGGATGAGTCAACGAGGTTTCCTGATCTCTAGAGCATTGGGTCGCGCATCCTACGAGCGCTGCGGATCGGCCACAGCCTTCGGATGGAGTGACGCTGTCGCCGCTCGCGACACTGCCGCTGTCTGACCGGAGCTGCGGTCGCGCGGCGGCTGCTCGTCGTCCCTCATCCACACGATCAGCGCGCCCCAGTCGAACCTGTAGTTCGCCATCCGGTCGAACACGACGCCACCCATCCAGGCGCCGACGAACGAAGATCATCGATCGAATCCTGAAAAGAGTTTCCTTTCCGCAGCCCACCGCCAAGGCGAAAACTCATTCGGGATGGTGCGCGCCTGGACCATTGTGAAAAGGCACGAAAGCGGGAAAGCTGTGTTAGCGGGCTGCTTTCATAGGGACCCTGTGCGCTCCCCGTAGTCGGTGGCGACCGGCCGCTTTGCCGATTCTGAGTGTCGCTTTCCGCGCCGGGTCGACCGACTCCAAGGGGTCGAGATTGTGTGGAAACGACTGCGGCACACGCCATTGGCCGCCGACTTCTTGTTGAAGATTATCGTCGATGAGTTTTCAGATCGCGGTGCAACGCGGGTCGATCCTCCTTCTCGACTACGCCCTCATGAACTCAATCAGCGGTTGAACACCCAGAATGCTGATCGCTCGTTTCATGTTGTAGGCCAACACGTGCAGACTCATCTCTGTCCGCACTTTGGGTATGGTCTTTGTCAAGAAGTGCGTCGCCCCCATCCAGGCCTTCAGCGTGCCAAACACATGCTCGGCGGTCTGCCTTCGTAGTCGCGACGCCTCTGGCATCCGGCGCAGCCGCTCCTGCATCGCCTCCAATACGTGCTCATGCTCCCAGCGCCTGATGCGTCGGTAGCTGCTGGTCGTGCATTGAGCCTTTATTGGGCATTGTGGACAGGCCGACGGCCAGTACGAGTGCATTCTCAACTGATCCTCGATCGTCGTCATGCGCCAGATTGCGCGCTCGCCGGCAGGACAGCGGTATTCATCTCGCTTGGCGTCGTAGATGAAGTCGCGCTTGTCGAAGCGGCCTTCGAACCCGGCGTTCGAGGTCATGGGCTTGGGAACCAGAGGCGTCATGCCAGCTTCATCGCATAGCCGGATCTGCTCGCTCTTGAAGTAGCCGCGATCGGCCAGCACCGCGACCTTCTTCTGCCCGATCGCATCGCGCGCCAGGTTCGCCATCGGCGCCAGCTGCTCGTGATCGTGTCCTTCGTTGGTTACCTCGTGCGCCACGATCATGTGATGCTGCGTATCCACCGCCGCTTGCACGTTGTATCCGACGATGCCCGTTCCCCGCCCGCTGGTAGCCATCGAGCGCGCATCCGGATCGGTCAGCGAGATCTGCTGATCGGGCGTCTTCGGCAGCTGCCTTTCTATCTTGCCGAGCGCTCGGATGTGCTCCTTGACCCGGGCGATCTTCTCCTTCAGCTGAGACACCCGGCTCTCCGGCACCGATGTCGGTTCGCGGTCGGCTCGGTCCAGCTCCTTCAGATACCGGTCGATGCTTTCCTCCAGCTGCTTGCGTCTCTCCTTCAGCTTGTGCGGCGTGAAATTCTTGTCCCGATTGTTCACCGCCTTGAACTTGCTGCCGTCGACGGCAACCAGCGCCTCGCAGAACAGACCCACCCGGCGGCTCAGCTCGACGAACTCCCGGCACACATTGCGAATCGCCGTCCCATTGTCCTTGCGGAAGTCGGCGATCGTCTTGAAGTCGGGCATCAGCCGCCCCGTGAGCCAGATCAGCTCCACGTTGCGCTGCGCCTCCCGTTCCAGCCGGCGGCTGGACTGGATACGGTTCAGGTATCCGTAGATATAGACCTTCAGCAACGTCGCCGGGTGGTATCCCGGCCGACCCGTCTCGGCTGGCTCGGCTCTCCCAAATCCCAGCCCGAACAGGTCCAACTCTTCAACAAAGGCATCGACGGCTCGGACCGGATTGT
>Ga0187846_10001199_pt1 | contig 14657 bp, 12 predicted proteins | sample TC_taG_FD_161473 | JGI IMG/M metagenome (GOLD analysis project Ga0187846, IMG submission 161473) | Biofilm microbial communities from the roof of an iron ore cave, State of Minas Gerais, Brazil - TC_06 Biofilm (v2) | ecosystem: Environmental > Terrestrial > Deep subsurface > Cave > Wall biofilm...
GTCATGCTCGGTACGTGTCGTATCCTCAAGGGCAAAATCAACATTTTCCGTGTAGGAACGACCCTGCGCTACTGCTGCTTTCGCCAGTTCACGTACTTCGTCGCGGGTCTTGCCCAGTTTCACCTTGCGATGCAATGGCGAGACGCTGATGAAAGGTTGAACGACGGGATGAGCAGCGATCTTCACTGCCTCCCAGGCGCGTTCGATATCGGCAGGGTTGGCACGGACAATGGCACAAATCTCGGCATTGTCTACCCTGGAGGCGATCAAGCGCACTGCTTCAAATTCACCTGGCGAAGAAATGGGGAAACCACAGTCCAGTGTATCGAAGCCCATATCAGCGAGGGCTTGTGCAATCGCCAGCTTCTCTTCTGGGAAATAGTTGACGCCTGGGGTTTGTTCGCCATCGCGCAGCGTTGTTTCATAAAACTTGATGATGCGTGGTTCTGTCGTCATTGTCAATTACTCCTTTTGCTATGCATCCTTCATCTCACACGTTGACACACTAACATTCATACATAACAGGAGTTTAGGGAACAAAAAGCTTACAGTAAGGAGCAAGATACGAGGCGAGCAGTATCCACACTCCCATACAAAGCTGCCGTCCGAAACTCCTTTGTTTCGACTTTCCAGGATGGATAAACCATTTACTGCGAAAATTATACGCAACTTGCAGAGGGAAGCGCAAGCGACTCATTTCGATTCGAGGCAAGGGCAGGGTCAAACTGCCCCGATTCCGTTCTTCGCACTTTCCAGGACTCCTTATACACCAGCCGTTGAGAGCCATGCCGGGTGGACGAACCACACAACAGCTAACAGCAAGAGCACGATACCGATCACCGGCCTGAGACGCTGCCCACTCGGATACGTCTTCTCCACCACCATGACCCCTGTCAGCGCCGCCATCGACACCATGCTTCCCACCCCCAGGCCAAACATGACCAGCATCAGTGCCCAACAGCAGCCGAGACAGAACATCCCGTGGCGTAAGCCCAGGTGCCAGGCTCCTTTTACACCTTTGCGGTAGTAGCGCACGAAGAAGCTGAACGGGCTGCGGCACTGTTTGAGACAGCTTTGCTTGAGTGGGCTGAACTGAAAGCCGCCCGCCAGTGCAAAGGTGGCCACGCCAATCAACCAGGAGTGTTGAGCAAGCCAGGGCCAACTATTCACCACCCGGTGAATCTGCGTGTCTCCCAGAAATGCTGCCAGCGCAAATGCTGTCCAGACCAGGGCATACGCTGCCAGGAACGCCGCTTGTATCAGACGCGTGTGGTTCTGCTGCCGGCTGGCATGCACCATCATAGACACCATGGGCATACTGGATGGTAACATCATGCCAACCGTCATTATCTGAAAGCCTGCCAGGAAGATGACCAGCGCCACCAGCCAGGGCAGATGGCTCTCCACGAGCAGGTAGTAGTGATTCATCAGGAATGTCTGGTGAGTAAGGACTGCCAGTAAGGCCAATGTCCAGGCAGCAACTACAACGAGCCACGGCCAGATCACAGGTGCTCGGCGGCGTGAAATCGAACGAGCCTGCTGTTGCTCATTGTCGCCGATCACTTTCAGTGCGCGCATCGGGCACCCCCTTGCTCCTATCAGGTAATACTTCTCTCTCGCTTGAGTGCCTTGCTTGTCTAGACCTCATAGTCGAAGGTATCCTGGATAGCATTGCGCCCGCTGAACTCCCAGGACATGCCATGCTCGGGGAGGTTCACGCGATGGCGTGAGGCTTTCGCGACATAGGCGGGTGAATCAGCGATGGTGCTGAAGACGGTATCATGGATGGTGGTGGGTGTCCCATGAGCACCAGTGTGGGGAGCCATCTCAGCATCCAGGACATTGCCCACGCGCAAGGTACCCTTGCCGCCCTCGACCCGGTATTCTATGGGCGCGGTATGAACCGTCACGACCTCGCCTACCAACTGCGCCAGGTCTGCCAGAGGGCCGCCTAACTTCCCAGCAAAAGCCTTGAGGAGAGCTTCCTGCTGGGCAGGTGTCGCCCGGTCATCTATCAAGATTACCTGTCGCCAATTGCCAGCCAAAATATTGCCCGGTATCTGGGTGATGGTGACGAGTGAGAGACCTGAGACGTCTCTCCCGTTAATCTGGCCACGGTCGATGTGATAGGCAGTGAAGGCATCGCAATGACCACCATCGGGGTCATCACCAATGTAGCAGGGACAGGGTCCCATACACGAACATGCCTCGAGCAACGTCCCATTGAGGACGTAGGTTTTTTGCATCGTTGCCTGAGTTGTCACAGTGTTTCCTCCTTGGATGGAATGTGTGTACAGTTCTACAGTATTGCCAGGTGTCGAACGGATGAAGATCGGTTTGTTCTCCGCGACCTTCAGTGTTTAGACGCCAGGATGGATAGTTGTAGGGCTGTGTAGATGGAGGTCTCTTCGATTCCGAATTCCTCTCTCCTCCATTATAAAGGTGGCCTAATGACCCACGGGTTGGGTAGTGGCTAGTACTGCGTTCCTCATGAGCGCTAGTAGTAAAAGTAAGACAGTATGGCTCTACAAGGCAGTTTTTTTCTCATCGGCATTGAGGAACGCAGCACGAGGTAGTGAGTGATAGGATACATTGGAGAGCATGATTCAAGAAACGAGAATAGACACATGCCGCGCTTGCGGAAGTGCTAACATTGTCAGAAATGGAACCAATAGTTGCGGCGTCAAACCTGTCACCGCACAATGATCGTCAGGTTCATATTCGGATGAACCGTACAGTAGATATAGAACGTGCCAGCAACACTGAACGGCCCGATGGAAACCGGGCTCGTGGTCAGTTGCACATTGTTGACGGCCAGCGCACCAGGCTCGCTCATGGGAACCGGTTTCCCATTCACCCAGGAACCTGTGCCCAAAATGTGGAACGCTTGCATGGTGGGAACGATCTGGAGTCGCCCACCTTTCGCCACATCCACACACGATTCCTTGAATGTCGAAGCCAGAGTATACACCGTTCCACTGGCACAGCTGCCGGTCGTCGTGTTAGACAGTGCGCGTATCTGGATGGTGACAGCGAAGATGAGCACACTGACGCACACAGCAGCGAGCAAACACCAGAAAAAAGGCCTGACACGCATCGGGATTCCTCCCTTCTTGTCGTCTTCTAGCCGCAGCCGGAAGGCCACACACCAGGGATGTTTGATAGGTTCGTCCTCTTGCCTTTCGCACTCCATGCACTTTGCTCTTACAGAAAATGGCGTCAAGCATCGCTCATATGGCCTGATACCTTCATCGATGCCACAAGGGCTGAAGCATTTCATCCACCAGCACCTGATGATCCATGCTGCCAGCATTTCCCGCGGGACCCTGTTCCGATCATTCTTCGCTCGCATCGGATGGGACACAGTGCCACGCGGTGAAACGCTGTTGCCCATATGGCATCGATGGAGGCAGTGGATCTTGACTACGCTGGCCCCTCCCTTACAGGAGTTGTGACGTTGGTATCGCGATCGCGGCGCCGGAAGAGATAGCCCAGGCCATAGGCGACCGCTCCGATCAGCAGGATGCCCAGAATGCCACTGATCTCGTAGCCGATGGCGGCGTGCCACAAGGGAGCGTTGGGATCGTTGAAGAACGGAAATTTGACATTATAGCTATCGAACGGCGCACTGAAAATGCCCGAAAGTTGTTGCAACCCCTGGGGGACATAGCCGAAGGCCGCCTTCACATCTGATGGAGCGCCTTCGCCGTAAGCGAACCCTGGCGCGATCAGCCCCAGCGGAGCGATGATGGCGATGGTGACAAACAGCGTCCCCACGAACTTGATGCGCCTGGGCAGCAAGAAGTAGGCCAGCGGGATAAGGATCACAGCGATGATAGCCGCAGTCAGCAGCATACTGCCGATGTCAGGCCAGGAGACCTGGGACCAGTCCGCGTTAAAGAGATGCCCGATGTTGCCACCACCGGCAATCAGCCCGATGATGAGGAGCACGACGACCACCGCCACAATAGCAAAGGCGAAGATTTGCCAGAGCGGCCGCTGCACCGCCTGCCCTTCAGGCACCTCGGGACCGGCAACCACGGTTCGCAGCGAGGTCAGGTACTCGGGGTGGCTTTTCTGCAAGTAGACGAAGACCAGGGCGGTGATGAGTGCCTCGACCAGCGACCCGCCAAATACGTGTGCCAGCAGCATCGCGGGAACGGCTACGCCGAGCGTATACGGGCTGTAGAGCGGTTGGCCGTGGGCGTTGTGAAAGAGAATAGGCTGCAGGCCGAGCTCGATGCCCACGGCGAGAGCGGCGGCGGTGATCCCGACATAGGAACCGATTGCTGCTGCCCAGATGCGCCGCACAGAAAGCACAGGCGACTTGCCTGCAATCAGTTTATACGTGTAATAGCCAACAAAAGGGAGGATAATGGCCAGGTTGAGGCAGTTGACGAAGATCGCCAGGATTCCCCCATCACCAAAGAAGAGCGCCTGAATGATGAGGGCTGTACTGATGCCGATGACTGCCGCCCAGGGGCCGAGCACAATCGCGATCAACGTTCCTCCCACGGCATGCGCGGTCGTGCCGCCAGGCACGGGCACATTGAACAACATGAGGGTAAAGGAAAAGGCCGAAAAGATCGCCAGTAAAGGAAGCGTACGATTGGTGAGCACCTTGTTCAGCTTGCGAGCACCCACCACCCAGGTGGGAACAGTCACGACGCCGGTGCCAAGTGAGAACGCGGGACCCAGGTATCCATCAGGAATATGCATGTAGAACCTCCATTGATCTAGCATTTCGCTTGCAGTTGCACAATGCAATACAAGTAACACACGTTTTGGAAAGGTACACTGTAGTTCGCCATCGATACAGAGCTGACGGTAGGTTCCTGCGAACAGCAGGCAGTGATGACATGCCCTTATGAGGAGCATACAGTACCGGTGGGAGAAAGTCTATTGGGATGAATCCCTACGCAGCGCCCTAGGGAGAAATACGGAGCACAGCACCTGTAGCATCATGTACTGTTGTGGGGTCAGGTGGTAGCCATGTTTGCGCAGGGGTCGGTGCCCAGGATCGACGGACGCTCTGCATCATGTTGCATCTGCTCATTCCAGTGCTTGCATTAGTCGCCAACCAGGCGATGGGCATGATCGGAGTGGACGCCCTGCCGGTGGAGGTACTCATGGATCAGGTTCGCCCGGATCAGCAGGTCCCGGTCACCCAGGATGTCTTGCGGTGTCCCATCGCCGAGGATACGCCGCTCTTCGCCCAGCACCACCACTCGACTGGCAATGAGCGGCACGATATCGAGTTCATGGGTGGCCGTGATGATGGTCTTGCCGATCTGTCCGAGCTGCCCGATCAGGTTGATCAGCACCCACTTCGTCCGCGGGTCCAGCGAGGCAGTCGGCTCATCCAGGAGGAGCACGTCCGGCCGCAGGGAGAGCACCGAGGCGATAGCGGCACGCTTTTTCTCTCCGCTGGACAGCTCAAACGGAGCCCGATTGGCCAGGTGCGCGATCTCCATCTGAGATAGCGCCTCGTCACAGCGCTCCTTCACCTCAGGCTGCACGAGACCGAGTTGCAGCGGCCCAAAGGCCACGTCGTCAAAGACCGTTGCGCTGAACAATTGGATGTCCGGGTCCTGAAAGACCAGGCCGACCTCGCGGTGAAAGCTGAACGAATCCTCTCCCCCGGCGACAGCCTTGATGTCGCGGCCCAGGACCTGCATTGTTCCTTCCGTGGGGGCATAGATCCCATCCAGCAGCTTGAGCAGCGTGGACTTGCCGCTCCCGTTCGCTCCGAGGAGCACGACCTGTTCGCCGTGAGACACCTCCAGGTCGATGCCATCAAGCGCGACGTGCCGCTGGTGATACAGGTAGCGCACACCGTGCAGGCGGAAAATGCGCTCCTCATTGCCCATGGCGTTCTCTCCACTCATCAGAGATACCTCCCTGCCAGGGTAGCCGCGATGGCGATACTTATGGAAACAAGCAGGGCGACCCAGTCGGCTGGCGTTATACGGTACGCGCTGTAGGTGCGGATACGTCCCGTAAACCCACGGGCTGCCATGGCCGCGTAGACCTCATTACTCATCTGGAAGGAGCGGTTCATCAGGCTGCCCATGGAACCGCTGATCCAGCGCCGGTGTTCACTGCCCTGGGTGCGTCCCACCGTCCTGCTCTTGCGAGCTTCGAACAGGCAGTTGGCTGCATGCAGGAACAGGAAGATGTAGCGGTAGGTCATCGACAGCAGCAAGACGAAGACCTGGGGCACGCCGAGGGCCTGCAGGCTCTTTAAGAGGTCGGCCCAGGGGGTGCTGAGGACGAGGAGGACGGCCAGAGAGACGCTCACCCCGACGCGCGCCACAAAAATCACCGCGCCGATGAGACCTGGGACGGATGCGCCCAGGCGGACCGGCCCGATCGAGAGGTCGAAGAGGTGCGGACCCGGCACCAGAAAGATCGAGGGGATGATCACGATCCCCGCGAAGAAGGGGATGCCGAGCCAGACGCGCTTGATGAAGAAGTCGAACGGCATCCGGCTGGCATAGGCCGTTCCCAGGATCACCAGGTACAGGGCGGCCAGGATCAGCAAGTTGTTCGCGAGGCTGGCCGCCAGGATGAGAGCGAGAAACATGCCCAGCTTGGCCCGCGGGTCGATTCCTTGCAGCCAGCCTCGCCTGCGCGCGTGCTCCTCGGTAAAGACAGCTCGCTCAATGGAGCCAGCAATGCCGGAGATCGTATGCTCAAGCCAGCCCAGTTGCTCCCTGGCTTTCCTGCTGCCCCAGGTGGATTTGCTCATAGGGTACCTCGAATGACTCCGTTCAACGAGAACATGCTGAGAGACAGGATGACGAAATAGGCGAGCTCTGCGTGAAACGCGGATATGGAGGGTGACGTATGACGGCCCCTTATACAATCATGGAACTCCATCACTCATGGCTCAACGGAACACCGTTGCAACACTCATCCCAAGCGTACGTTCTTTTTCGCCGGTTGTCTATAGGGATGAATCCCTATGCAGCACCCTAGGGTAAACTACCAATTTAAACGGCTTGAGTCCCAGTACCCGGTAATATGATGTGATGAATCGGGGGCTCAAAACGTTGTACCGTGAAAATGCAGAAGAGGTTGGAGGAACATCCATCATGAGTATCCATGTCATACGATCAGACGGGGAGCGAATCCGGGTCGTTCCTAAGCGCGGTCAGCTCTTCGTGTGTGCGCTCGGCTGCTGTTGTGGTCGCACTGAGGATGGCTTCGCGCCGGTCAAGAGCGAATTATACCACGCCGAGTGGGAGCGGCGCAGGCTGCGCAATGCGGTGCATCTCACGCAGACGGCCTGCCTGGGACAGTGCCCGCTGGCAAACGTGGTGCTCCTGCTGTTCGACGGCCAGGCTTTCTGGTTTCACTCGATAGATACAGAAGAGCACGTGCTCGCGCTCTACGATTACATCGAAGCCATGCTTGCAGCGAATCGCCTGCTTCCGCCTCCCCAGATGCTGGCGAACAGGCTGTTCCATGGTTTTTCCTGGGCCGAGCGCGATGCCATCGACAGCCCAGCGCTTCCCACCGGGACGCGGTAAGCATCCTGGCTCTTCCAGGAGCACACCTCACACGCTCGTTGACGGTCGCCGTTCTCTGCGCGCATGCCTCGACATCCCTCCTGGCCTTTCGCACAGCTTAGCGTCCGAACCGCCGCAACCGCAATGAATTGCTGACCACTGTGACCGATGACAGGGCCATGGCCGCTGCCGCAAACATCGGCGCCCAGTCTTTCAAGAACGGGATGAGCGGCGAGAGGATGGCCATCGGGATGAGGACCGCATTGTAGCCAAAGGCCCAGAAGAGATTCTCTTTGATCACGCGCATGGTGGCGCGCGAGAGCGCAAAAGCGGTGACGACGCTCTTGAGATTCCCTTTGACCAGGGTGATATCCGCCGCCTCCATCGCGATGTCTGTCCCTGTTCCCATGGCGATGCCCGTATCAGCCTGGACGAGGGCAGGAGCATCGTTGATCCCATCACCGACAAAAGCCACTGCCTGGCCGTGCCGCTGGAGCCGCCTGATCTGTCTTGCCTTGTCCTGTGGGAGCGCTTCCGCCACGACCAATTCCGGGGGAATCCCCACCTGCGCTGCAATGGCCTCTGCCGTGCGCGTGTTATCGCCTGTCACCATCCAGACCATCAGCCCCTGCTGTTGCAACACCGCGATTGCCCGCACGGTGTCTGCTTTCACTGTATCGGCGACCGCCAGCAGTCCAACCGCCTTCCCATCGATGACCACCAGCATCGCCGTCTTTCCTTGCCCCTCCATCTGCTGCAACGCGCTCTGGAGTTCTGTGTACTCAATCGCCCGCTCATCGAGCAAGCGCGGGGTGCCAAGCAGCACCTCGTGCTCCTCGACTGAGGCAATCAGGCCCCGCCCGGGAAGTGCAGTACAGCGTGTTGGCCGTTGTGCGAGTGTCAGCCCGCGTGCTCGTGCACCCTCCAGGATGGCGGCGGCCAGCGGGTGCTCTGATCCCTGCTCCGCAAGAGCGGCCACCCGTAGCATCTCGTCTGCGTCTACGCCTGGGAGCGCTTGCACATCCGTCAATGCGGGCTTGCCCTGGGTCACCGTGCCGGTTTTATCGAGTAGCACCGCCCGCGCGGCCTGAAACCGTTCCAGGCTTTCGCCGCCTTTGAGCAGAATGCCGTGCTCTGCGCCTTTGCCAGTGCCAACCATGATGGCCGTGGGAGTCGCAAGGCCCATCGCGCAGGGGCAGGCCACCACCAGGACGGAGACGGCGGCGACCAGGGCAGTGATCCACGGCAAACCCGGACCCATGTACATGCCCACCATGTCTGTGCCATACATGCCCACGGTCGGGTTGTAACTGGCGACAATGTACCACAGGATGAAGGTGAGCACGGCAATGCCGATGACGACGGGGACAAAGACGGAGGCGACCCGGTCCGCCAGGCGTTGGATGGGTGCCTTGGACCCCTGGGCCTGTTCGACCATGCGGATAATGCTGGCGAGCATGGTATCGGACCCGACCCGGGTCGCACGCATATGCAGCAGGCCACGCTGGTTGACGGTTGCGCCAATGAGCCGGTCGCCCTCGCTTTTCTCGACAGGCATGCTCTCGCCGGTAATCATGGACTCATCGACGGACGAAGTGCCGGAGAGTACCTCACCATCGACGGGGATCTTCTCACCTGGGCGCACGATCAGTTCATCACCCACCTGGACCTGTTCGATGGGAAGCTCTTGCTCTTCCCCCTGACGGAGCACATGGGCGCTGCGTACCTGCAAGCCGATCAGCTTCTGCAAGGCTGCATTCGTCTGCCCCTTCGCGCGCGTCTCCAGGTATTTGCCCAGGAAAATCAAGGTAATGATCAGCGAGGTGGTGTCGTAGAAAGTGGTCGCGCCAATGTAATACGGAAAGAGCGTCGCCAGCACGCTCATGATGTAGGCTGCCGTCGAGCCAAGCGAGACGAGCGTATCCATGTTCGTCCCGAAGTGGCGCAACGTTTTGAGCGCCGCGCGGTGAAACTCCCAGCCGACCACAGCCCAGACCGGTGTGGTGAGCAGGAGCAGGAGGAAATTCTCGCCCGGAAAGCGATTCATAAAGAACATGCTCAGAATCACGACAGGCAGGGTGAGCACGACACCCAGGATGAGCAGCGCGCGTTTGCGCTCCAACTCCGCTTGCTTGCGCAGTCTACGCTCAAACGCGTGAACAAGGCGTTGGTGAGCAGCATCAAGCTGGTCGATGGCAGGTACCGTTTCCGCCGGTTTGAGCGCCACGTTGCCTGCCGCTATGAGCTGTGCCGATGGCGAGGAGGATGAGTGCAAGAGGGCGGCCTTATAGCCGACAGCCTCGACCTTCTGCACCATGCGCTCGATACTTGTCTGGACAGGGTCAAAGGTGATGGAAGCCTGCTCGGTGGCCAGGTTGACATGCGCCTCGGTTACTCCCGGTACCTTTTTCAACCCCTTCTCGATGCGCATGGCACAGGAAGCGCACGTCATCCCCTCCAACGCGAACATAGCGTGACTGACCTGAGCAGTGTGCTCCTGTGCCCCAAACGCGCTGTCTTGTGTAGAAGGTTCGATGTCTGTAGCCATAGCAGTGCCCTCGTTATGTTCTCATGGTTTCACTATACCCTGACCCATCCCATAGGGGATAGAGAAAGTATATGCCACTTTTGTGCATCTGTCAAATGCTCCGATAGACTTTCGCCTGCTCTCGAGTAAGATTTCGGAACTCGATAGCTTCCAGAGCAATCGCATGTTATGCAGCCAGCAGCCTGTAAAGGAAAAGGCTTTTCTTCTTCTATCACCCTCGCAGCATAGAGATGCGATTGCCCTGCGCTATCTTCCTCTTGCATGGGATGGAGTGTTATGATACACTATGTCCATACCCATCGGGTGAGGGTAGCAAAGAGAGGAGGAGCTCTATGCGCGCTGACAAGCAAGCAGTTCTCAAACGGCTCAACTACATCGAGGGGCATCTCGGTGGTATTCGCAAGATGGTCGAAGAGGACAAATACTGCGTCGATATCCTGCGCCAGACCTATGCGGTACGCAAGGCCATTGAGAAACTGGAAGCGATTATCCTGGAAGACCACCTCGAGACCTGTGTCCCTGAAGGGATTCGTGGTGGCAAGGAAGAAGCGGTTATATCGGAGCTGGTACAACTGTACAATCTTGCAGGTAATCGTTGATGACCTCTCTACGCCGTGTTTGTTCTATAGTGCCAGGGGGTGAAAACCATACGCATGTGTCCTCAGCTTCTGGCATGTTGCTCAGGAGGAATGATATGACAACAGTACAGGATACCGTGCTTTCCGTCCCCGAGATCAGTTGCGAGCATTGTGTACATGCCATTGATGGGGCCCTCAAAGACATCCCTGGAGTGGAGACAGTCAACACCGATATCCCGACGAAGACAGTCCATGTGCGCTATGATCCCGGCCAGGTTTCGCTGGAGAAGGTCGAGGCCATCCTGGATGATATCGGCTACACCGTCGCGAAATAGGAACATAGACGAAAACGAGGCCAGGATCACGTTGCCTTGAAGCCTTGCGGGTATGGCACGATTCTGTCTAGTGATCCCCTCCGACTGATGGGAGGGGCTGCTTCTTTTTCTGGGTTGGTGGTGCAAATTTGCTGTCTGCTTTTGATGTGATTATGAACTCCTATTCGAACCAGCTATAAGGATATGCAGGATCATCAAACGTGCGGGCCGCGGCGGTGAGCTTCAACGGGTAGAATGTATCTACCATTACGGCCAGTTCCTCGGTGCGCTCGACGCCGAGACTTTTTTCAACAGCGCCCGGGTGAGGCCCGTGCGGAATGCCACGCGGGTGCAGGGTGAACGAAGAGCGTTCGACGCCGCGACGACTACCAAAGTTGCCGTTGACGTAGTAAATCACCTCGTCGCTATCGATATTGCTGTGATTATAAGGAACGGGGATCGATAGCGGGTGATAGTCCAGTTTGCGCGGGACAAACGAGCACACGACGAAGTTTGGTCCCTGGAATGTCTGGTGTACCGGGGGAGGCTGGTGAATGCGCCCGGTAATTGGCTCGAAGTCGGCGATGTTGAAGATCCAGGGATATTCGCAGCCATCCCAACCAACGGTGTTGATGGGGTGGAAGTCGTACCAGTAGCTTGAAATGGTGTTGCCGACCTTCAGGCGCACCTCGAATTCGCCGCGTTCGCTGTGCGTTTCGAGTTCTTCCGGGCGGCGAATGTCGCGCTCACAGTAGGGCGAGTGCTCGAGTAACTGCCCGTTCCTGTTGAGGTAGCGGCGCGGCGGCTCAATGTTGCCATGCGCTTCGATGACCAGGAAACGTGTATCAGGAGAGTCCTTCCCAATCTTAAAACGGAAAGTCGTCCCACGGGGAATGACGATATAGTCTCCTTCGTGATAGGGCAGCAGGCCAAAGTTCGTCTCAAGCATGCCATGCCCGTCATGGACAAAGTATACCTCGTCACATTCGCCATTGCGGTAAAAGTATTGCATCTCCTCGGTTGGCCGCACGACGGCAAGCGCCACGTCCTTGTTGAACAGCAGTACCTGGCGTCCCAGGACGGCATCACCGCCGGGCGCCAACGGGTCTGTTTTCAAATGGTGATGGCGTTGTACATCGTTACTCCACTCCTCCAGGTGCACATCCATGAATTTCTCGACCTTTTTCACGCGGGTCGGCGGGTAGTAGTAGTAGAGGTTGGAGTAGTTGCCTGAAAAGCCCTCTGTGCCAAAGAGCTCCTCGGCATAGAGCGTTCCATCCGGTTTACGAAACTGTGTGTGCCGCTTAGGTGGTATCTGCCCCAAACGATGATAGCCTGGCATATGTTCCTCCTTATTGAGTGGTAGCTGCGCGATTATGCGGTTTAACAACCAACATCGGTAAAATGATGTCACCCTGAGTGAGCCGCAGCCCTGAGCCCTTCGCTGCGCTCAAGGGTAAACTCCGCGAAGGGTCTCTCGATGGGCACGGAGATGCTTCACTTCGTTCAGCATGACATTCCCGGCTTTGGTTGTGAAAGTTCATATTTGCGCGCCTACGCCCTTGAACTTGACGCCGATAGGGAACGCTAAATCGCGTCCCTACGCGATGCGGTTACGCAATACACCAATACCTTCAATTTCTAACTCGATCTCGTCGCCGCGTTGGAACCAGGGATGAACTGCTGTGCCAAGTTCCAGGAGGCATCCGGTTCCCACGGTGCCAGATCCGAGGACATCGCCGACGCGCAGGCGCGCATTTTGCGAAGCCCAGGCGATCATCTGCGGGAAACTGTAATAAATATCACTGAAGTTGCCGCGAGAAATCTCTTTACCATTAACACGCGCCAGCATGGTCATGTCGTAACGTTCCTGGGCGGGGGTAAGCTCCGCCCCTGCACGACGCGAGGCCAGTTCGTCGGGCGTGACCAGCCACGGGCCAAGTGAGGTGGCAAAATCTTTGCCTTTGCCGGGTCCAAGGTTGAGCTTCATATCGCGGCGCTGGAAGTCGCGAGCGCTCCAATCATTCATAATAGTGTAACCGGCAATGAAGCTGGCTGCCTCTTCTACTGGAATATTCTTGCCCTCGCGCCCGATTACACAGGCGATCTCAAGTTCGAAGTCAAGCTCCTCACTGCCAACGGGATATGGAACCTCCTCGTTGTGACCGTAAATTTCGCTATTGTTGGTGAAGTAGAAAATGGGAACCTCGTACCACTCGGGGATCATGCCGAGCCCGCGCAAAGCACGGGCGGACTTGACATGCTGTTCAAAGGCGTAGAAATCACGCACAGACGGCGGGTCGGGAATGGGAGAACAGAGGGTTAGCTCGTTCAGGGCAAAAGCAGCCTGTGCGGAACCCAGAGCTGCCCGCGCTTTTGCAATCCCAGACGGGTCTTGCAAAAGATGCAGTACCGTTGGGTAGTCAAGCGCGATGACTTGTCCATCACGTACGACTCCCGCATGGGAAACGCGGTCGTGGGTTTTAAATGTCACGAGTTTCATATTACACATTCCTCAATCAGGGCCAGCGAAGGCCAATAATGAAGTTTAACGACCAAAGCCGGGAATGTCATGCTGAACCCTTCGCTTCGCTCAAGGGTAAACTCCGTGAAGCATCTCCGTGCCCATCGAGAGAGATCCTTCGCTTCGCTCAGGATGACAGCGAAGGGCTCAGGATGACAGCGAAGGGCTCAGGATGACAGCGAAGGGCTCAGCATGACATTCCTGGTTTCGGTTGTTAAATTTCATCATCACACCCCCTAAAGATTGCCGCGTAGCTCTTGCTCGCGCTCGAGGGCCTCAAACAATGCTTTAAAATTTCCTTCGCCGAAGCCACGGGCGCCCTTGCGCTCGATGACCTCGAAAAAGACCGTGGGACGGTTGACGATTGGCTTGGAGAAGATTTGTAGCAGGTATCCTTCATCGTCATGGTCGACCAGGATGCCCAGCTCTGCCAGGTCCTTTACATTCTCGGCGATGCTGCCAACGCGATCCAGCACCGTATCATAGTACGAGGATGGAGTCCTTAGAAAATCGACGCCGCGCTCCTCTAAGCCTCGTACCGTCGAGATAATATCGGAAGTGTTCAACGCGATATGCTGTACACCGGGACCACGATAGAAGTCCAGGTATTCTTCGATTTGCGATTTACGCCGTCCCTGGGCAGGCTCGTTGATAGGGAATTTGATACGCCCGCTGCCATTCTGCATCACCTTGGACATCAGCGCGGAATACTCGGTACTGATGGCGCGGTCATCAAAGTGAACGAGCTGCGTAAAGCCCAGCACGCGCTCGTAGAATGCGACCCACTCGTTCATCTTGCCCAGTTCAACATTGCCTACAACATGATCGATGGCAGCCAAGCCAGCAGGCCTGGCCCGGCGGGGAACACCTGTGTCTAGAGCCCGGTATTCCGGCATGAAGACGCCTTTATAATCCTGGCGTTCGATAAAGGGAAGGATGGTGTCACCATAAATGGCAATGGCCGAGGTCTTTACTATGCCGTAATCATCTTTACGCGCGGCTGGCTCCCACACGCCTCGCGCGCCGCGGCTCGTCGCTTCGCGATATGCGCGTTCGGCGTCATCAACGCGCAAAGCGATGCATTTAACGCCATCGCCATGGAGCTTGATATGCTCGACCATTTCACCTGCGGGGCCGAGTGGTGAAGTTACAACAAAACGGACATTGCCCTGTTCAAGC
>Ga0187846_10001200_pt1 | contig 14650 bp, 7 predicted proteins | sample TC_taG_FD_161473 | JGI IMG/M metagenome (GOLD analysis project Ga0187846, IMG submission 161473) | Biofilm microbial communities from the roof of an iron ore cave, State of Minas Gerais, Brazil - TC_06 Biofilm (v2) | ecosystem: Environmental > Terrestrial > Deep subsurface > Cave > Wall biofilm ...
GCTTTTGGTTATTGTCGTCGGGTGAGTCGGGAACAGGAGGGCTTCACATGAAACGTCTCAGCTTTGCGTTGCTGCTTCTCATCTTCTTCGCTCCGTTGCTTCTAAGCCAGACCACGAACGGATCGATTGCGGGAACCGTGAGTGACCCTTCCGGGGCCCTTGTGCCGGGTGCCACCGTAACGGCTCGTAATCTGGACACTGGCCTGACCGTAACCGTCAAGACCACCGATGCCGGGCTCTACTCGATCCCCAACTTGCCACCAGGAAATTACTCGATTGTGGTTGACGGCGGCTCAGGCCTGAAGAAGTACGAGCAGACGGGTGTCACCGTTCAGACCGCGACCGCTACCAACCTGAACATCACGTTGGCGCTAGGTTCAGTCGCCGAGACTGTAACTGTTGCCGCCAATGCCTCGCAGATCCAGCCCACAACATCCGATGTCGGCACGACAGTTCAGAACACTCTGGTCACAAACCTGCCGCTGGAGGTCTCCGGCACCATCCGGAACCCGGTCCAGTTCATTACCTTGGTGCCCGGGTTCGTCGGGAACGTGGCCAACGACCCAGCTTCCAACAGCACCGACGATTACAAGTTGAATGGAGGGCAGGAAGGCGGGACCGACATCCTCGTGGACGGCGTGTCGATCTCACTCGTCAGTCCGAATACGCAACAGAACAAGGGAGTGTCACCGGAAGCGATTCAAGAGTTCAAGACCTTGCAGAGCAATTTCTCCGCCGAGTACGGCCAGTCAGGCGATGGTATCGTCAGCCTGACCATGAAATCGGGTTCCAACCAGTTTCATGCCGAAGCGTACGATTATCTTCGGAACAGCGCGCTTGACGCCAACAGTTGGAACAACAACACCGCAAGTGCGCCCAAGAACCAGGACATCCAGAACGACTTCGGCTTCCTGGTTTCCGGCCCGGTGTGGTTGCCCAAGATATACAACGGCAAGGACAAAACTTTTTTCATGGTTGACTACGAGGGGTTCCGATTTCACACCGGCAGCAGCGGGGCACAGAGCTTCCCCAACGAGGACTTCCGTCAAGGGAACCTCTCGGCCCTGTGCACGGCAGGCTTTAACTCCGCCGGTGTTTGCAGCGATCCAACCCAGCAAGTTTACGACCCGACCACCCAGGCGCCCATCCCGCAGAACACCCTTTCGAACGATCCTGGTTTCAAGGCCAGTTCGGTGATGAAAAACGTCTTCGGCTTAATGCCGGCGACCAACGGCGGTCTGACCAACAACGTGTTTCAGAGAACAACCTCCCAGACCATCGCAAATCTTTTTGACGTGAAAGTGGACCAGAATGTCTCGGACCGTCAGCGCATCTCGGTAGGGTTCGACTACGACAACACCAACAACCAATCGATCGAGTCGCTTGGACCTATTTACGGCGGGCAGACACCGCAAAACACTCGCTACGCCCGTGTCAGCGACGACTACACGTTCACGCCCACGCTACTCAACCACTTCCTGGCGGGGTTCAGCCGGCGCTACCGCGGCGAGTTGTCAAACGGCATTGGCCAAGGTTGGCCTTCCAAGATAGGGCTGACCGGAGTTCAAGAGACTACTTTTCCGTGCTTTAAGTTCCACGGCACACCCTACGACTCGGTGTTGAACAACTGTGGAGCCTCCCAGTTCGCTGATAACGTGTTCCAGTTCGCCGACGCGGTGAGCTGGGTACGGGGCAAGCACAGTGTCAAGTTCGGAGGTGAGCTGCGCGCGCTCCAGTTCAACGTACGCCGCCTGACTCAGTCCTCGGGCGAGTTCGATTTCAACAGTCCGGAGACGAGTTCAACCGGTACTAGCAGTGGGGTGGGCGGCAACGCCATCGCCAGCGCCCTGTTCGGACTGGTGGACACCACCACTTTGAACTACGGTGCCTTCAGCGGGGTACGTTACAAGGACTTTGCCTTCTATGCGCAGGACTCTTACAAGGTGACCCCCAAGCTCACCCTGAACTATGGGCTGCGCTACGACTACGACATTCCCGCTACCGAGGCGTTCGATCGCTTCTCAGTAGTGGATCCGACGCTCCCGAACCCAGGAGCCGGCAACCTTCCCGGGGCCTATACTTACTTCGGAACCGGGCCGGGACGGAACGGGAAGAAGCGTCCCCAGGACGTGTTTACTCACGCCTTTGGCCCGCGCCTCGGCCTTGCGTACAGCATCAATGAGAAGACGGTTCTGCGCGGCGGCTACGGCATCTTTTACGAGCCGCTCAAGGAGCCGTCCTTCGCTGATCAGGACGGACTCGGGTTCTTCAACAAAGAGAATTTCTCAACCCCCATCCAGATCGACAACGGCGTGCCTCATATCTTACCGCCTTCCGGACCCTTCACGCCCGAGGGCCAGAACGGCAACGGTGGTGTGATTGTTGCGCCCGTGGATTCCGGGCGTCCGGGTGACATTCAGTCTTGGAACCTCGACGTGCAGCGTCAGATCACGACCAATCTGCTGGCCGACGTGGCCTACGTGGGATCGAAAGGTACTCATCTGCCCGCGTACAACATCCTCACTAACCAGGTAGATCCGAAGTGGCTCTCGCTCGGCAGCGATCTCGGCACGAATGTCAGTTGCCTGACGAACGGGACCTGTCCGAACGCCATCGCCGCCGGTGTGAAGGTTCCTTTTTCCGCCTTTGCTACTCTGTGGGGCAGCGGCGCCACGATCGCCCAAGCCCTACGCCCGTTCTCGATGTATGGCAACTTTAACGGCGAGGACCAGTCTTTCGGGCCCGATCGCACCGGCAACTCCACTTATCATTCCATGCAGGCGCGTGTCACCAAGCGGTTCGCAGCGGGACTCAGCATGCTAGTGGCGTACACGATCTCGAAGAACATCACTGACGCCGATTCTCTGGGACCCGGGGTCTCTGGATTCACCGGGACCGGCGGGTTCATTGGCCAGAACTCGTACAACCGCCGGGCGGAAAAGGCGGTCAGCCAACTGGATACCCCTCAGAGCTTGGTGACGAGCTTCTTCTACCAGTTGCCCATGGGCCACGGCAAGCGTTACCTGAGCCAGACGGGCGCTCTCGACCGTGTCGTGAGCGGCTGGTCGGTGTCCGGAATCCTCACCTACAGTTCGGGCATTCCGACCGCCGTGTACAGTCCCTGTAGCGGGACGGCGGGAGGAGTGCTGTTTGGCGGATGCCAGGTGGCAGGTGCAGGCGCTCGCGTCAATGTGATCTCTGGAGTCGCCCAGACCAACAAGGCCGGTAACTTCCAGCCGGATACGACCCCCTTCTTCAATGCGGCGGCTTTTGCCGTGCCCGCGCCCTTCACCTTCGGTAACGAACCTCGTGCCCTCGACCACGCTCGCGCTTGGGGAAACCAAAACGAAGACTTTGTTATTGAGAAGGAAACGGGTCTGTTGGGCGAAAAGGCCAAACTCAACTTCCGAGCCGAGTTCTTCAATCTCTTCAACCGTCACATTTATCAGGCGCCGAACGGAGCCTTCGCCACTCCGCTGGGGACGCCGTTCCAGTCGGTAGGATCACCCGGCTGTCCGGGACCCTTCGCCTGCGGGTTCGGCGCCGTCACCAGCGCCAGTGGCCCGCGGACTATCCAGTTCGGCTTGAAGATTAGTTACTGATTCGAAGTTAGCCGCCGCCACGGGAAGGCATGTTTTCCGACGAGACCCAGGGACCGCTAAAGTCCCCCAGGCAACAGTTCAGACCTCAAGGCTGCTTGAGGGCAGCTTCGGCGGCAGCCAGCCGCTGGGCTCTTTGCGAGTTTCGAGAATGGAATTGCTGGTTGAGGGTGTTGGAGGCAGCAAACTCCGTGGCCGCTTCCTCCTTGCGTCCGAGACCCTGATAGGCCTTGGCGAGCTGGTAGTGAGTCTTGCCGTCGTCATCCTGTGGGACGGCCAGTTTCAGCTCCTTCACCGCCTCGGGGTATCTTTGCATCTGAACGTAAGCAGTGCCGAGGAACCGGTGGACATCGGTGTCATCCGGCCCCAGCGCAGCGGCCTTTTGCAGGAAGCCCATCGCTCTTCCGGGTTGGTGTTCGGAAAGGTAGATGGTGCCCATCGCGATTAGCGCCCCCGTATGGCGGGGATTGAGTTTGAGTTCAGCAGCAAACTCCGAGCGAGCTTCATCGCTCTTAAAGCTCTTCCATAGCAGGCGGCCGATCTCATAGTGGAGATTGGGCAGATGCGGCCGCTCGTTGAGCGCGAGCCGATACTCTTCGATGGCCTTCGCGTCCTCGTCGCGGGCGACATAGGTATCGCCACTCAATTGGTGAGCGCGGTAGGAATCCGGCGAGGCTGCATATAGCTTCAGATACGCCGCCAGCGCCAGCTTCTTGTAGCTGCGCGCCCTGCAGTAGAGAAGTTCTGGAGCGTGAACCTGGGCTGCCGGAGCCGCTCCCAAGATCGCGAGGGCAGCCTCCGGTCGCGAGCCTTCGATCAAGGCCTGGGCCACAGCTACTCGCAGCGATAGCGGAGCTTCTGCGCTCACGACGCGAGCGGCACACTGCGCAACATCCTCGAGTTGCTCGTCGCGGAGCCAGGCCTGCAGAATCTCCACGCTGCAGCTTATCCCTCGACTCGGATCAGACCCAGGCGATGCGGGCCCTGCGCTGGAAGGTGGAACACCACCGTTCTGCGACGAGATAAACGCGACCGCCAGCCGGGCCGCGGCTGACGACTGCTGCTCCAGGAGCGGGCGCAGCGCGTCCAGCTTCTGGCGCAAGCCGGCAGAGAGCTGTTCCTGCGCCGCACCCCCGAAGCCGGTCTCGCGGATTCCCAGTATCTCCTCGGTCCGCCGGAGGTCCCGCTTGGCGCCCTCCGACCAGTCGGCAAGCGCCGCTTCCACCTGCCCTTGCAAAAGCTCGGCTTCGCCGCGCCGGACTCGGGCCCTGAGGCTGTGAGGATAGAGCCTGAGCTCGGCATCGATCTGGGCCAAGGCGTTTTCCAGACGCCCGGCGCGCATGAAGATCTCGCCAATCTCCAAGTGGATGCCTTTCCGGTCGGGCGACTGACCTAGCGCATTCTGCAAGTGGACGAGTGCTTCGGACCAGTAGCCACTGCTCTCGTAGCTCTCCGCCAGGAACTCCTCCCGGTCGGTCGAGTTCGAATCAACTTCGACCGCAGTGTCCAAGGCACGCTTCCCCAAGACTTCGTAAGCATGACCAAGCAGATATAACAGATCGATGTTTTCTGGGTGGGTCTGAAGGCCAGCGTGAAGGGTTGCGGTCTCAGCCGTGATGTCACCTTGCATTTCTTGAGCAGTGGCCAGCCACGACCAGGCCTCCGGCAGGTCCGGCTTTTCCTGAACCGCTCTGGTCAGATAAGGCAAGGCGCGCCTCGCTTCTCCTTCCTGACAATAGTCCACGCCCACAAACAGGTTTGCGCCGGGCAGCCCGGGCCGCAGAGCCAGCGCCCTATGGAAGGCTTGCATGGCATCGGCCCAGCGTTCGTCAAGCTGATAAACAAGTCCGAGGTTTTGGTAAGCCTCGGCGAAACGCGGACTTCCCGCGATCACCGCGCGGTATTCCCGTGCTGCGGTTCCGTAGTCCTTTCGGTTCTGCGCGTCCTGGGCAGCCTGCCAGTGCGACCGGATTTCGACCGTTAGTGCAGCCGTGTCCGGTGTGCCTTGGCCTCCTGCTGACTCAGGAGAAAGACAGGCCCAGCAAAGAAGAAATACGACCGGCAGGTGAAAGCGGTCGCAACAACTCGGGCCTCTATTTGGTACCACAGAGACCTTTACAAGCTCGGTATGCATAATTCTAGCGCGGGGGTCAGCATCACAGCCCGTCGCGGGCTGCCGTCAGCCTTGGACCTAGGGTCCGTCCGCCGAGTAGCCGGGCTACAAGAAATCACCTGTCGAGGTAGCTCACGAGGTTCTGGAAGAGCTTCAACCCATCCTGGGAATAATGGGCGGGCAGGGAGGCTCGCTCCGGGTGGGGCATAAGGCCGAGGACCAGCCCCGTCTCGTCGGTGATCCCTGCAATAGCTTCTGGCGCGCCATTGGGGTTCTCAGGATAATGCATCGTGGGGTGGCTTGCTTCGTCGCTATAACGGAAGACGACCCGTGCTGATTTCATGTTCTCGATCGGGCAGAACAATGGACGTCCCTCGCCATGCGCAGTTGGCATTTCCAGAATCTGGCTCTGCAGACCCACCGTCCACATACATTCTTCTTGCGAAACGAGCAAGCGGATTTTGCGGTCCTCAAATTGGGCTGACTGATTTTCCAGAAGGGCCATGGAGCGCCGGCCGGCCGTACGGTCCGGTAGGATGCCTGCTTCGGCCAGCACCTGGAAGCCGTTGCAGACCCCGAGTAGAGGCTTCTTATCGTCCATGAACTTTACTAATTGATTCACCAACCTCGCGGTCAACATCGTGGCAAAGACCCGACCGGCGCCCAGGTGGTCGCCGTAAGCGAATCCCCCGGGAACCACCGCCGCCTGGTACTTGTCCAAGCGGGCGTGGCCTTCCATTAAGTCAGATAACGGGACGAGTTCGGTCTTCCCGCCGGCCCATTCAATAGCCGCCGCGGTTTCCTCGTGGCAGTTGGTACCAGGCGCATAGAGAATGGCTGTCAGAGCGCCGCTCATTCCAGAACCTCTCGGAAGGTCTCGCTCCAAATTCTGTCCAAGGCGGAAATTCGATCCTGCCAGACGAGCTTTCCATTCTCAATCAATTCGAGCCGTGAATCCTCGAGGACTTCTCCCGCCATACGGTATGGGAGATCGCCGGGCACTTCTCCCAAGCCCTCGGAAGCGACTTCGAGCAAAACTGAGCCGACGAATTCGCCGAAGAGCAAAACGTCCCTACGGACAGGTCTTTGCGCACCCGGCGGGGCGAATTGATCCGACGCGTTGAGATCCACACATGCCCCCAATCCAGAGCCCAGGCACGACTCGAAAACTCGAAGTAGCAGCCCGCCTTCGGCGACCGCGGAGCCGGAGACGTAGCGCTGGTCGTGATGAAGTGCTTGTAGGGCGTCCCACCCGGCTCGAACGGATGCCGCGTTGCCAGGGTCAAACAAACAGTCGCCTCGCTGGCCCCGGGCATCCGCGTACACGCTTCCTCCCAGTGCATCCCCATCGCTACAACCGAAGAGTATCAGCTTGTTTCCGGGCCCCTTGAATTCCTTGGTAACAATCGTTGTGACGTCCGGCAAGCGCCCCAGGACAGCCACAGCCAGGGTCGGCGGGACATCAATTGCGCATCCTGCTGCTTCAAAGGTCCCGGAGCTTGAGTCCTTGCCGGAAATGAAGGGCACACCGATTTCCACTGAAAGGCCAGCTATGGCGTGGACCATCTGCTCGAGATCCCAGGCAACTTCCGGCCGCACGCGCGCCGTATAGAAGTTATCACACAGCACCATCTCGCGGTAGTCGGCCCCGGCCACCACAGCTTTGGTTACAGCCTCAATGACCATAAGCCGGGCCATGGCGGCAGGGTTGATCTCTCCGTAGAAGGGATTGAACGCCACCGTAGTTATGACTCCGCAGGGCTTGCCGCGCAGCGGCGCCGACACGTAGAGGTTGGTCGGCATGCGATGGTTTCGGCCGCCATAAGGCCCCACCACTGTCCGACCTTGCACGGTGGTATCAAAGCGCGAGCCGGCGGCACTCTGGTCCGCACAATGATAGTGACCGAGGGTGAGTGCTATAGCGTCTGCCCACTGGTCGGACGTGCGCGGCTCGGGCAGGTTCAGCGCCTTAAGCCGGCGCTCCGGTTGGTTCGTCTCGATAGGGTCAACAGGGCACCCACCCCACAAGAAGGACATTTCCAGGTCGGCAGCCTTCTCACCGCGCCACTTGGCCTCAAGACGCCCGCTTTGGGTAAAACGTCCGATGTCCGCGTAAGCCACGTCAAAACGCTCCAGAATAGCCCGCGCCTCATCCAGTTTCGCGGCGGGAACCACAATCAGCATTCGCTCTTGCGACTCAGACAGCAGGATTTCCCACGCTGTCAGGCTCTGGTCCTTGAGGCGTACGTTATCCAAATTCAGCCATACGCCAGTCCCGGCACCGATCTCACCGGCGGCGCTGGAGATCCCTCCGGCGCCCAGGTCCGTCAGAGTTCGGATGCAGGCGGCATCCCGCAGCACGGGAATGGCAGTGGTGAACCGGCGCTCAGTGATGGGATGGCCGATCTGCACAGCGGCTGATTCCTTCTCCATAGTTTCACCCGTCATGCCTGTAGAACTGGCTGTGGCGCCATGGATGCCGTCTCGGCCGGTTTCGCCGCCCACCAACAACACCACGTCTCCGGACTGCGGACGATCTTTCAGAGCGTGCCGGCGCGGGATCAGCCCTACGGAGTGGCCCAGGGCAAAGCACTTCGCGTATCCCGGATGCCGCCGGTAAATCGGGTGCATCATGGGAATACCCATGGGATTGCAGTAGTAAGCTGTCGCACGCACCGACTCGCTGACGATCAACTGGGGATGCAAGGCTCCTGGCGGTACGTCCTCATCAGCCATACACGGATCCATGGTGCCCATGATCGTTGTTCCGCCGATGGGATAGGCACCCTTGCCGAATCCCAGGGTGTCGCGAATCACGCCCCCATGCTTGGTGGCGATGCCGCCAAAAGGCGCAATGGAGCTGGGAAAGTTGTGGGTCTCGCCTTTGATCGTTACCACCCAGTCTTCGTAGAACAGCATGCCACCGGCATTGTCCTTGAACGCCGACACCACCAGCGGGTGGCCGATGCGCGCTGTCGCCTCCGAGAGCTTTTGCAGCAAGCCTAGGCTCTTCCACGTGGTGTGGTAGCAGTGGTCGCTCCAGCTCTGAACCAGAATCTCGATTTCCGCCTCGGTGTGTGGCCTGCCTTGCCGGATCTCGTGAGCCTGGATGACTCTCATCTGCGAGAGGGGCGCATACCACGAGCGCGCTCGGGAAAGTGCTGTCAATTCCTGGTCAGTCAGACCGCGTAGCACGACAGTACCGAAGGGGTCCGGATCGCCCGCGGGTCGCAGAGTTGCTACCACCTCGTGGGGCTCACGAATGCGCTCCACCACCTTGTTGTACAGAAAACGCGCTGCCAGGGCGCGCGCTTCGCCCTCGTTGAGTCCGACAAACTGATAGCGCTTGCTGAGCCGCGCGAACTCCAGCCCGCCTTCGCCCAAAGCCCGCGCCGCCGCCAAAATCGACGGCGTCTCCGGGTCAGTCACTGCCGGCCGGTAGGCAATCTCTACAATCGGCCCGTGGGAAACATCAAGTCGGGATTGTGAGGAAGCCGTCTGGTAAAGGGGGTTCACCAGCAACGGCATCAGCCTTTCCAGGTGTATCTGGCCTTCCAACCAGCAGACCCGTTCGATCACCAGATTCCTGAGCCCGGTCGACCCGTGGTGACGAAAAAAGCTGAGCCAGTTGCGCGCCTCGGCATCGTCGTTGGAGAGAGTGTAGACGATATGGATGGGCATTATGAACTTGGGTGGAGCCGTAATCCCTGGCCCGCGTTCACGCCTGCTGCGAGCCAGTATGCCAATGCTTGCTGGGCTTCAGTGCGACAGTGGGAGGGCTTTCGAGGTTGCAAACAGCTCCCCTCTTAGCTGCATTGCCCACCCGCCTTCTCGTGCTGAAAACTGTACCAGCCGTTCACTTGCAGGCTGCTATTCCCGGAGAAGTAGTCCAGAAAGACAAGGTCCTGGAGGTGATAGGTGAAGCCGCCGAGATTGTACGCATAGTCGTGCAAAACCAGCGGGTCACCCACTTCTACTATGCCGCCGCAGCCGCCTCTGATCGGGGCGGCGTTGTTGACGAACGGATCGTCCATCCATTCGCCGACCTCATGGGAGAGAGCTGCGACGTCCTCGGCGAATTTGCCTGCCACCGGGATGTATGTTGCATAAGCGTACGTCTGCGGAGCGCTCGGACTGCCAAAAGCACTATCGTACCCACCGATGCAGCATCCAGAAAGGCCACGGTTCTTGCTGAGATAAAGGTCGTACGTGACCGCGATGGGAAGGCTGCTAGGAGTGATTTGACTCATGCCGGAAATGATCGACTGCAGCTTGGCATCAAAATAGCTTATGTTCACAATCCCTACGCTGCCAAAGCCGAAAGGGTTGCCTATCGAGCAGTAGCGAATGGGAACATTAAGGGCTTGCTCAGGCAGCACGATGGCTGAACTCAGCAGCACGTGGTAGTTGATGTTAGTTTTGACGTCCCCCCAAAAGTTCCCGCGTTGGAAGGCGTCGGCGTACTGGGTGTTGCCCAGGTTGGTGCCACCCTGGACAAAGTCGATACCGGCATTGAACATGGGCGAATCGGCGACGTTCAGCACTACAGTCTGGCCGTTCGAGAGCACATGCTCGGGGTCATAGGTGAGGCCCAGGCAAGTCACTTTGATGGGAATGATGTACGCGGTCACGGTGGTTGATGTATCGGTCGTGGCAGGATTGGTTCCAACCATACTGAACCGGTAAGCAGTCCCTCCGGTTGAGAAGCTGCCGGACCAGTAGGTAACTGTAGGGCTCAACGGAGCCAACAGGTTTTCGAGGTAACGCGGAGGCAGCGCTGCGAACATGGGCTTGGGCCGTTGCTGATCTACTCGGGAAAGCTTGTTGGTTTCTTCATCCTGAGCGAGCGCCACGCTGGGCACCAAGACCCAGGCCATGGCAACCAGAGCGCCAAACAGACTTACGCGGCTGAACCTGCGTTTGCACATTTGACTAGTTCTCCTGTTCGGCGGACAGCCCCTTGAGGCCTTGGATCTGAAAGGAAGAGTCACGCCCTGCCAGGGGCAAATTCTGCCATCAAAATTCTGGGCCGGAGGGAACACACTTGTCAAGGACAGAGCCCTGCCTGCTCTACGAGATCCTCGACCCGCCTTTGGTTTTGCAGCTTGTAGCTCGTCGCGCCGACCCTTATCGATATCATGAGGGGCCGCTCGAGGAGCTCGAGTGTGTGGCACCCCACCCCAACTCACTGTCGTATTCCTAGTTTTGTGGCGTGGGTTAAATCTCTCCCTCCGTCACGCCACAGGCGCTCTCGAAGCAGGTCCTCGACGTCGGCTATCTGTCACGCGGCAGATTCAGCTTGCATGCTAGATCTTGAATTTCAAACTCCACACGCGGCTGACGTCGTAATCCAGTTCATCACGCGCCTACAGGCAAACTTAACATGCGTGTAACCTCCTTTCCAGCGGCTCATGCTAGAGTACAAAGAGGGACGTAGATCTCGTGTTGCGATTGCCGCCCGTCCCCTATCAGAAACCAGGAGCGCAAGGAGTCTTGCAGTTACGCTTGCTTCTCATCGGCGCCGTTTTGTTGTGGCCGTGGGCCACGCTTGCCCAGTCATCGGGGCCGCCCGCCGATTCCCAGCCTTCTGACGACCAGCCGACCGATGGTCCCGAAACCACGATGTTCGAACATTCCGCGACCAGTTCCTGGTGGATTTCCGGTCAGGCCAACGTCATCGCCCAGGGGCACTCTTTTTTCCCGGCAGAATACAGTGGCGAGCACAGCCTGAGGTCGACAAGTGAATCTGCCGTCTCGAACGTGCTAACGCTGTATACGGGTTACGAGTTCAACGATTCCTTTGAGGCTATCCTCGATGTAGAGAGCGCGGGCGGCCACGGCATCAGCGCCGCGCTGGGGTTGGCTGGCTACGTAAACCTCGACGTAGTACGGAGTCCCGACTTAGGACAAACGCCCTACCTTGCCCGCTTCATGCTTCACAAAGTGTTCCGCCTGGGAAAGGGTCAAGTAGAATCCGAACGCGGCCCTCTCTCACTTTTCAGGGAACTGCCGGCCAAGCGTCTGGAGGTCCGCGTCGGTAAGTTCAGCCTGGTCGACTTCTTCGACCTCAATGCCGTCGGCAGCGACAGCCACCTGCAGTTCCTGAACTGGACGGTCGACAACAACGGCGCTTACGACTATGCCGCCAACACCCGCGGCTACACCTGGGGCGCTATCGCGACGTACCTGAGTCCGCGGTGGGCAATACGCTATGCCTTTGCGATGATGCCCAAGGTCGCGAATGGCCCTAACCTGGACGCGAACCTCTTTCGCGCCAATGGTCAGAATCTGGAGTTTGAGTACCGCCGTGGGCTGTTGCCGCATCGCGACGGAACCATTCGCCTTCTCTCCTATCTAAATACCGCTGACATGGGCAACTACCAGGACTCTATCAACCAATATCAAGCCGGAGAGGTCAGCCCGCCGGACATCACAGCCACCCGCCGCCAGGGACGCCACAAGTACGGGTTTGGACTGAACATTGAGCAGGTTGTCGCCAAGCCGGTGCGGGCATTTGTCCGGCTAGGCTGGAGCGACGGCCACAATGAGTCCTTTGCTTACACTGAAGTAGACCGCACGGCAGCGTTTGGATTCGACCTGTGGGGAAAGCTGTGGAAGCGTCAGCTCGACAGGGTGGGCGTGGCGGGTGTGATCAACGGTCTTTCGGGGTCGCACCGAGAATACCTGGCGCTCGGTGGGCTCGGCTTCGTGCTGGGCGACGGTGCCTTGAATTACGGACGAGAACAGATTTTTGAGACATACTACACGGCTCACGTTTGGCGAGGACTTTACTTCTCGCCCTCGCTTCAGCACATCACCAACCCGGGCTACAACCGCGACCGCGGCCCTGTCCTGGTGCCCGGGCTGCGAATGCACGTCGAATTCTAGCCTGTTATGCATCAACGATCCGAATACGAACCGGATTGATGGTGGCATGGCGCCAATCACCGTTCCGGTTCGGCATGTGTCATGCTCGGGATGGTTAGCGCGGACGGGTGAAGCCACACTGCTTCCAGAGTTTTTCCCAGAACCAGATTCCGGAGGCGGCCTTGATCGGCAGCGGGAAACCCAGCTGATGCGCCAGCATGCACACCTGGCCGCGATGATGGGCATCGTGCAAGACCGTGTAGGCAAACATGGCGGCACCGCCCGGCCAAGGTCTGGCCCAACCGTCGCGTCGGAACTGCTTGACGCGACCGTCCGGGCCGGCGAGGGCTTCGGCGAGCATCTCGGAGCAGCGCTGCGCGCTTTCTGCCAGCGCAGCGCTGGCCTGGCGTTGCGTGCAGCGGGTACGATCGAGCCGCGCGGGCAGCTTGAGATGCGGGGCGGAAAGCCTCAGCCACTTGCGACGGATATTGTGGACATGGGCGAAGATTGCAGCGATTGTGCGCGCGTTGCGGCCAGGCGGCTTGGCGCGCCAGGCGTTGGGATCGAGATGCTCGAGGATGAGCTGGTTCATGCGGTCGTTGACGGCGTAGGTTTCCAGTAGGACGTCTCGAATTTGGACCAAGGCTTCGTTTAATCGTTGCTGCATTGCATCTCCGCCAAGTCAGGGATTCGGCTGGCCTTGAATCAAGTCTTACAAAATCGCGCTACTGCAAGAGACGACAGGAGCCAAGGATCTGCGCGATGAAGCAGCGGACTCACCGCCTCGACTACCCACGATCAACGCCATAGAAATGGGGGAGGGGAAGTCGGCGGCAACCGCATTGACGCAATGGATCATCTGCCACATTGCGACAACCCAGGAGCCGGGAGCCGGTAGCCACGGTCAGTGCTTTCCTGACCGTGGGTTGTTGGACTGGTGAAGCCAAGCGTTAGGGTCATCATTCACATTTCCTTCCTCGTCGATCCTGGTGAAACAAAAAAAGGGCGGGGAGAAGATATCCCCGCCCTTGAAAAAACCGCAGGGCTAGAAAGCGAGCCCTGCGCTACAAACGGTTGAACTTTGACTATCGCGCCTTCTTAGTACATCCCGCCGCCCATGCCTCCCGGAGGTCCGGCCGGAGTCTTCTCCTCCTTTTCCGGGATCTCGCTCACCAGCGCCTCGGTGGTCAGGAGCAGTGAGGCAATGGAGGCAGCGTTCTGCAACGCGGTGCGAACGACCTTGGTGGGATCAATGACGCCATCTTCCACTAAGTCGCCGAAGGCTTCCGTTTGGGCGTTGAAGCCATGGTTGGCGTTGTTGTTCGACTTCACCTTCTCCACCACAACCGCGCCCTCGTGTCCGGCGTTCTGGGCGATCATGCGCAGCGGCTCCTCCAGCGCTCGCTTAACGATGTTGATACCAATCTGCTCATCGCCATCGGCCTTGAGCTTGTCCAGAGCCGTAAGGCAGCGCACCAGGGCAACACCGCCGCCCGGCACAATGCCTTCCTCCACCGCTGCCTTGGTGGCGTGCATAGCATCCTCGACGCGAGCTTTCTTCTCCTTCATCTCGGTCTCGGTGGCCGCACCTACCTTGATCTGGGCAACGCCGCCCACCAGCTTGGCGAGCCGTTCCTGCAGCTTCTCGCGATCGTAGTCGGACGTGGTCTCCTCGATCTGGGTCCGGATCTGCTTCACTCGGCCTTCGATGTCAGCCGTCTTGCCCGAACCCTCAACGATGGTCGTATTGTCCTTATCGATGGTGATCTTCTTGGCTTTGCCCAGGTCATCGACTTTCACGTTCTCCAGCTTGATGCCCAGGTCCTCGGAAATGGCCTTGCCGCCGGTCAGAATTGCGATGTCTTCCAGCATGGCCTTGCGACGATCGCCAAAGCCCGGAGCTTTCACCGCGGCGCACTGCAGCGTGCCACGGAGCTTGTTGACCACCAGGGTGGCCAGCGCCTCGCCTTCGACCTCCTCGGCAATGATCAGCAGCGGCTTGCCCGACTTGGCGATCTGCTCGAGCAAGGGCAGCAGATCTTTCATGGAGCTGATTTTCTTCTCGTGGATG
>Ga0187846_10001201_pt1 | contig 14648 bp, 7 predicted proteins | sample TC_taG_FD_161473 | JGI IMG/M metagenome (GOLD analysis project Ga0187846, IMG submission 161473) | Biofilm microbial communities from the roof of an iron ore cave, State of Minas Gerais, Brazil - TC_06 Biofilm (v2) | ecosystem: Environmental > Terrestrial > Deep subsurface > Cave > Wall biofilm ...
ACCAGCGGTTCCCACAGGTTCTGGAAAAGCATCCGCGGGTCGTCGAAAGGCCGTGTGGTGGCGTTCACCACGTGGCCGCGGATACCGCCGGTTTCTCCATCAATGTAGGGCGTCTTGCCCCAGTCGAGCATATCGAACTCGCTGACGCCGCCCTGCCAGCTCTCGACCGTAACACTGCCCGGATCAATTCGCCCGGTTGACAGAACCGAAGTTCCCTGCGAGACCGGGGCCGAGGCCGTGTTCCCGTTCGGGGTGTTGGCAAAGTTCGTGCTGACGCACGCCGCATCGTTCGATCCACAGTACACGGCGCCGGGCACACGCAAACCGGCGGGAACCGAGAATGTCTCTTGCGAGTTCAGGATTCCCTGGTAGGGGCCGGTATTGCCGTTGCCACTCCCTGCTGTAGGACCGTCCAACGGCCCACCAGCGTCGTTGACCACGTGCACCCCCGTTCCGCGGAAGCGCGTGGTATCCGATTCCACGCTGTACCAGGCAAATGCCGGAAAGGTTTCGTCGAAGCGGGAATTGCCACCGATGTCGCTCAACAACGTGTTGAGAAGCTTGCCGTTGACTTGGCGAATCCGGGTCGGAACCTGGATCAGCCCGGGGCTAGTAGCCGGGTCTAGGGTCCCGTCCGCGAGCATATTGGGGGTACCCTTCCCTTGAGTATCTATATAGGTTCTGGACCAGAGGTGCGTCTGCCAGGTGAAGGAGGGGAATTCCAGATTCAGCGTCTGGCCGCCGGTCACGTTCGCCGGTCTGCTGGATCCGTCTAGAATAATGTCGTCCCACTGGTCGAATATCACGACTCCGTAATTGCCGTCGGGAAGTCCGGTAAACGAGAAGTTCCCATTTGGATCGCACTTGGCGAAGGCAATCGTGGCGCCGTCAGAGTCGCCGATGGAAGCGTAACAGTTGGTATACGCCAACATCGCGTAATTGCGCGCATCGCCTTGGGGAAAAACCCCGCTGCTGTAAAGCTGTTCGCTCGGCGAGCGCCCTTGGTGCAGGCTCGTGACCTGGCCATTAACGGTGTTGCGGCATGGCGGCGCATAAGGGGTGCCCGCGGGAGGGGGATTGTTTGCGGACGGGGTACATATCGCCGTCAACCGATCGTTGATAATCTTGGGGTTGGCCATCGCAAAGAACACGTGATAGCCCCCGGGCCCATATTCTTGGAAGTAAGCAGGCTCACCCGGCTTGATGAAAGCGTCCAGGAAGTGGCCGCCGTCCAGCGAGTTGGTCTGGACCCATTCCTCTCCATTTGCCTCCCTCGCGGCTCCTGGATGGATGATCAGGGTAAATTTCCCTTGCATCAGGTTTCTAACAACCACCTGGCCCGTCAAGGGTGAGGGTGTTTTGCCGTCCGACTCGTATAGCGGGCACACAAGGATCACGCCAACCGCCACCGTCTGGCCGTTGTTGGTCGTGTTGGAAATCGGGCAGGCGTCGAGTCCCGTGTTCGGGTCGATGGTCCCGTTCAGCGAGTTGGTTAGCGGCATGTTGAACATGTCATAGGTCATCTGGCCGGTGTTGTCGCCGATGCCGCCCGCAGTGTCCCAGATTTCAATTTGGAAATCGCCTAGCCCAGCCTCCTGAGTCGCCAATACGTCCACACCCCCTCCGGCGTCGGGTTCACCGTTGAGTGGGTAGTCGTCCTGGAAAACCCATGCGGTGACTGTGGCTGTCTTGAGGGGCTCCGGTTGCAGGTTTACGATGACAGGCGCGAAGGTACACGAATAACTCGATGTTCCTGCTGTCCCGGTGCAGGTCCCCGGTGGAATCGGAGCTCCGCCCATGGTGTGGCCGCAAGCCGAATTCTCTGTTATTCCGCTAGGCTCGGTCGTCGGGTTGCCGTTCAAACCGGGAGTGCAATTGCCGGCGCCAGACGGATCCTTAAGGTTCCCATAAGAGAATGAATTTTGGGCATCGCCCGACAGGATGGAGATGTAGTAGACAGCTGGGCTCCCATCGGGATTCGTGGCCGTGAGGTTGGCGGTGGACGGCAATGACGCGGGCAGTTGTGAAGCGCCGACAGTGCAAATGCCGTACCCGTCGCATGCGGCCATGACGTGCTGTCCGGCGGTCGGGCTGCACCCGGCTGGCACCCCGGCCGACATGCAGGGCGTGCCCGCGTCATAGACAGTCTGCCCCTTCTCGCAACTCTGCGGGCCCGTGCAACCTTCCGCGACCACCGGCATGTAGCTCGTGTGGAAGTTGGTGGCCACGGTAAGAACCGTTGCTGGGCAGGTCGCTGGCTTGGTCCCGCCAAGGCCGTTCTGTTGACACGCGGGATTAACCTGCATGGTGAGGTCTTGTTCAATGATCCATTTGTAGTCAGTGATCGCGACGTGGGTATTCGCATCCTGCACCGTTACGCTCAGGTTGCTGGGAGCCAGGAAGTTGAGCGTCACCGTGGCCACGTTGCTGAGTGAATTCTGCGAGTTTTTCGCCTGGTAGGTAAACGTGTAGGTCGCTGCGCTGGAAGGCGGTGATGCCACCGTGGCCGTGAAGGATCCGTCGGGGTTCAGCGCCACAGTCGCGCCGCTGGGCTGACTCACCAAGACGGCCGTCATCGCGTAGCCGTTGTGGTCAACGTCATTCAGCAATACGCCCGGCGCGCCCACGCGCAGGAGCGACGCCGATTTGCTGGTGTAGCTGTCGTTATTTGCAACCGGGCCGGTTCCGACCGTGGAGGATACGTTCAACGTCACCATCGTGCAGTAGGACGGGACGCTGATCAGAGTGGTCCCATTTGCGCAATAACCAAAATGATCCGTACCGCTTCCCGTAGGAACGTAGGTAAACGTTCCGTTGGCGTTAAGGGTCAGTGTTCCGCTAGCCGGGAGCGTCGAGACTTGAACTCCATAAGCATTGACGTCGTTCGCCATCACACCCTTCCCCGGATCGGAAACATTCAACGGAACCCCCGGGGCGTAGGAATAGGTGTCTGGATTGACGGCGGTCGTAGCGTTCGCCAAAATCGCCTTCGCTGCGCCGGCGTCATTCACGTCAAGGAGGGCCTGCATGCCGCCGTCGCGTGCGTTGTCGGCTGATAAGCCGCTCAGGGAGCGATCGTAGATGAGATAGGTTGCGGAGTCATAGGTCCCCGGAACCGTCTGCGTCGGGCTTACGATTACGTCCATTACCTTGCCTGCCGCTTGCCATACTTCGGTCCGAAGATTCAGGCCGGAAGGCGGGTTGGTCGTCTTTCCCGTCAGCAGCTTGTTCGCGCCGAGCGCCAGGGCGATGTCGGGAAGAACATAGCCGTCTTCCGCCACCAGCAACGCATCCAACTTGTTCACGGAAGGAACATGCATATGCGAGCCGGCGTTGACCAAACGCACCAGGATATTTCCGGTGGCGCCAGCCGCGGGAACCGGAAGAATCGAGAGTTGCTGGTTCTCCTTACTGAACGACACCCCGTTGAGTAGGAAATAGAGCGGGGTGTAGTCCACCGCCGGTGGGTAGCACGTAGGTGTTGCTCCTTTGATTGTCAGGCCGTTCAGGCCTGCCCCGCATTGCGGAGTCCACTTTGCGGTCTCGCTGAATCCCGCATTCGCTGTTGACGTGCCCGCCGCGCCGCTAGCCGGGAAAAGGGCTTGGACAGCCCTGTTCTGCCGAGCGTCAGTTTCGCTCTCGAGCGCAACCACATCCGCGTCATAGGTGACGGCCCCCCCTACACTCCCCGCGGGGTAGGCTATCCCGGGGCTTCCCAAGGCGGGGGCCTGGGTTACAACCAGGACTCCGTAAAGGCCCATAGGAGCTTGGATCGACGGATACGTCCCGGTGCGCATGAGATACGTTCCCGGCTTCAGACCCGTCCAGGTGTAAGTCCTGACTGCGGGCGTCGCGCCGAATGTGGCGACTCCAGCGACTTCCGGAACAAAGGAGCGCGCACGTGCGCTTTGTGTGGGTGGCGTGAAGTTGCCGGGGACAACCGTGGTCCACGTTGTTGCGGTCTGAGTCTGATGGTCGCCATCCGTTCGCGGCCCAGCTTCTCTGACCGGAGCCCCCAAACCGCCATTGCCGGCACTCGTCGATGCCGTTACTTGGCCGATGATTACAATAGAAGTTTCTACCGGCAGGGCGTTCGTGAGATTGATGGTCAAGTTAGCGCCGCCGGCCGCGGACGGAACAACGATCAATAGCGGTTGCCAGACCGTCCCGCCAGTTTGCGCATTAAGCAGACGTGTAAGCGGATTATAAGTCAGCGCCGTACAGGTGGCGCCGGTTGCCGCGGCTGCGCCTGTGCCGCACGTCCAGCCCCACATCGGGATGGGGTTGCCATCGGAAAGCGTGGTGGCCTGCTGTGACGCGGTAAGGTTCACCGTCTGGGCGGACGACACTCCCGCCATCAAGAGAAGAACGGTCATCGCGAGTATTGCCGTTCTCACTGTTGCTTTCAGATAGTTAGTTCGCATGGCTCTTCTTCTCCTCGTGGTCACAGCGTCTCGTCAATGTTCCAGACGTACGGGTCAACCAGCATGATCATCAGCTGGCCCCCCGGGAACACGTCGTTCGTCGTAATCTCGCGCTCGTTGTGGGAATGCCACATGAAAGCAATACCGGACTCTGCCGGCGGGTTCTGCAGAGCGCTGCCGGGAGGCAACGGTGTCGCCCCGCGCGACCGGAAGACTGCGTCGGGGCCCAGGTAGGCCGTTCCGTTGTACCAGAGACCGTTGGTTATGATGAGCGGATCCATGAGGGTCATGGGGCCGCCTCCACCGACGTGGGGCGCTCCGACAGGATTGGCCTCTAAGGGCACGTTATGGTCGGCGCACCACTCGTAGTAGTTCGGAGAGCCGCCAATGAACGCTCCCGTGGTCAAGTTGTATTGGGGGAGCGTCGCGGGACGCGGGCTGTGGATTGTGTAATAGCCGTTGACATCCGCAGAGCAGTCTGGATTCCCGGGGTTGGAGGCCGTGTGCGCGAGAATATCCCAGGTAAGGCCCTTGCCCGACCAATAAAAGATCCCGTCAAACGACTGGCCGGGCGTCGTGTCCGTATTGAATTCCATTCGTCCAGCCAACAACGCCGGATCGCTTTGGGCCAGGAGCAGATTGCCGTCGCGGGCCAGAATGCGCACGTGGTTCCCGTGCTCGTGAAACGGATGTTGCCAGTGTCCCTGTCCGATCGTGCGCACGAGGACCAACTCCCCTGGATGCATGTGGGGATTGCCGTTGTACGGCTGGTTCGGATAGTTTGGCGCGTAATCCGGGTCCATGTCGTCCGGCATCGACCGCCCATTAATCAGAAAATAATTCGGGTGGTAGGGCTCCATAGCGACTTCCAGGCTGCATCCTGGGGCCCCCGGAGTGCAACCAACTCTGGCCAACACCTGCGCTTCCGCCTGACGGTGAATCTTCGGGTCCATCTCCGACCACTGGAATAGGTATTCCCGGTCGTAGCAAGTCAGGGGGTGGTCGTACGCCGACTGCGCCAGTCTGTAATCCTGGCGCTGACCCTCGTTCACCGTGCAATTGCTGTAGGTAACCGAGGGAAGAACAACGACTGCGCCAAAAAGCCCCATCTCGATTTGCAGGTCCGGCTGCGTTCCGCTGTAATACGGGTGCGTGCCTGCGCTTCCAACCGGGACGCTAACGACATAGGTCACGCTTCCGCCCGGAGCTGCCTCTGCCGTCATCAGGCCCTGCGCGCCGGTGCTGGAAACGGCGCTCAACACTTGAAGTCCAGGAAACACAATCGAAGTATTGCCGGCGGCGGCCGGCAGACCGTTTTTGAGCGTCACCGTAAACGTGCCGCCCTCGTTGACGATCAGCGTGGGACCCGGCAATTGCATCGTCGGACAAAACCCGAGCGAAGCGAATTGCGCCGGGAGGTAGGTGGGAGTGAATCCCGTGGCGCACCCGTAGCCCCAGGAATAGATCAACTCCCCATCAGGCTGGCTGCTATAGCCGGTGCTGGCGTCCAACTGGAATGTATTCGTCGAGCTCGAGATGCCGGGAGCGGCTGCATGGGCCGAAGCCGCCAGTAGCAAGGCCACCGCCGCCACAACGACTGGGAGGAATCGGGATACGGCATTGAACTTTCTAGTATTCAAGTGGCTCATGGTCGCTCTCCTACGGGATTACTACGATTTCAGCCATCGACCCGCCGAAGTTTTCGGCGTCGTTCGACAAATGGTCGAGCTGCGGTGTGTACAGGAAATACGTGCCCGGGGGAACGTTCGTGCTGTCGATAATCGCATCCAGGGACTCACCGCCCCCGAGCGTAATGGAATTTGTCTTGATATAGAGATTGTTCCCAGCTTGGTCGCGCAGGATCTTGGCGTTGAAGCCCACCATCAGCATGGGGATGCCAGCGGTGGAAAGCGTTTGGTATTCGACAACATCCAGGTTGTCAATGCGCAGCGCCGCCCGTTGCCCGCAAACGGCTTGGCCGCAAACGCCCGGGGGCCCTCCCGAGGCGCTTAGAACGATGAGCAAGGAATCCGGCTGCGAGGGACGCATCAAGGTGTCCGAATCGGTCGTCGAGATGGCATGCGTGGTCGGACTCGGGTTCGGGTTCGTCGTGCTAGAGGCAACGCCACCCGTCCAGCCCGGCACGGAACCGGCTGGTAAACCGATGGTGTCCGGATAGCTGCGGCCATTCAGAAGGAAGTATTTGTCCTTCATGTCCGCGAACCCTTCGGGGTTAAACGTCATGCCGACAAAGTGGAAGTTGGGGTCAAATCCGTGGATCTGGATGGGTACATCGATGTCGTAGCGCGTGGAACCGTCACCGTCGTTGTAGACGTACTTGAAATTGTCACCGGCAACGTACCCCTGGGGGTCCGGACGCCCGAATGGGTCACTGCTAGCGTGCTGCCCTTGAACAAAGCCGTTGTTGGCGGCTGGGGTTGGAGCGGAGCAAAGGATGTCGGGGCCTGGGGTGGTCGAATTGGCAGGGAGACCGGGATTGCAAGCGGTCCGGAGATCGCTTTGCTGGCTTGGTCCTGTTGCCGTGCCGAAGGCTCCGCCGGTGTTGTTACCCGCCATGGCGTAGTAAAGGTTCGTGCCAGGCGGAACCCGATTCTGCCGCGGACGGACGTAAAGCCACCCAGCCATGCCCATCTGGATGTGTTCGGGCGGCGTAATGTGGCAGTGCCAGAAATATGTGCCCGCGTCCGGCGCGAAATAATAATAGGTGGCGCTGCCGCCGATGTTGATGGCCCAGGTCGCATCCGGCACACCGTCATAAAAAGAAGATGCGTTGGGGTAGCCGTGGAAGTGCACGGTGTGTTGCTCGAACAAGTCCGGGCGCATGATCATGCCCACGTTGGTGAGGGTGAGCAGGAACTCGTCATCTTCATCAAACGCCATCAACGGCCCGGGAATGTTTCCATTCATCACCCCGGTATTCATAATTGCGGCGCCATCAGTGCCAATGGATGCCAGGACCATCGGGTTGCTGCTCGGCGGGACATAACCCACCGCCCCGTTCGGGTCAGTTCCGGGCAAACATGCACTCCCGCTGAAATACGGATTCGGCTGGCCGCTGTTGTAGTTTGGGCGCGCAGGGTCGCAATAGGGATTGTCGAAATGCGCCGGAAACTGCGTACCCGGCTGCCCATTCTCGATCGCGTTCAAACCGGACAACGGGCCGAAGGAGAACATGAAGGTCTGGTTGCCGTCCGCCTCCGTCATGTAACCGTCGCCGCCGGAGATTTGCTGGCATTTGACGGCGCCCCCGTTGTCCACCAACGTCAGCGCCGGGGTGAATGTCCATCCGGGAACCGGGCTTTTCGTCGCTGTCCGGACCACGGGGCCGGTGTACGGAGCCTCGGCCGACTCTGGGTGTGGAGTTACAACCGCGCCGGCTCCGCCCGTAGCGGTCATGCCGGGATGTCGGAGTGTGGCGGGCGGGCATTGAACTCGAAACGACCCTCCGCCTTGTTCGATCTTGGCTTGGGCGCTCGCGAGCGCCGGCAAAAAACAGACGAATAAAAATAGTGGCAACCAAATTCTGTGGATCTTTCTCATGGCTTTTGCAGCCTCCTTCCTGACGTTGCCGACGCAACCTGCGCCGCTCATTGGTCGGACTCCCGGCCCCAAGAACTCACTTTGCACGCTTGCCTTCGCGAGCCTGTCGGCTCACCTGTTTGGTCACAATCCCCATCTGGAACCAAACAATACTCCGAATCGAATTGCCTTCTTTGCTCCACAGCAAGAACGGGCAGGGAAAAAGAAAAAAACCTGCGGTCGGGAAAAAACGGAGAGCGGGAATGGGCGGTGAATCGGTTCATTGTTGACGCTGCTGTGCAAGCTTCTTGCGATTGAAATCTCGGATAATTCGAGTCACATAGGCAATCGTCTCTGGATAAGGCGGTACGCCGTGATATTGCTCCACGCGTTCTGGTCCGGCGTTGTATGCCGCAAGCGTTAAGACAAGGTCGTTGTTATAGCGCGCCAGCAGTTCCCGCAAATAACGCGTTCCACCCTCTATATTGGCTGCTGGATCCATGGCGTTCTTTACACCCAGCCGGGCAGCAGTCTGCGGCATGAGCTGCATCAATCCCCGCGCGCCCTTGGGGGAGACTGCGTTCGGATCGAATCGGCTCTCAGCGAAAATCACGCTGTTGATCAGGTCGGGGTCAAGGTCGTAGCGGCTGCTGGCGGCGCTGATAACCTTGTCGAGGTTGCCGGCAGGCGCTGGAAGGATCGCTGATGGGAGAGTTGATGGCAGAGTTGATCCATCATCTTCGAAACCCACGATTTCAGCAGTAGGAGCGTCTATGTAGTTGTCCGGTGCTTCGGCCAGGTAGAGACGCGTTGTGTGGTCGCGCGCTTCACGACGTACGTACCGGATAGCGAAACCGTTGCTCAGGATTGCGATATCCGCGGCGGATGCCGAAAGCGTGACCAGAGCGAGCAGTGTCGTGGCAATCCCCAATCTGCAGCCCACCCGCATGCCGAAGAGCCCCATTCCGAAATCCCCCGCAAAAGCGCCGCTAAAACTGAGAACTACGCTTTGCTCGCCTGTATGCCAAACAAGACGCGCCAGCCCGCCGTCCAACCCACGGGCAGCCAGTCGGCCAAAACATCACTCAATGAATTTTAATGATTCAACGAATAACGTCGACTGTCTTTGCTCTGGGGCAAATACGCTTTCGAATTAATGTGTTATCCCTATCTACGGCGGCGAGGCAGGCCTAAATCACTGGGTTAGTGGGAGCCAACTTGTCCTTGAGTTTCTTTGGAAGTGTCTCAATGAAGTGGATGCGATGTCTGCTGGCTATACCCCTCATCCTCACGCTCAGCTTGCCCTCAGGTGCCGATGACGCAAAATTCGCGTATAACCGCGGAGTCAAAGCTGAGGCGCAGAAGAAGAATGACGAAGCGTATGAAGCGTACGCACAGGCGTACGCCCTCAAGCCCAAGAATCCCCAATATGCGGTTGCCTATTTGCGCCTCCGCTCCTCTCTCGCTATGGACCACGTACGCGCAGGGCAATTGCTCTATGATGCCGGCAAACTGCCGGAGGCGCTTGCTGAATTCCAGCGCGCCGCTGGAATAGACCCCTCCAATATTTTTGCACAGCAGGAAGCACAGCTTACCGCTGAGATGCTCAGAAAGCAGACGCTGCACGAGGAGCTAACCGCGCCGCAGTCTCTGCTCGCCAAGAAGGCAGCCGAGGCTGGAGGTCCCATAGAGTTGCAGCCCATCCCGAGCACTCCCATTAATCTGCGCATGAGCTCAAACGCCGATCAGGTCTACAAGATAATCGGCAAGATGGCGGGGGTCAATGTGCTGTTTGATCCGGACTACAGGCCCCAGCACATCAGCATTGAGCTCAATGACGTGACGCCGCGCGAGGCCTTGGACATGCTGGCTCTGGAAACGAAAACTTTCTGGCAGCCTGTATCGTCCAACACAATCATCGTTGCGGCCGACACTTCCGGAAAGCGCAAGGAACTCGAAGACAACGTCATGAAGACGTTTTACCTGCAAAACGTCTCGACCCCAAACGAATTGCAGGAGGCTGCGAACACCATAAAAGGGATCCTCGATCTTAACCGCATTCAGTTGATCCCAACGCAAAGCGCAATGGTGTTGCGAGGTACACAAGACCAGTTGGTGCTAGCCCAGAAGTTGCTATCGGATATCGATAAGCCAAAGTCCGAGGTTGTGATCACCATCGCGGTTATGGAAGTGAGCCGCGACCGTGTGCGCACGCTGGGGATAAGCCCCCCCACTTCCTTCCCCATATCATTTGTGGCGCCAGCAGCAGCCGCCGCCGGCGGCAGCACAACCGGCACTGGTGGGACGTTAACCCTGAACCAATTTCCGAAGATAAATGGAAACAATTTCTTGGTGACTATTGGGGGTTCAACCCTGTCCTATTTGATGAGCGACAGCAATTCCAAAGTCCTGCAGAACCCGGAACTTCGGGCCTTGGACAATGAAAAGGCCTCACTTAAGATTGGCGACCGTGTGCCGATTGCGACGGGTTCGTTCACGCCGGGCGTGGGTGCAGGGGGTATCAGTCCCTTGGTTAACACTCAATTCCAATATATCGACGTTGGCGTGAACATCGACATCACTCCGCATATCCATTCGGACAGCGAAGTGACCCTTAAGATGTCCCTGGAGATCTCCTCGGTATCCGGCGTACAGAATATCGGAGGGATCAGCCAACCCGTCATCGGACAGCGCAGGATTGATCACGAGACGCGCCTGCGGGACGGAGATGTGAGTTTGGTGGGTGGAATACTGGAGGATACTGAGACTCAATCGCTCAGTGGGTGGCCTTGGCTCGCAAAGATCCCCATTCTAAAGTACCTCTTCGCACAAGAAGACAAAGAAAAGCATGAAAGAGAAATCGTCTTTGCCATTACACCGCACATCGTGCGCGCGCTGAATGTTGATGAGCAGAATGAGCGGTTGGTTGATATAGGCACAGGGAATTCTGTTGGGTTGCGTCACAAGGAGCCGAAGACGGCAAAGCCTGGCAGCTCGACTCCACCCGCAACGCCCGCCCCGCAGACGGATGTGCCACGAGCGCCACGTCCCCTGCCACCATCACCAACACTATCACCAACACCATCATCTTCGCCAACCACTCCTTGAGTGCTGCAATAATCTTCTTTTTTTGCCCTGTGCACCGCATACCTTGGTTCCAGGAATCCGAGGAAAGCTTCATACGCCTGCGGAAGAAACAAGCCGGGCACATCCTGGCCAGGGTGCTTGCTGCATGAATCGAAGATCGCTCGCTTTGCTACAATCGTCGTCAAGGTTTTCCTGTTTTTGTGCAAATCCCATCACGTTCGAGCCCGGAACTCCCGACGTTGGGAGCATTCAAGTGAAACTTTCCAAAGGCCTTAACTCAGGCTTCCCATCTGGGCGAAACTGGCAGCAAACTTGCGGCAGGTCAATGTAGTCCCCCTCGGTCGCTGATTAGGCGACACAGAGCCTTTTTATTGCTGACGATAGATCTCCTGCCCGAAGGCGCGCATGAGGCGTGCAGGAGAGCACGCAGACGGGTGTGTGCATATATGAGTCATCTCAAGCGCATGCAAATCAGAAGGAGGGGAACCCACACAGTGTCCGACAATACTCGAATGAGTTCCGAGAATGAGCGACGATCGCTGCAGCGACCCAGGGTTGACAAGGCGAGAACTGGCCAGAAAGTGGAATCGATGCAGGGCTATGAGCTAACCGGAAAAACACCAGTGATGCGCACAGCAGCACCTCGTTTCGGCAACGGAAACGGCAACGGAACGGCAATTAGCCAAAGAGCTGCACGGGTTCAGCAGTTTCCACTCTTCCTAAACATCTCGCCGGCCGATTGCAGGGAGATTGTTTCGGCCGCTCAGGAAAAAGAATTCTTGCGCCGGCAGACAATGTTCTTCCAAGGCGATCCTGCACGCCAGATCCTATTGCTCACCGCGGGTTGTGTGAAGATAACGCAACTGGGTCAGAACGGTACGGAAGTAATCCTCAGGCTCATTGGACCGGGCGAATTGGTCGGAACGACTGGGTTGTTTTTACGCTGCAACCACGGCTCAACGGCAAGGACACTCCAAGCCTCTGCTGCACTCGTCTGGGATGCAGCTGTTTTCGAAGCCTTGGCGGAGCGCTTTCCGGTCTTACGGGACAATGCAGCCCGCATTCTCGGCCTGCATTTTCAGCAGTTGGAGGAGCGTTTTCGCGAGATTTCCACGGAGAGAGTTGCCCGGCGACTGGGTCTTGAAATTGCTCGATTGTTGAACCAAGTGGGTCAACGCGTAAATGGCGCCGTGAAAATCAGCCTTTCCCGCGAGGAGTTGGCGCAATTGACTGGGACAACTTTGTTCACCGTGTGTCGCCTACTCTCTCAGTGGGAGCAGAAGGGTATCGTCACCACGGGACGAGAAACTGTGATGGTTAAGGACCCTCAGGCCCTTGAAGAACTGTGGGAAAGCGAATAATGCTTCGCTCGCACCGTTCGCATCCCACAGGTATAAACAACGCACTTCACAACAAGCACTGTCACTAAACCCCCGTCCGCGGCTTCTGGCCAGGCTGAGTCTGCTGGATCTGCCGGCGCTGCTGGTACATGCGCTGCAACTCGTCGATCATTTCCTGCGTCGTCTTGGACTGTGACTGATTTGAGTTGGAATCCTGAGCTGCTGTCGCAACTTGGTGCTGCGACGGTGACACTTCCGCCGGAGTTGCGGGTTGCTGCGGAACGGGGTTCTCGGCGGCGCCTGTTTCTGCGGAGCTAAGATTCGGCTCCGCACTCCTGCGAGGCTGACTGGCGAGCGGCTGCCTTCCCGAAGCGAGCGCCGTCCCGGCTGGTCCGCCCGTGGGGCTCTTAGTGCGGGCAACCAGGAACACGCTCTTGATCCCTAGCGGATCGGCATCAGATGCTTGGATGATGTAGTCGAAAGTCGTCCAGTTCAGCAACGAAGTAAGTACCTCGCGCGCCGGTCCTGGACCGAGCCGAACGACTGCCAGTTTTTCGCTGGAAGCGCCCGCTGGGATTTCAATCTCCGCTCGGGTCTGCGCGCTCACCTCCGCGAGGATTTCCGATAGTGTCGAATTATCGGCGATGATCGTAAGTTGGTCGCCCTCGCAGGAGACATGCAGTGCTTTTGGTTCGACTGGTTCCGGAGAGAGCGGAGGAGCTAAAGGCTGCGAGACAGGCGTCATTGCTGGGAGTTGCTGGGGGCTGGCTGCGGTGTGGTCTTTCTGGATGCTCTGAGGTGCTACGGTGTGCTCTTTCGGAGTGGGCCGTGGTGTTCTCGCGGGTTCTGTGGCCGTTCCTGCAGTAGTGAGAGTCGTGACCTCCAGGCTACACACAGCAGGAAGCATCCATATTGAACTGTGTCCCTGTGAGGAATGGAGTTCTGATCCGATGGGCAGCAATTCCACCACTGGGCTGGGCACTTTTTCCACGGGCGAGGATTCTTCTGCCGCACCTAGGATGCACGGGGGGTTGGAGCAACTTGTTGGGTTCGGCTTGTTTAAGACCTTGATCAGAAACTCGCTCAGATCGATCTTGCCCCACAGCGCCATGGAAGGCAGTTCCCCCCACCCGACAGCCCTGCCCCTCGCCGCGTCGATCCTGTCTGCGATCTGAATTGCAGTCGGGACGTGGATGGCCTGACCATCTATGCCCGCCGAAGGGAAGACGGAGAGGAATAAAACCATGCTTGCCGCGAGGATATTCCGCAAGAAAGGGCCTCCTCTTCTGCTGCAAAAACTGTTCAGCGCTACCCGATCCGCCAAACGCAAAAATTGCTGATCACCACATCCCTATAATTGCCCCTTCTCCAGGAGGGACACGAACCATGCTTTCATGATATCGGAGGCGAAATCCGAGTCTTTGCGCCTGAGCAACATCGCACGTGCTCTTGTCGAAATTGCGGTCGCTAGTTTGACGAAAAAGCTCGAATGTTAAGAGTTTTTAATCCTGGTGATCGAGACGGCGTCATGGTCAGCAAAGCTGGAATGGACATGGGCACGTGGGAAACGAAGTGCGGATGTTTCCTTCGAGCGAAGGCAAAAACTGGCATTACGTTGCAGAGGGGGATTGGGACTTGCTCGGGCTGATTCAGGTCTGGCCTCAGGACGCCAGTTCTTCGACTGGCGTCTTGAGGTGGTTGCGGGGGTTGGATTTGAACCAACGACCTCCGGGTTATGAGCCTGAGAGGTCAATCCTAAGTCCCGCTGAATCAGGTGCGCTCCAGTCTCGCTCCCGCAATTTCTTTCCTTTCAGACCCGATTCTTTGCCCAACTTTTGCCCAAAATTTACCCGAAGGTCTTACCCGAAGGTCATGGGTTGGGGTGCAGTGGTGAAGTGGCGGCGAAGGCATTTTCATACGATTGGCAATCGCTCGCCTCTGTCAAACACGCAGGAGGAAGATATGGGTGACTTAACACCGGTGATCGTGACTCGCGGCGATGACCCCGAGGGGCCAAGATTTCCACCTTGGTTGATAATGTCTTGGGTCCTACTTGTTCTTCTCGTGGTCATCTACTTCGTGCAGAGCGGGGAGGAAGATCCTTCGGGATCTCTACTTTCCGCCCCGATGCCTTGGAAAGATTGGAGGGCCTAAGCTATGCAAAATCGCATCATTGTCGTGGCTGGGATGAGAGGCTCAGGCAAGAGCACGTTTGCGTCCGAAGTGATCTTGCAAGGAAGATACAGCGATCCAAACG
>Ga0187846_10001202_pt1 | contig 14648 bp, 29 predicted proteins | sample TC_taG_FD_161473 | JGI IMG/M metagenome (GOLD analysis project Ga0187846, IMG submission 161473) | Biofilm microbial communities from the roof of an iron ore cave, State of Minas Gerais, Brazil - TC_06 Biofilm (v2) | ecosystem: Environmental > Terrestrial > Deep subsurface > Cave > Wall biofilm...
CTGCTGGCGGCCCGTACGACGTTCGCCCAGACCAACGCGGACTGCACCATCACCTTTCACTTCACCCTGGTTAACCAGAGCTCTCCTGCAAGCGGGGGCCTAAACAACCTCAACACCGGGTGTATCACCTGGAATATGGTCGTTAATTCGACCGGCTTCACGGCCTACACTCTCGCCTTGCAGAGCGCGCCAAATACGATCCTTGCAGGCACGAATACCCCCGGCACCTGGGTGACATTCCTGGGCGGCACGGTCTTGTCGGGCGCCAACCCGGTGGTGGGCGCTGGTGCAGGGGCTGCCGGCAATCTTGTCCAGTTCGGCTACAACCCCTGGATACGAGTGCAGGTAACTTCGGTCACCGGATCGGGGACCATTGATGGGACTGCGTACGGCTATCGCAACCCTAACGCCTCCTCTGTCCCGGCGAGCAGCTCCGGACTCTCAAACGTGAACGTGGCCAACTGGGGTGGAGCGATCACATCCTTGGGCCAGAAGATCATGGCCTCGTCCGTACCGGTAACGATCGCCTCGGACCAGTCCTCGATCCCCGTCACGCCTGTGGCTAACTCCCCCTTTAACCTTGCCCAAGTGGCGGGATCTTCCAGCCTGGACCCCTGCTTTGGGACGCTTAAGACTCCCTTTTCCATCTCGCAGACGGCAAACGCCCGGGTCATAGTCGGCGTTGCGTCAAAAAAGACGTACATCTGCAATTTTGACGTGGTTGGATCCGATGCCGAAAACATCACGGTAGTCGAAGGAACAGGCGCGACATGCGGCACCAACACGATCGCGATGGGGGGCTTTGCGGCAGCAACGGCCGCTAATGGATGGAATTTCGCCGCGAACGGGGGCATTGCAAAAGGGGCAGGCGTCGGGACGATCGGGAATACCACTGTGGTGGCCGACGACGTGTGCATCTTCCAGTCCGGTGCTGGCCGAGTCGCGGGCGGCGGCACATTCGTTCAACAGTGAGGTCGATATGGTCTATTTGAGACCATATTGAGACCATATTTGTCAATCCGAGCAACTCCGAGTGTGGTCGGAGTTCTAAAGAGGTCCTAGAATGAGGGGTTCTTGTCAAGGTGGTCGATATGGTCTATTTGAGACCATATTGAGACCATGGGCTTTGCGACTCGGAGAAATCCTAGTCGTCTCCCTGGCCTTAACGTCCGGGAGGCTCATAGCTTCCAACGTGCCGTCCGGAACGAGCCTCAACACCGGAAACGCCCTCTACACCAACTTGGTGGCAGCCTGGCCCATCAATGAGGGCTCAGGCACCACAACTACGGACTCCCGCAATTCCATTGCCTGCACCCTCTCCTCGTCCGGAGCCAACCAGCCGACGTGGGGGACCGGAGACGGAGTAGGCGGACACGTCCTGCACTTCCAGGCGGGTGCATCCCTGAATTCGTATCTCGACTGCGGAACACCTGTTCCGGTCCAGGATATCGGGGTGGGAGGCCTATCGGCGAGCTTCGCGTTCCGCGTCTTAATAAACAATGCTGGCGGGATGAAGATGGCGCAACGGAACGACGGCAATTCCGTCCAGGTGGGGTGGTGGCTGGGGGACTTCGGCTTTGTACACGAGTTTTCGAACAACAACTGCTACCATTACGGCGCCACCTCGATCACGACGGCATCGTACCACACGGTAATCATGACCTGGGACGGATCGGCGAGCTCGGCGAACATCCTGGCCTATGTAGACGGCACTCTGTATGCCAGTTGGACTTCGATGCACGACGCAATCGGCACGACGGCCACAGACGCATCGTTCCATTTGCTCCTGGGCAACGAGAACGTAACCGGCAATCTCTTCACATCGGGATCTCTAGATGGAAACCTATCCTGGTTCTACATCTGGACCAATCGGGTGCTTTCCAGCACCGAAGTCACGTCCTTGACAAATTCGCCCTTCCAAATTTTTAACCTGGCCTCGCTGAGAAACCTGCCGCTGCTCGGCGTGGGTGAAGAAGAAATAGCCATTTCGGGTACTGTTTTGATCGGGCTTATGGGGGTGGCTTTTCTCCGCAGAAAATGATATTCCTATCCCCAGGATCAGCGGGCTCATGCTCACGCCAGAAGAAATGTGGGAGCAGTTCAACTTCCTGATGAACCACACACAGACCTGCGCGCGACATGACTGCTCAGAATGTGGACGATTAGAGGAGATTGAAAGCATCCTGGCAGCACCCTTCTATGAGCAGCACTACAGTGTCGGCATTGGAGACCGGGCCGAGGTTAAGAAGAAGAACGTGAAAGGGGCGTCATGAAAGTTTTTAAAACTGACGAAACGCCTGACGGCACCTTTCAATGCTGGTTTTACTGCCCGGGCTGCGGCAACTCGCACGCTTTCACCATCGGTGGTCCGGCGGGTGCCACCCCCCGTTGGACATGGAATGGCTCGTTAGACTCCCCCACATTCAGTCCATCACTGATGTGCAATCGTGATTACCCTGAGAGCCGTTGCCATTCATCCGTCGCGGATGGAAAGATCGAGTTTCATGGAGACTGCTGGCACACCCTTGTCGGACAAACTGTAAATATTCCGGAATGGGAAGATTTCGGCTAATCTATGCGAACCGTCCGGGTAGAAACCTGTCCACTCGCCAACCAAGAGCACCAGCACAGCCACCGGCAGTACGCGCATGTCTTCCACTATGACAGGCTAGTGTGCGTGGCAAAGGCATTCTGGGACCTCCCGGAACGAATCCGGCTGGCGATCCTGCTCCATGAGGTAGGGCACATCCTAGCGGGAGAACCGGCTGGAGAAAAGGCAGCGAATAATGCCATTGAGCGAGCTTCAGGCATAGACATCCAGTACAGGGACTCCGAATGGGGAGAGAACTTGGAATGGATTCGACCGGATGATGTTGTAGCAGCGAAAGAGTACTTGGGAATTGTGGACGTGGGGTTACGTACCCACCCCGGTTACCAACCGGACGCATCCGCACCTGCGGAGTGCTGAGATGCCAGCAGGCAGGCTCAGCGGAGGTCGAAAACCACCGGATGCGGCATGTCGGACGGATCCGCATATACCCACACCGTGGAGCAAATTTGGTTTATGCTGGCTAGCCGATGAGCCAAGTCCATGCCATGAGACAGGATAGTTATCTCAACACCCCCCCGACCGCCGAGGATGCCGGGCGTATACTGGGCGCGTACATCGTCAAGTACGTATCCCGCCGCGTTTCCGAGTGGGCCTGACAGGCTTGCCACTTGGGCTACGGCCTGGAAATTGCGGGTTATGGCTTCCTTGAGGCTCGGCCCGTCAATTGTTGCAGTCACGCCAAGGCCGGCGCCGGGAATGTGCACTCGGTACTCGTTGTTTAGTCTTTCTGATTTCGTCTTCATCTTTTTTCTCCTGCCCGTTGGTGGCGGGCAATTCCTATACTACTCCGTGTTCAGGGAATTTAAATCAGGAATCTCCCTTATTTCCGGATCAGGGGTGATCGATCTGACGTGCCCAGATTCAAAAAAATAAGCCATTTCGCCATCGAAATGCGCCTCATCATTTATCCAGTGCTTAACATCAGTAAGGCAGAGGCGGCAACAATAACTGTATGGAGAGCCAATATCAGGGAAACTCGGGACTATCTGCGCGAAATCCTTTGGGTCAACAGTTATTGCTATGCCACAAGAGACTGAGCGCTTAATGATTGCGATCATCCGCTTCTCTACTTCAATGCAATCGGGGCGGCTGATCTTGTCAAAGGGGTCAGTATGATGAGCGCAGGCCGACATCCGAAAGAAAGGGAGGGAGTAGTCATCAAGTACCTTCTGCCAATCCGTACAGAGTTGTGCACACGCTTCCTTTTCGATGACATAGCCCGCGACACAAAGGACTGGCGATCCCGCATCGCTGCCGCTTTCATCGAAATAGGCTCCAGCTATCTGCACGGCATAACCGCCCCTTGGGAGCAACACGTCTAACAGCCATGACGCGAGGCTAATGGTCGAACCCCCAGCCTACCACCGCGCCGTGGATTAGGCAAGTCTATTATTGCCCAAACCTCCGTATCGGTATGTGTTGCCCTCCAGGCCGCAAATTCTCTACCTTGATGCTCCGCGATGTCCGGCAGGCGTTCGGCGGCAATGGGGAAACAGGATGGTTTTGAGGCTTACCAGCATCTTTAGCTGTAGGCCGTGCGGCGTCAGGCCAGCACGGGGCAGAGGCCTCTTCTGACCCGTGCTAGACGCTCCGTAGACCCAATTGCCAGCGTAGTGGCAACCAGAACAGGAGAAGTTGCAGTCGAAGGAGCAGTTTCCGCCATCGGCATAGTCGCAGGTGAAGCACCAGATGTCTTCGGCCTGCACGTTTCGCTCAGCCAATACGAATGCCAGCACCAGCAATAGGAGAGTGAGAAAGGTTTTCATGGTTTTCGAATTATTACACCAGACGCATTGCAAGTCCAGTCCTCCCTTCTCAGCCGAATTAATCCGTCGAAGGTCCACAGAAACACAGCAGACCAGGAATCCCCAGCATTCCACGCGATAGGGACAACCACTGGCATGGCTGGCGGCGCCGGCAAGGTTAAAGTGTAGTCGGCAGTTTCTCTTTGCAGTACTCCATTTCGGTAGACAAGGAGTTCTCCTGACGGAGCAGCCGAGAGAGAGTGCGAGCAGTCAGCGCGGGCGACTCCCACCAGCGCGATAAACAGGATTGCAAATTGCCACGTGGCCCGAGCAACACCTTTTCGATCCACCATAATTCCAGCCACCTTTCAGTTGCAGCCCGGCGTTGTACGCGCCACTGGCGCATGTACGCTGCACGGGACCGGTCCATGGGAAGCATAATACCAGGCCGTGGAAAACCACAAAGCGGCAGTAGCCCTCCACTTTGGTTTTTACAATTTCTGCCAGGTGCACGGATCGCTCCGGATAACGCCAGCCATGGAAGCCAGCAGCACCGATCACGTCTGGAAGGTCTCGGAATTACTCGCGTAGGAAACTTGCGTCGCCGTTCCATGAAGTTTGTCTTGACATTCTCCCAACATTGGTTTCTTTCCCCCCAATCCATTGATTTCACAGGCTGAATATTCATTCATCGAGGCCAGCAACGCACAGCGTGATACTACCTTAATACCATGGGGCCTTGCCAGAATCGTGCCGTCCGTGATAAAGTGGCCCGTTGTGGACGCGGTGTACTTCAGAGTTTCGACGGACCGGCAAACAACCGAAAATCAATTTGCAGACGTGCTGGCCGAGCTGGGCCGGTGCCGCTGTGAAGAATCAGTGGAATCAATTCGCGACCTCCTGACGCGGCTGCCAGCATCAAGGCAGACCCTTCAGGATTCGTGCGCTGTGTACATCGAATATCACACAGCCAAAAAGGGCAGCACCCGGCCCGTATTTGAACGCCTGAAAATCGATGCCGTCAAAGGGATTTTTACTCGTCTCTTGGTTTGGAAAGTGTCCCGTCTCGGTCGCGACATGCGAGAGGTTATTTCAACCGTGTACGAGCTCTCAGACTTGGGCATCACTGTCGTACCGGTGAAGTCCCACACCGGACCGATTACGAGCAGCTTGGGAAAGCTTCTCTGGGCGATCCAGGCCTGGTTCAGCGAGATGGAGAACGAGGAGCGGGCCGAGAATATCAAGGCCGGCCTGAAGCGAGCCAAAACGCAGGGTGCCGTGTTCGGGCGGCCGCGCCTAGTGTTCGATCGGCAAAAGGTGATACGGATGAGAAAGGAGGGAATGTCGTGGAGACAAATCTCGAAGACAACGGGTCTGAGCATGGGCACAGTAAGACGCGCGGCGATGACGATCCAATAAAGCAATGGGAGCCTGACGAACAAGAGAAACAAAGGGAAACCGATACTTTCCAGCCGCCGCCGACCATTGACATGAAGTGTTGGGACTGTTCTTTGCCGCCTGTGATGAGGACTTGGCGAAGGCGGCAGGACTTCGAGCAACGGGATGAACACCTGCTGCCGGAAGGGAGTTTTTTCTATGAGTGTTCCGAATGCTGCAAACTCGTAATAATGACCCACGAGACCATCCGTGGGGGCCAACGTGGGTGAGGCTACCAGTATTTCGTGGGCACATCGCACATTCAACCCCTGGATGGGGTACGTTGAAGTGTCGGAAGGGTGCGATCACTGCTATGCGCGAGAAGATCAGCGACGGTTCCAAAAAGCGACATGGGGGAAACCACGTATTGTCACCTCCGATTCGTACTGGCACCAACCTCTGATATGGAATCGGATAGCGGAACAGTCCGGCAAACCCTGGCGTGTATTCTGCGGCTCATGGTGCGATGTCATGGAGGAACAGATGGACCTGGTTGGAACCCGTTGCAGGCTCTACGATCTCATCGAACGGACTCCCCATCTCACATGGATGCTCCTTACCAAACGCCCGCAGAACTTTGTTCGGTTCCTGCCGCCGAACTGGCTCAAAGAACTCCGGCCGAATGTCTGGGGCCTAACGACGGTCGAGATGCCGAAGTACCTGTGGCGTGCTGATTACCTCATCAGGACACCATTCAGCGTCCGCGGCCTCAGCATCGAACCTCTACTTGGACCTTTTCCGTTTTTCCTGCTGGCGGGGATCCACTGGCTCATCGTCGGTGGCGAGAGCGGGCCAAAAGCGAGACCGATGAAGCCGGAATGGGTTAAATACCTCAGGGACTTGGCGGTGGCTCAACGCGTAGCATTTCACTTCAAGCAGTGGGGCGAGCACGATTCCGGTCTGCTGAAGATCGGCAAGCATTCCGCTGGAAGGCACCTGGACGGGCAAATATGGGACGAATTTCCAAGCTGCCAAAATGATTACGCTCTCACGGTTCGAAATGACCAAGGCATCTCAGGGATTTACACGTCTTGAAATGCATTGCCACAATCAGTTGATTTTGGAAAGGAAAGGCACAAACAAATGCCGTCTATGGGTTGGAAACCGGACAGCCTCTCCTGTGGACAGTGCGGACTGATGATCCCAGGTTTCGGCGGGTGGGATCTAATCGACCAAGCCCGCGACGCCAAGATCCCATTTGAACTGGCATCGCACATTGCGCGGGTGTTCAAACCCCACGTGCTTTTGTGAACTCTCGCTGAAGAGTGGCGAAACGTTCCCGATAATGCTCTAGATGAATTCTGCACGCTCCATCGTCGCGAAACTCTCAATCGCCACGATGACGACCAGCCTTTAGCATTTCGCGGGCGGCGGCACGAAGGGTAGGAAATAGCAAGGATTCTGGTTCTCTACATGCCTCGCGCAACTGTTCATAAGGTGCACCGCTGTGCAAAAACGCATCTACAGACTGCTTTAGCGTCATTTCGTCCCTCCCTTAACGTTTGAGACGTACCAACCCATTTGGGCCATTGCACATTTCTTAGTAAAAAGCGATTATCGGAATTGTCGATGCAAAACCTATACCAATCGGTGCACAATGTCACGTAGGAACGCGGCGTGATGGACTGGCCATTGCAGGGAATTGTGGTACCACAGGCCAGCCCAGTGCAGCCTCCCGAGCGAGATGCTATCCTCGTTACTGAGCATGCTTTCCGCGAATTCGCTCAAGGGATTGAATTTGTGCACGAAGAGGGCAAGGAAACAAAGAGCATCGGGGAGCTTATAGAGGCCCTCACGGATCAACTCCAGAAGCAGGTACGGACCAAACCCCACCCGCTCAACTACGCCACGCTAATCAGTCTGGCCGGCGTTATCTTCTCCTGTGGAATTCTTTTCCAGCGTGTTTCGACACTGGAGGAAAAGGTTCGCACCATGCCCAGCGCGGACATGCTAACGGCTCAAATCAGCGACCTACGGGCCGAGCAGATCCTCATGGAGCACCAGCTCGAGAAATTGCAGGACTCGCTCGACAAGTTGAGGGATACTCGCGGGCGGTGAGAAGCGCGCAGCGCACCGGTCCACTTTTCCGCTGCAAAAAAAACATTGTACAATAGTTCCCCAAAAGAAAATGAACTCTCCAGAAGAACGTCGAGGTGACCGTTACCGACCTCCCAAACTTATGCCCCATGTGAAATGGGACAACAAGCCGATGCCGTGGCCGGCAGAGTACTTCGGGCTGCAGATGCGTTCCGTCTCGCCGCAGTCGCCGGACGCCGAGGCCGGTAGGATCGACATGCGGCGGCAGGCTAAAGGACAGGACTAGCCCTCCGGATACATCTTGGTAAGAATATACTTGCCTATTCCACTGTGCTATCCTGTTGAAAGCGAAGGGGCGATGAAAATCGCCCCGGATATTGCGGTTGGTTTGGAAACATGATGCGCTTCGGTTCATACGGAAACCATGGGCGAATACGGATGGGAAGTGGACCACAAGAAACCTGTGGCAAAGGGCGGAAGCGATCATGGCAGGAATCTTCAAGCCTTGCACTGGCAAGAGAATCGCGAAAAAGGAGACGAATACTAGGGCTCTTGTTGCTTTTCTTCGAAGACGTAGGAGTAGTGGATTGCTGTGCACAACGCTTCCCGAAGTTCCTCGGGCTTCAGATTCTCTACTCCTATTCTCACTGCTCCGCCCTCTCCGAAACTAATTACGACTGCGCCCTTGTCGCCACACTCTTCTGCGACTGCGTGCGCTATCCCTCGAAGGTTTAAAGGCGTCTCCATATCTATTACGGAGTGTAGCAATCCCGACGCCGTAGGGGTATTTCGTACTATCACCGTTTAGGTCCCCGTGGAAGCCGCCCTTTAGAAGGGGATTTCTTCCGCTGCCTTCGGCCCTTCCTCCGTCTTGCCGGTCAGCTCGGCATATGGAATGGTTCGACCGAAACGTAGGTGCCGCCCAGAGTGCGCTTGAAGTTTCATCAACCTCGACCTCTCCGCCGAGATTGCCGCCAGAGAGATCATCCTGCATCTTGGGAATAGCGGCCATGAGCTAATTTCCGAAATCCCGTGATTACCCCGAAGCGCTACAATACCAACCATGAACGTGAATATGAACGCCGAAGCGTACCCCGAAGAGCCTGATACTGGACCCATCCGAAGCCCCGTCCAAATCCGGGTGCCCTTTTTACATCAGACCGTCGGGGCCGGTGACGTCATAGCCTCAATGACCGAGGCGGCAGGCATCCAACCGTGTGGTAGCTGCGAAGAAAGGCGCCGGGCTATGAACGGCGCCATTCAGTTTCGACCCTGGGAAACCTGAAAGGTGTTCGAAAGTCCAAAAACTCCCTTGACCTGCCCATGAGAGGTTCCGAAGCAACCCAGATCACTCGATCGGTCTGGCCCCAAAGCTCCCGTGCTCGAATGGATTTTCTGGCCAACCGAAAGCCCCAAGTCCCTGTTAAATTACCCGCCTCCATTCGGAAGGGAGTTTCCGGATGGCCCGGCGAACGTTTATTACATTTACGTCAACCCAAAGCGCCCATGCATTTGGAAGGAGCAGCTTCTGGGTACCAGGGCTTCGAAGCCGTGCACCTCTCAAAGCCCCCATGCATTTGGAAGGGACATCATCACCCCAAAGCACCCATGCATTTGGAAGGTAGCTTCTGGCGGACCCCCTTTCCGGGCATTAGTAGTGCCCTGAAATGCCCAAAGCGCCCATGCATTTGGAAGGGAGCTTCTTGCTGGGCTTGTCGGTAGCCCAAACCTCTCTCTCAGTTTCGTCACAAGGCCTTGGCGACCCAAAGCGCCCATGCATTTGGAAGGGAGCTTCTGGCTCCAATGCGCGTAGCATACTTAGCAGTGGTAATGCCGCCAAAGCACCCATGCATTTGGAAGGGAGCTTCTGGGGCCACCTCCGCAAGCGGAAGATATCCCAGACGTTTAATGGCCTTCGTGCGAGCGCCTCGAAAGGCAAGCTCATCGGGCGTTTTTGCACCTAGGCTCGTCGGTAGCCTAAACCACTTTAAAAAGTGGCACTTATTCGTTTTGCGAGAGGTCCTGGCTTTCTTTCGCCGAGTCGCCGCTCGCAGCTTCAAACCTGATGCCAAATGCATCTAGTTTTTCAGATGTCAAAGAACGCAACCGTGCCCATGGAAAATCCGGGCAGTAATCCTTTAAAGAGTCATCATATCGCACTACAGCGTAGTTGTTTCGTTGGGCGTAGCCTTCGAGGGAGGCCGCAACCTGGTGGCAAATGGAGTCCATCCGATCGTGGAACTTTTTGACCGCTTGCTCCCGACGAACTCGGAATGGCGGGACTGGCCGATGCTCAAACTTCGTATCCTCGTTGAATCTTTGCAACAACTGCCTGTGCTCTCGAATCCAACGCCGGGCGTGATCGGCATTGTAGCGCCAGAGAGCCTCATCTTTGGTATTCAACGCAACCAAGAGGGAATCCTTATCGGTCCTGACAGACAGCGTGCCTGATAGATCTTTGGCGCGTTCTTTGCGCGGCAGCCACGCGACCATCTTGACCATGATCTTAGGTGGCTTCCCGCGCTGGTAGATTGCCAATTCTCCGGCTTCGGCCTCCCCACGATGGATGGCGTCGAATGCGGCCCGTTGCCGGCGGAACTGCGGGCCACCTTTCAGGCGCAGGCGCAGCTTGATGCCGCCGATCCGCACGCTAACTACCGGGCTGTTCGCTTCCGTCTGTGCTTCCCAGGACTGGTTGTGGACTGGAAAGGGAGTCGGGTAGCGCATCGTAGGCAAGGAGGCCGCACAGGTCCAAACGACCTTATAGCGAACCTTACGGTATTTCGCCTTCACGGACCGCTCCAAGCTGGAGATCGTCTGCGGGGGTAGAGAAGGGAACTGAAGCCGCAACTCGGGGTAGAGGTACCGCTCTGGCATAGCCGGCATTTTAACCTGGCCAGGCTCTCTCCGAACGTCGCCGGCAAAACACGCTGTCATGATGTAGTTGCCAGCCCTTGTAGTCTCGACCCACATCGTCTTGAGCGCCGCCCGCAACTCTTCCCAGGTCGCATCGATCGGCTGCACCACTCGCATGGTTATGGCGCGCAAAATGTATTTCGAGCCCCAGCACTCCGGGTCGAAATATTCGTCACCTTTGCGCTTCCAGCCCCGAGGAGGATGATTCCCTTTCCGCCGCACCGTCTTGCTGCATATGGCGCACTTCCAATCGGGCTTGACCACCGGCATGGTCATGCATCGTGCTCCGGTAGTTCGCCCATGCGAAGCAGTCTTGCGGTGCTCGGCATTCCGTCCTCTTCGACCCGATCGATGATCGCGTCGCATATGTCCCGGACAATCTTTGATGATGCACCCGAATTTTGCGGATGACGGAGGACCAAATGAAGATGAGCAACCAGACACATCAAGTCATTGAACGGAACATGAATGGGAAGAATGTAGTCGGGGTGCGTCCTGGCCTCATCGCAAACGAACTCGAACAGATTCTTTCTCTCCGCTGCTGTCACGCTGCCCTTCCTTTTGAACGGCCTTTTTTAACCTTGCCAGCCTCCACATCCCATTTAGGTTGCTTACATTGAGGACACCGAACAGGACGACCAGCGATGCGCTTGACCCATTCTTTTCCGCACCTCAGGCACCTACAGATCATGATGGCGGGGATATTCATTCCAACGTTTCGCATGATAGCGCCATTTGTTATCGAAAGCAAGCAGTGTTTTTAGTGTTGACTCCTGCAATGCTCGCATGATAGCATCTTTTGCATGGACCGCTTCTCCCTCAACTCCCCCGCAGATCGAGGATGATGAGAGCACATCGCGCAGTGCGCGTTCTGCCAGGGGAGGGACTTCGCCGCGGGATCCGGGCTGAAATGAAAACCCCATTTGACAACACCACTCAGGAGGCAGCATGAAGATTCTTAGCGGACTGTTCGTAGGACTGTGGCTCCTCATCGGGGCCTGTCCCAAACAAACCATCAACGCGGGCGACAAGCTGAATTCCTGGATTGTCGCCCACACAACAGAGGCGCACAACAAATGAACATGGACGAGATTTACCGAGCGGCCCTCATAGGGCTCACATCCCGCAAGGCCTATATCGATTGCCAAATAGAAGTGGTACGGGCTGAACTGGCCGGCAAGATCACCAACCCGACCGTAGTCGTCACCAATAGGACCATGCGTCCGGCTCGGCGTATAATGACAGCCGAAGGCAGGTCGCGGATCTCAGCCGCGACGAAGAAGCGCTGGCAGGAGTATCGCCGGGGCAAAAAGCAAGGGAGATAACCATGGCTCGTTTTCTTCTCATCGTGTACGATCCTGTTCGGCGTCATGCGCACAATGGGGGTGGTGTGATCTTGTCCAGAGAAGTCCTAACAAGATTTGCATCGTCCAAAGGTATCGACACTTCTCCGTTCAACCAGAATGATGATGTGGGGTGGGAAAGTGCTGGACTATGTAGTGAGGGTATTGGCTGAGCTGCGTCAGCTTCTCAGCGTTTTAAAAGAAGAAGCGGGCGCTGCTGCATCAATAGCAAAACAAACGGAAGGGAGAAGAGATGAACAACGGTCAAGAACGTGACCGCGTACGATTCGCCCCAAACATCCAGCAGCAACTAGCCCTGGCCGACACAGACGGCCTCCTCATCTCGAACGGGTACGCTGACAAAGTGGTGTACCTCCTGACCGATGGGCGAGAGCTTGCGGTGCAGCCGCAGGTCGCCGCCAGCATCAACATGCTCGGGCTCGACGTTGGTGAACCGTTCGTCCTCGTGAAACGATGGGACGGGAGAAGAGGGCACACAATCCGGTGGGACGTCTGGCGGGCGGTCGAAGCAGAGCGGGTCAGGGCGAAGAATGAGGCACCGGACCTGGAGACGCAACTCGCCGCATCGATAGAGGAGGCCAATCGCCGCAATGCACCGGCATCCCCGCCGGACCAGAAAGTACGGCCTATCAACGTCGTACCGGATCAACTGAAACTCCCTTTTGCTGAATCGCTCCTCGCGCAATCCAAACTGTTGACCGACACATACGCCTCAGTCTTGCGTGGATCGTCGAGCAGGGCGGTTGGCTTTTTACCAAGACCGGGGAATGGTGCAGCCGAACGGAGGAATTCTGGAGACACACCCGGTTCGAAACTAAAGAAGAGGCCCTGATATCGCTGATCAATACAGGAGTGCTCGGTAATGCCAAGTGAAACTTTTGCTATGAACGTATTCGACGAAGAAGCCATCCTGGACGATGACGTGGACCGGGTGATTTGTTTGGCTCTGCTGGCCGAATCCGCCTTGACCCTCGATGAGGCTCGGGCCTACCTTGCGTGGCGGGAGAAGGGAGTGAAAGCATCGTGACAGGCTTTCCTGAGGGAATCCTTGAGGGAGCACTGGTACTCTTGGCCGTGGTGTTGAGTTATGTTATCGGCCATTCCAGACGGCGATTACGATTACGGCGTTGTCATCGGGTCAAGCTGTGCCCCAAACATGGCATCATGCCGAACGATCTGGCCCTCTGTCCAAGCTGCGATGAACTTCTGGAGACGGTACTGATGGCCAGAGTCGGCCACACCAAAGCACGTTTCAGAGCAAGCAGGCCGAACCCAACCAGGAGGAGCCGTGATAATGTTTGACGCTTACTATTTCACTTTGGGTTTGCTCTGGGTCTCCTCAATAGGGATTCTCACGGTCGCTGGTATCGTATATGAGGTAAAGGGCAACGGCGGCGCATCTCGGGTTTTGACTGCGTTCGTCCTGTTCACGTTTGCAACAATTAGCCTGACGGCCTATGTCACCGGAACCTACCACCCAGACCGCTCAGCATGTGAACAACTGCTGAGGACGCAAGCAAAATGACACCCGACAATTCTATCGTTAAAAAGCTGCAAGTTCTACAGGCCTTGGCCGAACGGGCAGGCACCGAACACGAAGCCGCCCTGGCGGCCCAGAAGATCCAAGAACTCCTGCTGAAACACAACTTGGACGTCGGGGTCCTGAAACTCAAAAAGCAGGAAGGCATCGAAATGCCAGCGGGCAAGGTAAAGAAGAATCCACCGCCGCATTGGGTATGCCTCGCGACAGCAGTGTCTGAGCTTTTGGATGTGGAATTCTTCGTCCGGACCGGGGCGTCCAATGCTCACGATTGGCAGTACTATTTCATCGGCCTGCCAGCCAACGTGCAGGCGGCGGTAGCGACGTTTGAGCACCTCATTTTCTCGGTCGAATCAATCTTGGAGAAATGGAAAAAGGAGCCGAGTTGGGCCGGGGGAATTGGACGCCTGTGGGGAGAATACGATCGCAAAGACTATGCCGCCTTCCGGTTCGGAGCGGCCGAACGAATCATGCGCGAGATTCGCCAGAGTAAGGGCCATCAGGAAGCTCATGCGGGGTCACAGGAGGTGATGATCATTGGGCAATCACTCGCCAAGCAGATGAAAGCCTCAATGAAGTTCGAACGGGTAACCCATGTGGACCCAGATGTCTCAGACAACCACCATTCTTACCTCGCGGGGTTCGACGCAGGTAAAGATGTCAACCCTCACGGTGTAACCTCGAAGAGAATCAAGCGATGAGGGCTTTCGATCGCTGGCTTTACTGGCAAGTCTACGGCCGTAACGCCTTGCGCCACAGCCGTAGGAGAGCCCGCCGAGGTCCCACCCGCAACTGGCGATACAAGGTCTGGGTCCGCTCCCTTCCATCCTGCATCTCGGGCCAGTTCGGTTGTGAAGCTGCCCACACCGGCATGCGTTGTGCACACGACTGTTCCACCTGTGATGATGATCTGCAAGGGGGGTACGCGGACAGTCTTGATTGGCACTATGCCGCCAGAACCCCCGAAACGGTGGGCAGCACCACCAAGTGAACACTCT
>Ga0187846_10001203_pt1 | contig 14623 bp, 10 predicted proteins | sample TC_taG_FD_161473 | JGI IMG/M metagenome (GOLD analysis project Ga0187846, IMG submission 161473) | Biofilm microbial communities from the roof of an iron ore cave, State of Minas Gerais, Brazil - TC_06 Biofilm (v2) | ecosystem: Environmental > Terrestrial > Deep subsurface > Cave > Wall biofilm...
TCCTCGAACGGGGGAATTTTCTCGTCATCGTCTGCTCATGTCTGTGGGATGACGAGAGCGCCATATCGGATCTCCTTGGCCGCCTGGAGGGTCAGTCGAAGCAAAGGCTTGCCAGGCAGATGCATATCCCGCCGATTGCAAGCTGGAAGGACGTCGTCGCTTCGCTCCTGGATGTTGACTGCCTTATTGCCAGCCGTTTGCACAGCATCATTCTCGGCTCGGTCATCCAAAAACCGACGGTTGCCATTTCCTTCGACTCCAAGGTGGACTGGTTGATGGAAGACCTCGGTCAAAGCGAATATATCTTGCAGATCCGCGAGTTTACTGCCGCCGACGTGATGGAAGCTCTCGACAGGCTGATGCTTCGCAGGAATGACGTAGTCAGGCAGATCGCCTCGTACCGGGATCGCATTCTTGCCGCGTGCGCGCTGCAGTGTGAAGCGCTGGCTGAGCTCGCCATGGGTAGGGGACGAGGCCGTAATTGAAGAGGGAATAAGTGGAACCGGGATCTGTTGTCAGATCGGAAGAGCGCTGGTGGCTGTTGGTCGCCGTCCTTTCCCTCACGGCAGTCTTGGCGGCGGCCACGCGCTGGATCCTCTATCATGCGTACGGGGTGAACTGGGACGAGGCCTTGTATTTCAATCAGTCCTTGAACAACATTCGAATTCTTCATTCCGGGAACCTCCGCCATATCGGCGGGATGATCCTTATCGGAGACCCTACCAAACCGCCTGCGTACCGCCTTCTTGTGCTTCCGTTTCTCGCCCTGTTCGGACACAGCATAGCCATCGCGCGGTTTGTGACGCTGGCATTCTCAGCATTGAGCGCCTGGTTTATCTATGCGTGCACCCGCCGTCTCGCAGGGCCTCCTGCAGGCACTGTGGCCGTGCTAGTGTTTTGCCTGTCGAGTGAGATCGTGTTGGACAGCACCTACTTCAGCACCGAGGGGCCCTTGTTCCTGGCCACGGCGGCGATGCTGTACTTCCTTTTTGCCGGTTGGAGCGGGGAACGAGAGCACAAAGGCAACTGGATCGGATTGGGGCTTGCAGTCGGCCTCGGTGTCCTCTCGAAGATGACCTTTGCCTTGGTTGCGTTTCCTGTCTTAGCATTTGCCGCGCTCGATGCTTACCGGCGCCGCGGCCTTCGGGGCATCACCCCGCTCTGCAAGGCAGGCATAGTCGCGTTTCTCGTAGGAGGGCCTTGGTGGCTGCTGAATTTTAGGCGTGCCTTGGCTTCTGCGCGCTTCGCAAGGGAATTCGTTCGAAATTCTTTGGGGGGCCCGTCAGCTGCAACATACGCAAAGTGGCTTGGTACTGTCTTCATCGCCTCGCTGGGACCTGGGGTTAGCGTCTTCATCGTGTTAGTGTTGCTTGTCGTTGTATTGCGACGCAAGGATCTCATTGGGGGAGAGAGTAAGCTCGGCAGCATCCGAGGAAAGGTTCTGCTCGCCTGTGCTTGCGCCGGATTGCCACTCGTCGCAGCGCAAGTGTCCGGTACGAATCAGAATCTTCGCTTTCTATCCCCGGCGATCATCCCCCTCGCTATAGCCGTCGGAGTGTTGGCGGAGACAGCGGGCCTGACCCGCTCCCGAGCATTCCTCCTCGCGTCTGGCGTCCTCCTGTTTTCCCAAGTAGGAATGTTCCTGGCTCCGGTCCTGTTCCCTAACAACAAGGCCGTAGACCCTGGGCTTGTTAACGGCGAGTTGCCATGGGCAGTCTTCGCTCGCTTTGAACAGTGGGACTGGAAACCAATCCGCGACATCAGCCTCGGCTGCGGCGTCGAGATGCCAAGGATTTCATATTTGGGAAACGGACGGGCGTTCTGTCCTCCTCAGGTAGCCTACCCGTGGTTTGCTAGGGGTGTACCCGCCCCGGAAGTAACCTGGTTGTGGCGCTATGAGCAGGGGCCCCTGAATTGGCACGAACTGATGGCATCCGCTGGGGAGAGCGATATTGTGTTGACAGCGCCGCATTACCTCGGACAAGCCACCGACAGTGACAACCTCGACAATCAACACAATGCTGAATTTGCGGAACGGCTCGCCCAAGATCCGCGATTCCGGGGACCCATTCGTCTTGAGCTAGGGCGCTTCGAGCCTGTCGAGGTTGATGTATTCCTAAAAAACGGTCTTGTATGCCCAGGACGAGAGACCTCCGCTAACCGGTAAGTCCCATTCTACAACCCATGAGAACTCTTCAAGGCAGCGTGGCCGCAGTGACGGGCGGGTGCGGGTTCATCGGCTCCCACCTTATTCAGAGGCTGAGGCGCGGCGACGTGCGCGTGCTCGCCATCGACAGCCTGGAATACGGGCGCCGGGAAAACCTAGACGTTTCGGACCCAGGCATTCGAATCGAAAAACTCCGGCTGCGCAAGGGGGCCAGTGTACAACTCCGGGAATCGCTCAAGGGCGTCGATTATGTGTTCCATCTCGCCGCCGAAAAACACAACCAGTCGATCAGTACGCCGGGCCGCATCCTGGATGCAAACGTGATGGGCACCCTCGAACTTCTTGCGGCCGCTGCAGACGCGGGCGTGAAGAAGGTTGTATTCACATCGTCGCTGTATGCGTACGGTCGCATGAGCGGGCCGCCGATGTCCGAACAGGAGATGCCTGCCCCGCAGACAGTTTATGGAATCTCGAAGTTGAGCGGGGAAGGCTTATGCCGGCACTTCTACACGCACCGTGGTATTTCGGCCTTGTGCCTGCGACTGTTCTTCGTCTATGGTCCACGCCAGTACGCAGGCCTTGGGTACAAGTCGGTCATAGTCAAGAACTTCGATCGGATGCTCAACGGTCACAAACCGGTGATTTGCGGAGACGGGAACCAGCAGCTTGATTACATCTACGTCGATGACGCCGTTTCCGCAATCATTTGTGCGATGACTGGTGATAACGACTTTGACGTTTTAAATGTAGGGAACGGCGTGGGCGTGAGCATCAACCACCTCACTTCAATCATGATGGAGGTCGCCGGCGTCAAGACAGGCTGCGAGTTCGGTCCGGCTGACTTCACGCGCAATAGTTCACGTGTGGCAAGTACAAACAAGTTTGACGAGCGCTTTGGAGCCCAAAAGAGGGTGCCGCTCGAAGATGGCTTGCGGCGCACCTTCGAGTGGATCACTTCATCCCGGAGGTAATCTCGTGATTTGCGATCTTTCCGTTATGGCTCCCTGCTTCAACGAAGAAGGCAATCTGCGCGAACTAGTAAACCGCTTGCGAACTGCGTTCGCAACTAAGGACATCGCTGGCGAGATCGTTCTCGTCAACGATGGGAGCCGGGATGGGACCGGAGCGCTCATCGATCAGCTAGCCAGGGAATATCCCAACATTGTCGCAATCCACCATGACAAGAATCGCGGCATAGCCGCTGCATGGCGGTCGGGGCTTGAGGGCTCCCACGGAGACTTCGTGTGCCCCATCGACGCCGACCTGCAGAACTTACCCGAGGACGTGTGCCGGCTGTACCGAGAGATTCGCGTCACCGGGGCGGATGTTGTGCAAGGATACCGCAGTTCCATAGGTCGCCTGCGCGACTCTCGCTACGTTCTGAGCAAGACGTTGAACGCGATCCTAAATTCATGCTTCGGTATGTACCTCAGAGACAACAAATCCGGATTTATCATTTGCCGGCGTGACGTCCTCGCGGATATCCTCAGGCACCGGTTTCGTTATCACTATTTCCAGTCCCTGATTATGGTAGCCGCTAAATCAAAGGGTTACACTATCCGAGAGATCGAGACGCTTTTTGAGAGCCGGCTGGTCGGCAGCTCGTTTATTCCCCGTTTCCCGGTCGGCGCCATCTGCAAGGTTTTGATTGACATTCTGAAAGGCATTTATGAGTACCGGATCTCTGACCAGCGCACCACAGTTCTGGGAGAGTACTTGCAGAGTTTGCCGCCTCTTGATCCCACGAAGGAGACCCTGCTCGGATGGCGCAGGGCACTTTTCGGCCTGTATATCTGGACGATGCGGCTACACAGCTGGCTGATCTCCCGCAATGTCAGGACCTATTATGACCAACTGAAACGCAGCCAATGGTTGGCACCGGACCAGGTCAGGCAAATTCAGGAACGAAAGCTTAGAGAGCTAATCCACCAAGCGTATTATCACGTAGCCTACTATCGGGACTTGTTCGATCAACTTGGGCTGACTCCCGCCGACATACGAACGATCGAGGATTTGCAGAGATTGCCGCTTCTCGATAAAGAGGCGGTCCGAAAGCATCTTTACTTCGATCTTCTGTCCGACAACCACGACAAACGGAAGATGCTCAAAATCTCGACGAGCGGATCGACAGGCGAGCCATTCGTCTGCTATGCAGATAAATATCAGTTGGAAATGCGCTGGGCCGCTACTCTCCGCAGTATGGAGTGGACCGGATATCGGTTTGGCGATCGCCAGGCTCGACTATGGCACCAGACGATCGGAATGAGTCTAGGGCAGGTTATCCGAGAGCGGATAGACGCGCTATTGAGCCGGCGCATCTTCATACCGGCATACGAAATGTCCGACGAAAATCTGCCACGTTCGATGGACAAGCTCCGAGAGCATCGCCCCGTGCTCATCGACGGATATGCGGAATCGTTTAATTTTCTTGCGCACTACGCAAAGCGGCATGCGCTCCAGGGTGTGAAGCCCCGGGGCATTATCTCCTCTGCGCAGGCGCTACCGGACCAGAGCCGCGAAGCTATTGAAGCGGCTTTTCAATGCCACGTTTTCGACAAGTACGGCAGCCGCGAGTTCTCGGGTATTGCTTATGAATCCGAAGAACATGATGGTCACCTGGTTGTGGCTGAGAACTACATTGTGGAGATTCTGAAGGAAGGAAGGCCAGCAGCGCCAGGAGAAGTCGGGGAGATCGTCATCACCGATTTGAATAATCGGTGCATGCCATTTATTCGTTACCGGATCGGTGATCTGGCGGTAGCCCTAGACAGCAGCGTCCCCAGTGCCTGCGGCCGCGGATTGCCCCGACTCGGTCGCATCGAGGGACGCGCTCAAGCCATCATCATCGGGGCAAACGGCAATTATTTGCCCGGCACCTTTTTTATGCACTACTTCAAGGACTTCGACTATGTCGTCAGGCAGTTTCAGATTGTCCAGGAACGTTTGCGGCACTTGACGCTTAAGATCGTGAAGGCCGACCGTTTCAATGACCAGTTGTTCGCGGAAATTCTTGCGGGCCTGCGCAGGTATGTGGGGACAGAAATGGAAATCAGGGTTGAATTCGTGGATTTCATACCCCTCGTACGCACCGGCAAGCACCAGGCGACGATCAGCCGACTGAACCTTGATTTTCAGAAGCTAGACCAGAAGGAGGCAATGGCACTGTGAAGCCTGGCAGGCCGTCTTCACTACCTTGTCTGCCGGATTGACCGGTTTCCGCATGTCCTGTCATTTTCACGGTCTTTCGACTCCGCGTTACTGCCTTGCGTGCCACCTCGAAGGAGGGCAGCAAACCTCACCGCGGACAGAGTCTTTCTTGTGCGGCGCCGCCAGCGTTCGGCCACGTTAGATGGAAAACATCGAACGGCACGACGGGCACCGGTCATCTTCCCCGCCTATAACTGAGCACCCCACTCGCTTGTGAAGGAAGGTCCTCGCTCGTGGAACAAACGGACTTTTTGTCAGATTCATCTCCTAAGGCCGGAAGGGGTCTGCCCCGGATGACTTTCGAATTAGCGGGCGCCTGGCGTACTCCCTGGTTACGTAACATTTCGACATTTGCCGTTGGCTTGGCTATAGTCGCCTTGCTCTTCCGTAAACTGGAACTGAGGACAACTACCGAGCTTCTGAAGCGCGCGTCCCTTAGCCTGCTAGCGCTTTCCGCGGCAGCGCTCTGCGCCTTCCACATTCTGCGAGCGGTGCGATGGGCGATCATCCTGAGGGGGAAGGTCAGCTTTTTAGCGCTGTTTATGTACTCTTCCGTCGGAGTGCTCATCAGTTTAATCACAGCCGCGCAAGCGGGAGAGTTCGTGAAACCGGCGCTGGTGCGAGCTCGGCACGGCGTTCCATATTTCGTTACTGCCGCTTCCGTTGCAGTGGAACGCTTACTCGACGTCACCGTTCTCGTGCTCATGGGCCTAATCGCGGTTATTGCTCTGCCAGGCCGTGCGCTGGGACCGGCTTGGTTTACGACGGGCTTAAAAATAGGCGGGCTGTTATGCGCAATGAGTTTTCTGATTCTGGCGCTTGGCAGTCGTTGGGCGGGCGGCGTGTTGGGAATGGCTTCAAAGGCGCTCGCGCTAGTCCACTTGCCCGCCCGTATCAGCGAACGGATCGTGGAGATTGTGAGGACATTTCTGAACGGGACAAGCGCGGCGTTGTCGCCGCTCTATCTCTGCTCGGCAATATTGTGCAGTGTGGTTTTGTGGGCGTTTAACGCGGCAAGCGTGGCGATAGTTTTTCAAGCCGTAAATCGGCCGGTGGCCTCCATCCCAGTTGTTTTGCTCGGGTTTGCGGCTTTATCGTTCGGAGCAGTGATACCGCTGACGCCTGGTTGTGTTGGTCAATACGAAGCCGTGTGGTTAGTCGTATTCGGGGCTCTGCACGTGGGCCCGGAAGGCACCGTGCTCGCCGCGGGGCTTCTGAGCCATGTCCTCATTCTTCTGACAATCGCTTTCTTCGGGTTACTGGGTCTCGGCTTCCTCCACCTGTGTGGTAGTTCAGAAGATTCACTTAGGGAGTGGAGACAGTCCGAACGAGGGTGACTCCGGCGTCCCAGAGATCGAGAGGCAGTATCAGGATCAGAAGCTTATCGCCGCACTGCGGGAGCGCGCGGTGGCCCCGCACGTCAGCGAATATAAGAAGTGTGAAGCCAACTTCGGCAAGAACGCGTTAAACCAGCACGAACGCACTGAACCGCGGTCGATCAGTGAACGGAAACGGAAGCTGATCGAGCAGGCGTCCGGGCGGGAAGCGGGGTCATCCGCTGCAACAGTTGCCGCGCCCCTCCCGGCCGAAGAACGATCCTGATCGTCTGTGAACATGAGTTCAAACTTGCCCCTTGTGAGCGTCGTCACGCCGGTTTACAACGGCGAAAAGTACCTTGTCGAGTGTATTGAGGGCGTCCTAGCGCAAACGTACAAGAATTGGGAATACATCGTAATCAACAACTGCAGCACTGACAAGACGTTGGAAATAGCCTGCAACTACGCCCAGCACGATGACCGCATCAGGGTGGTGAGCAATTCGCAGTTTGTGGGTTCTACTGAGAATCACAACACCGCATTTCGCCTCATTTCGGAAAAAAGTAGATATTGCAAGGTGGTGTCGGCGGACGATTACCTTTTCCCGGAATGCATCGAGAAACTAGTTGCAGTCGCCGAGGGCAACTCGCGAGCGGCGATTATCGGGTCGTATGCTATTGACACCAAGGGGGTTCGCTGGATTGGGTTGCCTCCCGACAAATCAGTCTTTGACGGTCGCGAGGTTTGCCGGCTCTATCTGCTTGGTTCTATAGACGCCTTCGGGGTGCCCACCACGGTTTTGTATCGTTCTGCACTGGTGAGATCTCGTGACCCGTTTTACCCCGGATCCCTGCCCAATGCGGATATCGCCGCCTGTTTGATCTCTCTCGCAGATACAGATTTCGCTTTTGTCCACCAAATCCTTTCCTATGAACGGATCCACAGCGAAGCGATCAATGCCGGTCTTCGTGAGCTTAATGCTTTCCTGATCGATCGTATTCAGTTCCTTCGAGAATACGGTCCGACATATTTGAAGCAAGAGGAGATTGAAAATAGGAGAGAAGAGCTACTGCGCGAGCTGTATAGATACCTTGCCGTGAGCTTTGTGCACTTAAGAGGGAAGCAGTTCTGGAATTATTATCGCGAACGGCTTGACGCGATTGGGTACTCGGTTTCCGGCCTTAGGATGGCCGGAGCCGTTTGCATGAAACTCGCCGACCTGTCACTGAACCCAAAGCAGACACTCGAGAAGATACTGGGGCGTCTAAGGTCAAGACAACATCGTCATGCGATGAAAAGGAATGAATGCCTCTCCTGCGCCAACAGAATCCCGCGCCACATCGCATTGCAGTGAGTACCTCTATTTATTAGGCCTCGGCTTCCGACGGCATCTTGGTTGTATCGGGCTGTCCGCCGCCTTCACCTCACGTCGCCCCATTTTCGCTCCCGAAGCGCTTCCTGATCGCTAGCTGCAGGCCTCAGTCGGTGTGTGGAGGTAGTCCGACAATGAACGTCACTGTCATCTTGTGCACCTATAACCGCTGCCAGAGCCTGGCCAAGACCTTGACTAGTCTTGCAGCGTCAACACTTCCCGACTCAGTCGAATGGGAAGTGCTCGTGGTGGACAACAATTCGACCGATCGGACGCGGGAAGTAGTGGAGGGTTTTTCCCGCCGGCACCCCGGCCATTTTCGCTACCTGTTCGAACCGGAGCAAGGCAAGTCGTGTGCTCTGAATGCCGGAGTGCGTGAGGCTCGGGGCGAGTTTCTGGCGTTCACCGACGACGACGTGACCGTGGAACCGGCATGGATCCAAAACCTGACAGCAGGTCTCGACAACGGAGAGTGGGCAGGTGCGGGAGGACGCACGCTGCCAGGCGAGAGCTTCTCACCTCCCCGCTGGCTTTCCCTGGAAGAGCGGTACGCATTGGCCCCCCTTGCCATTTTTGATCTCGGTAACGAGCCCTGTGTGCTCAAGGAGGAGCCGTACGGCAACAACATGGCCTTTCGCAAAGCCATGTTTGAGAAGTACGGGGGTTTTCGATCCGATTTGGGACCGTGTTCGAACGGCCGGAATCCTCAGAGAGCAGAGGACAGCGAGTTCGGTCATCGGTTGTTGGCAGGCGGGGAACGACTGCGTTATGAGTCATCGGCAGTCCTCTACCACTCGGTGCCAAAGGAGCGACTCCAGAAAAGCTACTTCCTGGCGTGGTGGTTTGAGAAAGCTCGCTCCGACATCGCGGCATACGGAAGTCAGCCTGATAGCAGGTGGTGCGTCGCAGGTATTCCACTCGTTCTGTTGCGACGATTAGGAGTCTGGACGCTGCGATGGATGTTCGCTATAGAGCCCTCGCGGCGATTTGGCTGCAAGCGTAGGGTCTGGACCACGGCCGGGGCGATTGCCGAATGCTACCTCCGGTCTCGTCGTCCAAGCCTGGAGCATTCGCCGGATGGCGAACTCCCTACATCTTGAGGACATACGGTGTGGTGGCACGGGGTGGGAGACCCAGTGCCTCATCTTCTGGCTGCGGCCTGCCTCAGGCGGACCTCCGAGCATAGGTTTCTTCTAAGCGGCTGAAGGGAGATAAGCAGGATGAACATTCTCGTAGATTCTAAAATGAACGATGATTCCCGCAGGCGCGAATTGTACCGAGGATCGGTTTTCGTATACGCTCCGAGTCCAAGCGCCTTAAACCTGTGTCAATTGGCGCGGGATCTCATCGAGGAGGCGTTCCAGCCTTTCGATCCACCTACTCTAAATGAAACGCTACCCGCGGAGCGGTGTGTCGAGATTTTGGCAGTGCTGAAACCCAAATTCATCCATCACCCGAAATCGAAGGAATATATCCGAGGCATACTGGCGGAGTTCGGGTGTGATCTGGAGAAGACCTACTTCGATGTGCCTCGCCTGCGGACCGCCTTTCCGGGTGATTATCTGAAGTCGGGAATAGCCTACGCCTTTCACCCTCACCGGGACACCTGGTATTCGGCACCCGTCTGCCAGATCAACTGGTGGATGCCTATCTATCCGCTCAACCCGGAAAACTGCATGGCGTTCCATCCCCGTTACTGGCAGCAGCCAGTAAGAAATGGGTCGGTCCAATACAATTACGACAGGTGGAATCGGGAGAGCCGGCATAGTGCCGCGCAGCACATAAAGGTAGATACGCGCGTGCAACCCAAGCCCGAGGAGCCCATCGAAATGGACCCCCAGGTGCGGATTGTCTGCAACGTCGGAGGAGTATTTCTTTTTTCGGCCGCGCACCTGCACTCGACGGTACCGAATACGTCCGGTGAGACACGCTACAGCATCGATTTCCGGACGGTTCATTTGGACGACGTATGGGCGCAAAGCGGTGCGCCCAATATCGACTCGGCGTGTACCGGAACGACGATGCGGGACTATCTCCGAGGCACAGACCTCAGTCACATTCCGCACGAAGCAGTCGCTCTCTATGATGACGGCGCACTTGCTCATTTGAACTAGCGGTTTGGCATTTGCGACTTTTGCGGGGCAACGTTTCGGGGCCTGGTTGATCGCCGAGGACCCTGGTGGCGCCTCCAAGCCGAAGCCAGGACCCCGGGGCATACGGTGACTTGTTGTGAGAAACTTAAGCGGACTGAACGTCCTGGTGACTGGCGCAAGCGGTTTCCTCGGCCGGCACCTGGTTGACCGCCTGAATCAGCACAACGCAAGAATCCACGCTGTGTCGCGCAGCATACCCTCCTCCGCTAACGGAGCTCAGTGGGTGCAAGGCGATCTGACCGACGGAGACTGGGTGCAAGAGTTGGTCACTGGGATAAAACCAGACGTCATCTATCAGCTCGCCAGCGCCAGTCAAGGCGGACAGGCCTCCCAGTTTGTCCTCCCGACCTTCGAGAATGACCTGCGCTCCACGGTCAACGTTTTACTCGCAGCAAAGACATGTGGCTGCAACCGCGTAATCCTCGCCGCCTCATTGGAAGAGCCCGTCCACGACGGCAGGCCCGTCACAATTGCTTCGCCGTACGCTGCCGCCAAAGCGTCCTGCACATATTACGGGCTCATGTTTCATCAACTCTACGGTGTGCCCGTCACCCTGCTGCGCCCATTTATGACCTACGGCCCAGGTCAGAAGGTCCACAAGCTGATACCCTATTCGATCCTTTCGTTGCTCAAAGGCGAACCTCCGCAAATCTCCTCCGGGCTGAGGCTGGTCGATTGGGTATACGTGCAGGACGTGATTACGGCCTTCGTCTCCGCCGCCGTCAGACCGGAGGCGGTTGGCACGGTCATCGACCTCGGCTCCGGTTGCCTGGTGCCAGTGCGAGAGGTCGTCAATGAGATTCACAGGCTGATACCGCGATCGCCGGCTTCACTCCCCGGCGCACTGCCCGACCGGATGATGGAGACGGTCCGCTGTGCGGACACCGAATCCGCCATGCGCATTCTCGACTGGAAAGCTACCACCGCGCTTACTGACGGATTATCCCAAACTATCGAATGGTATCGAAAGCGATTGCTCCAAGCCTCTAAAGCATCTGGTGCGCAGCAAGACTAGAGAGTCGGCATGTTTCCCCAGAACGCTAAGATGTTCCTCCCGAGAGGCAAGCACAACTATCTGCTTTCCAACTGCGAGACGGCATCTCGGATGATTTCGGGTCTCTTGCTACGCGATGCAGCGAAGATTTCAATCGGAGACGACGACTCATGAAACCACGAGTGGATGGGCTTTCGGGATTGGGGAAACTGTTTCTGGTTCTCCTGGCCTCAGGCTGTCTCTGTCCCTATGCGATGGGCCAGGCCCAGGTGACGGGTCAATGGACGACATTGTCTTACACGATGCCCATCAATCCTATCCATTCTTCCCTAATGCACAACGGTCAGGTGTTCTTGGCGTCGGGATCGGGCAACTATCCGCCAAACACCAACTACCAGGATGCCGTGTGGGACCCGAAAGCGGGAACCATTACGGTTCAGCCTGCCGCCTATGACACGTTTTGTACCGGCATGGTGGAATTGCCAGACGGCCGCCCCTTCATAACTGGGGGTACCTTGCAGTACGATCCCTTCAAAGGATTGCCCAATGCTTCCTATTACGACCCCAGGACCGGCAACTTCGTCAGCCTGCAGAGTATGGCCCATGGGCGCTGGTATCCTACGGAAACGACGCTCGGCGACGGAAGGATTATGGTTTTCTCGGGGACGGACGAGAACGGTAATACGAATACCGCGGTAGAGTTCTACACCGTGGGCGCAGGATGGAGCCAGCAGTACCCGGCGGGTTGGACTCCGACGCTCTACCCGCGCATGCATCTGCTGCCAAATGGCACTGTGTTCAATTCGGGCATGCAGCCAAACTCCTACCTCTTCGATCCGTCCACTCAGACCTGGACCAACGTGGCCACGACCAACTATGGCAGCACACGTACCTATGGCTCCTCCGTGCTTCTGCCTCTGACGCCGGCCAACAATTACGATCCTCGCGTGATGATCCTCGGAGGCGGAGCTTTCTTAGGTACCGCGACCAACACGACGGAGATCATCGATCTCGGGGCGACCAGTCCTCAGTGGCAGTATTCGGCCCCCATGTCGCAGGCACGCATTGAAATGAATGCAGTCCTGCTTCCTACCGGCAAGGTGCTGGCGCTCGGCGGTTCGTCGACCGATGAAGATTCCACCACCGCAAGCCTGAATGCAGACCTCATCGATCCTGTTGCCGGCACGATGAGTTCAGCGGGGGCGAACGCATACCCTCGCCTCTATCACTCCAATGGTTTGCTCCTTCCTGATGCCACCGTTGCATTGTTCGGCGGCAATCCGTCGCGCGGGACCTACGAGCCACACATTGAGATCTATTCACCCGCCTATCTCTTCACAACTGGCGGGATTCCGGCAACCCGGCCCACGATTTCGAGCGTGAATCCCGGAGTGATCGGCTACGGCAGCTCATTTCAGGTCGTGACTCCGGATGCCGCCAACATCGCCTCCGTCGTGCTGATTCGCCCTGGTTCGCCCACTCATGCCTCTGACATGGACCAGCGGCTGGTGGGTTTGTCGTTTACGCAGGGCAGCGGCGTACTTACTGTAACAGGACCGCCGAGCGGCAACATCGCGCCCCCGGGGTATTACCTGCTGTTTCTGTTGAACACGGCGGGCGTACCTTCCGTGGCTACCTTCGTCCAGGTCTCGCTTGCGCCAACAGACCAGCCTCCGACGGGAACGATTACCAGCCCTACTTCTGACGTAAGCATTGTCGCTGGCCAGTCCGTCAGCTTTTCCGGAACAGGTAACGACCCTGACGGCACGATAAGCGCTTATTCTTGGGTCTTTCCGGGTGGCAACCCGGCCGCAAGCTCGTTACAGAACCCTGGGTCGGTGACCTTTTCGACCCCCGGCACCTACGTCGCCTCGCTCACGGTGACAGACAACGCTGGTCTCAACGACCCAAGTCCGCCTATACGCACGATTACGGTATCCCCGACCGGCACCGGCGGATCCTTCACCTACGTGCAGGGCAACTATGCCACGCCGCAAACGTCTCAGGCGACCGTGAATGTTACGTTCAATGCCGCGCAGACCGCCGGCGACCTCAACGTCGTGGTGGTAGGTTGGAGCGACAGTACGGCCACTGTTAGTGCGGTCACGGACAGCATCGGGAATACTTACACGCTCGCGGTGGGCCCCACGGTCCAGACGGGAATCGCCTCGCAGTCCATCTATTATGCCAAGAACATCGCCGCCGGAGCTAACACGGTGACGGTCACCTTCTCCGTTGCTGCGGCCTACCCCGACATTCGCATCCTGGAATACAGCGGAGCGGATACGAGCAACCCGGTGGATGTAACGGCGGCGAACTCCGGCAACAGCGTCACCAGCAGCAGCGGCTCGGCGACCACCACCAACGCGACGGATCTGATCTTTGGAGCCAACCTGGTTCAGAGCACGACCACCGGTCCGGGCAGCGGGTTCACCACCCGGTTGCTCACGCCGCAGGACGGCGACATCGCGGAAGACCAGACAGTCACGGCCACGGGCAGCTACAGCGCCACCGCGCCAGTCAGTCCCTCCAACCCCTGGATCATGCAGATGGTCGCCTTCCGCACTCCAGGCACCCCAGCGCCTAACTTCGCGCTCTCGGCCTCGCCCACTTCGCTCAGCGTGGCGCCGGGCAATCAGGGGACTTCCACGATTACCACCACGGTCAGCGGTGGCTTCAACAGCGCGATCAGCCTGTCGGCTTCGGGCGCGCCCAGCGGCACGACGGTGAGCTTCAATCCGACCTCGATTGCGGCACCGGGTGCTGGCAGCTCGACGATGACGATTACGGTAGGGGCGAGCACGGCGACGGGAAGTTATTCCATCACGGTGACCGGCAATGGGGGAGGGATCCAGCAAGGCACCACCGTCACCCTGACGGTGACTGCAGCGCCTAACTTCGCGCTCTCGGCCTCCCCCACTTCGCTCAGCGTCGCGCTGGGCAATCAGGGGACTTCCACGATTACCACCACGGTCAGCGGTGGCTTCAACGGCGCGATCAACCTGTCGGCTTCGGGCGCGCCCAGCGGCACGACGGTGAGCTTCAATCCGAGCACGATTGCGGCACCAGGTGGGGGCAACTCGACCATGACGATTGCGGTGGGGGCGAGCACGGCAACGGGAAGTTATCCCCTCACGGTGACCGGGAGTGGGGGAGGGATCCAGCAAAGCGCCACCGTCACCCTGACGGTGACCGCAGCGGCCAACTTCACGCTCTCGGCCTCCCCCACTTCTCTCAGCGTCGCGCCAAGCAATCAGGGGATTAATACTATCACCACCACCGTCAGCGGTGGCTTCAACAGCGCGATTACACTCTCAGCTTCGGGCATGCCCAGCGGCACGACTGTGAGCTTCAATCCAAGCTCGATTGCGGCACCGGGGGGCGGCAACTCGACCATGACCATTACAGTAGGGG
>Ga0187846_10001204_pt1 | contig 14618 bp, 11 predicted proteins | sample TC_taG_FD_161473 | JGI IMG/M metagenome (GOLD analysis project Ga0187846, IMG submission 161473) | Biofilm microbial communities from the roof of an iron ore cave, State of Minas Gerais, Brazil - TC_06 Biofilm (v2) | ecosystem: Environmental > Terrestrial > Deep subsurface > Cave > Wall biofilm...
CGAGATAGCGGCCTGCATTGCTTGCGGCCCCGCAAAGTTTTCGCCGATCTGGATCGGTGTCGCGAGTTCTTGGGCGAGCTTGGCGCAGCCTAGATAATCGTCATGCCGAATGGGCTCCTCAATCCAAGCGAGCCCTTCCCCATCGAGTGCGCGGCATCGCCGCAGCGCTTCGTCCAAACCAAGCGCCTGGTTGTAATCTACCATCACCTCGGCGCCGTTGGGCAATCTCCCTCGCACCGCTCGCAGAGCGCCGATATCTTCGTCGAGCGTGGGATACCCGAGCCGTAGTTTCACTCCGCGAAATCCGCCTTCCAGCAACTCCTCCGCCTCGTCTGCCAAGGCGCCGGGAGACATCAGCCCAAGACCATTGCTGTTATACGCGGGGACAGGTTTGCGCGTCCCTCCGAGAAATTCGACCAGAGGCAAGCCCGCAGCGACAGCCAGCGCGTCCCAGCCGGCGACGTCCAGCCCCGCGAGCGCCATCGAGATAATTCCCGCAGCCCCGATTAAGCGGAAATGCCGCTCCAGTTTCGCGCTAATCTCCTGCGGCGCAACACGATCGCCTGTCACCACGCTCAGCGACTCCTCGAGGATGCGAGCAATCATGCCGACCGCGAGCGGCAAGTAACAAAAGATATAAGCGCGACCGGTCACGCCTTCGTTCGTCTCCAGATCCAACAGCAGCAACGGGGCCGAACGAATCGTTCGCGCGCTGGTGCCGAGCGGGCGTGCCATTGGCACCAAAACCCCTGTGGACCGCAGACTGCGGATGGTTAGCTTTGGATAGGACATTGATAACAGCCTGAAGGACAGGTAATTTTTTGAAACGCCAGCGGCTAAAGCCGCCTTGAATTTGCCGGCTTCATGTCGCGGCTGAAGCCGCGACCCACAAACCTTCCCGTGGTGTCAGCTCTCATGACTGCCGCTGGCCTTCAGCATACAGTGCGAGGATGTCGCTAACGGCTCGGTTCATGGGGGTGGGCAAATTCACCACTTTCCCCAATTCCACTACCGCGCCGCTGAGCCACTGCACTTCCAAGCGGCTGCCTCGGTCCAAGTCTGCATGCATCGAGGAGGTCATCTCTGGAGGCAGACCATCAATGAAGGCGAGGCGGGCGTCCGCGTAGTCTTCGGTGAGCCGCACCCCGTGCGCGCGGCCCACCGCTACCACTTCGCGCATGATGTCCAACAGCAAGGCGCGCGTTTGCAAATGGGACCGGATTGGGCCGATCGTTTTGCGCATGGTCGTAGTCGTACCAGAAAGCCCCACCAGAAAAACAAATTTCTCCCAGATCGTGCGCCGGATATCCGGGCTGATCTCCGCGTCGATGCCCCCGCGAAGGCAAGCTTCCAGCAAAGCGGCTGCGCGTGGAGAGCGGCTGCCATCATATTCGCCGAAGGCCAATTTTTGCATTGTTCCCGTGTGCGCGATGACGCCTGGCCGGGCCACCGCCGAACCAATATAACCAACGCCGCCCATCACAGCGTTCTTACCAAATGCCCGCCAGAGTCCGTCATCTTTCTGCACCCCGTTTTGAAACGAAATCACAGTTGTCTGGGGGTCCACGATGGGCGCCACAGCGCGCACTGCCGCGTCGGTGTCCCACAGCTTGACGCAAATGAAAACGTAATCAGCAGGACCGAGGCTTTGCGGATTGTCGCTGACGCGGACTTTGGGGAGATGAATGTTGCCCAGTTGGCTTTCCACGAGCAGTCCGTGTTCGCGGAGAGCAGCCAAGTGTGCGCCGCGCGCTACGAAGCCTACGTCGCATCCGCCTTGCGCCAATCTCGCGCCGAAGTACCCGCCGACCCCGCCAGCGCCCATGATCGTAATTCGCATCCGCCTCCCCCGCGTGTGCACCTGCCGGCGTCGAATCCATCCGCGCCCGGCTTATGGGACGAGGACAATTTTGCCGAACGCGCCTGGCTCCATGACTTCCTTGTGCGCGCGCGGCGCCTCCGCCAAGGCCAATTCTTTCCCCACCACGGGGCGTAGCGCCCCATTCTCGAGTCCGGCGATCAGCCCGCCATGAATATCCGAGGCGTCGGCTTCGGTGATATTCCACAAGACAAACCCGTGAGCGCTCGCGTCGCGCAACATGAGGTCTCGCGGAGTGATGGTGATGTCGCCGCGGCTCCCAATCACCACCACGCGTCCGCCCCGCGCCAGCAACTTGAGGTCGGCGGCGAAGTTCACGTTGGCGAGCATCTCGAGAATGACATCGACGCCGCGCTCGCCCGTCAACTTCATCAACTCCTGCTGATAGCCCGGTGCGCGGTGGTTGAGCGCGTGGTGCGCGCCCTCGCGCTTGACGAGCTCCAGTCCCTTGTCCGTTCCGGCGGTTCCCATCACGACCATTCCCATCGCTCGGGCCATCTGCACGGAGGCAATCCCCACGCCCCCGCTCGCCCCGTGGACCAGCAGCGTCTCGCCGCCCCGCGCGTGCGCAATTTGATGCAGGGCACGGTAGGCCGTCCCATAGGGGACGTACACCCCGGCCCCTTGCGCGAACGAAACGCGATCAGGGAGCCGGTAAACCTGAGAATCCTGTGCCAAGCAGTATTCAGCATAAGTGCCGCTCACCGACCGCGCGAGATACACGCGGTCTCCCGGCTTCACTTTGGCCACGCCTTCCCCAACTGTCTCGACTACCCCTGCGCCATCCGACCCCGGGGTGTACGGCAACGGCGGCTTGATCGCGTACATCCCGCTCCGCATATAGGTATCCGCGGGGTTGACCCCGGCCGCTTTCACGCGCACGAGCACTTGTTTTGCGCCCAGCTTGGGGACCGGGATTTCTTCGAGTTTCATCACTTCCGGCGGGCCGAATTCGTGCGCGACAATGGCTTTCATACAATCCTCCCTCAATTCCAATCAGAATTTCGTTGGGCGCGAAAACAGGCACAGCTTTGGCCCCAACCGGATGCAGTATCCTAAACCCATTCTTGAACCGCCACAGAGCAAATTTGATGCACAAACCCATGGACAGGAATTTCCGTTCCGTTGTCGTCAGCTTGGCGCGCCCTTCGTCGTGGACTCGTGCAGAACCGGGCGTGGCACTGAGGTACAATCAGGCGCGCCTAAGAAAATGTCCTACTCGGGACTCCCTTCGAGTTGAGAAGAGTTCGATTGGAGGAGCAATGAACCTGCAAAACGCGGCAGCTCTGGTAACCGGCGGGAGCAGCGGGATAGGGCGCGCGATTGCTCAAGTCCTCGCCGCAAGCGGCGCCCGCGTGGCCATCACGGGACGCAACCCCGACCGGCTCAGCGAGGCCGCTCGCGCGCTGGGAGTTTTCTCCGTTCAGGCCGATGTCTCGAAGGAAGCCGACGTTCTGCGCACCTATCGGGAGGTGCTGGGGAAATTCCGCGGCCTGGACATTCTGGTGAACAACGCCGGGTTCGGCGTCTTCAAGAGCCTGGTGGAATCCGACCTCGCGGACTTCGAAGCCGTATTTGCGACCAACGTGACGGGCGCCATGCTCATGGCCCGCGAAGCCGCCAAGCATTTCATCCTGCGCCGTCGCGGGAATATCGTCAACATCGCCTCGACGGCGGCGCTTCGGGGCGCCCCCAACGGTACCGCCTACTACGCCAGCAAATTCGCCTTGCGAGGAATGACCGAATGCTGGCGCGCGGAACTTCGCAAGCACAATATCCGGGTTTTCCTGATCAATCCCAGTGAGGTGCTCACAAATTTTTTTGCCACCTCAGGGCTGCCCCAGAAGGAAAATCCAACCAAATTACGCGGCGAGGAAATCGCCGGTATCGTGAAGGCCGCGCTCGAAATGGACGACCGCGGATTCACACCGGAACTGTCGGTCTTCGCCACGAACCCGCAGGATTGATGCCGTCTGCTATTTGCTGGCACGCAGGTTGGCGCCGGTTAAATAAAAGTAGCCGACCTTGTTGTTGGCGCCTGAGGCGTACCACATCCGGCCATCCGAACCCAGGAAGAATTCCCGGTTCATGTTTTCCGTGTGAGTCCACGGGTATTCGGTAACCTGACCCGTCGCCGGATCCAGGCGGCCCAGCACGTCCAGGTCGTAGGAGGAGTACCACAGTTTTTTGTCCTTATCCATCTGGATGGCATAGGGACGCACGTGTTCGGGTGGGCCCGGCAGGGTGAATTCCTTAAACGTTTCCGTCTTCGGATCAAAGCGCGCGACTTTGCCGATCGTGTATTCGCCAAACCAGATGTACCCGTCTGAATCAATGATGATGCGCCGGGCGGCATTGTTCGGAGTGGGCGGATTCCACTTGGTCACCTTGAGGGTCTTGGCGTCCACTTTGCCGATTTGCCCGGGGCCCGGCATCGTGAACCAGATGTTCCCATCTTTGTCGATGTCGACGCTATAGGCGTTGGGCACTTCCTCGATGTGCGTGTATTTTCCGGTCTCTGGGTCAAGGCGCGTCAACGGACTGCCCGACGACCACACATATCCCGTGTGGTCCAGCCGGACTGTGTGTTTCGATCCCCCTGATAGCAAACCCTCTTTCCCGGGGGTGTAGGTGTCTGCGTACTCAGTGATCTTTTGAGTCTTGGGATCCCAATGTCCCAGTTTATTGACGCCTTGCTCGGTAAACCACACGGTGCCGTCGGGAGCAGGGAAGGCCGAGTGAATCGCCAGCGCCCCGGAGCCTTGATACGGAACGGGCCACTCTTGGACCTCGCCGGTTTTGGGGTTCAGCCGGGCGATCCGGTTCGCGGCCCAGTCTGGAATCCACACGTTGCCGTCTTTGTAGGGAACAGCGCTCCACGGCATGCGGTCCGGCCCGGGCATGTCGTACTCGACAAAGACAATCTTCATGGCCTCGTCGCTGAAGCGGTGAACGGTCGCTGCATAACCTGGCAACTCTGCAGGAGAGCGGGGCAATTCCGAATCGACCCCAAACGCGGAATTGATGTAGGAAGCTACATCCGTGGCGTTCTGGTCGGTGAAATTCGGCGACAGGAAAAAGTGGACGAACTGCCGCATGTAGTCCACCCGGTCTTTCCAACCATCCAAGTCCCGGCCGGTCGAAGCCATCCGTGTCTGAAAACCGTGGCAAGAGGCGCAGGTCCCGAAGAGCAAATCTTTCCCTTTGCCCTCCGGCAGGAGCGTTTGCGCCTGAAACAAGGAAAGATCGGCCCACCGGACCATTCCTTTTTGCAACGCGAAGTCGAACGAAGCATTCTGCTCCGGCGTCAGGCTCACTCCATCCTGCGGGTTAGCTTTGAAGCCAACGGCCTTCACCTTCAACTGATAATCGCCTGCGGGCAGGTTCTCCATGCGGTAGCGGCCCTGCTTATCCGTCAAGACATTGAAAGTGATCCGGGTCTTCAAATTCTGCGCCTGGACGAATGCCCCCATGAACGGAGTGCTGTCCGGTCCTTTCACGGAACCTGTGACCGTGGCTCCGTAGCCGAGTGAGGCGGAAACAACAACGAGAAATCCGGCCAGCGCAACCTTTAAAGTCGAGCGCATAGTTCCTCCTCGCCGATTCACATCAGGTGAGCCCATCATACGTGAAACAGGCTCGCGTGGCCATACGTCCATCGGCTTTGGACTTTTGAAATTCACCCGTTGCCGACCGTTGCATCCAGTTGCGGCCCGATGTATGTTGCGAGCCGGGACAAAACACGATAATGGGAATTCCCGCCCGGACACTTCTGCTGATAGTTTTCGTAAGCACTTCTACGCTTTTGTGGGCGCAATCGGCGACGACCGGCGCGCTCCAAGGCGCGGTGGCAGATCCTATGGGCGCAACCGTTCCAGGTGCGACCGTTACCCTCTTCAACCCTACGACGGGGCAGACGCAGACGACGATAACCGACTCGAAGGGCCTCTACGGATTCTCACTGCTTTCTCCCGGCACCTATGAGGTGGGCTTTTCCGCGCCAGGCTTCAAGACCTCCAGAGCGACGTCAGTGGTCGTGAATGTCTCCGAGGCTCCCAACCTGGATGCCCAACTCGAGGCCGGAGCATCGGACGAGCGCGTGACTTGCCAATGCCAGCTCAGTGAGGCGGCGTCCTCGAGCGGCACGCTGGTGGACAGCAAGACGATTACAGCGGTCCCGCTGACCACCCGCAACTTAACCCAGGTGCTCTCGATGTCCTCGGGCTCCACAGCCAGTGTGAACAATGCCGGGCTGCTGGGAACGGGCTCCCAAAACGTGAATGTGAACGGCAATACAGCCGCAGGCACATTCACGATCGACGGCGCAGCTTCCGCCAGTACAGTCCCCAACCCCGATACGATTTCGGAATTCAAGATCCAGACCTCGCAATACGACGCGGGGTATGGCACGAGGGTCCCCAATATCAATCTGGTCACCCGAACCGGCGAGAACCAGTTTCACGGGGATGCCTGGGAATTTGTGCGCAACGACATATTCAACGCTAACGCATTTTTCAGCAATGCCCTCGGGCAGCCCCGTGCAACTCTGAAGCAAAACCAATTCGGCGGCACTGTCGGGGGACCGATCCGGAGAGACAGGCTGTTCTTCTTTGGCTCCTACCAGGGAACACGGCAGGTGAACGGCCTCGATCCCACCGCGTCGCTATCTACCGTGATTCTTCCGCCCCTCACCAACGATCGTTCGGCTGCCACCATCGGTTCGCAATTCTGTCCGGCGAATCACCCGGCGGCGCAGTCCCGGTACCAAACATTTGCCGGTGGAGTACAAGTGGCGTGCAATGGCTCAAACATCAATCCAGTGGCTCTCAACCTGCTGCAGTTGAAAACGCCCGATGGCAATTATTTGATTCCCACACCCCAAACGATTCTATCCAGCGGCGTGAATGCGGGTCTCGGATTTTCAACCTTTAGTCTTCCGTCCACGTATGACGAAAACCACGAACTCGTAAATCTCGCCTATGTGATTTCCAAGAAACACACGCTCTCAGGACGGCTCTATTACGCCACCGCGAACACCCGGAGAGCCTACGAATCCGACTACCTGCGGTCGCCCGAAACCCCGCCGATTCCCGGGTTCCCCGTCACACTGCGGGACACGAACTACATCTCCAGCCTGCAACTTAGCTCGGTGCTCACCAGCAATATCGCCAACGAAGCGCGAATGACATTTACCTCCAACCGGTCCGACCCCATCCTCACGGTCATCCCGTCTGACACTTCCATCGGTATGACTCCAGCGAATGTCTTGTCCCCTGGTTTACCGGACATCATCATGCGGGGACCATTGGGAGGTTTTCAGGCGGGGAACGTCTATAGCGATTGGCTGAACCACACAAATACTTATTCTTGGTCCGATACTCTGTCTTGGACTCGCGGTAGGCATACCATTCGCACCGGGGGTCTTTGCCGTAACCCAGCATTTCGAATCCTCCAACATCGGCCTCGCCAGGGGAAGGCTAGCTTTTCAGAGTTTCACGGATTTCTTGCTAGGAAAGAGTGCAGCCGACAATGGCAGCCCTCAGGGACTCAGTAACATTCAGTCTATCGAAGCCGACGAAGGAACGGGGCCGGGAGGCGCAGTCCTGCTCCTGGAGCGATTCAACAATGCGTCAGCGTTCCTGGAAGACGACGTAAAAGCTGGCACGCGCCTGACCCTCAACCTTGGTTTGCGTTGGGAATATCTCCCGTCTTCCTATGGTGAAGCAAACGACCTGGGCAACGCTTGGCCATCTCTGTTGCGGACCGTGCCGATTCCTCCGGCATCCGGCACGTATGCAGGGATCACAGTGCCATCCGACTACGATCCTAATCGCATCAATCCCAGTACGGGCCAGCCGTTCGGGCCGCCACCTCCCGGGGTAGTCACTCGGCCTAACAAGGGTTACTTCGAAAATGCTCCACCCTGGGACAGCTTTGCCCCTCGCTTCGGCTTTGCCTGGCAACCTGGGAGCAAGCAAAGCCGCGTGGCTATGCGCGGCGGCTATGGATGGTTCTACCAGCCCCTCAGTGACAGGGGAAATGCCCAAGGCCTTTCATCAACCAACCAGCAGCCCCTGGCCCAACTCATCGGCCGCGTGGGAGCGAGCAATAACGCGTCCACACTACAAGTGCCGTTCCCGGCAACGAGCCTGGGGTTTACACTGCGAACGCCCTCCTCCAACTTAGGAGATAGGATAATTGGACCGAATCTCCAGCTTCCCAAGCTGCAACAATGGAATCTGAACGTGCAGTATGCCTTTTCTTCCAAGTTCACATTCGACCTGGGCTATGTCGGATCGCACGGAGACAACCTGTTGCTCTTTTACGGCGCCAACCAGCCGCTACTGGCAGCGCCGGGACAACCGGTAAACTGCGGCCTGCCGACCACGCCCGCCGGTCTGGGGGTAAGCCCCGCAGTCTTCGCCACGCTGGGCGTCGATCCATCCACAGGTTGCGTCACGACAAACACCTCCACCAATGCCTACCTTCGCGTCCCCTTCGTCGGAGAGGCTCCCACCGCTTTGGTAGCCAACCAGTTTCTCGGGGCTTCCTGGTACCACAGCATGCAGGCGACGTTCAGGCAACAGATCTCCCATGGCTTGACATTCCAATTCGCGTATACCTTTTCCAAGGCCGAGTCCAATACCACTGTTTACAACGACCAGACGAACCTCAATCTCGATTGGGCCCGTACGAATTTCGATCGCACGCACCGCTTAATCACCAACTTCAATTATCAACTGCCTAGCATCCGCGCGAGCGGATTCACAGGCGGGCTACTGGGTGGCTGGTCAGTTTCCGGAATTGTGATTGTGCAGAGTGGAGCGCCAATGTCCTTCATCGACCATAGCGGAGGTTCCGTCTATGGTTTCGCAGGGCCGGGAACGATCACACTTTGCCCCGGCGCGACAAACCAAGATCTAGCCACCTCAGGCTCGACCGAGGCTCGTATGCGCAATTGGGTCAACAAGTCGGCCATCTGCAAGGCGCCCGCGATTGGCGCCGACGGTTCGACGGGTTACGGAAATACCGGTCAGAGCATTCTCAACGGGCCGGGTCAATTCAATACGGATTTCTCCATCGGCAAGACCACCACGGTCGGGGGCCTCCGGGAAAACGCGCAACTGGCTTTCCGCGTGGAGTTCTACAACGCCCTCAATCACCCGCAATTCTCCAATCCCGGCACGAATTTTGGGACGGCCAACTTCGGCGTCATCACGCAGACCTCGGTGGCGCCGCGGCTGATCCAGTTCGGCTTGAAGTACGTGTTCTAGCTGACAGGAGCACGAAGGAAAAGCACAGAATCGCGGTAAGATAGCTTCGACGGCGGCTGCGCGATGAGCTTCTGGGATAGATGGCTAAAGCACCCGCAGGGCGTCTGGATGCGCCGGGCCCTTTTCCAAATCCATCTTTGGACGGGGATTGGCCTGGCCCTCTACGTCGTGCTGATTTGCCTGAGCGGGAGCGCGATTGTATTTGAGGATGAACTGTACACCGCGTTTTGGCCCGGACCGAAATACGTGGCCATCACGGGGACGCGCCTGACCCCTGCGGAATTGAAAAAAGCCGCGCAGCTCCTCTACCCGAACGACACGGTGACAGGGGTGTTTTTGGGCAGCACCCCGAGCATCGCCGCGGAAATCCGCCTGCAACACAAAGACAAAAGGAATCAACGACTCTTCGACCCTTATACAGGCAAGGACTTGGGACCGGCGCGGCCCAGGTCCATCCTGTTCATCGGATGGCTCGCCCAGCTCCATATGAATTTGCTTTCCGGGTATCCCGGCCGCATGGTCAACGGCGCACTGGCGTTCTTGGTGACCCTGCTCTGCTTGACGGGTGCGGTCGTTTGGTGGCCAGGAATCCAAGGTTGGCGCAAAAGTTTGACCGTCCACCGGACGGCCAGCCTCAAACGGCTGAACTGGGACTTGCATAGCGCCGTCGGCTTCTGGACACTAGCAATCATTTTCATGTGGGCCATCACTGGGGCTTATCTCGTGTTCCCAAAGCCGTTCGACATGGGAATAAATTTCTTTGCTTCGGCAAAGGTTTTTCGCGCAGAAGGAGTTTCGCCGGCATCACTTGACAGGGGTTCCGTTGGAGCTGCTGCTCCAATGTCCGGCAAGAGCGACGGCGTCAAGCGTCAGAGGACCTACAGAGTTTTCGATCCCGGCGATTCTCTGCGCCGGCTCCATTTGGGAGATTTCGGCGGCTGGCCCGTCAAAGCCCTCTGGGTTGTCTTGGGACTGGCTCCCGTGTGTTTGGCTATCACCGGCGTGTTAATGTGGTGGAATCGCGTGCTCAGCCCGCGGCTCGCATCACGACGCGCGCACGTCGTAGCCCCTGGTGGCGGTGAGGAAGCAGTGCGTACGAGCAGCCCCCGCAGTTTAACGAAGTATCCTCAGGACGCGCCCATCGGCGGCGCCCGCTCAACCTAAACTCTTCGTCGTCAGGGCGCCGAGGGCGGCGGCACCCGCCGCTTTGTGGCCTGCTCAAATGCATAGGCCAGCTCGATGAGGCGCGGCTCGCTGCATGCCGTGCCTGTGAAGCTCACGCCGAAGGGCGCCGGCTTCGCGTCGAACCCCTCGGGAAAAGGATCGGTGGGGGCGTTGGGAATCATGCCGAAAGGGACGATCACAGTGGGATACCCGGGGATCGCAGCAATCGGATAGCCGCTCGCGCCGGGAAACAACAGGGCATCCAAATTCCGGGCGTTCAACGCCGCGTCGATCCCCTGCGCGCCCGCCAGCGCAATGCCCTTGGCATGGTCGGCCTCGTAGCGTGCGCGATCCGCTTGCAAGTCCATCTCGTCCGAGATATCGAGCTGCGACTGGCCATACTTGATCGCACCCGCAGCCGCGTGGGCTCGGTTGAAGCCTCGGAGTTCGGTCAACGACTTCACCGGCGCGCCTGGTCCTAGCGAAGCGAGCCACTGGTTGAAATCGAGCTTCATGCCGTACTTGAGCACCACCGAACAATCTTCGTCTTTGCCCTTGGCATTTGCCTGGCCTGAACAGGTATTCCACTTGAGCACATTGTTCGGTAGATCTTCAGAGATAACGCTCGGTATGTCGGCGGGATCAACGACGACTGCGCCACGCTGCTTCAGAACCGCGATCGCTTCGTCCATCACTTTTTTCTGGTCCGCGTTGAGGCCGCCCCGCGGCTTTTCCTCACCCGGCAGAGCCACGGGATCGTAGTAGAAGGCGCGGGGAATCCCAATGCGCGCCCCTTGGAGGCCATCGGCTTTGAGAAACCGCCGGTAGTCCCGGCGCGGCGGAGGAGGACACCGCCTCGTGGCCGGGTCGTGACTGTCGGGCACCGCGCTTTCCAGCACGCCCAGCAGAATCGCCGCGTCTGTGACAGTCTTGGCCATCGGCCCGGCTGTGTCTTGATCGGCCGTGATGGGAATTATGCCGTAGCGGCTGATGCGGCCGACCGTCGGCTTAACGGCCGCTAGCATGGTTTGATTGGACGGGCTGAGAATGGAGCCCGAAGTTTCGGTTCCCACATTGGCGGCCCAAAAGTTCGCCGCCGTGCCGACACCCGAGCTTGATCCGCCGGTGCCGAGCGCTGGCCGCCCATCGAAAGTGGCCTCCCGGGGGTCGCGTCGTGGATCGTACGGGTTCATGCTGTATCCCACCAATGCGTTGTAGCCGCCCGGCATCGGGGTAGGCGGTCCGGCGACCCAGTTGGCCAGTTCCGTCATCGTGGTCTTTGCAAGGATGACTGCGCCCGCGTCCCGCAGATTCTTGGTAAGCGTCGCCTCATAGGGCGGCACAAATCCAGCGAATGCCAGCGCTCCGCCCGTCGTGGGCATATCCGTGGTCTGCATATTGTCTTTCAGCGCGATGGGGATCCCGTGCAGCGGGCCGCGGACTTTGCCCTGGGCGCGCTCGCGATCGCGCGCTTCCGCCTCCTGCAATGCGCGCGGATTCACGGTGATAATTGCGTTCAGCTTGTTGTTGTAAAGAGCGATCCGGATCAGATACTGGGTAACGAGTTCGCGAGAGGTGACGCGCCCTTGCCGCATCGCTGCCTGCATTTCGGGTATGGTGGCCTCCACGACGCTGAACGGCGGCTTCGCTGAGCGAGGTTTCTGGGGACCGCTGGGCTCTTGCCCATAAACGGAGAAGGGCGCCAACAACAGTAGAATCAGAATGCGAACCCGTTTCATGGCGCGCTCATTCTAGCGCAAGCAGCACCGGAGAGTAAGTTGGGGCGCCGGCAAGTTCAAATGGGAATGGTTCTCAGTAGCTAGGTGCCGCTGATCCTGCTGCTGGCGGCTGAACTTCGCGTAGCCGCCGCTGGAGATATCGCCGCTCGCTATCGTTGGTGACCAGCTCGAGCGCCCGGGCGTAATTTGCCGCAGCCTCGCCGGTCAACCCCAGGCGGCGCAGCAGATCGGCGCGCGCGGCGTGCAGCAGGTGGTAATCATCGAGATCGTTTGCTGCGGCGAGCCGCTCAATCTCGGCCAGCCCCGCCCGGGGACCGTCCGCCATCGCTACCGCCACCGCGCGATTCAATGACACGATGGGAGAGGGCCGCACACGCTCGAGCAGGCTGTAGAGCCGGACGATCTGCCGCCAGTCGGTATCCGCAGCGCGTGCCGCCCGGCAATGCACGGCCGCTATCGCGGCCTGCAGGGCGAATGGGCCCGGGCCGCCACGAAGCCCCTCCTCGACGAGCGGCAAGGCCTCAGCGATCTGCCGTTGATCCCAGCGCGTGCGATCTTGCTCCTCGAGAACCACGAGCTCGCCCGCCCCATCGACGCGGGCATTCTTCCGCGCATCGTGGAGCAGCATGAGTGACAGGAGAGCCGTCGCCTCTGCGGGAGGTCCGGGCTCCATCAGCGTCCTGACCAAGCGCCCTAAGCGAATGGCCTCAGCGCAAAGATCGGTCCTTCCCAATTCGCCGCGCGTGGCCGTATAGCCTTCATTAAACACGAGATAGATGGCAGTCAGGACGGCGTTGAGCCTCTCGGCCAAATCGTCCGTGCCGGGGACCACGTACGGGATGCCGGCGTCGTGAATTTTCCGCTTGGCCCTGACCAAACGCTGCGCCATGGTTGCAGGAGGTACCAGAAACGCGCGAGCAATCTCGCTGGTCTCGAGCCCGCACAGCGTGCGAAGGGTCAACGCGACCTGCGCTTCTAGAGACAACGCCGGGTGACAACAGGTGAAGATCAAACGAAGGCGGTCATCGGGGATTTGGTCTGCCAAGTAATCCGGCTGCTCGACCTCGCGAGCCAGCTCGGACGTAGCGTATAATTCCATCTCTTTCGCGAACCGGGCTTGGCGCCGGAGGCGGTCGATGGCCTTGTGCCGGGCTGTCTGGATGATCCAGGCCCGAGGGAATTCAGGGACGCCCGAAGCCTGCCATTGGCCCGCGGCGGCTGTAAAGGCTTCCTGGGCAGCTTCTTCGGCGAGGTCGAAGTCGCCGGCGATTCGAATCAGGGCGGCGACGATCCGCCCCCAATCAGCCCGGTAAACGGCTTCAACGGCGGTGGAGGCGTCTTGAGACATGCCCGATTGTAAATATTTTTTGGCCGGGATGTCGATCCGAAGCTCCGCCGTTCGACTTAAGGTATGGAGGCACGGAGATGAAATACATGTTGCTGATTTACCTTGAGGAGCGCTCCCTGAGCGAGACCGAGCGAGAGCATTGTTATGAAGAATCCGCTCAGTTCGCGAGGCAGCTCGATGCGAATAAACAGTATGTGGCCGCCGCGCCGCTCCATCCGACCACAACGGCGACCACTGTCCGCGTTCGCGATGGTAAACGGCTCGTGACCGACGGTCCGTTCGCGGAGACCCGCGAGCAACTCGGCGGCTTCTTCCTGGTTGACGCCAAGGACCTCGACGAAGCCATAAGTATTGCTGCCCGGATCCCCGCAGGCCGCTGGGGAACAGTTGAAATCCGGCCGGTGATGGAGATACCAGGTCTGCCGGCAGACAAATTGATTCCGAGTGCCGATTCGGTTGCCCCTCGTTCGATTTAACAGCAGAGCGCAGGCTCTGCCGGATTCAGGATACCCGGACGCCTGGGCTCAAACCAACGCAGACGGGAGACTGGACAATGCGATTCATGATGATCGTCAAGGCCAGCAAGGACTCCGAGGCGGGCAAGATGCCCAGCCAGGAACTGCTTAGCGCCATGGGGAAGTACAACAAGGAGCTGATGAAAGCGGGCGTGCTGGTTGATCTCTCCGGGCTCCAGGCCAGCTCAAAAGGTGCGCGAATCAAGTATTCGGGAGGAAAGCGAACTGTGATCGACGGCCCCTTCGCCGAAACAAAGGAACTGATCGCCGGATACTGGATTATCAATGTGAAGTCAAAACAAGAGGCCATCGAATGGGCCAAACGCGCGCCCAATCCGCACAACGAAGATGGGGAAATTGAGATCCGCCAATTTTTCGAGCTGGAGGACTTCGGCCGGAGCGAAGCGGTGGATCGCGCGCGCGAATTGGGGAAGGAACTCGCAAAGCAAAAGAAGTAGCCTGAGTGAAACTGCCGCTCTGTAGGGAGATTCTGGACCACACGAAAAAGCACGTACGCGGAACACAGGAGGAATATAAAGATGAGCAATGTACGAGTGCTGGTGGGTACCCGCAAAGGCGCGTTCATCTTGACGGCGGATGGCAAGCGCAAAAAGTGGGATGTCGGCGGCCCCTTCTTCGCGGGCTGGGAACTCTACCACGTGAAGGGCTCTCCCGCTGACCCGAATCGGCTCTATGCGT
>Ga0187846_10001205_pt1 | contig 14612 bp, 15 predicted proteins | sample TC_taG_FD_161473 | JGI IMG/M metagenome (GOLD analysis project Ga0187846, IMG submission 161473) | Biofilm microbial communities from the roof of an iron ore cave, State of Minas Gerais, Brazil - TC_06 Biofilm (v2) | ecosystem: Environmental > Terrestrial > Deep subsurface > Cave > Wall biofilm...
TGGTCGCCAGAGAAGTACTCGCTCATTTAGCCGACCTGCGGACCCTCCACCCGGCGCTCGCTAAGTTGAGACCGCGAGATATGATCCAAGACGGGCTTACGGCGCCGCTGCATCCGGGCGCTGAGCAGGTCTACAAGGAGCTGGGACTGATCGAATAAGGGTTGTGCTACACACCCATCCTCCGAGATCGGCTTCCGGGTTATCGATGGACCTAAAGACGGAATGAGTATGTCGGCGACAAGAAGATATTTCGGAGGAGTTGCAGCAGCTCTTCTGGCGCTCGGCGTGCTGACCCCGTGCTCATCTGCCCAGAGTACCACGGGTCCGAACGTGATCATCCTGTTGCAAATAGCCGGTGACGGCGAAGCGCTTGCACAGGTCGGAGCGTGCCTTGCTTCGAGGCTATCGCGAATGCCTGACGTCGAGATTGCGACTGGACCGAGCGACGGGGTCCGGTTCATCGTCGACATCATCGCTGCGAAGGACTCCTTCGCGAGTCTGGTGGTCGCGGAGGCTTTTCCAGTGGAGCAATATCGTATTCGGATCAAGGAGGGCGAGGACAGCGATGCCCTGCTGGCCGGGATCCGCTCCTATACGCTGCTTCGGCTGCATGAGCTCGTACCAGGCCGGTCCCGGCAAGCCCTTTGTGCCAGCATCGCTGCCGAAATTGGCGACAAGGTGTTATCCAAGGAATACACCGAGCGGAATGACTGATACGTGCAGGCTATCGGAGAGGGAGTTCGACCATGTTCGATGCGAAGTCGTTGCTCGACACGATTCTCGGCGGTCAAGCGGCGCAACAGGCTACGGCCGCAACGCAAAGCGCCGGGTCTGCTGTAGCGGGGGTTGTTTCCCAAGCCGAGGAGAGTCTAAGGGGAACCCGAGTCGGCGAAGCGTTAACCGGAGCGAGAACTTTCGCCGAGCAGAACCCGACGGCCGCGGTGGCTGTAGCGGGCGGCCTTGCCGCACTGCTTCTGGGTACGTCCACCGGACGAAGCGTAACCGCGGGGGCAGTCAAGCTCGGCGGGCTCGCCGGGCTCGGCGGGATCGCCTACAAAGCATTCTCCAACTGGCAGCAGAGCAAACCGCTGATGGAGGGCGTGCCGGGGCTCGAGCAATTGACGGCCCCGGCCCCGACCGGGTCCGGATTTCACGCCGACGATCACAGTCACGACACCGCACAGCTGATCGTGCGGGCGATGGTCGCCACGGCAAGTGCAGACGGCACGATCGATCCCGCGCAGCGCGCGACACTCTCGGCACAGATGCAACGCGCCGGCCTCGGTTCAGAGGAGACTGCGTTTCTCGACGAAGCCATTGCCCATCCAATGAGCCCGGCTGAGATTGCCCGCAGTGTCGCGGGCAACTCGCAACTGGCCTCGCAGGTCGTCGCGGCCGCGAGCCTGGTGACCGATCCGGCGAATGCCAAGGAGGAGGAATTCTTGTCCACACTCAGCACCGAGCTCGGCATGTCCGGTGACCTGTTGTCGCATATTAGGGCGGCGGTTTCCGGCTTTCGCGCTGGCTGAGCAACTGCAAAGCTCCGGGGAAACCTCGACCCTGCGGAGAGCGATGGGCAATTGGCCCATGTGCATTTGACCAAGAAGATCGTCGAATAGGGCGTTGCGGATCGAGCTGCTCTCGTCCGGCTGCAGCCTCGCGGCTGCCTCGATGCAATGGGGTCTCAACGAGCTCGGATTACTATCGAAGACTATGGGTTTCGGCTATGCAATCTTGGCCAGCACGGTACTAATCGCCGCAGGGGTTTATCAATGGACGCTGCTGAAAAATACCTGCCTCAGGCACTGTCGCTCGCCCACCGAGTTCCTGGTCCACCATTGGCGAACAGGCACGCTCGGCGCGGTCCGGACCGGGGTTCGTCAAGGGCTCTTCTGCCTTGGCTGTTGCTGGATGCTGATGGCCTTTTTGTTCGTCGGCGGATTGATGAGCCTCGCCTGGGTCGCCACGATCGCGCTCTTCGTGCTATTGGAGAAGACCTTGCCTTTGGGCGATTGGATGAGCCGGCTCACAGGTGTGTTTCTCGTGGTCTGGGGCGTGGCCGGCTTGGTGGGCATAATTTGAAACCAAGCTTGTCTCTGGCTGTATCAACTGAGCGAGTATCTAACTCCACCAAGTTCAACTCCACCAAGTTCAAATGTTACAATACGATACAAGATTATCGTAAATCTTTACCAAACATCACGGAATTGTCATACTGGCGTAGCACTGCCGGCGTATTTGTTAATCTGGTTTTTTCGCTGAAGGGTCTCTCTAAGGTTTTTCGGTAATCCGCATCTGCGCAGCATTTCGGTCTGCTGCTTCGATCGCTAGACGGTGTCGCGTTCAGATGGCGTAAGCCCGACGGAGGTAGACGTGCCGGAACCCGCTCGCAACCTGCCCCGACTGACGGCTGCCGAGACGGTATTGGATCATAACGATGCGCATAACCCAAGGTCGAACGCTTCGGGTTTCTCGATAGAAAAGAGACGGTGCTGGGGCGCTCTCTCCGTCGATATCGTCGACCGCGCGGCGGGTGAGACGTTTTCGCGAAGTGATCATCACGAACTCACCTATTTTTTGACTGATTTCTACGCTGCGATGCAAGACGACAAGAGGTCAGAGTGGGAATGCGACCTGTTGCGCGATCATTTCGTTTTTCGTCCCCCTGACACGACGTTACGCAGCAACTTGACGGCCGGCCGCTATATTCACGTTCTGCAAACCCGTGATACCTACGACCAGCTTGCATCGGAAATGGTTCCGGGGGGCGTTGTCCATCTTGTGCCAAAATACAACCTCTACGACCCGCTGATCTCACAGCTCGTGTCGACCATCGCCAATGAAATGGAGGGTGGTTTTCTCGACTATATTCTGGCCGATGCTCTCAACACCGCGCTCGCGGTGCAGATTACGCGACTCTGCGGTGATCCGACAGCGATGACGCTCGCGCCGTCGAACGGGTTGTCGCGCGAGCGGCTGACGCGCGTCTACGACTACATCGAGGCGCATCTCGATGATCGGTTGATCTTGGCCGATCTTGCGCGGGTCGCATGTCTCAGTCCCTACCATTTCAGCCGCAGCTTCAAGCAAGCGGTTGGTGTGGGGCCGCAGCGTTACGTGATGCACCGGCGGGTCGAACGGGCAAGAGCTCTGATGCGTCGAACCGATCAGCCACTGGCTCTGATCGCCCAGGAAGTCGGCTTTGCCGACCAGAGCCACCTGACCTCTGTCTTTCGGCGCGAAATCGGGGTAACACCCGGTCATTTTCGCGCCGCGCTAAGCTAAACCTGGCGGACGATTTCGATCCGTCAAATCAATTCCGCAAGAATCAGACATCAAACCGCAAGAGGCTCCAATCATGGCGCGTTTGGAGCGCCTAACAGGAGTTCGATCGCGATGAATATCAAAAAGGAGCGGGTCTGATGCGACACTTCGTGTTTCCTGTTGCGTTGATCGCCGGACTATTACTGTTCATCGGTGTCGCCCAAGCGCAAACCAATGGCACGGTCACAGCCACCTGCAAAGACGGGACAGCCTTCACCGGTACGAAACGCTCCGGCGCCTGCCGAGGCCATGGCGGCGTACAGTCATGGGGTACGGCGACGGACTCTAGCGGCCTCGTCAGTCCGGCGATCGAGCCGGCCACGACCTCTGCCTCCACCAAAAGCGGGGCCCAGGCGCCAAGCACAGGCACCGTCACAGCCACCTGCAAAGACGGTACCTCCTTCACCGGTGCGAAGCGCTCCGGCGCCTGCCGGGGCCATGGCGGCGTGCAGTCATGGGGTGCAGCCGAAGCCACGACCATTCCGATGAATGCACCGGCCGAGCCGGCCACGCCCGCGCCCACCACAAGCCGGCGCGCCACTCCGGCGCCCGCCAATAACGGCCAAGTTTGGGTCAATACCGACAGTCACGTCTACCACTGTCCGGGTACCCGGTGGTACGGCAAGACCAAGCAGGGGAGCTACATGTCCGAGGCGCAGGCGCAGGCACAGGGGGCCAAGCCGGACCACGGAAAAGCTTGCGCTTCGTAAGCGCAGTTGTTGCCGACCCTCGTGTTTTCCAGGCGAGGGCGCAATTGGAGATTGCTCGGCGATGGTATCTCCGCAAGGATCTACAGTTAAGGCCTCGTAGGGACACACACATCCGCTCAGACTGCGACGAGATTGCGCCCCCCATGAACCGATCTGTCAAACCTGGGTCAGACATCGGCCATCGCGACGAGCAAAATCCGATCTGGGGATTCCCCGACTTCCACGTCGAGAAGACAAGATCCTGGAAGTCGATTTCCGCCGACATTGTCAGCCGCGCCGCGGGCGAGATGGTGTGGCGGAGCGATCGTCATCGGATCGTCTACGCCTTGAGCGATATCTTCGGCACGATGCGCAGCGGCGGGGGGCCAGCGCAGAACAAACCGCTACATCGCGATAAATTTTCTCTTATTCCGAGTGGGGTCACGATACGCGCCGATACTCCGGCACCGATTCGGTTCATTCAGATCCTGCAAAGCCCCGGCACCTACGACGATATCATCTCCGACATGGTGCACGGCGGCACCGTCAATCTCGAGCCACGAACCGCGCTCCAAGATCCTCTCGTTTCGCAGATAGCGTCGACAATAGTTGATGAGATCGATCATGGTTTTCTCGACCATATTCTGGCCGATTCCCTCAACACGGTGCTCGCCGTACAGATCGTGCGACACTATGTCGATCCGTCCGCAATCACTGTCGCTCGACCAAACGGGCTGTCGCGGGAGCGGTTACAACGCGTGCGCGACTATATCGAGGCACATCTGGATAATCGCTTGACCTTGACCGATCTGGCCGCGGTGGCCTGTCTCAGCCCCTATCACTTCAGCCGCTCTTTCAAGCAGGCCGTTGGGGCCGGTCCTCGGCGCTATGTTGTGCAACGTCGGCTCGAGCGGGCGAAGACCTTGATGCGATCGACTAATCGGTCGCTCGCTTTGATCGCGCAGGAAGCTGGCTTCGCCGATCAAAGCCATCTGACTTCGATTTTCCGTCGTGAGACGGGAGTGACACCTGGTCAATACCGCGCGGCGCTGATTTAAGCCTCGCAGACCGTGTCGATCCGCTAGTTCCGCCTAGCCTGGTGGTGGTCGGGGTTACGTACCTACGCGGGACCTTTCGCTGGAGGTAACCCGGTCCCGGCAGGCTGGAGCAGGCAGAGGCGGCTGCTCGTCTCTCTGACGAGCTGTCGGAGTTGCGCCATCGGCAGCTCAGCAAGCATCTGACATCAGAACCGCAAGCTGCTCCAATCGCGCCCCGTCGCGATCGTCTATTTCTAAGACGGCGATCCCGCGATCAGCCTCGATGAACCACTTCGATCGTCCCGAGGAAAAAGAGGATCCGAACGAGCTTCGCAGCGCTGCTGTCGATGCACTGAGGCACGCCGCGCGCCAGACCGATCCACAGGAGTTTAGTCGACTCACACGCCGTGCCCTTGCCCTGATCGAGCGGGCCCGCGTCATCCGGCACGACCGAGAGCATGCCGTTTCGGAAGCGGCCGAAGCGCAAGTCTTGCAGGGAGATGCGGTGGTAAGACCCGGATTGTCGGACAAAATAATCAAGTTCATCGTTAGGGTCTGGCGCTGCTCGGCATAATCTGTTCCGTCGCGGCTACAGCGACCGGACAAGGAGGCTCCGATGGCGACGATGACCAGCGAGAAGCGCTATACGCTCGAGTGGATCGACGAGCACGCGAGACACTTCTCCGATTTTCACTTGCGCATCTGGAACTTCGCTGAGCCCGCTTGGCGCGAGTACAAATCGGCAAAAGCCTATTGCGACCTGCTGTGCGCCGAGGGGTTCGCGGTCGAGGAAGGGTCGGGCGGGATGCCCACCGCGTTCTGCGCGCGCTGGGGCAAATCCGGCCCGGTGCTAGGCACCTATGCCGAATACGATGCGGTGCCGGGGAATTCGCAGCAAGTCGTCCCTTACCAGGCGCCACGCACTGGGCTGCATCCGTGGGCCGCCGGACACACCGACCCACATTCGGCACTCGGCACGACGGCACTCGCCGGAGCATTGGCAGCGAAGGCGGCGATGGAGAGGTTCGGCCTCGCCGGGACGCTGCTGCTGTTTGGCGAGCCGGCCGAAAAGGTGTGCGGCTCAAAGCCGGTGCACGCCGCAAGAGGGTATTACGACGGCGCCGACGCCTTCATCTCTTATCACCCGCATTTCGCCAATACCGCGATCTGGGACACGCAATGCGGCTCCTATTGGAGCGTCGTCTTCACCTTTGAAACCACGACGCCGGAGAAGTGGATCGACAAGAGCCTCATTCCGACGACGCATACCTCGCACGCGGCGGCCCGCTGCCCGGGTGCGATCGATGCGCTCTGCCTGATGTACACAACGACCAAATACACCAAAGAGGCGATGTTCCCGCACACCGGCACTTGGACCTTGAACGAGTTCGTACTGATCGGTGGCGACGCCACTTCCGACAATCTACCGCCGCGCTTCAGTCAGATCCAATATGCCTGGCGCTCGCCGAGCCTCGGCATTCAGCAGCAGATCTACAATGTGCTCGAACAAAATGCCCGGCACGTCGCCGCGATGACCGGCTGCCGCGCCTCGGTGCGCTGGGTCACCAAGACCCGGGTCGGGCTCACCAACCACGCAATGACGGACTTGACCTTCGACAACATGCTACTCGTCGGCGCGCCGCGTTTTTCCGACGAGGCGCGCGACTTTGCGCGGCAGATCCAGTCCAATCTCGGGCTGACGCCGATGGAAAACCCATTCCTCGACGACAACGAGCGGCTGATGCCGCCCGCGGAATACGAGGCCCGGCTGCGCCGCGCCTTGCCCGAATGGCAGACCCACTACACCTCGGACGACTATGTCGACTACACCTGGCACGCGCCGACCGTGCGGCTCCTGACGATGCGGCCGCGCCTGCGACCGCCGAGCCCCGGCTACGAATACCCGGCTTGGACGCACAACGCCTTGGGCGGGCTGCCGGCCGCGATCAACCCCGGCATGTTCCTCGGCGCGAAAACGATCGCCGCGACCCTGCTCGACTTGCTGACCGAGCCGGCCTTGCTAAAGCGGGCGCAAGACGAGTTCGGTGAGCGCACCGGCGGCGGGGTGGGCGGCGCAAACTGGGTAGCACCACTGCTGCCCAAGGATTTTCACCCACCTGTCGACCTGCGCTGGCCCGAATACATCCAGACCGCGCGCGGCGAGGAGTGGTGGATCCCGACCCCTACGACCGCCTCGGGCGCTGGGGAGCCGCTCTGAGCGAATCTCGTCGACCCGCCGCGTTTTACTTGTTTCGCGACCAGTAACCGGGCGCCGCGGGGAACACGGTCTGGCAGCGCGTCGCCTGGGCCGGCCCGTCGAGCGTGTCCGCGGCCGCGCGCCAGACGGCATAGTGGGGTGCCGCCCGATGCGCCTCCAATGCCGCCTGATCGCGGTAGACTTCGTAGAAGTAATAGACGTTCTGGTCCTGCTCGTCCTGGAGTACGTTGAACCGGATGCAGCCCGGCTCGTCTCCCTCGGAACCGAGGGCATCGACCTCGATCGCCTTTAGGAAGCGTTCGCGCTCGTTTGTCTTCACCCGGACCTTGACCCACATCGCCAGCATGCGACCCCCTTTCTGTCGGCTGCTCGAACTCAAATATCCGCGTCCTGCGCGGATGTCGACTCCGACCCCAATTTCATCCAATTTCGATTCGAATGGGGCGTTACTCAACCGCGGAGGCCGTAATGGTCTCACTCACGCAGTTCCTTGTCTGGATCATCGTCGGTTTGCTCGGCGGAAGCATCGCCGGACTGATCGTCAGACGCGAGCGCAGGGGCTTTGGCGTCTGGCGGAATCTGGGCTTGGGCTTGGTTGGCGCCCTCGTTGGGGGTCTGCTGTTCTGGCTGCTGGGACTGTTTCCCGGCCTCGACACAGTGAGGATCTCATTGCGGGACGTCGTCGCCGCCGTCGTCGGATCGTTCATCGTCCTCGGGGCGCTATGGCTTTGGCAGCGTTGGAAAAGATCGCCCTGAGCGGACGCTACGGCCGGGTGCAGGGTTGATCGCGCTGCATCGGAGAGTTGCACAGATCGGCGTAGGACGCCCGTGCTGCGCTCGCTAGAGTGCACTTGGGGAATAGGCAACTCGAGCGGAGGATGGGGCATGCACTACCAGCGCATTTCGGCCGACTGTCATCTCGACATGATCTGGCTACCGCCCGACCTGTTCACTTCGAACGCATCGAGCAAGCTCAGGGAGCAGATGCCTTATGTCGCCAAGCGGCCGGACGGCACCGAGCGCTGGATCGACAACAACGGCGCAGATTACGGCAAGCCCGGCGGGGTTGGCGCGGTCGGCTCGGATTACGTTCCCGGCAAGCAATTGCGCGTCGACAAGATGCACGAAGCCGGGCTCTATGACGACTACACCAAGAAGGGGCATCGCCGGCCCGGCGACCCGCATCTGCGGGTTAAGGAGCTCGACCGCGACGGCATCGATGCCGAGGTCATCTACGGCATCCTCGCCGCCTGCGCGAAGATGAAGGATCCCGAAGCGGCTGACGAGATGCTGCGCATCTACAACGATTTCATGCACAGCTTCTCCAGCACCTATCCGGACCGGATGATCGGGCTGGCCTGCCTGCCCTACAGCAACATCGCAGGGGCGGCAGCCGAGGTGCGGCGCGTCGCGAAAATGGGCATGAAGGGCGTCGAGCTGTCGTGCTCGTGGCATATGACGCCGATGTGGCACCCGATGTGGGACCCGCTGTGGGAGGCGGTCAACGAGACCCAGCTGCCGCTACACTTTCACACCTTCCCGGCGACCGACCCCGAGCTGCGCAAGTCTCTGGAACCGACAATTGCGCGGCGGATGACCTATAGCGGGCTGTGCCGCTTCCAGATGACGCTGGCAACGATCCTGACCGACCTGATGGGTGCCGCGGTGTTCGAGCGCTTCCCGAACATCCGCGTCGTGTTCGGCGAGAGCGGCATCGGCTGGATTCCGTATGTCATCGACCGCATGGATTTCGAGTACGAGGACCAGTATCAGGACCTCAAGCTCAAAAAGCTACCGAGCGAATACTGGCGCAACCAGTGCAAGGCGACCTTCCAGTTCGACCGCGTCGGCACCAAGCTGATCGAGGAGATGGGGGTCGAGACGCTGATGTGGGGCTCGGACTATCCGCATCCCGACGGCGTGTGGCCGGAGTCGAAGAAGTATATCGACGAGCAGTTCAGTCACCTGCCTGCCGAGGTGACCCGCAAGATGACTTGCGAAAATGCCGGCAAGTTCTACGGCCTGATCAACTAAGAAGGGTCAGCCCCTCCGCTGCATGTTACCCTCTCCCGCATGCGGGAGAGGGTAGTTGCCGCGGGTGGAGCAAATGACCGGACATCATTGGACGGGCGGCAAACTGCCGACCTTCGTCTCGCATCTCGAGTGCAGCCTGACCGGCGAGCGCTATCCCGCAGACACTTTGCAGACATTGTCAAAGGCCCGCCGGCCGTTGTTGGTGCGCTACGACCTCGACGGGGTCCGGCGCGCGCTCCCTCGTGAGGCGGTCGTCGCGAGGCCGCAGACGCTCTGGCGCTATCGCGAGCTGCTGCCGGTGCGCCGACCGGAAAACGTGGTCTCGCTCGGCGAAGTAATGACGCCGCTGATCCCGCTCCCCCGCATCGCCAGCCGGCTTGCCAAGGGTGGCGAGATACTGGTCAAGGACGAGGGGCGTCTGCCGACCGGCTCGTTCAAGGCGCGGGGGCTGGCGCTGGCGGTGTCGATGGCCAAGGAGCTCGGGGTCAGCGCGATGGCGATGCCGACCAACGGCAATGCCGGGGCGGCGATGGCGGCCTACTGCTCACGGGCGGGCATCAAGGCCCATGTCTTCTGTCCAGAGGATACGCCGGCGGTCAACATCCGCGAGATCGCGATGCAAGGCGCCGAAGTGTTCCTCGTCGACGGGCTAATCGACGATTGCGGCAAGCTGGTTGCGGACGGCGAGCGTGAAGTCGGCTGGTTCAACTGTTCGACCCTTCGGGAGCCCTATCGCATCGAGGGCAAGAAGACGATGGGGATCGAGCTCGCCGAGCAGCTCGGTTGGCAATTGCCCGATGTGATCTTCTACCCGACCGGCGGGGGCACCGGCATCATCGGCATGTGGAAGGCGTTCGCCGAGCTTGAAGAAATCGGGTGGATCGGGCCTAAGCGGCCGCGGATGGTGGTGGTCCAGGCCGAGGGCTGCGCGCCGATGGTGAAGGCTTGGGAGGAAGGGGTCGAACACGCCCCCCGGTGGGAGAACGCGCACACCTTTGCGGCCGGCATCCGCGTGCCCCAGGCGGTCGGCGACTTTCTGATCTTGCGCGCGGTGCGCGAGAGCGGCGGATTTGCGGTCACGGTCGCGGACGATGCGATCGCCGAGGCGTGGCGCGAGGTCGCGAGCGAGGAAGGGCTGCTGCTTTGTCCCGAAACCGCGGCGACCTACGCGGCGTACAAGCAAGCACTTGCCGATGGCCGGGTCCGTCCGGACGATCGTGTCGTCTTCTTCAACTGCGCCAGCGGGCTCAAATATCCGATGCCCGAGGCCGGCAGCCGGGTGGAGCTGGGCGAACCGATGGATTGGCGGAAGCTTACCAGCGCCTGATCGATGCTCGCCCCTACTCTCCGAGCTGCCGGAATTGCAGTGGCGCTGTCGCTCGCAGCATGCGCGGGACCACCCTGGACGCTCAGTCAATCGCCCACCGAGATCAGCCTGCGATGGTATGCCGACGAGATGGACAGCGCGGCGGCGACTGCGATCGCCCAACAGCACTGCCAGTCTTCAGGCAAGACCGCCGAGCTGGTCTCGTCTACCCAGGACGGAAGCGCCCAGCTCGCCACTTACCGCTGTCGCTGAATTCATTATGATGCGCGCCACCCACTTTGGGGATCATACGATGAAGATCGAACAACGGCTGAAAGAGCTGAACATCAGGCTGCCACAGGTGGGCAGCCCACTCGGCAACTATGTCCACGCAAAGCGGGTCGGCAATCTGCTGTACCTCTCCGGCAAGGGCCCGGAGAGCGCCGACGGGACGATGCCCCGGGGCAAGCTCGGCGCCGTCATGTCGATCGAGGATGGTTATCGCCATGCCCGCCAGGTGGGGCTCGTGCTGATTGCGGCGATCAAGGATGCGCTCGGCGGTGATCTCGATCGGGTCGAGGGGATCGTCAAGGTGCTCGGGATGGTCAACGCCGCACCCGATTTCGAGGACCACCCGAAAGTCGTCAACGGCTGCTCGGACCTTTTCGTCGAGGTGTTTGGCGAGGCGGGCAGGCACGCCCGCTCTGCGGTCGGCATGAGCTCATTGCCAGCCGGAATTCCGGTCGAGATCGAAGTCATCGTCGCGGTAAAATAAGTCGGTCGAAGGGTCGGCTGCGACGTCCGGCACGGGCGTCCCGCGCGACGAGAGCCGGCAGATCAGCCGGCTCATGCTGTTCTTTGGCCTGGTCTATGTCGTCGAAGGGATCGGGCAGACCGGCGGCCTGATCGCCCAGCCGCTCAACTACTATCTGAAGCAGACCTTTGGGTGGACCCCGGTCCAGGTCAGCGCGTATCTGACAATCCTCAACCTCCCTTGGATCATCAAGCCGGTCTACGGGATCGTTTCGGATTTCCTGCCGCTCTTCGGCTATCGTCGCAAGGCCTATCTCATCATCGCCAATGCAGCCGCGGCCGGCGCCTATTGCTGGGTCACCCAAATCACTGCGCCCAGTGAGCTGATCTTTGTCCTGCTGCTGACGGCTTATGCAATGGCGATCTCGAGCACATTGTGCGGTGCTATCCTCGTCGAGAACGGCCAGAGGTTCGGCTCCAGCGACGCTTTTGTCAATCAGCAGTGGCTCTGGTTCAACATCGCCGCGCTGGCGAGCGGTTTTATTGGCGGTCAGCTGGTCGAGCGGCTGTCACCGGTTGCCGCCTTGCACGCCGCCGCGGCGATCATCGCCGTCGCCCCGCTCGCCGTGGTCTTTGCCGGCTGGTCTCTGATCAGCGAATCCAAAAGCCGAATTGACCTGCCAGAAATGAAGAAGACGTTTGTCGGTTTGCTCGGTGCCTTCACGCTCAGAGAGCTTTGGTTCGTCGGTGCGTTTCTTTTTCTCTATTACTTGAGCCCGGGCTTGGGTACCCCGCTATATTATCACATGACCGATGAGCTAAAATTCTCTCAGGAATACATCGGCATCCTCGGTTCGATCAGCTCTGCCGGATGGATCACCGGTGCACTGCTGTACCGGAGGCTCCTCAAGGGAATCACAGCGAAAACACTGCTGAATTTGAGCATCCTTTTCGGCACCCTGACGACCGCCGCGTTTTTGTTGCTCTGGGATGAAGCCACGGCAGCCGTCATCAACTTCTTCAGCGGGTTCGCCGGAATGATCGCTTTCGTCGCGACCTTGACCCTGGCCGCGGATTACTGCCCGCAGCGGGCCGAAGGGTTTGCCTTTGCCGCTTTGATGTCGATCACCAATTTCTCGGGAGCGTTGTCAGACAACATCGGCTCGTTCCTCTATGAGCACCTGTTCAACCGGCATCTTGACCAGCTGATCCTGGTGTCGGCGGCGTCCACGGCATTGGCCTTCGCTTTTGTCCCAATGCTGCGACTGCGCGACAAACGCGCTGGGGAGCCGGCGCGGGCGGTCGCAGCAGGAGAAGATTAACGGTCTCGCGTCCCGCTAGAGTGTGCACACGACCCTGAGGCCGATGCGGCCCTGCCACCCCGAGAAGCCCGGGTCAGTGCCATCCCGGTAAGCAGAACGGCAGATCGCCGGGTTGTGCGACCACGATCCACCGCGCAAGATCCGCTGCGCGTCGGGCGGCCCCGAGAGATTGGCGGTGCCGTCAATCGGCGTATCGGCGTAGCTATCCGTCACCTTGTCGAGGCAATATTCCCAGACATTACCGTGCAGGTCATAGAGTCCGAACCGATTGGGCGGGAATGTCCCCGGCCGCGTCGTCGTCGCCCGGAAAATGCCGACTGGGCCCTGACCGTAGCCGCCCGAAGTGTATTTTACGTCGTTGTAGACATCCGAGGCGATGCTTTTGCCGTCGCTGTCGCCGCACACCGCGCCACCGGCTCCGCAGTAATTCGCTAAATCCGGGGTAATCGTCGGCCCAAAATTGAAGGGGGTCTCGGTCCCGGCGCGACAGGCGTACTCCCATTCGGCTTCGCTCGGCAGGCGGAATGGCCTCCCCGTGATCGCGGCGAGGCGCAGGCAAAACTCTTCGGCCTCGTTCCAGGTGATGCTCTCGACAGGCAGGTCGATGCCCCTGAAAAAGGACGGTTTCGGATCGAGATCTCTTCGGATCCGATCGGGATACGTCGAGACCACGGCAGCCCACTGCGCTTGAGTGACGGGCGAGGCGCCGATTAAAAACGAAGCGAGCGTAATGTAACGTTGCGGCTGCTCGTTGGGCCGCCGTTCCAGCTCGCTGACCGGTGAACCGATCGTGAAACCGCCGGCCGGAATCGAGACCATATCGAGCCCACCGCTTGAACCGAGAGCTTCGGTAAATATTGCGGCCGAGTATTTTTCCGGCGCTTTGCGCATTCCCTTTTCGTCGACACTCGCAGCATCGAAGCTGATGGTCCGCAATGCGGGCCTCGACAACAGCCTCCTTATCGAAGGTGCGGCGATTGCCGCACCGATCCCGACGACAGCGAGCGCAGCGACTCCCAATCCTTGTCGACGCGTCAGCCGAACCCGCCGCCCCAATAACCCCTGCGGCGGCTTGGCTTGCGGAATGGCAGGCGCGGCAGAAATATCGCGCGACCCTGACGGCTGTGCCGATGGCTGGAGAGCGATTGGCTTGACCTGATGGCCAGCCGTGGAACCATTGAGATCCAACCGCCGGACCATTTCCCCAACGTCCGACTCCCATCGGTTGTGACTGAGCTCAAATCCATTGCGGTACGCCAAATCTCTGATGTCTGCGGGCAAGTTTTCGGGCGCCGGCATGTGCGCGCCCTGCACCAGGACGGGTGTGACGGCTATATCTCGTTTGAGCGCCGATTCGATCTCCAGACGCACATAATCGGCGGGATTTTCGAGGCGAACTCGTCCTCCTTCGTCCTTGGCGTCGGTCCAGTTTCTGCCGATCAGGACCAGCATAAGGTCGCAGGAAGCCGTCGTTTCCTGCAGTACAGTGCGGAAATCGCGACCCAGGGCGATGCTGTCCACATCCATAAAGACGGAATTTTCGCCCAGCCGAGCTACGAGGTCATTGAATAAGGCCCTCGCCTCTCCAGCCGTGTTCTCCCTTCGGTAACTGATAAAGACTGTATTCATGGCACGGGTTATCGCGTATTGCCGCGATTGCAGTTTGCTGATACCTTCTAATTTGGTTAATTCCACTCGTTGGAAAGAGAACCACAAGAGGGCCGCATGCTCAAGTTGCTTCCGCTCCTCGCGCTGATCGTGACGGCATCGATTTCGGTTGGTCGGCCGGCAGTGGCCGAGTCGCGGTTCGCAGGTGCTTTACCGAGTCCCCTCGCAACCGATGTGGCCGGTCCCGACGCCGCGGTCGTGCTGGTCGCCGGCAAGGGCGGCGGCATGGGTGGTGGTGCCACGACCGGCGGCATGGGTGGT
>Ga0187846_10001206_pt1 | contig 14610 bp, 23 predicted proteins | sample TC_taG_FD_161473 | JGI IMG/M metagenome (GOLD analysis project Ga0187846, IMG submission 161473) | Biofilm microbial communities from the roof of an iron ore cave, State of Minas Gerais, Brazil - TC_06 Biofilm (v2) | ecosystem: Environmental > Terrestrial > Deep subsurface > Cave > Wall biofilm...
TTGGAGCGGATGAACTAGGAGGTCCCACAGCATGTCGATGTCGGTCGCGCGGTTCTGGCGAGAGACTCCGCGGCGATACAACCTCGGGGGCTCGCGATGCCCCACGTGCCGTACCGTCTACTTCCCGCCGAGGTCGGTCTGCCCGGTCTGTGTGAAGCACCGAACGACGCTCGGCAAGCTCGAGCCGTTCCAGCTCTCGGGGGAGGGGGAGGTCGTCACCTTCACCCTCGTGCACGACGCCGCGGAGGGGTTTGAGATGCAGGTCCCGTACGTGCTCGCGATCGTTCGGACCGTCGAAGGGCCGCTCCTCACCGGGCAGGTGGTCGACATCGAGCCGTCCGGGGTCGACATCGGGCTCAAGGTGCACGCCACGTTCCGCAAGCTGCGCGAGGAAGGGAAGGCCGGGGTCATTCACTACGGCTACAAGTTCGCCCCGATGGGGCACGCGGCTCGAACGGAGCGCCAACGCCCGGTGCGGGAGTCGGTCCCGGCTTCTCCCCCATTCACGGCGGGGCGCGTGGGCGCGTGACCGACCCGGCGCCAGGATGGTTCTCCCGCCGCGCCGCGAACTCGTCCGACGAGCAGTACGCGGACGCCTACACCGAGGGGTACGCGGACGGCCTGCGCGAGATCCTCCGAGAACTCCTCGCGCACGCCGCGAGAGGCCACTCCACCCAGGAGCTGCGCTTCCTCATCGAGAGCCGACTCGCTCGCGTCAACGACGACAGCGAGGTCAAGCGCCGCAGCCTGCTCGGTCCTCCCCGCCGCCCGACGTGGAGCCCACCGCACCATCCGGGGGAGGACGGGGCGTCCCGATCCGCCCCGCCGTCGGCGTCGGTGACCGACCTGCTCTTTGAACGGGGGCAGAGCTACCTCTTCCGGGAGGAGCGACCAGCGGCCGCGCTCGAGTTTCTGGTGAGTCACGCCGCGAAGTTCCCGCGCAAGCTCCACCTCGGCCAGCGGCCCCTCTCGAGCGCCAGGCTCACTCCGGGGGCCTTCCACTTCGTGGCGCTAGGGGGGGCGGGGGCGCCGGCGACGGGCGGGGATGGCCTCGACCTGGGTCGCGCGGGGGGCGAGGTCCGCGAGGCGACCGAGGCCCCGGGGGGCGCGCTCCTGTTCCTCGATGCGCTCGAGTTCCTCGTCACCGAGTACGGCGTCGACGCGACGTTTCGGTTCGTCAACTTCTTGAGCGGCCAGGCTCGCACGACCTCGTCGGTACTCGTCCTCTCGGTCGACCCTGCGGCGCTCGATGTGACGGACCGCAGTCGCCTCCAACGTCTGTTTAATATCGTTCGCTGAGGAGAATCACCGTACGTAGGCCGCATGCGCATCGCCTTCTTCACCGACAGCTACCTGCCGATCCGGGACGGCGTGAGTTCGGTGGTGAGCGGGCTCGCCCACGCCCTCGGTCGCCAAGGGCACGAGGTACGGATCTACACGCCGCGCCCGTACGGCAGCGCGGTGCCGGAGACGATCGTCGAGGACGGGGTCCCGGTGGTCCGGAGCCGCTCGGTCCCGGTCCCATACTACCCCGGCTATCGGTTTTCGATCTTCCCCTTCGTCCAGGTGGAGCGGAGCGGGGTCGCCGAATGGGCGGACGTGATCCATCTGCACACTCCTGGCATGATGGGCGCGGTGGCGTTTCTCTCCGGTCGCGGCCATCGTAAGCCGATCGTCGGCACGTTCCATACGAACATCTGGGCCTCCCGCGAGAGTTTTCCGGGGGGCCCTTTGATCGACCTGTTCTACCGGGTCACGTGGTGGTGGACCCGAGGACTCTACTGGCGTCTCGATCGGACCACCGTACCCACGGCGACCGCGCGGGACGAGCTCGTCCGCGCGAGCAAGAAGCCGTACGCCCGCCCGATCGAGGTCATCCCGAATGGGATCGAGCTCGAGCATTTTCACCCCGGCGCCAACCGTCCGGACTGGCGCGAGCGGTGCGGCCTTTCCGCCGCCCCGCTCGTGACGTATCTCGGGCGGCTCACCGCCGACAAGGGCGCTCTTCGCTTCCTCGATGCGGTCGAGGAACTCGTCCGAACTCGGGACCTTGCCGTAGCCATCGCGGGATCTGGACCCGCCGAGCCCGAGGTGGTCGCGCGATTGAAGTCGAACCCCGCCCTCGCGCGCTGCGCCCGATACCTCGGTTCGGTCGCCGAGGAGGAGAAAGCGGCGCTGCTCGCCCAGAGCGATGTGTTCGTGCTCCCCTCGGTGTCGGATACCTCGTCCATCGCCGTGCTGGAAGCGATGGCATGCGGAACCCCCGTGGTCGTCTCGGACGTCGGAGGGGTCTCGGACCTGGTCGCGGACGGGGTCACGGGCCGGCTCGCCCACCTCGCCGAACCCGGGGCGCTGTCGACCACGATCGATGAGATGCTGAGCGATTCCGCCGGGCTCGAGCGGATGGGCCGCGCCGCGGCGGAGTACGTGGTCCGGTCGGCGTCGATCGACTCGACGGCCCGGCGCTTTATTGCCCTCTACGCGTCTTTGCTCAATTCGGGGCCCGTTCGTGCCGCTCGCGTCGCTTGACGACCTTCAGGCGGTGGCGCATCGCGCCCCCGCGGGCGCCCACGACGCGTACTCGGAGCTCGCCCTCGCGCAGCGGTGGGAGGAATACCACCCACGACGGCGCGACACGCTGAGCCCGTTCGCGCTCACCGTCGATGGCCGCCCGTTCGCGACACTCTACTCGGCGGTGCTCGATCCCGAGGTGCCGGCTGACCGAGTCGAGTTAGTGCTCACCGACCCGCCTCCGCACGGACCGGGCTGGGAGTATCTCGCGCCGTTCTCCGCCCTCCAGTTCCTCGAGGATGGCGGCGCCGAACTCCACGGTATCGAGGAAGGGGACCACCCACTGCGCCGAGCGATCGCCCGAATCCGACTCCTCGACTACTTTGTCCCGCACTCCGAGGACGAACGCACGGACGCCGGCGTCGGCCTCCGACCCCCCGTCCCGTTCACGACGCTGCTCCCGCTCTCCCGTCTGGTGCGGGCGGTGCGAGCAACCGGGGTCGTTCCATTGAGCGTCTCGCTGCTGCTCTATCTCTCGGACGAGCGGGTGCGGATCGAGGTCGACCTCACGGACAACCGGCTCCTCAAGGACCCGAGGGCCGGCCGGCTTCCGATGACGCGCTTCGCGACCCGGTCCCCGCGCACGGCGCACCTGCTCGACGCCTACCTCGCCCGCGCCGACCTCCCGGGGTCAACTGCACGCGCGTTCGAGATCCTCGCCGAGAGCACCGGGCTCAGCTCGGTCGAACTCTCCCAAGTTCTCGGGGGGGTTCGCGAGATGACTCAGGGATCGCTCGACCTGCTCGTGTCCCGGGGCCTTGCCGCCCTCGACCAGCGTACGGGCACGTACCGGGCCCGCCTCGACGCGCTGCGCCCGGCCGCCCAACGGACGGAGAGCCCCGAGCCGCCGCTGCCGCCGCTCCCCCATCCCGAACTCCGGACGGGAGTTCGCGAGCTCCTCGCCGCGGCCGATTCGAGGGCGACGTGCCCGTTGTGCGGCGACCCCTTGCCTCCTCACTCCCGGGACCTTCTCTGCCCCCGCTGCGCGGCCGAGGTCGAGGAGTCCTCCGGGACGGCTCCCGGGAGCGGCTGACGGGAGTGGGCCTGTCGGGAGTCTCCGCTCGAGGGACGGCGCCCCCGAGCCTTTGAACCCGAGATCACTGGCTTAGAAGGCCAGTACTTTGTCCATGCTAAGCTACAGGCCCGATCCGTGCGAACGCGGCCCCGGGCCTTAAGCGTTCGTTCGGCTCCGCGCGCGCGCCGGGCTCGGGGGCGTACCGATCGCGTGCGCCACCAGATGGGCAAGGCGCAACGGCTCGGGCCAGAGCCCCCGGACCGTCGTTCTCCTGAGCAATTCGACGGCTTCGGTGCGCCGGCATCCGACCGCCGACGCGAAGATCGGTCGGCCGCTGGTGGGGGCTCGGAACAAGGGGTGCGCTCGAACGAGGCCCCAACGCCGTGCGAACTCGCGCGGAAAATATTTCTTGAGCGCGGATCGGATGCGCGGGTACTCGGGACGATCCCGAGTCACCGCGACCACCGGTCGTTCGAGCAACTCCTCGAGACGGTCGAGGTCGACCAGGTTGAACCCGCCGACCGCGATCCCATCGAGGAGCACCGCGCGGGCCCCCTCCAGGTGCGGCGAGGCCGTGAGCATCCCCGCGATGCGTTCGGTGGCGTCGTTCCCGTCCACTCGGACGCGGGTCCGCATCACGCCCTCCACGTACCCCGGGGCCGAGTAGACGATCGCGACGACGGGTGCGAATCGCTGGCTTCGCCGGAACGCCCCGTCGTCCACGCCGATGACCCGGAGGTGGGGTTTGGTGAGCGCTCGAGCCAACCCTTTAGGGCGCCGGCGGGCTGAGGCGCTCGCATGGCGGCCGCTCCCTCGCTTTCGCTCACGTGTCCGCGTTGCCACGGAACGTTCGCTGCGCCGGTTCCTCCGTCCGGAACCACCGGTTGGGTCACCTGTCCGCATTGCGCCACGCCGCTCCCGGTGGTCGCCCCTCGAGACCCCCCACCGCTGTTCTCGTGGGAAGTGTATCCCCAGCTATATCCCCGCCTTCCGCCCGCGCGGAGCCCCGCTCGACGGGTCCCCGCCGCGTGCTTCGTCGCGCTGGTTGTCCTCACGGTCCTCCTCGCGCTCCTCGCCGGTCTCCTCGCCTACGGCGGTGCGGTGTCGCTGAACCCGCCGACCTACTCGGTCGCCGGCGTCGTGCAACTCAGTGACTTGACCCCGCTACCCGGGAGCCTTGTCAACCTCACCGGGGAGAACCGGTTCCACGCTGTCGAGGTCACCTCGGCGAACGGTGCGTTCGCGTTTTCGGGCGTTCCCGGCGGCGGGATCACCCTCAACGTGACGAACCGGACGTACGGATACCTGCGCCTCGAGTTCTTCCTCACGCCCCTCTACCAGTCACTCGGGGGCAACCCGCAGCAGATCTTCTTCCGCTTCTCGCCCGACCCGACGGCGAACAACGTTACCATCGTGGACACGCCCTTCGGCGACCTCGAGACGTTCCTCGCGAGCCTGTTCGGAGGGGCCGTCGTGGTCGGGGTCGCCGGAGCCGTCGCCGCACTCGGCGCTCTCGGGATTCGCCAGCATCGCTCGCGAACCATCCCGCTCGCCGGAGGGGCCGCCGGCGTCGCGGCGCCCGCCGCGGTGGCCGCACTGGGCCTCACGCCGGTCTTCCCCGCGGTCAGCGTGCTGGACGCCCTGGTGATCGGGATCGGGGCGATCGTCGTGGTGCTGTACGCGACCTGGATGGCCCGGGTCGGGCGCGCGCCCGACCGGTGACTCGTCCGCTAACCGGAGGGGTTCCGAGACGGCGCCGCCGCATAACGCGGTAAGCTGCCGACCGGGCGCCGAGAGCGGTAGCCTCCATCGAGCGTATGGTAGAACCCCACATCGTCCTCGCCCCGCTGCCAGCACAGGAAGACGACCTCCCCTGCCTCGTAGGCGTAGAAGTCCACCAGGCCGCTATCGAGGTCCTTGATCTCGATCCCTTCGGCCTGGAGCCGCTCGAGCTCGCTCTTGAGCTGGTCTCCGATCGCGCGCCATTCGGTGTTGAGCCGGTCGCGAAGGGCCCGGTCCGGATGGTCGGAGGCTTCGAGCTCCTTTCCCCAGAAGGAGGAAAGGCGTTGCAGCTCGGTGTGGATCTTGTGGAGGCGAGCCCCCATGGCGCGGAGCCGGGGCAGCTCCTCGCGAAGCGCGTCGAGGCGACCGTTCGCTTCCTCGACGGTCCAAAACCTCGGTGGGGTGGTGGGCCCCTCCTCGTCGCCCGTCCGATAGGCCGCCATCGTCCCCCTGTGCTGGGAAGATGACCGGCGGAGTATTTACGGGTTTTAATGAGAGATTGCGACTCGAGCCGCACGCCGACGCCATGTGCGCGCGGGCTGGGCTCTCTACGCGCGCGTTCGGACCGCGCGTCGCCCGCAGACCGATTTCTCGGCGGTCAACTAGCGCCGTTTCGAGGTGAAATTCGCTCCGTTGTCCGAGCCGTTATATACCGAACGTTTCTCCCCCGGCCCCTCATCGGAGGGAATCTCCTCGACGCGTAATGGCTCGCCGTCACCGGCCGCGACGTGGGTCGCTTGGGTACTCGCCCCGGTCCCGGGCCGTACGGCCGGTTCCACGAATTCGGCACTGGCCCCACGGTCCCGCTAAGCCCGCGATCGAAGGGTTCGCGGGGTACAAGGTGGGGATGACCCACGCCTTCGTTCTCGATTACCGGAAGCGCTCGACGACCGCCGGCCAGGAGGTGGTCGTCCCGGTCACGGTCGTGGAGGTCCCGCCGTTGCGCATCGTGGGCGCCCGGCTCTACCGAAAGAACCCCTATGGCATGGTCGCGGTGGCGGAGGTTTGGGGCGGTGCGACCGTTCCCGAGCTCGGGCGGCGGCTCCCCAATCATCCCGCGAGCGCGGGCGACGCGAGAAGCCATTACGAATCCGCGGCCGCCGACGAGGTGCGGCTCATCGCACACACCCAACCCCACCTCGTGACGGGGGTGGCGTCGAAATCCCCCCAGATCTTTGAGTTGAGGGTCTCCGGCGAAAAGCCCGAGGATGCCCGTGCGTTCGCCCTGACCCAGCTCGGGAAGGAGATCTCCGTAGACCAGCTCGCCCGCGAGGGGGAGTTCGTGGACGTCATCGGCGTGACCAAGGGCAAAGGGTTCGAGGGACACACGAAGCGATGGGGCGTGAAGCTCCAACCGAGGAAGAACTCGAAGCACCGGCGGATGATCGGTACGCTCGGCCCGCACAACCCGAGCTTCGTCTCGTATCGGATTCCACAAGCGGGACAGCGCGGCTACCACCGACGCACGGTCTACAACATCCGGGTGCTCAGAGTCGTTCCCGACCCTCGAAACGACCCCGTGACTCCGGTCGGTGGGTTTCCCCACTACGGCGAGGTGAGGTCAGGCTGCGTCGTGCTTCACGGCTCCGTCCCGGGCCCGGCGAAGCGGCTGTTGCGGTTCCGGCTCCCGATTCGGGTTCGCGTGGGAGCCGTCGAGAAGGTCGAACTGCGCTACTACAGCCTCCGCTCGAAGCAGGGCACATGAGCGCGGGGGCAGCGGCCGCCGAGGGTCCGGCCGGCGCGTCGTCCCCGACCGCCGGGCCGTTGAAGGCGCGGCTTCTGAACCTGCAAGGCAAGAGCTCGGAGACCGTCCTGCTGCCGGACGCGTTCCGCGCGATCGTCCGCCCCGACCTGATCCGGCGGGCGGTCATCGCGGCGCAATCCCACCGCATCCAGCCCCACGGCACCTCGCCGACCGCCGGCATGCGGCATTCCGTGGAGTGGTCGGGCAAGGGCCACGGCGTGGCGCGAACCCCGCGACTGATGACCGGGATGCGCGGAGCCCAGGCGCCCAACACCGTCGGGGGCCGACCGACCCATCCCCCGAAGGTCGAGCGGATCTGGGCCAAGAAGATCAACATCAAGGAACGCCGGCAGGCGTTCGCATCCGCCCTCGCGGCGACGGGCGATCGAAAGCTCGCGTCGGCCCGCGGCCACGAGGTCCCGGCGGGCCTCTCGCTCCCGGTCGTCCTCGAGGCCCCGCTCGAGGAGATCGCGACCAGTGTCGAGGCGCGTTCGGTCCTGAACCGGCTCAAGCTCTGGCCCGAGATCGAGCGAGCGAGCGATGGAGTCCACGTCCGCGCGGGCCGCGGCAAGGGTCGGGGGCGGTTCCGCCGCAGCCCGACCAGCCTTCTGGTCGTTACGAGCTCCCCGCAGCGCGCCCGAGGCTTCCGCAACCTCCCCGGAGTCGATGTGGTCGCCGTAGCTCGACTGGGGACCGAAGACCTCGCCCCCGGCGGGGATCCCGGCCGGTTGACGTTGTTCACTGCACCCGCGGTCGACGCGCTGCGTTCGAGACTCGAGGGAGAGAGCCGATGACGTCCCTGCGGCACCGGATCCTCCTGCACGCCTACGTGACGGAGAAGGCGATGGACGAGATGGAGCGGCAGAACAAGCTCGAGTTCGTGGTCGACCACCGCGCCACGCGGAGGGAAATCCGTCGGGCCGTCGAAGAGCTCTACCAGTGCAAGGTCGCCAAAGTAACGACCAAGATCGTCCCGGCGGGCAAGATCGCCACCGTCCGCTTCTCCGCGGACTACTCGGCCGAGGACATCGGTACCCGAGCGGGAGTGTTCTGATGGGGAAGCGCATCATCTCCCGGCGTCGCGGCGCGGGCACCGGCCCGTATCGTTCTCCGAGCCACCGCCACCACGGAGCGGTCTACCACCCCCCTCCCTCCATCGTGGGCGAGGCGAAGGTGGTCACGCTCCTGCAGGCGCCCGGTCGCTCCGCGCCCGTCGCGGAGGTCGAGACCGCGGACGGCCATCGGTTGACGCTCCTCGCTCCGGCGGGAATGGGCACCGGCGACCGGATCTCCCTCCACTCGGGGAAGGTCGAACGCGGATCGATCCTTCCCCTCTCGGTCATCCCCGATGGCACGATGGTCTCGAACATCGAGATCCACCCGTACGACGGGGGCCGCCTCGTTCGCGCTGCGGGAGGCAGCGCGCTCGTCGTGGCCCACGCGGGTAACGAAGCGACGATCCAGCTCCCGAGCGGGGCATTCAAGACCCTGCTCAGTGCCTGTCGGGCCCAGGTCGGAACGGTCGCCGGCGGCGGCCGGCTCGAGCGGCCGATCATCAAGGCGGGGAAGAAGGTCAACGCCTATCGCACGTTGGCGAAAGCCGCGTTCAAGGTCCGCGGCGTAGCGATGAATCCCGTCAACCATCCCCACGGCGGCGGCGCCCACCAGCATGTGGGACGGCCCAGCACGGTCTCGTCCGGGACGTGGCCCGGCGCGAAGGTCGGTCGGTTTTCGAGGTCGAAGAAGCGGCGGCGGCTCCGCGCGGTGGGGGGCTAGTCGATGGCGAAGGCACGCCGGGGGAAGAAGGTCGAGCTGCGCCGAAAGCGCGAGTTCACCCTGCGCGGGCTGTCGCTCCCCGAGCTGCAGAAGCTCTCGTACGCCGACCTCGCGAAGGTTCTGCCGGCGCGGGCTCGCCGGAGCCTGAAGCGCGGATTCAACGCGGACCAGGCGACCTTCCTCGAGAAGCTCAGGACCGAGCCGAAGGATTCGCCCGTCCGGACCCATTGCCGCGATGTCCTCGTGCTACCGGACCACGTCGGGCATCGGGTCGCGGTGCACAACGGCCACGAGTACAAGGAGATCGAGGTGCGCGCGGAGATGATCGGCCACTACTACGGAGAGTTCGCCCTCACCCGCCGGTTCGAAAAGCATTCGGGGCCGGGAGTCGGCGCGACGCGGTCGAGCAAATTCATGCCGCTCAAGTGAGGGAACCGGGGGTGCACGGCGAGTGAAAGGGTACACGCACAAGACCACGCCCGGCCAGAACATCGCCCGCGCGCGGGGCATCGAGCTCCCGATCTCCCCGAAGAAGACCTACGAGGTGCTGAACGTGATCCGGGGGATCCCGCTTCCCGAGGCGCGCGAGATCCTCGAGGGGACGGTCGCGCTGCGGCGGGCGATCCCGTTCCGACGGTTCAACCAGGAGACCGCGCATCACCGTGGCTACGGTCCGAGCCGGTTCCCGCAGAAGGTCGCACGGCATCTGCTCAAGATCCTGACCAACGCCGAGGCGAACGCCGAGTACGAGGGGATGGACACCGAGCGGCTCTACGTGCACACCGCGTCGTGCGCCCGCGGCCAGATCAAGAAGGCCAACATGCCCCGAGCCCAGGGCCGGGCGACCGCCTGGAACGAACAGACGACGAACGTCGAGATCGTGCTCGCGGAGCAGCCGGAGGAGCACTCATGACGATGGAACGCAAGGTCATCCAGGAGGCGACCCGTCGTGTGCTGCTCAAGGACTACCTGGTCGGGGAGAGCGCTCGGGCCGGCTTCGGTGGTCTCGACATCCAAAGGACGCCGATGGGCACCCGCGTGACCTTGATCTGCGAGCGCCCGGGGATCCTCATCGGGCGACGCGGCGAGCTCATCAAGCAGATGACGCAGGACATCGCCGCTCGCTTCGCCCTCGACAATCCGCAGATCGAGGTCCAGGAGGAGCGGCAACCGTCCCTCAACGCCCAGTTGATGGCGGAGAAGCTCGCGAGCACCCTCGAACGCGGATGGCACTTCCGGCGGGCGGGCCACTCCACCGTGCGCCGCATCATGGAGGCCGGTGCCCGAGGCTGTCAGGTGATCCTTTCGGGCAAGCTCACCGGCGAGCGCCACCGCACCGAGCGGTTCAAGGCCGGGACGATCAAGTACTGCGGCGAAGCCGTCCTCCTCCACATGGAGAAGGGGTTCTACCAGGCCCGGTTGAAGCCCGGGGTCATCGGGGTGAACGTCTGGATCATGTCACCGACCGCGAAGTTACCGGACGAGATTCACGTGCAAGGGGCGCCCGAGCGCGTGGCGCCAGCTGCCGCGCTGCCGGCGGTCGAGGAGACCGAGGCAGTGGCCGGGGTACCGGTCGCGCCGGCGGAGGCGCCCCCGTGACGCTGTTGCGGATGAAGGACCTGCGCGACCTTCCCGACGACGACCTGCGCCGGAAGATCGCGGAGGCCGAGAACGACCTCCTTCGGGAGCGAGGGATCGCCGCGATGGGCGGCGCGCCCCCCAGTCCGGGGCGGCTGCGCGCGCTGCGGACGAACGTCGCAAGAGCCCTCACCGTTCTCTCCGAGCGATCCCACGCGGCGGCGACCAGTGCGTCCGGGGGGCGGCGACGTTAGTCCCCCTCCGGGGGAATCGTCGGGAGTCCAGCCCATGGCCGACGGCACGCTTTCCCCGGCCTCGACCCGCGAGCGAGAAGCGCTCGCGGGCGAGCTGATCGGCGCGACGATCGCCATCGAACGCTCCCCGGGCCTCCACGGAGGCCCGCTCGCGGGCACGATCGTGGACGAGACGATGCACACGTTCGTCGTCCGGTTTCCCGGGCGATCGCGCGCGCGCCGGATACCGAAGGCGGGCCTCGAAGCGACGCTGCTCCTCGGCGAGCGGTCGATACGGTTAAGAGGCGATACCCTTCGCGTGCGTCCCGAAGACCGCACGAGGCGGGTACTCCTTGCCGGTCGCAAGCGGAGCCACTGAACCATGCGCGGTCGTTCCTCCAAAAGGCCTCGCGGCCGCGACATCGGCCTCGACGTCCGCGCGCCCAAGGAGGCGTGCGAGGACCGCCTCTGCCCCTTCCACGGACACCTGACCGTTCGCGGGCAGGTCTTCGAAGGCACGGTCGTCTCGACCGCAATGCAGCGGACCGCGGTCGTCGAGCGGACCCGACTCCACTTCGTTCCGAAGTTCGAGCGCTACGAGAAACGCCGGCGGCGCTACCTCGTCCACGCCCCGCCGTGCCTGCACGTCCCCTTGGGCCACCGAGTGCGGGTCGCGGAGACGCGGCCGCTGTCGAAGACCGTGAGCTTCTGCATCGTTGAGGACCTCGGCGAGGCGGCGATCAAGGTCGCGGGCGAGGAGAAGCGGCCGGCCCCGACCGTGCCGTCGGTGCCGGAGGAGGAGAGCTCGTGAAGGGGCTTGCCGGCCGCCGCAGCCGGGGCCTCCCGAAGGGCGCGCGGCTCGACTGCGTCGACAACACCGGAGCCAAGGTGGTCGAGATCATCGCCGTGCGCAACTGGCACGGAACGCACCGGCGCTACCCCCGCGCGGGGGTCGCGGACCTGGTGGTCGTGAGCGTAAAGAAGGGCACGCCCGAGCTGAGGCGCCAGGTGCTGCACGCGGTCATCGTGCGCTCGCGCTTTCCGCTTCGGCGCGCGGACGGAACGCGCCTGCAGTTCGAGGACAACGCTGCGGTCATCACGACCGAGACGGGGGAGATCAAAGGTTCTCAGATCAAGGGCCCGGTCGCAAAGGAGGCCGCCGAACGCTGGCCGCGCATCGCCGCGGCGTCGTCCATCATCGTGTAGGAGACGGGAGATGACGGTCCGGTCGATCCAACCCCGACGCCAGCGCAAGGCGATGTTCACGGCCCACATCTTCGAGCGTCGCCGCCGGATGGCAGTCCCGCTCTCCCGCGAGCTCCGACAGCGCTACGGGCGCCGGTCGGTCGTCGTGCGCAAGGGGGACACCGTGCGGATCCTCACCGGTAGCTACATCGGACGGGAGGAGCGCGTGGCCCGGGTGAACCGGCGCTCCTACTCGGTCACCCTCGACAACATCACGGGCAAGACCGGCGAGGCGAAGTTGAAGCCCCTTCCCATCCGCACCGGCCACCTGCTCCTCACCCGGCTCAATCTCTCCGACCCGTGGCGCCGCCGGGTCCTTCGGGTCCCCGAGGCCGAGGTGCCGACCGAGACGGATGCCGAGGCGCCCGCTCGGCCCGAGCCGGAGGCGCTCGAGACACCCACGGAGACCCCTGAAGAAACGAAGGCGGAGAAGCCCGAGAAGCCCGCGCGGAAGAGATCCCGTGCGAAGCCGAAGCCCTCGGCCGACAAGCCCGAGGCGAGCGAATGACGTTCCGGATGAAGCGTCGGGCAGCGCCGCGGTCATGGACGATCCCGCGCAAGGGGACCAAATGGATCAAGCGGCCGGCGCCGGGGCCGCACGCGCAGGACCAGTGCCTGCCGCTGTTGCTCGTCCTGCGAGACCTCCGCCATGTCGCGGACAGCGCACGGGAGGCACGCCAGGTACTGCGCACCGGCAAGGTCCGCGTCGATGGAAAGGTCGTCCAGGACCCCTCCCGCGGCGTCGGCCTCATGGACACCGTCTCGCTCGACGCGCCGATGGACCAGCATTTCCGGGTGCTCCACGACCACCGGGGAAAGCTCGTGCTCATCCCGATCCCGTCCACCGAGGCGACCCGAAAGCTCGGCCGCATCCGGTTCAAGCACGCCATCAGCCAAGGCAAGGTCCAGGTCACGCTCCACGACGGTCGCAATCTCGTCGCGGACGCCTCGACCCCCTGGCGGGTCGGGGATTCGCTCGAGCTCAAGGTGCCCGAGCAGGAGGTCCTCGCCCACGTGAAGCTCGCCCCCGGTCAGCTCGCGCTCGTGTCGGGTGGGAGCCACGTAGGGGAGGTCGCCCGGGTCGAGCGGGTCGAGGTGCGCAACTCACCCGAGCCGAACCGCGTTCACTTCAAGGAGGGGTTCACCACGATCAAGGAGTACGTCTTCGTACTCGGGGAGACCCCATCGATCACGCTACCGGAGGCCCTCGACCGATGAGCGCAACCCCGTCGGCCACCGCGGCGGCGAACGCCGCTCCTCCGCCCAGCGCGCCATCGGCTCCGAAGGGAATCGGTGTGGTGCGCGTCGTGAAGGTCGTCGTGAATTCGGGCGTCGGAGAATCCGGCGAACCCCGCCGCAAGGTCGAGCGCGTGCTCGAGATGGTGACGCACCAGAAACCGGCAGCGACCCGGTCGCGTTCCACGAACCGGGACTTCGGCATTCGGGCCGGCCAAGAGATCGGGGCGAAGGTGACCCTCCGCGGGCAGCGGGCGGTGGAGTTCCTCGACCGGGCGCTCGAGGCGCGCGACCGCCAGCTCGACCCGCTCTCGATCGACCGCGCCGGGAACCTTTCCTTCGGGATCGCCGACTACACCGATTTTACTGGCATGAAGTACGACCCCGAGATCGGCATCCACGGGATGGACGTGTGCGTTGAGCTCGGCCGCGTCGGCTGGCGGGTCCGTGACCGGCGGATCGCGGCGCACCGGTTGCCCAAGGACCTGCGCGTGACCCGGGAGGAAGCCACGGCGTTCCTCAAGGAACGCTTCCGCGTCACCTACCTGGAGTGAGGAGAGGCCGATGAAACCCAAACGGATGTTCGGGCGCAAGGTCGGCTGCCTCCGGTGCGACCGCAAGCGCGGCATCGTGCGGCGCTACGGGCTCCACCTCTGCCGCCAATGCTTCCGCGAGGTCGCGATGGACCTGGGGTTCCGAAAGTACCAGTAGGGGGAGGGATCCGATGCAGCACGACCTACTCAACGACGCCCTCCTCGCCCTCGGCCACGCCGACCGCCAGGGCCGCGAACACGTCCGCCTCGCCCCGACCTCGTCGCTGATCGGCGAGGTGCTTCGGATCTTCCGCGAGCACCATTACATCGAGGAGTTCGCCTTCGAGGCGAGTGGCCGGGGGGGAAGCCACGACGTGACGCTGGCGCGCCGTATCAATTCCTGTGGGGTCATCAAGCCGCGGCTCGCGGTCCACGTTCGCGACCTTGAAAAGTACGAGTCGCGCTTCCTCCCAGCCCAGGATTTTGGCCTCCTCGTCCTCTCGACCAACCAGGGACTGATGACGCAGGTCGACGCGCGCGAGAAGAAGATCGGAGGTCGGCTCGTCGCCTATGTCTACTGAAGCCCGAGATACCGTGAGCGTTCCGTTCCCGCCCACGGTGAAGCTCTCCCTCACCGGGACGACGATCACGGCGACCGGACCGCTCGGCAGCGTGCGGCGCCCGTTTCCCGCGGACACGATCGCGCTCGCCACGGCGAACGGCGTCGCGACCCTGACGCTGCGCATCCCGGCGAACCGCAAGCGGGCGAAGGCGCTGCTCTACACCTGGGAGCGGCACGTGACCAACCTCGTGGGCGGCGTCACGGCCGGCGTCGAGGCGAAGATGAAGATCGTCGCGGCGCACTTCCCGATGAAGGTGCAGGTGCGCGAGCACACG